>Ga0209192_10002948_pt1 | contig 11795 bp, 16 predicted proteins | sample ArcticOcean_MG_C_11_FD_187433 | JGI IMG/M metagenome (GOLD analysis project Ga0209192, IMG submission 187433) | Marine microbial communities from western Arctic Ocean - ArcticOcean_MG_CB2_154 (SPAdes) (version 2) | ecosystem: Environmental > Aquatic > Marine > Oceanic | place: Arctic Ocean... | reverse complement strand
TTGGGTTCATAGTCTAAGTGTAGTGCTAGTGTTTCTTTAATAGAGTGTAGTTGATGCGTAGAGGTTTCACTATTGTGTAGTGGCACCATTAACACAGGTATCTTTTTAAAACGTTTAACTGTCATCGTAAGGGATTTGTTCATCGATAATACGTTGTGCAGAGTGAGCGTATGCTCTATCCTCATCAGTGAGTATTGCATCATGTACAGCAATCTTTTGTAGTAGTGCTTGCACAGCATTAGGATCTCTTATGTGCATGTTATCACACAGTGCTACTTCTAGGAGGTTTAGTCTATGCTGTACTCGAGTTTCTAGTGGTTCGCGTTCCATTCTATGCCCTCCTCTAATGCATATTCACAACCGTGTACATAGTCTTGATCTTCTTCACTAACGAAGTTCCAGCGTAGTTTTATACTGTCTAACTGTTTGAGTACTGTGGCTGGATTGTTTAGATGCACTTGGGCTTCCATGCAGGCTTGGAGTTGATCCATGTCTGCGGTTATTTGCTTGCGATAATTGTCTACTTTGCTCATTTAAAATTTTTGCGGACGGGAATGTGTGCCGCTCCTGGTTATGTTCTTTAACACTATACAGAAAGAAAGGGCAATAAAGCCCTTTGTTCCTTGCTAGTATACTTTACTTGATTGCAGCTTTAGCGTTTGCTTTTGCTGTTTTCTGAAAGTCTGCTACCATATTCTCTTTGGTCTTACGAGCGTCTAACTCGATACCAAACGATCTGGCTTCAGCTTCTATATTAGCTTTGGTCATTTTGAGTAATGCAGTCTTGGTAGGCACTTTCTGTGCTACTGGTGCATTAGTCTTTACTGCTTCCGTACTCTTAAGTGCTTTAACTCTTGCACTTGGTTCTACTTTCTTCTCTGTGGGTGTAGTTTTAGCTGCTGGTGCTTTCTTTGCAACTGGTGCTTTCGCTTTGGTTGCTACTGGCTTAACTGAATCGCCTTTACGTGATTCATATACTACAGCGGCTATACCGGCTACTACTACTAACCCTATAACAATACTAATTGGATCCATTAGTCTTCTCCTAGGTTGGGTGTTATCAGGTTCATGTCAAGTCCGGCTAGCTGCTGATAACGCCAGTTAGCGGATATTGGATGGTCAAAGTTTACAGGGTTGTTACGCTTGTAAGCAGTTTGGCCAATCCGATGAATGATAGAGTCCACTAGTTCCTGATCCGCCATAGTTGGATCTGTTCCGTGGTCTCCGTGTAATGTGTTTATTAGTGATAAGTCTAGTTCTGCATAACTAAAGCCTAGTTGGGCTTCATCGCCTATGTCTATGCCTAAGCCGTCTGTGGGTGTTGCTAATATAATATCTTCTGGTACGCCTTGCAGGGTTGCTAACATAGGTACTTCCCAGCTCTTTGTTAAACACTGTATAGGTGCAACATCACCAACGTCACCGTGTAGTGTCCAAAAGCCTGCGGCTAGTTCTGAGTAGTTGTCTGTGCTACCCACTATGCCACCTTGTTTACTTGCTAGGTTATACAGTGCTGACATTCTCAGTCTTGCTCGTATGTTACCTTTGCGTACTGTTTGTTCTTGCATGTTATGATCAACAAGTTCTTTGTTAAAGTCTATGTCTGCATCTTTGTAGTATTTAACAGTGTAGTTGAACAGTTTGGTTAAGTCGAAGTGTACATGTTCTATACCTAATGCTTCACAAGCTGCTATTCCACGTTCTGTTTCTGCATCGTCTTGGTGTATAGGCATAGTAACACCTGTTACTGTATAGCCTGCACTCTTGAATAGGCTTGCAGTTAAGGCACTATCGATGCCACCACTCATACCTATTACTACTTTGTGTACTCGATGTTTGCTGCTGTAGTCACGTAACTGTTGTACGATACCCATTCCGATGGGAGCAATTGTTTCTTCTGAGATATCACCACGTTTGATTTGCCTGTCTAGACTGTCTTCGAAGAATTCCGATAGTTTTAATGCTTTACTGCCTCGCTTGTTGTAGGCGTAAAATAGTTCTTTAATGTCGTCGTGTGTCATGAGATACCTTTTGTGTGTGCTGTTATTTAATCCTTTTTGCTAAACATTGTTTTATATTCTGGATATAATTTTTTAAAGTCTGCGTATATGTGTGCATGCTCTTGTGTGCTGTAATGAGTAGGATAGCTACCTCTAGCACAGAAGTTGTGTTTTTCTTCGCATTCAGGAAAAGGAAAGTGCTTATAATCAAAGCCCATGTCTTGTATTGTTTCGCTTACACCATCAGGAAAGCCACTTGCAAACACTGCAGGAATGTTATGTGCTTTGCAGTATGTGTCTAATGTTACCACAGCAGTTAAACTGTCATGTAGATAACTGTAGCCTGGTTTGTTTTGTAAGTAGTGTATTTGCGATAAGTCGCTACCTGTGTACTCTGCAAATTGTTGTAGTGTGTACTCGCCGTCTAATACTTTTAGTATCTCTTCTGCGTTCTGATGACGTATGTATGGACCGCCACCTTCATCAAGCATACGAACGTCGTTGCCGTATAGTTTATTATCACGATACACATCAATACCTTTGCCAGTGCGGAACACTACATCATCATAAGCAAGAGCTTTCCAGTTGTTCCACTTGTTGCCTTTATCTAAATCTTTGTTTGATATTGTTCTAGCATGATGACTTACACAGAATACCATAGCATCATATTCACCTGTTAGTAACTGTTGTAATGCTACAAATGAACTTGAACTAATACCTGCACCTGCTATACCATGGCCTACTACTTCATGATCGATATCGTCAGCAAGTAGTTCTACCCAATGCTTAACACTGAACTTTGCATTAGGTTGGTCTTCTGGTATGGGTATGTTATAAGCAGTTTGGAAATGCCCACTATAGGATTCTAATTCTGCGAAACTATCGCCAGCTAATAGAAGTTTCACTGTTCCACTCCGCTACATCTCCGTGTACTGGTTTGCGTGTCATAGATGTTACATCTGGTATGTAATACATCCATACCTTACCTTGCGTGGTATCAATTTCTTTTCGGTTGTAGAAGTCTGGATAGCCTTCTATGGCATCTAATATTTTTAATGTTTCGGTATCTACTTCCCATACTTCACCTTTGATGCGTTGGTTGCCGTCAAGACAAACACAAGGGAATGAACCTAAGTCGTATAGACTGTATAGTGCATCTGTGGTTAATGCCTCACCGATTATATTAGCACCGTCAAACTGATCGAGTCCTCTGACTCTACCGCCTGACTTTAGTGTGCCGTATACAAATACCTTATATGTTTGCATCATTTATTTTTAGTTCTAGTTCTTTAATTCTAGCATTCATAGAACTTAATAATCTACTTGTATCTGCGTCTAGTGGAATTGCATCGCTTTGTATTGCCATGCCTTCTAGCTCATCGATCTTTTGATTGAGTTCTCCGATAATACCTTTCAGTCTGTTGATCTCTTCAATCAACTCTGCTTTGGTCATTTGTGTTGTACTCTTTGCTGTCATGTTCTTTACCTTTAGTATCGAGCTACTGTTACGCCACTCTCTGTTAAAAACTCTTTGCCACTGCCTTTGGCTGCTTTGTACTCTTCTCTATAGTAGACTTGAGTAATACCGCTTTGGTATATTAGTTTAGCACAATCCATACATGGCAAGTGTGTACAAAATAGTGTAGCATCTTTACCGCTCTCACCACTCTGTGCTAGTTTAGCTATAGCATTTGTTTCTGCATGTAACACTTCTGGATTAGTTCGTCCTTCTGTTTCACAAACGTTATCCCAACCTGAGGGCATACCGTTATAACCAATGCTTATGATACGATCATCTTTAACAATGATTGCACCGACCTTAGCTCTTTGTGCATGACTTAGTTGTGCAAACCTTTCTGCTACATCCATGTACGCACTAATAAACTTATCTTTCATATATTATACTACAGAACTTGCTTGTTGTCAAGTTTTCCTAGTTGTGTTATACGTTGCGTTACATCCAGTAATGCTGTAAATGCTAATGTACTAACTAGTAGTCGCATATCAAATAGCATTGCTTCTGGACTAAACGGCGGGAATGTAAGTCCTGCGTTTACTAATACATGCCAAACAAGTACACTAATTGCACCCGAAGCATACACATTACTCATGTACTTGCCTATGAAGTATGCACTAAACATACAAGCATATACTACAGGCATGTGTGCATATAAGCCTAAGAAGAATACATCTGTTACTGCAAGTATGCCTATTGTAACCCAAGGGCTTAAATTCATTCTAGATGCAAACACTGCAAGTCCTAGTAATGGTGTGACGTTTGCAGGTAGTCCAATAAGTCTACTTACTGCTAATACTGCTATTAGTATTCCTGCTGATTTAATTGTTTCTGTTAAGTTCATCTAATCTCTCGTTTAGTTCTTCCCAACTTATCTCTGGTGCAAATGTAGCAGTGATAGTTAGTCTAGGTTCTGTTGTAGTTGTCATATCCAATTGGTGAGGTTCGTTAGTTCTCACAAAAGCTGAATGCATATCAAGTAACTCTGTGTGTACTACTTCGGTGGCGTCTACTTCTGTATAACCCGCCGGCGGAGCATCTCTTACATCACCTGCATGTTCAATCTCTTTTATTCGTATACTGTCCTCAGACGTAACAGGCTTGAACCAAGTTAATGGTGCTGCCTCGCCTTTAGCATAGTATGCTACTCGCCAAGTAAATGCATGTCCGAATGTTCCGTCTATGTGTTTACTTGTAATACATCCTGGCTTGCCTGTAAACATGCCAACTGTGTTTAGTTTAAGTCCTAACTGTCTGCCTAGCCTAATCATGTTCTTAGCAAACTGTGTTCTTATAAGACTCTTATCTTTTGTAACGTGATACTCTAGTCCAGGATGCCCTGCATGTATTGCACTTTCAGCAAACTTCTCTATGTCGTCTTCACTGATAGGGTAGTAAGGATTGTCACGTAAAAATCTATTCATTTGTTCTTGTTAACAAAGTCACTATCGGCCCATACAACTCTTTTCCTTAATGAGGAACTACTGAACGAATGATCCCGTCCGTTGTATATAATTTCACAACCACGTTGTTGTGCAATGTCTTTGCCTGTAAAGTCTTTGTCCTGATATTCATCGCCTAGTACTCTGCATGCAATAGGCAAACATAATAGTAAGTCTGTTAAATCTTGTTCTGTGTTATAGATTACTATTTCATCTACATACTTAACAGCGGCCAGTTGCAGTTGTCTTTCAACAATGCTCTGCACTGGCTTGTTCTTATCTGGCCTATCTTCTGTAGGATCGTTTTGCAATCCAACAATTAAGAAGTCGCAATGTCTCTTTGCTTCTTCAAGCATAGTGATGTGGCCTGCGTGTAGCAAATCAAATGTGCTACAGGTAAAACCTATCTTGCCGCAATCCTTATAACTTAGTTTCATTTATTACTGTCCAAAGTTTATCAATGCTTCGATACTGTTGTTAGCACTATTTACTACTGCACCCCATAGCAAGCCACCTTTTCCTGAACCGCCATCTAGGAAAGTGGTTATGCCACCTTGCTTGTTCTTAACAGAAGTCGGCGTTGGCTGGAAGTTATCAAAGTCAGGCTCACCTATCATCGGTCTTGGATCGTGTCCAACCAACAACCTAACATCATTAGGTACTTCGTCTACCCAGTTGTAAAGTCTAATAGGATACCTTTCTCCTCTAAAGTCAATAAGTTTAGAACTATCTGAGTTACCATACATGTTGTATGCTTCAGTCTTTTTAGTATCTGTTCTACTAGTCCACCAGTCGGGCTTAATTGCTGCGTGAGCAACAAACATTTTCTCACTTAACTTTAAGTTAAATGATAATCTTTCTGTATACCTAGTAAACATATCTTTAAGTATTGGTTGCTTTTCCATTGCTTCTATTGTAGGCATGTTAGGATTACTAAGAGTAACATCGTTGCCCTTCAACCACCTAAGTATCTTCCATTCGTGATTGCCCATAACACCTGTAGCTCTACCTTCGAACATCTCTTGTAGCATTAGTTCAACTACAGCATAAGCATCAGGTCCGTTATCAATTAAATCGCCAGCAGTAACTAAGTGCAGTTGATTTGCCTGTGCAAATTTAACAGCTCTAGAGAATGGCGCATACATGCCGTGTACATCGCCTATTATTAAGTGTGTTCCTTTCATTCTTCTCTTTCCCAGTAGTAAGTGTATATTATACAGCAATTACTTATCAATGTCAATAGGAACAAGTTGATAAATACATACAGTAATCAATGGTTTAGTAGGGGATAAAATTAGTGGCAGAACATAAGGACTACGGACTTACCGGTGTAAACAATACAATACAATTAGGTAAACAAGGTCCGCATCTAAAGAGTAACGGAGACGGAACATTCAATGTAGTTGATAGTTCAGGTGCAACGTTGACTAAGATGGGCGGTTTAGCCGCTACTGCATCAACTCACTTTGTAACAAAAGCACAAATGGATACAGTTGTTTCTGGATCAAGTGCTGATGTATTACAGTTAGGTGCATCAGCAGATGCTTCATGGACAGACGGTGCAGTACAATCTCTAACTAATACAACTACAGTAACAGAAGCAATTGACAAATTAAATGAGTCAATGGAAAATGTTCGTAACGATACATTCGTTAAGAGTGTCGATGCTACAGTAGACGTAGCAAGTGGAGGTACTCCTTTAACAAGTACACTAACTCTTACAACTGTTGGTAATCCAAATAGATATACAGTTGATTGGGGCGATGGTAACTCAGACGTTTCAATAACTGATACCACACCTAGTCACACTTATGAGAACGATGCACAGTCACCGTTCACAGTAGTAGTCACAGCATTTAATAATAGCGGTGCAGGTGAAGGAAGTACAGCAAGTGTTTCCAAGACAGCACTAGTAACATTGTTCACAGGTGATCCTGTAGTAGACTTTGCTTACTTTGCTGCAAGTGCAGGTGGTAGTGCTATTACTAATCACGATGCAGGTGATGCTCAATACTTAGAGAACACTACAACCAACATCGGTGGTGCAACAATTCAATACACTATCGACTGGGGCGACAGTCAATCAGATACAGTTATCACAGACGATACTGCAGACGGTGGTAGTGCAGGTGGCAGACTTGCACATACATTTGATCAAGTTGCAGAAACAGAGCAAACATTTACAACCAGGGTAACACTAGACTCTCACAGTAGTGCGTTACCTGCTTCGATACCTACGAATACTACATTAGTACATAAGCAGTATGCAACACATACTCCGTCCTTAACAGCATCCACAACTACAGGTATCAACGAAGAAGGCACTAGTGGCTTACCAGTTACATTTACTAATACTACAGAATCCTCAATTGGTAGTTATGCTGATTACGGAATTACATATAAATGGACATTCGGTGATGGCACAGTAACACCTCTAAACACAGGCAGTGGTTCAAGCGGTGACACTGGGTCAACAATCTCTCACACTTACGAACTAAGTAGTAGTGATCAGGCTAATGGTGTAGCACAAGATTATACAGGTACGTTAGAAGTTCTATCCGAGCACAGTAGTTCACCATTTATAAGTACAAGTTTTGCAGTACACGTTGAGCCAGATGTTAGAGCTAACCAAACTGCTACAGCAATAAATTCAAATTTAAACGATGCTAGTGGTGATACCGATCAAACACTTTACTTAGGTACAGACTTATCAGGTAACAATAGAGCAATATTAACAATTGATAATACATCGCAGAATGGTGACAACTATACATTTGCATATGGCGATGGCACTGACTCCGGAACAATAAATGAGTCTGGTGCACCAACTGGTTCAGTAGCAGGCGCAAACATAACATACGATTACGGGTCTGTTAGTGCAGGCAGTAAGACACTCACACTGAGTGTAAACGGTACTCCAGATATAACAGCACAAACTGATACTGAGTCAGTTACACTAAACCTTAAGGCAGTACCAAGTGCTCCTGCAGGATTAAGCAGTAAGAGTTTGACATGGAATACTAGTTACGTTGACGGTGGTAGACTTGCAAGTGGTGCTACTAATAACACAGGTGGCACTGCTCCTAATGCAGGCGACAGTGTGCAAACAAGTACATTCAGAAGATTCGAAAGTGGAACAATTAGAAGTAACACTGTAGACAATGTTTACAATGGTGCATCGGGTACACTTTCAGCAGTAACAGATAGTGTTACAGACGGAACAAAAACATTCAGTACGTCAACTGGCGAGACTGGAACGTTTAGTGATTTAAATATTACAGGCGAAGGCGATGCTAGAGACCAACTAGGTAGTTCGTATCCTAGAAACTTTTATCAAGTGTTTGATGCTCGTATCTCAAGTTCAGTTGGTGCAACAGGCATCCACAAGCATAAACTACTACACGATGCAACAGGAGCAACTAATGAGATATTTTATGTTGCTGATAACGTTACATCTACGCCTACAATTAATACGGGCTCTGCAAGTGTTGTAGAAGGCACAGCAGGAACTTATAGATATATTTCAGGCATACCTTATTACAATAGTGGTTCTCCAACAGTAACAGTTACAGGCTTAACAGTTGATAACTTCGTTGGCGAATGCTATGAAGATAGCACAACTGATATTGTACATGTTAATTCAGGTACAAACTACGAAGGCACATCAGGTACATCTATTAGCGGTACATACTTTGATTACTCAGAGGTAGACGGTACTACTACAATGTTATCCGGTAGTACTCCTATAGCACAAACAGGTGTTGGCGGTTCTTATGCATTTGGTGATTTAACTGTAAGCATAAATGGTTCATCTATTACTAGTGTTGAAACATTAAAAGTTAGAGCAAGAAACGTAACAGGCATGAGCGGTTATGCTTCAGACATTAGCACTAAAGTACAAGTACATACTGCTAGTCCATCAGGCTTTATTGAAACAACAATATCAGTAGCAGATGCATTAGGTGCTACACATGATGACGACGGCTTACGAGTTACAGGATTTAGTGGTACGGGAGACACACCAGCTATAGCAGGCGCAACTAATTTTTATACAAGCAATGCTTGGAGTGGTGCTGTAACTGTAGCAGGTACTAGCGAAGCAATAGTTAGACTAGGAACACTAGAGCATTACGATACAGATTTAAGTTCAGGATACTTGCCAGCAGGGCCAGACTTGAACACAGGCAGGAGTGGAGCACAATACTTTACTTTTGCATTTAGAAGAACAACAATGTCAAACTTCTCAATTACACTAAGTGGTAAGGTGAGTGGTTTGTTTATAGCGGCACCAGGTACAGGCATAGATAGTGCTAGTACATTAAACGGTTGGGTAGATGCAGGAACCACATACGGTGGAGCAGGTACTCCGGGTGCTGACACAGGCAATGGCGGAAACGGATCGAACGGTTGTGCATTTACATCAGGTGATAGAGTGTTAGACGGAACTACTTATAGTAGTGAGTCGTTTACATTTACACTAGGTGATCAAAATGCAACTAACAGTACTGGAAACAACGTACTTGTTAGAATCAAACTAGAGGATGGCGACAGTATAACTGCGTTGAGTATAGCATAATGGCAATATCAGATTCACAAAAAGTCGACTTACTTTGGAAGAAGGTAGGTTTCGGTAAGACTAAATCCGATACTAACGCAGCCAAGAAAGCACCCAACGAAGGAATAACTTCAGACTTTATTATTAAGCCTAGTCAAATTTGGGCACTAGCTGCAAACATACCAGGCGTTATACCTGGTGCAAGTAGTAGCATTGTAACAGTATACAGTGATGCATTGTCTACTAGTTTAGAGACTTCGGAAGATGCTACATCCTCAGACAATAGAACTTGGAAAACTAATTTAACAAATTGGATACCACCAGGGTTTGGTGCAACATATCAGTTGAAAGTATATTCAACTACAACAGGTGAATCTAATCCGCAATCAACAGGCGACCAGTTATTTGAAACAGGTTCAGGTAATGAAGACCAATGGTTCTTTGATTACCAGTCAGGAGTACTTCACTTTATTGGTGATAACTTACCTACTGCTATTGGCACAGGTACAAGTAATGTAATCTATGTTGTGGGTGCTAGGTATGTAGGTGCAACAGGCATATCAACAGATTCAGATAGTACAGGAGCTGCAACTTCTTATCGTAAAGCAAACTTAGCCGCTGTGTATGCAGACAACACTATCAACGATGGTGATATGATTGAAGTAACTGATAACGGTGATGGCGAGTATGCTATATACATGTCTAAACAAGACGCTCCTACTACAACAAGTCATTTAACACTTGTGAGTACTAGAGATGGCGGAAGCTCAGATGCTGCTACACTAACTGCTGATGTTACATACGATACCGGTGCAGTGACGCTAGGTGATGTAAGTGCAGGAAGCAAACCTATTAGTGTTGTGATTAATGTTACTGCTCCGTTTGACGGGACTACAGAAATTACAGTAGGCGATGGAGACAACAACTCTAGATTGATGTCATCTGCTTATGTTGACTTATCAGAGACAGGCACATTTGTAACTAACCCAAGTTATGTATATTCTAATTCAGTTGATGCACAGAATACTCTAAGAGTTTATGTTACTGCTGGTGATAGCACACAGGGTAATGCCACCATATTAGTTAGTTACGCCTAACAACAAATAAATAGAAGTTATGAACGAAATTATTAATATTACTAAATCAGCTGAAGAGTATCTTGCAAAACTTATTAAGGATAAGAATGAGCCAGGTACTTCTATAAGAATATTTATTTCCGACCCGGGAACGCTAAAAGCTGAAACTTGTTTGGCTTTCTGTACACTAGGTGAAACGCCATCAGACGATGTAATAATTAATTTAGACCTCATAAACGTAAACATTGAAAAACGAAGTATTCCTTTCCTAGAATCCGCTGAAGTAAATTTTAATAATGATACCTTTGGTGGACAACTCACAATTAAAGCACCTAATGCCCGGATTCCAAATATTTCCCCTGATAGCACTGTTGAGGATAGAATCAATTACATTATTTACAATGAAATTAACCCTATGCTTGAATCACACGGGGGTCAAGTTAGCTTACTTGAATTTACAGCTAAAGGAGAAGCCATTCTTAAGTTTGGTGGAGGCTGCCAAGGTTGCTCAGCAGTTGATTTGACTTTAAAAGATGGCATTGAAAAAACACTACTAGAACAAATACCCGAGCTTAACAGCGTTAAAGATTCTACAGACCATTCAATAGATGAAAATGCTTTTTATAAAAGCTAAATAGTTATAACGTCAGTTAACAAAAACACCTAAACTTTTATAATATGCCCACCGTAGTCTATAAATATAAACATGCCTAAAAACCTTTTAACTAAACGTGTATCATTTAATGAAATATTACCTATATGGAAATATAAACTCTGGCCTAATAGACAAAGTGTTATAGAAGAAGTAAGTGCCATGACATGGCCATTCGAAGGATCTCCCAACCCAATTGATATGAATATTTTTGAATACACTCCTACCTTCTGGGGTGTGTATATGGACAACAGACTAGTAGGAGTTAACAGCGGACATCGAACTACAAACAATCAATATCGTAGTAGAGGTATATGGGTAGATCAAGACTATAGGAAGTTAGGGGTAGCACAGCAACTATTTACCATGACCGAGCACCAAGCAACACTCGAAGGATGTGATATGATTTGGAGCATTCCAAGAAAAACCGCCCTTAGCTCTTATACCAAATTTGGCTTTGAAACTGTAGGCGGTTATATAGAAACTGAAACTGCTGATGCAAATATTTACGTTAAGAAGTTTCTACCATATTAATAAAGTCTATCATTGTGTAA
>Ga0209192_10002946_pt1 | contig 11797 bp, 14 predicted proteins | sample ArcticOcean_MG_C_11_FD_187433 | JGI IMG/M metagenome (GOLD analysis project Ga0209192, IMG submission 187433) | Marine microbial communities from western Arctic Ocean - ArcticOcean_MG_CB2_154 (SPAdes) (version 2) | ecosystem: Environmental > Aquatic > Marine > Oceanic | place: Arctic Ocean... | reverse complement strand
AATAACTAGATTTATAAAAACAGATCATGAATATTTATTATGGATTGATAATGCTCCTCTCAACTTACCAATGTTGAAAGTGAAAATTTATGATACAGAAATTTATTTTAAATACTACACAAGAAGCGAGTCGTATAATGGTTTTTTTATAAAAGATCAAAATAATAAAATTTTAAAAAGCATGAATGATGCATATACCATTTATCATAGTGATGATGTCGTGACAGCGTGACGGCGTGTTAATTTTATTTTGGAGTTTGTCTTATTTTTATTTTTATTTATTCACAATTAATTTGCTTAAAGTCCAAATCAAAACATCCCACAATACAATCATCATTTTCACAATTCTCCAACAATTTAGTATTTTCTAAAAATAATTGTAATGTCGTGTTAAAAAAGGTAAATTCGTCTATACCAATCTGCTCTTGCATACACGAACCATGTTTTTCCCACTCGTGTTCCCATAAGGTATCGTCGCACGTATGCCAATATGTATTCATGTTTGTAAGCAAATCACCAGTAGGTTTGGTGTATGATACTGTTTTACAATTCTCTGGATAAGCAGTACTATTTATTTGAGGCCATAGACCATGTATCATGTAATCCAAACTACACCATTTTTGAACAGCTAATTCATAATAATTATAAATATTTTCAGATTTTACGATAAAAATATTGGCTAATAATACTACTATTTTTGATAGCATTTACTATTATGTAATAAAAAATATTTATATTATTTTTTATTTAGTAATCTGTTTTTATTCTATTCAATGAAATGAAGACGCACCTTTTTTTTCAGCGAAGCTTCTTCATGAAATATGAATATTTTGAATTTATATTTGTTAAAGTTATCTAGGTCGTGTCTAGATGTGATTCTCGAAACTGTTTTGACTTTTGCCAAATAAACGATATATTGGAACAGACCATCGTTGCGAACAATCTTATCAAAGATATAACCATCGTATTCTTTATCGAATATTTCAGGTTTATTTGTACACATCTCTAAGAGACAACAATCACTTTGTATCTTGCGTATAGCACGCATAGTAGTATTAATATATTCTAAACGACTGGTCCATTGTTGTTCAAATGTTTCAAAAGACGTGGAATAATCGACTAATCGTAGATTTTTTTGTAGGCGTGCCATGTTCAAGAGATCAACTAATCGTCGAATAGGTGATGTACAATGAATATAGGATTCGAGTTGTAACATTTCATGACATTTTCTCTCGTCGTACAAGTCATATTGACCGCATGAACTATTCCATATTTTCAAGAAATTATTTACATCTTCCGGTAATGTCGCATGTTCTTCTGTACTTGACTTGAAATTCACAGAACGGTAAATTCCATTATTATGTTTTGTCATTTCAATAGCCGTATAATAATTCATTAGAATCATCAAGTAACTAACAATATCGTGACTAGATTTGATGTTGGTAGTATATTTATAAATTTTAGACAATTCATCAACTACATGAAACATTAATTTGTAATTGTCGTCCTTTTTCAGTTCTTTGCTTTCATATACATGATTTTTATAGACGTTAATGTATGTATTTTCAAATTTATAACCGATGATTTCTCCGTTTATAATCGTAATGTCAATCGCAAAGGCTAATCGAACTACTTTTTCACACAAACTACAAACACAATTGGATAATGAAGCAGGCATCATAGGGCGTTTTCTATCTGGTAAATAAATGGTCGATATTCTATCTGAAAATGAATTCCATAAATCCAGTTCTTCCATCCAAATGGGGACGTTTGCGATATAGATGCTAAGTTTATAGGCATTGTCGCCAATTTTCATAATACTAAAGGCATCATCATAATCGCTTGTTTCCTTTGAATCGATACTGAAGACAGATTCGCTAGTCCTGTCTTCCAAGTTATATTTTTCAATCATGGAGGAAATAAATTCCGGTTCCGTCTTTTGTTTCAGAGCATCAGTTACTGTCTTATTAAATGTTTGGATAGATGCATACAAACTTTTGCAGTATAGTTGATATTCATAATAATTGGCCAAGACATCTACGTCACCTAACACACTTACGATGGTGCCTTGTGGGTGTTTGTCTGACCAATTATCAAAACGAAATACGATGTATTTATTATCGATATTTTTAGAAAATCCTAATTTCAGTGCATAGGGAATAGTAAAGATAGGAAATCGCTTGTCGTCTGGAATACATTTGTATAAATACTTATCCTTATACTTTCCAAATGTTTTTCCGCCATTTAATACCAAAATTCCTGGAATAGATGGCATAGAACGGACACATGAATGAAGTATCTTTACTGATTGTGTTTCCTGATTACTATCAACATCAACATCGCATTCAAACGTATCACCTGAGAAAAGCTTATTTGAAGATGGATTCATGTTTATTTTATCTACTTCATTTAAATGAGAAGCATCATATAAGTTCCATTCAGTATAATTCCGATCTCCAACCAAAATCTTATACGAGTTTGTCATAATAGTGACGGTGTTATTAAATAATATATCCATTCGTATTTATTATTTAATCAAATCAATTTGTTCATAAAACATCTATTTACTATCTACTACACCAACCCCAAGTGTGTGACTTTCGAGTGTTTCGAGTGTTTCGACAACAGTAGTATTGTCTATTTCTATTTCCGGTTCTAATTCCTTGACAGTTTCTCTCTTTATTTCTTCACATTTCATTTCCTTTTTCTTGACAGTTTCTCTCTTGACGTTTTGACTTTGGAGTAGATTGACTAGAAGGTGATTCGATATCGCAATGTTATTCATATAAGTTCTATATTTGAATACGCAAATGCTTGTACTTTCACTGAATTCGAAACTGTACCACCAATAAGCAGGAATGGATATAATTTGTCCAGCATTCAAAGTAACTTCCAAAGTTTTAAGTTTGTCGAAATCAGATTTGAATTGACTCTGAACATTCCAAGGATTGACTGGAGAGAGAAATTCAAAGTTATCATAATCCTTAATTGTATATAAATATTTACTTGATTTTGGAGGAATTAATTTAATTCTAATACTTCCTTGAGTAACCAAGAAGAAATTTCTATAATTAAGCTCGTATTTAAGAGGTGTTCTTGTATTTTTCGACGAAAACATGAAGTCATATATACAGTTACTTACCGAATAGGGTCGTAAGAAGTTATCATTGTATCTCATACTTTTAATTACACTTGTTTCTTCTAAAAAATCACTATTGTTTTCACTGACAAATCTCTCTTCACTATCTTTTCTAAAGATATCTAGAGCAGTGTTCAGAGTCAATGGTAAATATAATTCGCTAATATCATCATACTCTTTGACGTTTCTTACTTTAATATCAAATGCACCGAAATCTTTTCCAATGGAATCTATACTACATTCGTCTAATAACGTTCCTACATTATAATCAAATATCACTGGTTGTCTGAGGTCGCAAATTTCTTCCAACTTGTCTTTAGACGGTTGATCAATTTCATAAACCTCTAAATCATCGCTTACTTTCAAATGGAATGTTATATGAATATAAATGAATAAGACGATACAAAATATTAATAATGAAAAAATGGTTTTCATACTAAATTAATTTCATACTATAATTTCGTTGATTCTACTTATTAGGTTGATTCATTAGTTATGTGCTCTAGGTATATACAAAATGATTATGATTGTAAAAGTCCTTGTTGTATAACACTCATATTAGTATCATCATTTGATATCATAGCTGTAGCAATAAACTCCTTAATAGTATTACTTGCTTCGTCAATAACAACGGATTTTGGGAAGATTTCCATATTTACCGTTTCATCGAATTTTGATTCAACAGTCTCCTCTACAGAATCCACAGAATCCATAGTCTCCACAGTCTCCACAGTCTCCACAGAATCCACCGAATCAATTGTATCAGGTGCCGATATATTTAGTTTGTCTAACATTGTGTATAATGTACTATTGAATCCATTAATAACTACTTGTTGTGACTGAATAATTCCCTTAAGTCCTTCAATTTCATTCATCAATCTTTCATCGTTTTCATAAAAAGCCTTTAAATCCAATTGTGACTCAACTCTACTCATAATTAAATCACTTAATTCATTAATATTCACGTCAGATGGTGTAGAAGACGAGTATGATTCTTTTCCGTTAGGACTACTGGTAATATCACGTCCGGTTTCTTTAGAGACTATCTCTTGGATAATTTGTTCTAATTTGTTAATCTTAACCTGATGTTGTTGAAGAATAATGAATGGGTTAATGGGAGCATTCGATGTAGGGGGTGTTTGTTGTTGTTGTTGTTGTTGTACTGGGTTGCCTTGGGGTGTTGGACCACCGGCTCCCCCTGCTCTTCTACGTCTTGCTGCTGCTATCGATGAACTTGAACTCATTTTAAATATAATTAATACTAAAAATGACCATTCTAATCGCAATTTGCCTAAATCTTTTTGAAATTAGATATAGTATCTTCTTTGTAGATTTATTACTGTCAGTTTTATTTTCTTGATTTCCTTTTTTATACTTTTATACTTTTTCTACTACCACTACACTAATGATACTACCAATATAACGAACAGTATCGTTACCATATTTATCATTTGTCTCTAAATAATGAAGATATATAACTAATTACATTACAACAACATATTTTAACACGACGAGTGACGTCATATATAATGTCTTTTGATAATATTCATTTAACACACTCAATTTATGTTTCATTATATTATTAGAAAAACAAATATAACAAATATAACAAATATAACAAATATAAAAAATATAACAAATATAAAAAATATGGTATATTGTATATATAATACATAAGTATGATACCAAATAATAAAATTAGTTTAACAGCTATTGAAAAACAAACAAAATGGAGAATAAGACAACTCAGTATTTTTTATGGTTCAGGGAGACCTATATTCAAAATTAGCAATGATAATCAGTTCATACGTCAAAATTACGACGGTGAATATTACGCTGAAACTCAAAAATACAAGGACCTAGACAATAAGAATTATATTGAATGGAAATAGAATGACATAGGCAATAATAATTATATAAGGCATTAAGCTCTCATTGTTCCTTTTATAGAAGGATGGTGTTGATAATCGATAATTTTAAAATCTTCAATCACGTAATCATTGATATTATCCTTTTTACTTACAATTTCCAAAGTAGGAAATGAGTGAGGATCTCTTGATAATTGTTCATTTACTTGTTCAAAATGATCATCATATATATGACAATTTCCGGCGTATAAAATAAATTCATATGGTTCTAAATCACAATGTTTAGCTATTAAATGTACTAGAAAACTATAAGAAGCAATATTAAATGGCTGGCCCAAAAACACGTCTTGTGACCTAGCAGTAAGAGTACAGCTTAATTTATTCCCCTGAGTGACTGAAAATTGAAAAAAATTATGGCAACTTGGTAATACACCATATTCTACTTGTTCAGGATTCCAAGCGGATACAATAATCCTACGACTATTTCGTAGCTTAGGGTCTTTCAATATATCTATAGCCTGTTGTAATTGGTCAATACCTTGTCCAGTATAATCCACATCACATCCTTTATATTCAGCATTCCAATGTCGCCATTGGAATCCATAAAGAGGACCCAAATCGCCTTTTTTATAATATGATAAACCTCTCGATTTTACAAATTCAGAGCTAGAATTTCCATCCCAAATATGTACATTTTGTTCATTTAGAATGGTATTGTCCATTTTTCCTTGAATAAACCATAATAGTTCTCGCAAACAGGTTTTCCAAGCGGTTTTTTTTGTAGTAAGAATTGGAATTTTACCATTTTCTAGAGAAAAATGCATAGCCGTTCCAATAGCTGTTTGTACATTTCCATTTCTACCTTCTTCTATTGTCCCATGTTTCATTAAGTCGGATAATAAATTTAGATACTGATATTCTTCATGATATTTATCTTTATTGTCGCGATTTTTATATTTATTTAGGTCAATCGAGTGTTTCAACATTTTATATAGAATATATATTCTTAGTTTTAAATAATTTTAAATCTTATTATAAATCATATGGATAGACTTGAAAAAAGTACAAGTAATAATGAAGACGGTTTTATAAAAACAGTATTTCCATTTGACGAAGAGCAAAAGGGAATGTTATTGAATATCATTCAGTATGCAGTTTTAGCAATAATACCAATTGTAATATTATTGAAAATGATTAAAAATTACATTCCTGAAGCGGAAGACGACAAAGGAAGTTTAGTCATTTTAGTAGAAGTATTTGGTCAAGTAATTATTATGTTTATGGCACTTTATTTTATTCATAAAATAATAGAATATATCCCTACTTATAGTGGATTTAAATATGGTGAAGTAAATGTATTCAATATTATTCCAGCACTACTATTGATATCGATTACCATGCAAACCAAGTTGGGTGAAAAGGTAGAAATACTCATGGATAGATTATGGGAATTATATGAAGGACGTCCTTCATCGAATAATCAAGGTAAAGGTGGTCAAGGTCAAGGACAAGGACAGGTTCGTGTAACCCAACCGCTATCTCAACAATATGCACCCACTGTAAATACAATGCCTTCTACAACCACATCTATAGATGCATTACCTAATCAACTACAAGGCCAACAGACCAATATGAAGAGTCAATCCAACGAATACTCCATTCCACAGAGTCCTGATTTCAATAGTATGTATGGAGGACCTGAAACTCCTTTAGTTGGCGCAGCTAATCCTGGTGCATCTATGGAATCGTTTGAGCCTATGGCTGCTAATGATTTCTTAGGTGGTGGTGGATTCGGTTCTTCCTTTTAGGATAAATAAATATACGAACGAATATGTGAATAATTATATTACAATTTTAGCAAATATAATTATTGAGATTTCTCTTATTATGGAGACGTTGTGGAAGTTAATGTTTGACTTCCAAATGGATTGGCATTAGCAACTCCGGCATTAGAACGTCCAGCAGCATCTAATGTTTGTTGATTTCCAAATCGGCTATTATAAGCATTTGTCATGCCACTTTTAGCAGAACCTAAACCTGCTGCAGCACGCCCCATAGTAGCTGTACCCATGGAACTTGCCTTAGATAAACCACTAGACATACCTTGTTTCATGGAATTAAATGTAGGACTATTAGCTAATCTAGCGGTAGTTTGAGCCTTAGCATTTTCAAAGTGTGTATTAGCTATAGCAGCTCCGTCCTTCATATTTTGTTTTAAACTTTGACTGGCAGAATTAGCTTTTGCCTTCATGTCATCCCAGTATCCTCCACCACGTCGGCTTCTTCTTGTGGAAGAACGCTTTCCAGTTTTGCGACCCTTGCTTCCTTTTCTGCCCTTGTGTTTTCTTACAGTTTTGCTGTGGCTTCGTCTGCGATATGTTTTTGCCATTATATACAATATATAGAATAAAAATCTAAACGAATTGCTAAACAATTACACATCGTCTAAATACTTGTATAAATTATACGCGTATAAATTTATATTTTATATACATCCTTAATATCATTCGATAAATAGGTATTTTTCCCAATGGCGCGGATAATTTTACCAGTCTCTTTTTCGTCATTTTCAATATCGGTCATAGAATGGCAAATCAGAGTAGTTAATTTTGTTTGAATATTATCATCTTTTTCCCATCCATCATTCATATCCTTCCATGTATTGATCAACGTTCTCTGTTTATATGCAAGTTTTTTAATTCCCATTAGTATTCTCAACAATTCAGTATCTTTTTCCCAGGCATTGTCTTCTTTCACGTAAAGGGTTTTTCTAGACGCATCTGTACAATGTATAGGGCGCTCTAGAACATCAAGTTGATTCAGTCCATTGACTACCATGTTTGTAATTGTTTTAGTGAGTCCATTTTCAATCGTATTATCATATGTTTCGGCGGTTATAGGTAACGTGTCAATAAAATCAGTCAAATTCATAGCATTTTTGCAATGTTCATTTAGGAACATCTGAATATTGAAATTTTGGGTATTGTGAGTGTTGGTAGTGGTAGTATTGTGTGAATTATTAACACCTTGTAATTGTGGGATTATTTCTAAGAAATTCTTTTGCATTTGAATCTGAACATCTTGATTTTCTTTCATGAGTAACATAATTAATTCCTTTATATTAACATTATTAGAAGATTGAATGACATTATCGTCATTTTCTTCTAATTCTTCTTGATAATTGTAGGTAGTACATACAGAACTAGACATATTCGCTCCTTCATTTATGGAGCAACCTTTCCGATGTCGCCACAGGGAAGTTCGATTTGTGTATATACTATCGCATAATTCGCACGTATAATGGGTTACGTCCTTATTAACGATCTTTCCGGCGTATTTTGTTTCATTTTGTTTCATTTTGTGTTTGCGTGTCAATACGTGTTTATCCCACTCAATAAGACTACTACAATTATCATCACATAATTCACATGAAATAAAAAGCGCGCATTTTCCGGCGTTTTTTGTTTCATTTTGTTTCATTTTGTGTTTGCGTGTCAATATATGTCTATTCCAATCACTTCGCTTGCTACATTTAAAGTCACATAATCCACACACAATGATACAGTCGTTTTTACGCCGCGTTTTTGTTTCATTTTGTTTCATATATATGTAAAAGAAGATAATTCCTAAATCATTTTCGAAAAATACATATTTTTTTGCAATAACAAATGAAAACAATCCAAAACGGAAATGAGAGCATTATGCTCTAAAACACATTTTCACGTTTTTTTCATTTCTATTTCCAATAAATAAAAAAACACACATAAAAAGCATGTTGATTTTTAAAATTTCCAAAATAGAATTGAAAAAAGTTGTAAAAGTGAATTACCTACTATTATCAAAGTCATCCAAGCTTTTTAGGGTCAAAAACACTCCCTTCATATGTAGGGGGCTACCTACATGCCCTACATGACTTTTTCACTTTTTTGAGAAATGGAAATCATCAAGCGCAATTTACCTACATGAAAAGCATGTCCCTTAAAACTGAAATCAAAAAAGTCATTATGTCGTGACCGGTTTTAGGGGGATAAAAAACAGCTGAAAACGACTGTTTTATTTATCGACTTAATTCGCGAAATACATGATTGAAATGTATATTTGTCTATTTTCGAGGATTGGTGAATAATTGGAGTTTTGTCATCCAAACCTTCTTTCAGAATAATTGTAAAATGAAAGTATAATAAAAATAACGCGTATTTATATTATAATGAGTAAGAGTAATTTGAATGAAGAATATTTAATAAAATCGTTAGACAATGAAAATAATGTAGGTATAGAAAATTTATCAACTAGGAAAATTAAATCGCTAAAAAACGACTACTTACAACAGTTACAATTATCTAGGGATGATTTAAAGAACTATCATTCAAAACTGAAAGAATATCGATTCGTAGATGATTTAACAAACATTCAATATGGTAGGTATATACGTTGGATTAGTCTAAAAAATCCGGAAAAACTATGCTTGACTACTGGAGGGGTAATTATTGATATTCAGTTGTTAGAAGATGGTATTTATATATTATGTAAAAATTTTAGAAATAAGCGAATGAAAATAAAAATAGACGAATGTTTTATATTTCAAAAATTAACGGATCAAGAGAAAACGATTATAGCTGCGTTAGATTATTTGGAGAAATAAGTCTATTTTTAGCATATTGACTTGTTATAAAAATGATTTAAAAATTATTGTATATATTAGAACAATAATGCCAAACGAGTGTTATAATCGAGTAACCATTACATCTACAAATGAAAACGATATTACATATATTTTACAAGAAATAAATGTGGAAATCCCTGACGTAATTGTAACACAAAGTAGCAAATTAGGTATAAGACTTGAATTTATAACTGCTTGGAAACCGGACATACAATTTATTGATACACTTATAAATAAATATCCGTTATCGTGGATAAAAAATGAATGGATTTCCGAAGATGGTACATGTGGAATTTGGGTAGGTAACAAAAATAATATTAAATTTATGGACTGGCAAGACCTTTCTATTGAGGACGAACATCATTTTTTCCATAAATAATATAACATGATTATATAATGAAGACTCGTAAAAACGAAAGGAACCGTTCCAAGAAAATATTTAGAAAAACTCGTTCAAAACGACAGAGAGGTAGTGGGGGCACAGAAACGCTTGCAAGAAATAACAACCTCATTAAGGCAAGTAGATTTGGACACACAAAAATCGCGGCAATGCAATTGGAGAATGGGGCTGATGTGGATGCAAGGGATATATATGGTTCTGATTCGACGGCTCTCATTTGGGCAAGTAAGAATGGACACCCTGAAACAGTGGCAATGCTATTGGAGAAGGGTGCTGATGTGAATGCGGGGGATGGTTCTGGTTCGACGGCTCTCACATGGGCAAGTCGCTATGGAGAGACAAAAACTGAAAAATTATTAAAACAACATATTGCCGCACAAACTTTACCAAGACATTTGGAAAGACAACAAGATAAAGAAAACCTAGCAATGGTAATGAGTGAAAAAAATGTAGGAAATAGAGGTGATGGGACAATTCCTTTGGAACTACACCGCGAAATAAGAGAATATCTAGGTGGTAAAAGAAAAACCAAGAAATCCAAGAAATCCAAGAAATCCAAGAGAACCAAAAGAAAAAATCGTTCAACACGGCAGAGAAGATGAACAATTTGTATGCGGATATGAAAAGACACAATTTTGATTTATTTTTTAGAAAATTTTGTTAATGATTGACTATTTTTTTCCACGTATTAATTCGATTAATAGCTTGACTATGAAGAACCGGATGATACATTTTAGCATATTCGGTTGTAAATAAGCCATCTTCAGCATGCTTAAAAACACGATTCTGAAACAATTCATCTGCTCTATAAAACGATTCATCGAATGGTTTATTATTTACTTTCATATCGTAAATAATACATCTATCAAAATCGTAGGCACTTAGCAAGTCGGCTTCTCTGACAACATGATATGCTTTTTGATAAATGCCCAAATCAGGAAATCCTTTACTCTTTACTTTCGAGTACGACATGGTGTTAATAATAGAGGTAATTGCTTCAGTGTCTCGTTCTGGAATTTGCGTATCTAAAAAGTCACTAATACGAGCAAGACCTTCTTCTTCATCCATATACTTATTATCACACATATCATGTAATGTAGCGGATAAATAGATAATATTTTTATGGTCTTTTAATCCAGGATGAATCGGTAATTCATGTTCATAAATATTATGTGCAAAATGAAGAACATTCATACTATGCATTATGTTGTGTGAATCGTCAATCTTAAATTTGCTTGAGGTATGTAAGATAAACTTACTCAATTCGTTAAATAGTTTCATATTCATATTATCAGTTGTTTTGTATAATTGACTTATATAACAATTATACAAGTCAATTTTTTGTTTTTATTTTTATTTAATTTGTCTATAATGCTGGTATTGTCTATATTGTCTATATTGTCATGAACGTAATTTAAAATACATTGTTCTGTACAGGTTGAGATTCCATACTATGGCGTGTAAAATGTTTAATGTATTTTGTTATAATACTTTTGTATATGAGTTTCAATGGTGGAAAAGTTTCGCATATATTCAAAGCAGAACGGATTTGAATATCATTTACTAAAGCAATATTGATTGATTTATACAGTAGTTCATCACTGGTCCATTCATCTACGTTCGGATTATGAGGTTCAGTATATTGAATCGTTCGCGCAAAAGCAATAATATCGACCAATTTTGTCATTTATTACATCTATTTATTTTTTTTTGATTTTTTTGTCTTA
>Ga0209192_10002945_pt1 | contig 11797 bp, 10 predicted proteins | sample ArcticOcean_MG_C_11_FD_187433 | JGI IMG/M metagenome (GOLD analysis project Ga0209192, IMG submission 187433) | Marine microbial communities from western Arctic Ocean - ArcticOcean_MG_CB2_154 (SPAdes) (version 2) | ecosystem: Environmental > Aquatic > Marine > Oceanic | place: Arctic Ocean... | reverse complement strand
AAATTACATCAAGCTCTCAACGGGCGAAGTTAAATCACAAGGCGGCTGGCGCTCTGCCAACAAGCATATGTCTCTACCTCGCGTATGGACGGCTGACACGCTGACTGATCTGGAACTAACAGCTATCTTCGCAGCTCCTAAGCCTAGCTGCACAGACCTACAGCAAGTAGTAGGTAACGGTGTCACTACTGACGCTAAAGGCAACACTGTCGAAGCGTGGAGTGTTGTAGATAAGTTCGCGGACACCACAGCAGAAGACGGGACTGTCACCACTAAGGCAGAGCATGAGACTGCCTACACAGCAAGTCTAGTGGCGGCACAAGAAGCCTCTGTTCGTACTGACCGTGACAGCCGAATTGCTCTTACCGATTGGACAGGTATGTCTGACGTTACGATGGCTGCTGACATGGCTACTTATCGTCAAGCACTTCGTGACATAACGGCCCATGAAAATTTTCCTGACCTTGAAAAAGAAGATTGGCCCACAGCGCCGTAGAGGTTTAAGTGACAAAAGAAGAGATGGCAAAACTGGTCGAGCAATCGGCTGAACTAGGTGCTAGAAAAGCCCTAAGAGACATTGGCCTGAGTGACGATGATGCTCTGTCTGATGTCTCTGAATTGCGAGGCTTACTCGACTCTTGGCGCTCGGCAAAGCGTACCGTGGGTAGAACCATCGTTCAGGCGTTAACTACGCTGTTCCTTGCGGCACTTATGGCTGGGTCTTACTTTAATTTCTTCAATAAGCAATGATCTATGATTGGCGAAATTGCTCTACTTATAAAAGGATTGGATACCGCTTTTAATTTAGTGCAAGCGTCCCTGAAGAAGAAAAAGCAAGTCGAGCAGATGGGTGCTGAAATATCAGGGTTCTTTGCCAGTAAAGAAGCAGTAGAGAACAAGATTGCCGAGTCCAAAAAGAACAAAGGATACTCCTACTCAGGCAGTCCTCTGGAAGAAGCAATCCAGATTCAGAATCAGGAAGACCGCATTGCTGAAATGATGAAAACCATTGGTAAAGAGTACTCACGCCAAGGGAAGACAGGAACATGGCAAAAAGTTCAAAGGAACGCGGTAAACATACAGAAAGACAGAGATTTAAGTATGGCCGAGTTCAACCGGAAAAAAATACTTCAAGACAGAAAGAATGATGACTTCTATCTTGCACTAAAATTGATAGTCGGACTGGTCATGTTGATGGTAGGACTAACAGGATTGGTTTTTGTACTTGCGATTAACTGAGGAATTCAAAATGGAAATGATTAAAGACGGATTAGCTAAGATAGGTGGCCCCGTATGGCGTGCAGTACAAGGCACTAAGCACTCGACTCTTGGCGCTATTATCGTACTCCTAGTGCTTGGCGCTGTTGTGTGGGTCGTCATTTAAGATGCTGGCTGCAATAAGCGCCCTGATTGGGCCTGTCTCGGCTATTCTGGATAAGGTAATCCCGGATAAAGACCTGCGTGAGAAGCTGTCGCACGAGATTGCGACTATGGCCGATAAGCAGATGTCCGCCCAGATCGAGGTCAATAAGGTCGAAGCGGCCCATAAGAGCCTGTTTGTGGCAGGATGGAGGCCAGCAATCGGTTGGATATGTGGCTTTGCGCTGCTGTACTCAACAATCATCTCTCCAATCTTAGGAATCTGGTTTACAGTTCCTGTCGTAGACACTTCGCTTTTGACCACTGTCCTTATGGGAATGCTGGGCCTTGGCGCTATGCGTACCTTTGAGAAAACTAAGGGCGTTAGCAGGGAGAAGTAAATGCAGAACTTGATCGAAATGCTTAAACGGCATGAAGGCGAAGTCGTTACTAATGGCCGTCACCTTATCTATAAGTGCTCTGCCGGACACTGGACAATAGGTATTGGCAGGAATGTAGACGTAAACGGTGGGCTGGGACTCTCTGAGGAAGAAGTGGATTTCCTGCTGGAAAAGGATATAGAGCGTGTAATTAAGGAACTGAGCACAGAGTACGCTTGGTTCAGCGATTTAGACCAAACAAGAAAAGATGCTATGATTGACATCAGCTTTAACCTCGGTGCTACTCGACTACGCAAATTCGTACTGGCACTAGATGCGATGGAAAAGGCAGACTACACAACTGCCTCAGAAGAATTTTTAGATTCCGATTGGAGCCGCACCGTAAAGGGCCGCTCTGTTGAACTCGCATCTATGATCGCCACAGGCGAGTACCCAGAATAAGGTTGAGCTATGCCACTACAGAAACTAAAGTTTAACCCCGGAGTTGACCGTGAGAACACGCGCTACGCTGCTGAAGGTGGCTGGTACGAGACTGATAAAGTGCGTTTTAGACGGGGTATGCCCCAGAAGATAGGCGGTTGGGTACGTCTGTCTGCTGCTACGTTCTTAGGCGTATGCCGGTCTATGCTTAACTGGGTCACTCTGCAACAGCAGAATCTTGTTTCTGTAGGTACTAACCTCAAGTACTACCTAGAGCGTGGTGGCGCTTACTTCGATATTACTCCTATTAGAGCCACAGCAACGCTGACCAACCCGTTTACTACAACTCTCAACTCCACAACTGTCCTTGTAACTGACCTTGCACACGGTGCGCTTCAGGATGACTTTGTTACGTTTAGTGGTGCTTCAGCAGTGGGTGGACTGACTTTAAACGGTGAGTTCCAGATTAACTTCATAAACGACGACTCCTACAATATAACCGCTGCAAGTCAAGCGTCTTCAGGGGCTACAGGTGGCGGCACAGTTACTGCGGCTTACCAGATAAACACAGGTAGCGCGATTGACGTACCGTTTACTGGGTGGAGTGCTGGTACTTGGGGTGCAGGTACTTGGGGTGTTGGCGGCGCTACGCTTGCCCCTATACGGCTTTGGAGCCAAGCTAACTTCGGTGAGGACTTATTCTTCGGTTATCGAGGAGGTTCGTTGTTTTATTGGGACGCAAGCACCGGGGTAACGACTCGTGCGGTGTACGTCACTTCTTTAGGCGGTGCGTCCAATGTGCCTACTATAGTTAATAAAACCTTTGTATCTGACATTTTCCGGTTTGCTTTTTGCTTTGGCTCAAACCCGCTAGGCGCTACAGCACTCGACCCCATGTTGATTCGTTGGTCTAACCAAGAAGATGTGGCTAACTGGACTCCGCTGGCTACTAATCAAGCCGGTAGCTTACGCCTCTCGCGTGGTAGTGAGATCATTACTGTACTGCAAGCTCGACAAGAAATATTGGTATGGAGTGACACGGCCCTGTACGGTATGCAGTATCTAGGCGCTCCAGAGGTATGGGGAGCACAGCTTCTTGGTGACAACATCACTATAGCCAGCACTAACGCAGCGGTGTATTCAGGCAAAACAGCATATTGGATGGGCACGGATAAGTTCTACTCCTACGACGGTACGGTTCAGACCCTACCTTGTTCGGTTCGCAGCTATGTATTTAATGACTTTAATACTTCTCAATATGCCCAAGTAGTAGCTGGCACTAACGAGCGGTTCGATGAGATATGGTGGTTCTATTGCTCTGCTGGGGTAACGCAGAATGATCGCTATGTGGTGTACAACTATTTACAGGACATTTGGTACTACGGCACGTTATCGCGCAGTGCTTGGATAGACTCTGATCTTCGAGAAAATCCTATGGCGGCTACCTACAGCAACAACTTGGTAAACCATGAAGTAGGCTACGATAGTCAAGAAGGGGCAGTAGCAAGCGCAATTACAGCTACGCTCTTATCCTCTGAGTTTGACTTGGATGACGGCGATAGATTTATGTTCGTTAATAGAGTGTTACCCGACGTAACATTTGAAGGGTCCACGGTCACTAATCCTGCTGCGGTGATGACTTTATCTCCTATGCAGAACTCCGGTTCTGGGTACAACAACCCCTTATCTGTAGGTGGTAATTCTGCGTCAACAGTTACTCGCACCGCTACAGTGCCTATTGAGGAGTTTACTGGGCAGGTCTTCGTGCGATTACGTGGCAGACAGATGGCGTTTAAGATGGAATCTACTGAGCTAGGTGTAGCTTGGAAGCTAGGTATACCACGGTTAGAGATGCGAGCTGATGGTAGGAGGGGCTAGTGGCGCAAAGACTTGTACAAAAAGTTCAATCGCCTGCACTACCTATACCTACAGGAGGTCCGTTAAAACCGTACCTTGATGCACTTAATAACATCTTACGCCTATTTTTTAACTTGCTATCAAGTGCTGTAAACAGTGTGGTTGGGGAGTACGGAGGCCGGTTTATAGAGGCCCCTAACGCTAAGTTCTTCTCTACTGTAGACCAGACTGCCAGCGTTATAAACACAGCGTATGCGCTACAGTTTGAGAACACGTATTTAGGCGAAGCTATAAGTATAGCGGGGACACAAATAACTCCACTCTACTCAGGGGTGTACAACTTTGAACTCTCAGTAGAGTTGACTAGCGGTAGTGCTAGCTCTAAAGAGCTGTCGTTCTGGGTACGTAGAAGCGGAGTAGACATAGCAAATACTGCTAGACTGCACGTCGTAGCAGGGTCGGGCGGAGTAGATAACTTTGAATACAGTTTTACGCTGGACTTAACAGCGGGGCAATACGTAGAGCTTATGTGGGCAACAGACGATTTAGACATAACGGTTGATTATCAGGCGGCTGCAAGTCCCCGCCCTGCTGTGCCGTCCACCTTATTAACCGTAGTTTTTGTTTCAGCAGTGCCTGAAACGCTACCGACACCGTAGGGATAGGTATGTCAGATGACACTAGTACAATAGAACAGATTTTTGCTCAACGACTGGAAGGGGTAGTTGGTGGGGATATATCCCCGTTTACGGGCACAGGTTACGATCTAGGCGCGTGGTATAGCGGTGCCTTAACTTCCCCATCTTCTGCTGAAACAGCAGGCCAACTTGAAGGTGCTGAAGTAGGGCTTATGCAGCAAGAACAAGATAGGTCCGATTTTGTTAAAACTGAACTAGCAAAAGTTGGTAAAGCAGGGTTACTTCCATCTCTTTCTAAAAGCCAAATAAACACTATTCACGACGCTATTAAAAACGACGGAATTAGTAGAAACGACCTTGGTACGTTAGTGCAGGGTATGCAAATTGATACCGACGGGTTTCTTGATTTAAGTTTCTTAGATGAGTCTAGCAACGATAAGTATAGCGACTTTAAGAACGCATTAAGTATTCAAGATGCAATAAACTCTTTAGGGGGCAACTCCCTGATACCGGGCGGGTTGGGCAGCCTTATCACGTCTGGGGGTATTCCTGCTTCCAGTTCTCCAGTAACAACTTTAAATGCCGAAGACGCACTAGCAGCAAAAGGCACGCTTTTAGGAAGTGACTACCCCTTCCCTAATCAAGCTATGGGCACCACAGAAGTTACCGAAGACACGGTTAACGACATTCTTGCCGGGGCTATGGCCGCACGGGAAAAGATCATGGGGGGCACTGCCGATCCCACGAAGGAGCAAGAGTTAGCGGTGCAAGCAGCCGTTGCTGAACTTCTTATTAACGCGGGCATTGGAGTAGACCAAAGCACTATTAACCCATACAGCCTAGAAGGAGATTCTCTTGGTCGGTTTGTAGATCGGATTAGTGTTGTGGATGAAGTTACGCCCGATGATGATGGTGGAGGCGGTGGTGGTGGTAAACCTGCTGGTGGAGGTGCTCCTGCTGCTGATGGGGGTGCTCCTGCTGCTGATGGGGGTGCTCCTGCTGCTGATGGGGGTGGTGGTCCGACACTTACTGGTGGTCCTGCTGGTGGTGCTAGTACTATGGATACGTCGGGCGATACAGGTATAACCAATCAGAGAGACATATTTAACGACTACGAGGCTAGTCCTGATCTATATAACTTTGACGTGCAGGGTTATCAACTCTGGGAGATGATGCGGCTAGAGCCAGAAGGGTGGATGAAGGAAGCATTAAAAGACGAATATAAAAAATACCGGGGATTTAAAGGCTTAGACCCTAATAGCCAGCCCGTACCGGTGCTTAAAACGCCAGCAGAACTAGCCGCAGACAAGCTCGCAAAGGAAGAAGCAGACAAGCTCGCAAAGGAAAAAGCTATTGCCCTTGGCGAGGCCGGAACTAAGAAAAACCCGTTGGACATACTAGGGGATATTATAAACAACACTGACTTCACCATTGGTAATACAAACAACCAAAGTACTACTACTGGTACTGCTGGTGGTGGTCCGACACTTACTGGTGGTCCTACTGGTGGTCCTACTGGTGGTCCTACTGGTGGCCCTGCTGGTGGCCCTGCTGGTGGTCCTACTGGTGGCCCTGCTGGTGGCCCTGCTGGTGGTAGTGTTCCCGGTGGTGCCCCTGCTGGTGGTGGTCCTGCTGGTGGTGGCCCTGCTGGTGGTGGTGGTCCGACACTTACTGGTGGTCCTGCTGGTGGTCCCGGTGGTGCCGGACTAGGAGGGGCTGGATTAGGTGATGGAACTGGTCCGGGTGATGGAACTGGTCCGGGTGATGGAACTGGCGATGGAACTGGCGATGGAACTGGCGATGGTGATGGCGACGGTGATGGTGATGGCGACGGTGACGGAGATGGCTTTGGTGATGGTTCAGAAGCTACTACCCCCCAGCAAATAATTGGTCAAGGTGGCATGGAGTCCGTTAGTACAAAGAAAGCAGGTGTTGCAGAAATCAATGCGCTATACAATCCAGCTCTGTCCCTTGCTGAAAACATGGCCCTCTTAAGGGGTTCTAGGGTAGAAGAGGAAGACATTGTGGATAGTGCGATATATTACGGTGGTGGTATGATACAAAACACTGATATGACTGACGAAATAAACCGTCTGTTACGGGGATACTAAGATGAGTTTCCATAGTAATATTTTACCTAACCTTAAAGCAGGGGCAACGGCAGGCCTAGGTGCTTTAAAAGATCGCTATACGGACGACGATGGCACCATTTCTTGGACAAATGTAGGCAAAGACGCGGGTATGGCTTCTACTGCCTATGCGGCGCTAAACCCAAATGATTCTGAAACCATAGGTAACTTTATGGGGACTAATCAACAGGGGCCAGTCGGGTATATGGGAGGAATTCCTAACTATACTGCTACTCGTGAATTACTACCCAATGCCTTTGCACAGACCAATACCGACCCTACTACTCAAGATGTAACAGCTCGTCGTCCGGGCAGTGCTGGCCGTCAGTATTTTACAGACACTACTTTTGCTCCAGATACTACCGAGCCTATTATGGGCAAAACAGCAGTAGAGATAGCTGCGGATAATAAACAAAATTTAGCTAACCAAGCAATCTACGAATCCTTGATGGGTGATGCCTTTGATGCGCGAGTTGCAAGTGGAGCTACTACTGCTGGAGGTGCAACCGCTTCCGATGGGGTACTAACCGCAAATGAACTAGCTTCTATCGCTACCGGGAAATATTTTGATAACGGCGATGGAACTTATAGCGATGCGATAGGGAATATATTTAATGAGGTAAATGGGCAGCTTACTGTTGATCAAGCCTTAACTGGTGAAGAACTTATTGCTAGAGATGGGCCTGCCGTTGCCGCTATGAATGCTTTTCTGTCTAAGTATACTTCAGGACAACCTTTAACAGCGGCTGATGCAGCGGCTCTTGCTGCAAGCGGGTATTCAATAAACCAAATAGCAACAGGTTTGAGTAGAACGCCCAAACAGGTGAAAGACTTCCTTGATTTTCATGCTCCCGCTGATGATGTTGTTACTAAAGTTATTGAAAAGGAGGAGGACTACGACGTAAATGCTTCTTTAGAACAAATGCTAATAGCGGGCAACTCAGATTACACGGCAAATACTGATGGAACTTTTACTGGGCCGGGTAACTATATTTACGATTACCAAAACGGATTGCTAGAAACAGTGGGCACTCCTTCTTTAGAACAAAGGCTAATAGCGGGCAACTCAGATTACACGGCAAATACTGATGGAACTTTTACTGGGCCATCTGGTTATGTTTTTGATTATATAGACGGCGAGTTAACAACATTGCGCACTCCTTCTGGTGCTGATGTTCCTGCCGCCATCACTGCCAATGCCGCAGAACTTGACACGTTTGGAACAATCGCAAATATCCGATCTCAAGAAGAAATTGTTGGGATACAGGAAGGTATTACTGCTGGAAAATGGGATGCTGGTGATGTGGCCGAGCAGTTTAACCTGCCAGAGATTGATGTTATTGAAGAGTTAATACGGGATGGCTTCTATGGGGCTGACGATACAGCTATTGCTGACGCAGCGGCGGGAGCTGCGATGGAGGAAGAAGAACTTGTAGTACAACTTCTTAGGGCGGGCAAAACTAACTTTGCTGAAGTAGCTGAGTATTATCAAGACCAATTCCCGGGTATAACAGCAGCGCAAGTTAAAGCTAATTTTGACAAAACAGAATTCGCACAAGGCGGCAATGTAAACGGGTACTACTTAGGTGGCCCTACCGATGGGATGGCTGATCAAATTCCCGCTACAATAGATAACTCCCAGCCAGCAGCACTAAGTGATGGGGAGTTTGTAATCCCTGCGGATATAGTAAGCCACTTAGGTAACGGCAATTCTGAGGCCGGAGCTGACAATCTCTATGACATGATGGAAAGGGTGCGTACAGATCGCACAGGCAATCCAAATCAAGGTCGTCAAATCGACCCTAACGAATACTTAGCGTAGGTAAAGACAATGGCTACTTTTGAAGAATCGTCACTTTCCAGTTGGGCTGGACCTTATGTAACCGAGATGCTCGGTAGAGGCCAAGCGTTAGCTAGTCAACCGTATCAAGCCTACAAAGGCCCACTTACAGCAGGGCAATCCTCGTTGCAAGACACTGCACTTGCGGGCTTAGGCGGGTTGTCTGCCCCTACTAGCATGGGCGCGTATACCCCTCAGTCTTTTACGGGGGCAGGATATGCTGCACCAACTGCGGCGCAAGCAGTAGCAGGGGAGATGGGTGCGTATACTCCGGCTTCTGGTAATACTGTGCAGCAGTACATGACTCCTTACCTACAAGGTGCGCTTCAACCTCAGTACGATGCCGCTAACCGTCAATCTCTAATGGCCCAAGAAGCAATGAAAAGCCAATACGGTAAAGCAGGGGCTTTCGGTGGAGGTCGGCAAGCTGTTGCAGGAGCAGAGTTAGACAGAGGTCTACTGGATAGGATGGCGGGTATTACAGGTACAGGCTACCAAAACGCTTTTGAGCAAGCGCAAAGTCAGTTTAACACCGAGCAAGGGCGTGCGATGGCAGCCCAACAAGACGCTAACAGGTATGGGTTTGATGTCCTAAATGCACAACAGACGGGTGGTGGCTTACAACGTGCCATCGAAGCTGAGGGTATAGCTGCGGATAGGGCGCAATTTCAACAGGAGCGTGACTTCGATAAGAGCAACGTACTCTTTACCCAGTCTTTGCTCAACGATATGCCCTTAGAAACGCAGCACTATTCTTACTCACAACCTAGTGGGATACAGAATTTAGGCGCGGCTTTTAGCGATTCTCTAAGTATTCTCGATCAGCTATCAAGACCGGCTACTCCTGCTGGTCCACTTAATAGCGGAGGAACAGCGCCCGGTACCGCAGGTTTTATTGGCCCTGCACAAGCAGTTAACCCCGCGTTTTCAGGGTTATACGACTACTATATCGCTAAGGGGAAAACCCCAGCACAAGCAACAGCAGATGCAAACGCTGACCTTGGCATTACACCATAAAGGGTACCAACATGAACGGATTAGGATCACTTATGCAAGGCGCAGCGCCACAAGGCCCCGAGCAAGGTATGCCACAAGGTCAGCAAGGTATGCCTATGCCTCCAGCAAATGACCCGCGTATGGCCGCAGCTATGGACGTTGTAGAGGCGGACATCCCTGAGTCTTTGAGGCAATTAGTAAGCGAAAAGGAGTTTGCAGACAAAGCTAAAGAGCTATTGATGTCCGCAGGTGGACAAGCCGCGATGAACCAGACTCCCCTTGAACCTCCTACCGTTGCAGAGAGAGTTGAAAAACAAGCTGAAGAAGGGGTTGCAGGGCTTCTAGCAAGGCTATCTCCGGGTATACGGCAGCAAGGTCAACAAATGGCTGTGGCGCAACGGCGTGCTCCTATGCAGAGTCAACGTCCACCTATGCAGGGTCAACGCCCACCTATGTCACAACAAGGCGTATCAGGAATGCCTGCGCGTAATATGATGAAAGCTGCACAAGGTGGTGTAGTTGGGTTTGATGGTACTGAGCCTGTGGGCAGTCAAGTACCTTCGGCAAATACCGCACAAGCTATAAATACCGCTAATTCGCAAGCCCTAACTAACGCAACTGCGTGGCTTGCCGAACGAAGCATAGATGCGGCTACTTATTCTATAGAGGCAATTCAAGCGCTTGGTAGTAAGATAGCTTCTCTTGAAGGCAAGAAAGACCCAGAGAGTGCACGGGAAATTCAAACTTACTGGGATAGAGTTAGAGCTAGGGAAGCCGAAAAGTTTCCTGAGATGAACAGAAACATCGAGAAAGGTAGAGCCGAGCGAGAAGAGCAACTTGCTATTCAAGCCATTAGAGACAAAGCCCTTCGAGAAGGTAGGGAACGCGGCAAAGCTGCTGCCGCTGAGCGTGAAGCTAAAGCTAAATACGATAGTTATTTTAACCAACCAGCTTTAGCGGAAGAAGCCCTTAATAGCCGCACACAAGAAATTTACAAAAAACTACCTTTTAGGGGTTCAAGAAACGACTCTGACCGAAGATCAGAGGCCAGAAGACTAGCCGAAGAAGAGCTTAATTTTTCTAGTAGCCGTGATAAAGATGCAGAACTGGAGGCTTATCTTCGAAACTCCAGAGAAGTAGGAGCTGCCCAGAGAAACGAAACACCGGGATTACCTGCTCTGGATATGCAAGATGCTCCCGGTGCTAGTGGTGCCCCTCCAAGAAATTCTAGTGGTGCCCTTTCAAACAATTTCGTGGGTAGTTCTGATTTAGGAGGTATATTGTCAGGGACTGAACAACGCGCTGTAAACAGCAGTCAAGCGCAGGTTAATCCCCAGTTTCAAAATGTTTTAACCGAAATGCCACGAGGAGGTACAGCGCCGAGAGCGACGGACCCAACACAATTTGATCCTAATCCTCCAGTAACTAACGGGGTCATGCCAACAGCAACCGCAACTAGTGGGATCATGCCAGCAGCACCAGTGTCAGCACCAGTGCAACAAGAAAGTCCTCTGGAAAAAGCCTTGAACGCAAGGCAAATAGCGACTCTGGGTAGAGATGCAACAGCCGAGGGAGTAGCAGCCGGGGAGAGATACAGGAAACTAACAGGTGTAGAGGGCTTGCTGGCGGAACGTAAAGCCTTACAGGGAGAAGCTAGAGGGCTAAGAGAAGAAAGATTCTCACCTGAGCGAATGAAAAAGCGTACTCTCCGCGCTGGACTTGCAAGTCTTGGAGAAAAAGGACTTGGTGGGTTTGGTTCTGGCTATACCTCTGAGCAAGACCTAATTGACTCGGAACGCGCCGCTGCTGCGGGTATCTCTCTTGCCGAAGTAGAGAAGATGATTGCCGAAAATAGGGCAATGGGCATGACTCAGTTTGAGGCAGAGAATAAAACGCGTGTTGAGGTCGATGGTATTATTTCTGAGGGTGGTCAAATTGCACAGGGCATGCTTGCTACAGATCAACAAAGAGAAGCGGCAAACTTAGACCGTGTTTCTAGGGAAAACGTAGCCTCCGCCCGTGACGAAACTCTGTTAGAGCAATCACGCATTAACGCTGACGCAAATAGAAGAGTGCCGTCTGACACTATGAGTCAGTTATCAATTTTCACTGCCCAAGCGCTCCGAGAAAATTCAGAGCTAAGTTCTGACGAAGCCG
>Ga0209192_10002943_pt1 | contig 11809 bp, 9 predicted proteins | sample ArcticOcean_MG_C_11_FD_187433 | JGI IMG/M metagenome (GOLD analysis project Ga0209192, IMG submission 187433) | Marine microbial communities from western Arctic Ocean - ArcticOcean_MG_CB2_154 (SPAdes) (version 2) | ecosystem: Environmental > Aquatic > Marine > Oceanic | place: Arctic Ocean... | reverse complement strand
TTCAAATATATCGTCTTCATCAAATAGGTCATCGATATCTGAATCTTTATTAACAGGTGGATTGCCATCATGAACTAAGTTGTTCCGTCGTTGTAAAAAAGCTTCACGAAGATAAATGTAGGGGTCTAGTGCGGCTTCATTCAAAACACTTTCGGCTTTTAGTAAACCAGCGCGTAAATCAATAACTTTCACAACAGTTAAAGCAGTCGATGTGTTTCTATTTCGATTGGGAAAAACCCAGGGTTCATCGACCTCATTGTTAATTGGATCAAAGTAAGCGCTATCCGTTAACATCCCGCCGGCATCTCGAACGGTGCTAGGCCCAAAGAAAGGTAAAATGAGATAAGGCCCGCTTGAGACACCCCAGTGGCCTAAGGTTTGGCCAAAATCTTCATTGTGCTTCTCCAACCCCATGTCAGATGCCCAGTCAATTAAACCAAATAGACCAATAGTCGTGTTAATTACTACACGACCAGTGTCAGAGGCTAATTGTTTAAATTTGAATTGAAATAAATCATTAAAGATAACCACAACATCATCTAAGTTACTAAAAAAATTGCCAACACCCTTTTGCACGAATGTGGGTGTAACCGCGTTGTAGCCCTGAGCAACTGGTTTTAGCACATAGCGGTCAACGTTTGAGTTAAATGAGTTCATGCTGCGGTTATAACTCTCAAATGGGTCACTTGGGTCAGTCGGTCCCTCAAGTGATGCACAACCTGACATAAGAAGGCTGTTCAATAAAATTAAGGTGGTTATTAAAGTTTTATTCATGTTTTTTTCTGCTGGGGGAAATTGAATTTTACAATGAGCTGAACCATATTTTTGGCCAAAAAGATCTTCTATGAAACAGTATCTTAATGGCTTTTAGCGCGCAATTATTACTTCAAAACAAGGATGCAATAATTTGAAGCTAATAATGTATTGTTTATCACACATTTTTTTCCGTTTAACATAATGTCTGTTTACAATTTAAACTATTAAAATTCAAGTTCAATCAATCAATCTTCAATATAGGTAAAAAACATTGGCAGAGTGGTCATAAATAAAGCAAAATTAGATTTATTGATTATTTACAGGTGTGTTTTAGCTAAATCCTAAGACACACAAATAATTAGTTTAATTAACTTGTCCTTTTCTATTTGTATGTCCTTTTTAAGGCTATCCTATCGACTTAATGTTTGAAACTATGAAATATTTTTTCCGTTTAATCCGTTGGCCTTTGGCCCAAATGGTCATCTTAATTAACTGGATGACATTGCCGACTCCTCCGGTAGTCACCCCTGAACAGCGCAAACAGCTGGACGTTAATACGGCTGGTATGAAGCTTTATCACTTCAATCAATGCCCTTTTTGCGTTAAAACTCGGCGGTCTATTCATCGTCTAGGCTTAAATATAGAAACTCGTGATGCCAGAAATGATGCCCAATGGAATCAAGAGCTTATAAATGAGGGTGGTAAATATCAAGTTCCCTGTTTGCGCATCACCAATGACGATGGGTCTATAGAATGGATGTACGATTCCTCAACTATTAATCAATATCTTGACCGCCGGTTTGGTTGAATCGACCTATTAAATTAAACCAACCACCACAAGCACAAAAACTTAGGAGGATTGCGCTTAATCAGCAAGGACTTCTCAAAGCAGATTCTTTTGGCCGCGGTAAACAGGCAACTTTGCGTGCTATTGAACAGATTGGCTATATTCAAATCGACACCATCTCCGTAGTAGAACGCGCTCATCATCATGTGCTGTGGTCACGAATGTCTAGTTACAAACCGCAGTATCTCACTGAGTTGGTTGCCGATCGCCAACTTTTTGAATACTGGTCTCATGCTGCGGCCTGGCTACCTATGAGGGATTATCGATTTGCTTTACCGAGAATGAAGCAAATCAATGGTGACCGAAACTGGCTCAATAACTGTGACAAAAAACTCATTCAACAAGTGCTTTGTCGGGTTCGACAAGAAGGTGCCTTATTAGCACGAGATTTTGAAGAGACTCGCAAGGGCAAGAAAGGATGGTGGGACTGGAAACCTGCGAAACGCGCACTCGAGCAATTATTCATGCAGGGTGAATTAATGGTCACCCGACGTGAGGGTTTCCAAAAAGTTTATGATTTACCTGAGCGAGTCATACCGGATTGGGTCGATACCAGCGAACCAACCTTAGACGAATATGCTGATTATTTGATCGATGGCGCGATTCGAGCACATGGTTTTGCAACGGCCAGGTCAATGGTATACCTACGCAAAGGAAAGTTACTTAGACATGCTATCGATTTGCGGCTGCAAACTAAGCTAGAGCAGAAGCTGCTGGTAAATTTTGACATCGACAACAATAACATCGTTTATGTTTTGCCTGAGTTACTCGACAAGGACACCCCGAGGTTAAGTAAAGCGGTTCGAATCCTGTCGCCTTTTGATAATGTCATTATTCAGCGTCAACGTGGTCAGGATATTTTTGGGTTTAACTACTTGATTGAATGTTATGTGCCAGCACCAAAACGACAGTTCGGCTATTTTTGCCTGCCGATACTTTATGGTGACAAATTCGTCGCCCGTGCCGATTGTAAAGCACATCGAAAGCTGTCTGTGTTTGAAATAAAGTCGTTGCATTACGAATCCGAATTTCTACCCCACACCGCTTTTACAGAGTCGCTAAGCAAGGCTTTTAATAAGTTCGCAAGGTTTAATGGATGCCGAGATATTGTCTCGACATTAGGTTGAATTCTGCTTCATCGGAAAAATAATAGTTTGCCTGCTATAGCCCACATGATACAGCCAATCACAATCTCTAATATTTGCCAGGATCGAGCTTTAGCGAAGATAGGGCGCAGGAATTGAGCACCATAACCCAAAGCAAAAAAGAACGTGAAAGAGGCGGTGATTGCACCGCTTGAAAAATAGACTAGTTCGTTTGAAAATTGCGCTGATATGGAACCAAGCAATACCACGGTATCTAAATATACGTGAGGATTTAACCAGGTAAAAGCGAGGCAGGTGAGGGCGGATTTAACCCAGTTATCGTTGACTATGTTACTTGGACTTAAAGTGGTTGACGAGCGCCAAGCATTGAAGAAACTTCGAAAACCGTAAACGAATAAGAAAATAACGCCACCATAACGGGCGATTGAAACTACTCCTGGGTAATTTGAAACAAGCCCATGAAAGCCACTGACACCAACCAGTATTAAGACAGCATCTGAGACTGCGCATATTAGGCAGACGAGAAGTAAGTATTCGCCTTTTAAACCTTGTTTGAGTACGAAAGCGTTTTGTGAGCCAATGGCGAGAATTAATGAAAAACCCAACGAAAAGCCATAAATAAATGTATCCATTGGAGTAGTCTACACGATAATAAAATATGGCTTTAATTGAAAACTAAACCTTCAATAATTTTTCTTATGCTATCCTTATCGCCAATATTCTGCACTCAAAATTCAAAAGGTTAAGAGTTAAAAATGTTACCGATCAGACTGTTTAAGCAGCAATACCAACGGTCAGAACTTTTTCTTTATCTGTTTTCTGCTGCAGTGCCTTTATCGTTTGCAACCTGGCAAGCACTAATTAATAACTTTGCGATTGAACAGGCCGCCTTTAGTGGCGTAGAAATTGGAATTTTACAGAGCCTGCGTGAAATTCCTGGTTTTATTGCTTTTGGTGTCATTTTCCTATTATTAATTATCAGAGAACAAAGTATTGCTTTTCTTGCTTTGATCGTATTAGGCATTGGCACTGCAATGACTGGTTTTTTACCATCAATCATGGGTTTATATTTCACCACCGTTTTGATGTCGATGGGTTATCATTACGCGGAAACGATTCAACAATCACTTTCTCTTCAACTGGTGAGTCGTGAGCGTTTGCCGTTAGTAATGGGACGACAAATTGCGGTTGGATCATTTACCGGGCTCTTGGTTTTTGGTGCTTTATTTGGGCTAATGGAAGTTTTAAACGTAGATTATCGGTGGGTTTATTTAACGGGAGGTGGACTTACTGTTATAATTGCTTCTTTGATGTATTTCAAATTCCCTCATTTTAAAGGGGATGCAAAGCAGCACAAAAAAATCATCCTTCGAAAACGTTACTGGCTTTATTATCTACTGACCTTCTTATCGGGCGCGCGGCGCCAGATTTTTGTCGTGTTTGCAGGTTTTCTGATGGTAGAGAAGTTTCACTTCAATGTTGGTGAAATGGCTCTATTATTTCTGGTGAATGGTGTGCTCACCATCTATTTGGCGCCTCGTATTGGTCGACTGGTTAGTGTTTGGGGAGAAAGAAAGACCCTGACACTCGAGTATATTGGTTTGGTCATTATTTTTAGTTGTTATGCCATTGCAGATAGCGTGATATTTGTTTCGTTGCTTTATATTCTCGATCATATCTTCTTTGCTATGGCGATTGCGTTGAAGAGTTATCTTAAAAAAATAGCTGATCCTGCTGATATAGCATCGACTGCAGGTGTTTCATTTTCTATTAATCATATTGCGGCCGTAGTTTTACCAATTGCGCTCGGGCTGGTTTGGATTTACTCGACAGCATTGGTCTTTATTGTGGGTGCTGGCATTGCCATGATGTCACTGATTTTATCTCAAATGGTGCCAATCCAACCAGAACATGGCAGAGAGACGATATACTCCAGTCAAAAAGAGCTGCCAAACTAACATATTCGGCCAGGTCAAAAGAATCTCTTTAACGGGTTGATAACAAGTCAGCGACTGCTTGTGCAGGCATTAGTACGGCAATAAAACCTGGTCCGTTACTGTCACTTGAAAAATGGATATGAGTAACTTCACCCTTGTCTTTTAGCATGGTCACTAGTTCAGAGTTAATATGAACCACTTCGCCAATAGGGGTTTTTAGCGCAATAAATTGTGTCATAGTGGAACCTTCGTCAGTTTAATATTTAACCTCAATATAATGCTTAAATTAGATGAAGTACAAATTGTATCTAATAATATTCATCGAGAAGTAAATTGACAGTTGACTAACGTTCCAGACAAATAATGAGCGTTTAGCTAAAGTAACCCAGTGTTTGAGTGATTTGTTAAAGCGTAATCTTCTAAGAAAGTAGGTAAAAATAATGAGACAAAAATTAGGTATCTTGTTGATGCTTATCGCATTGGGATTTTTGATTCCAGGAGTAATGAAACCCATCTTACAGCTCACCGGTACGTTAGAGAAGACTGCTTTGGTTGATTTGGGCGTACAAACATTGGCAAGTGCACCCGGTGTGCCCGCCTTTATGGTGTCAATTTCGGAACAGCTTGTCAGTCAACTAGATATTTCGGGTGATCTGCATGTTTATGAAAAAACACGCAGTATTGCAGGCACGGTACAAGAACTTTATCAAGCCGACCAATGGCTAGTGGCATTGCTAATTGGCCTATTCAGTATAGTGATTCCATTCATTAAGAGCTTGTTAATGCTGACCTCAGTTATGGCGCGAAACCCTCAGAATAGTCACGCTGTGGACAAAGTTAAAAATTTGATTTCAAAGTGGTCGATGGCGGATGTCTTTGTGGTGGCGATCATTGTCGCCTTTTTAGCGGCTAATGCCACACAACAGACCGAAAAACTGTTTTCACTAAATGCTCAATTTATGCCTGGATTTTACTATTTTTTAAGCTATTGCATACTATCCATTCTTTCTTCCCAGTTATTAGATCAGCAGCCAGATAAATAACTAAAGTGGATAACTCAGATCAAACGCATCCAATCATCATGAATAAGATGCGTTGATTAACATTAGTTAGGCATGAATTGTTAGTGTCTAACAGTGATGGATGCGTTGCCTTTAGATATTAAATACTCAACCAATTCATCTGCCAAGGTGTCGGCATCATACTCACCACTTTTTAATACTACCTCGGCCTGCATGGGTGGTTCGTAGTTGGAGTCAATGCCAGTAAAGTTTTTTAATTCTCCAGCACGTGCTTTCTTATACAGGCCTTTGGGGTCGCGTTGTTCACATATTGCTAAAGGCGTATCGACAAAAACCTCAACGAATTCATCGTCATTGAATAACTCTCTGGCCATTTGACGTTCTGATCTAAATGGCGATATGAATGATGCAAGGACAATCAATCCGGCATCGACCAATAACTTTGCGACTTCTGCAACACGGCGAATATTCTCAACTCGATCACGATCAGTAAAGCCTAAATCTCTGTTTAACCCAAAGCGTATATTATCGCCATCGAGTAGATAAGTGCGTTTACCCGCCTCGTGTAACTTCTGCTCTAGATGGTCGGCTATACTCGATTTTCCTGAACCCGAAAAACCCGTAAACCAAACAACGCAGGGCTTTTGATTGTTAACCGCAGCTCGAACTGACTTGTCAATTTGCATATTGTGCCAACCAATATTACTCGCTCTGCGTAGGGCGAAGTCAATCATGCCAGCGCCCACTGTGACATCGCTATATTGGTCAATTAATATAAAAGCACCGGTTTGTCGATTATCACTGTAAACATCAAAGGTAACTGCCTTGTCGAGCGCCAATTTGCAATAGCCCACTTCATTCAGTTCCAGACTTTTAGCCGCAAGTTTGTTTAACGTGTTGGTATCAATCTTGTGAACCAAATCAGTAATTCTGGCAGTAGTGTCTGTATTAATAAAGCGAATGACGTAGGTTCGTTCAGGCAACATAACGTCAGAATTCATCCAGATAATATGTGCTGCAAATTGATCAGCCACGTCAGGTTGGCTGTCTTCATGAGCAATAATGTCACTAGGACCAATGTCAATATCGTCTTTCATAAATAGAGTCACCATCTGACCACTTGTGGCAGATGGGACTTCTCCTGAAGGTCCAACAATTTTTTTTATCTGGGTTGACCTGCCAGACAAACTAGCAACGACAGTCATACCTTGGCTGATGCTGCCAGATATAATACTGCCCCTAAAACTAAAAAGTTTAGGGTTAGGTCGATCAACTGATTGTACTAGTAGGCGAAAACTTGAGTTTTTAATGCTGGAGTTCGCATAAAATTTTTCAAGCTGTTGGATCAGAGTCAAGCCAGAATACCAAGGCATATTGTTTTTTGAACTAACCTTAGCTAAGGTTACGGCTTGAGTAATTAAAAAATTATCGCCGTTCAGTAAAGATATAGGTACAAAGTGCAGGACTTCAAAATTAAGCTGGCCAGCGAACTCGTTGAACTCAGACACAATGTCATCGAAACGGTTTTGAGCATAATCAACTGACTCCATATTACTAACGGCCAAAACAACCTGTTTAATGCCAAATAACGACAACATATAGCTGTGGTGACGAGTTTCATTGAGCATGCCTTGACTGGCATCAATGAAAATAACCGCAGCATCCGTCATTGAGGCAGTTGCCACGATATGTTCAGTATATTGGATAGGGGTTGATACTTCAGCTGCAATGAATTGACGCTTATCTGTTTCGAAGTAACGGAGGGCTTTGTGACTGTCGATTTGAGATCTAGCAACTAAATTTTGGTCTGTAAAGACAGCTTCAGAATCGTCTAATAAACGGCTTAAAAAAGTTGTTTTCCCAGAGCTTATGGAACCACAAAACAAAAGGTGTAATGGATCTCTCAAATCTTGAGAAGAGGGGACTATATTGACATTTTGTTCGTGATCTTTATTTTTATTTGAATGGCTCATTAAAAATTATCTGCCTAATATATCATCGATAGAATTATCTTATTTAAGAACGGTTAGCCACTACGTGTGATCGACCATCTTTAAAATGGTAAGGATAATACCTGAGATAAATTAAGTCGATGAAACAAGGTACTCTTTTTGTGATAGGAGCCTCATCATTTAAAACAGGTAATCCATTAATACTTGGATATAGTTTTTCCAGTTGCTATTAGGACGAAGTTATTCTATTGATCGCACAGTCAAATTAAATGTATTCATAGGAAGTTAAAGCAAGTTCAATTCAACTTCTTATCCGTTAACTGAAAGAAAAAAGCAGTAATCTATTGACCCCTGATAGTCGGCTTCCTGAGAAGTTGTCTAGTTTAAAATTTAATGCAAGAAATGTTATGCGATGTCGATATATTTTATTCTTGCTTTTAGTAATAATTTCAAATGTTTGATTAACGGCCTCTAGGTGCAATTAAATTTAAATCAAATGTCAGAAAAATACAGTTTAATTTGGTCGTACAGTCCAATCTGAATGATATTGTATAATACAAAAACTGAAACGCTTCTAGTTTTGTACCATTCAGTATTTGAATTGCTTTGCACCCATGTTTCAAGTTCATGAAGAAAAAGGTTTGTATACATTCCTCCATGAGTCTCGATTAAGATAATGGTAGGTCGGTTGACTTTATTTTTGATGACAAGCCATTCACTGCTTCAATATCTATTGAATTTAAGTCTAATGTGCCATCGTCAATCTCAGTGAATATTTAAGCTATCGCAGTAAATCTATCCGTAACTATAACCTCGTAATCATCATTTATGATTGCAGGGCTACCCGACAAGCTGCAAACATAGGTAGACCCCCGTCGATGATATAAGTCTTCTTTACCATTGAAGTTACAAGCAGCAACCTCATATAAATAGACATCATCGGAACGAATTTTTTTGATGGGTTGGATAGTTTCTCGGTCAGGTTCCACCAACGCTGTCTCAACACCTTCGTCAATAAATCGACACTTATTTGATTTAATTGGCTGTCATACGTCCACTTCTGCGACATGTGACGGCGAGTATCCTTTGGACGTTACTTTTGAAAACAACATCCCAACCTACGCAGCATAAGTTTTGTTAGTTTGATAGCACGAAATATAGAGAGGAATGACAACTATTTGGTCAACTATTTGATATAGTAATAAAGGTTTCAAATCAGGACTTCAAGTCTATAAATCGTCAGTTTCTATTTAGGCAGTTAAGAATTCTAAAATCATACTGATACCTATATAATGCCTTTTTGAAATGGATGTCCTAAATTTTAGGGGCGCTATAACTGAATATCTTCAATTGACTGAAAAAATACGGTTTATCTTATGACACTTCTTCTTGAAGAAAAGTACCAAACTAGTTGGCAAGAACGGCAAACATTTGCAGAGAATATGCAGCCGATTATTGGTCAATTATTTAGAAATAAAGGTATTGAAATTTCGATTTACGGCAAACCTCTTGTCAACGCTTCAGCAATTGACATTATAAAATCTCATAAATCAGTTGCATTGCATGAAGAAAAAAAACTTCGGTTGCGTGAGAGCTACCCATTTATAAAAGCTTTAAGCGAAATGAACCTTGCGCCAGCAAGAGTTGATATTGGTAAATTAGCTTACCGTTACTTGTTTCTGGGGCTAGATAATGGTCTTTCTGTAGAAAAGTTTCTAGAGCAAGAGCTAGTAACCATTGGGAAAATTTCTGACGTTGAACATAAAAAAGATGTTGTTTTATACGGCTTTGGCCGAATAGGGCGACTATTAGCACGACTGTTGATTGAACGAGCTGGACCTAACTCCTTATTGAATTTACGGGCAATTGTTATTCGACCGGGTAAAGACGATGATCTAGAAAAGCGTGCCAGTCTTTTAAGGCGTGACTCAGTTCATGGCGCATTTAATGGCAGCATCACTATCGATAAGGAAAATAATGTAATAAAAGCCAATGGTGCCTTTATCAAAATTATTTATGCAAAATCTCCCGCTGAAATAGACTATACCACCTATGGAATAAACAATGCCTTAGTGGTGGATAACACGGGTATATGGAGTGATGAAGAAGGCCTTAGCCAACACTTAAAATCCAAAGGTGTCGAGAAAGTCCTGCTGACGGCACCCGGAAAAGGTAATATCAAGAACATTGTTCATGGTGTTAATGAAGATATGATTTTATCTGAGGATAAAATTATCTCAGCTGCAAGCTGTACCACTAACGCGATTACACCTATTTTAAAAGCATTGAATGACAAATTCGGAATACGTAATGGTCATATAGAAACCGTGCATTCTTACACGAATGACCAAAATCTAACGGACAATTATCATAAGGCACCTCGACGAGGTCGAAGTGCACCTTTGAACATGGTGATTAGCACAACGGGTGCAGCCCAAGCAGTGGCTAAAGCCTTACCCGAGTTAGCCGGGCTGTTAACGGGCAACGCAATACGTGTACCAACTCCCAATGTCTCGATTGCTATCATGAATTTAAACTTAAATATTGCTACCCATAAGGAAGAATTGAACGATTATATGCGTCAAATGTCGCTTAATTCGAAACTGCAGCATCAAATCGATTACACCGCGTCAAATGAAATTGTTTCTACCGATTTAGTGGGTTCTCGCTATGCGGGTGTTCTCGACTCTCAAGCGACCATCGTAGATGGTGATCGTGCAGTGATTTATGTTTGGTATGATAATGAGTTTGGATATAGTTGCCAAGTTGTCCGTGTAATGCACGAAATGTCAGGCATTAATGTACCGACTTTACCAGCTAGTTAAGCTTTTTTGCTAAATAATACACGCGCAGCCGACAAGCAATGCTGCTGTGAATAAGCAAGATCCCTATGTTTTTACTGCTTTATGTCACTTGTCTTGGGATATTAAGTGCAATTCCGAATTAAGATCGCTCGATATCAGATTTATACTTTGAAGAAACTGGAGTAAAGACAACAATTTATTGCAGAGATATAGATAAAGGCTCATCTGCTATTTTCCAAGAACTGCAAAGAAACGACGGATTGTGCGGGTATCGTCCCAAGCAAGCGTAAAGACTAAGCGTCAGGAATCGGACAAAGATGTCAAGGTGACAGAAGAGGTTATTGGTTGGATAGAAAGATTGATTCGTCAGAAATTAAGCGCTTAATCAGTTGTTGATTATTTAAAAATAGAGAATGTTTCTTACCTCATCAAACGGTATACCAGGTGATCTACGCAGATCAAGCTACAAGTGGAGAATGGCTTCAGCACCTACGAGTTGTGTCCAAAATCTATCGAAAACGGTATGGACATTGTGATTGTTGAGGCAAGGTTAAGAATAGGGTCGATATAATAGTAAGACAGCACTTTTGTTGAACTGAAACTTTGATTATAATATAAGCGATTTTTTACTAATCCCGTAATTGGAGTGTTTTTTGGATTAGTATTAAATAGCAATATTCTCGGGGCGGGGTGAAATTCCCCACCGGCGGTAATTGAATGTAATATAAGTTCATTAGCCCGCGAGCGCTTTTGGTTTTGATAGAGTTTCCAAAATAATCAAAAGGTCAGCTGATTCGGTTGTTAGTTAATAACAAATTCCGAAGCCGACGGTTAAAGTCCGGATGAAAGAGAAGGGAGTGCTGACTTTGATTGGGTTTTAACCCAAGTTTAAACACGCTTGTCGCCCAGATTCCATATCACTCATCGCCTAACGCGAAGGTCTTTTAGGTTATTTCATGGATCAGTCAACACAGTTAAAAGCTGATAACAATCAGCTTCAAAAATCTTATCAGTTAATGCAAAGTGGTAAACGAATTGTATTTATTCAGGCCGCTTGGCATAGCGATATCGTGGATCAATCACGGCTTTCGTTTATAAGAGAGTGCGGAGATTTAGGCATTGATGAGTCATCCATCGATTATTTAGAAGTGCCTGGAAGTTTAGAACTGCCGCTGCAAGCTAAGCTATTAGCCAAAACTGGGCGCTACGCCATTATTATTGCAGCAGGACTCATCGTCGATGGGGGTATTTATAGGCATGATTTTGTCGCCAGTACCGTACTCGACGCCCTGATGAAAATTCAGATTGATTTGGAAGTTCCTATCCTTTCATTGGTATTAACACCGCATCATTTCCAAGAAACACTAGCACACGAAAATTTCTTT
>Ga0209192_10002935_pt1 | contig 11833 bp, 12 predicted proteins | sample ArcticOcean_MG_C_11_FD_187433 | JGI IMG/M metagenome (GOLD analysis project Ga0209192, IMG submission 187433) | Marine microbial communities from western Arctic Ocean - ArcticOcean_MG_CB2_154 (SPAdes) (version 2) | ecosystem: Environmental > Aquatic > Marine > Oceanic | place: Arctic Ocean... | reverse complement strand
CATTTAGATTCAACAGTTGTTTTATCAAGAGATATTGCTTCACTAGGTATTTATCCTGCTGTGGATCCTCTTGACTCAACATCAAGACAATTAGACCCACTAGTAGTTGGAGAAGAGCATTATGCTGTTGCTCGAGCTGTTCAATCTACACTCCAAAAATATAAAGAATTAAGAGATATCATTGCTATTTTAGGAATGGATGAATTAGCCCCAGAAGATAAATTAGCAGTTGGGCGAGCAAGAAAAATTCAAAGATTTTTATCACAACCATTTCATGTAGCTGAAGTATTTACAGGGTCGCCTGGTAAATATGTTTCTCTTAAAGAAACTATTAAAGGCTTCAAGGCAATTGTCGATGGGGAATATGATGAATTACCTGAGCAAGCATTTTATATGGTTGGCGGCATAGAAGAAGCCGTTGAAAAAGCTAAAACACTTTAAAACTTAAGGTAAATAATGGCAAATACAATTCAAGTTGATGTAGTAAGTGCAGAAGAGTCAATCTTTTCTGAGCAAGCTGAGTTTGTTGTGGCGCCAGCTCAAATGGGGGAAGTAGGGATTTATCCAAATCATGCATCAATGATCACCTTATTAAAAGCTGGTTCAGTTAGAATAAAATTGATTGATAAATCTAGCGAAGATTTAATTTATATTTCAGGTGGAATATTAGAGGTTCAGCCAGGACATATTACTATTCTTTCTGATACTGCTATTCGCGGTAAAGATTTAGATGAAACGAAAGCAAAAGCTTCAAAAAAAGCTGCTGAAGAATCTTTAGCTAAAAAAAGTAACGATATTGACTTTGCATTAGCTGAAGCAGAGTTAGCAGAAGCCGTTGCTCAGATTCAAGCAATTCAAAGATTAAGAAAAAAATAGTTTATGAACTTTTACTATTCTGAATAAGCGGCAGTTTGCTGCTTTTTTTGTTTATACTTAAATAAAAAGGATAATTAAATGTCATTAAGTGTAGTTATTCTAGCTGCCGGTAAAGGTACAAGAATGTTCTCTGATCAACCGAAAGTTCTTCATAAACTAGCGGATCAACCGATGCTGCAATATGTTATAGATATTGCAAACGAATTAAATCCAAAAAATACCAGCGTTATTGTAGGATACAAAGCCAAAGAAGTTAAGCACGCTTTTTCCCATGAGAAAGTTAATTGGATTTTGCAAGAAAAACAATTAGGGACTGGGGACGCAGTTAAATGTGCAATTCCAAATTTAATAGGACAACAAACGCTTATTTTATATGGAGATGTTCCATTAATAAAAATAAACGAATTAAAAAAATTGATAAAAAAAGGAGAAAAGGGATTAAGTATATTGACTTTCGATAAAATTAATCCAACAGGGTACGGTCGAATTGTTAGAGGACTGAATGATGTTGAAGCAATAGTGGAGGAAAAAGATTGTAGTGATGCCCAAAAAGAAATCACTGAGGTTAATACTGGAATTATGGTGGCTGATACAAAATATTTAATTAATTGGCTATCCTTAATTTCAAATATAAATTCCCAAAAAGAATATTATTTAACTGATATAGTAGCTTTAGCAAAAAAAGATAGTATTAAAATTAATACAATTGAATCAAATTCGGAAATTACTATTTCTGGAGTTAATTCTAAAATAGAATTAGCAAAAATGGAGAGAGCAATACAATTGAAAAAAAGTAATGCATTAATGGAGCAAGGAGTGACTCTATTGGATCCTAGTAGAACTGATATAAGGGGCCATCTTGATTGTGGGACAGATGTAGTTATTGATGTTGGTTGTATTTTTGAAGGCAAAGTAAAAATTGGAAAGAATGTAACAATAGGGGCATATTCTATTCTAAAAGATTCTAAAATTTTAAACGATTCAATCATAAAACCATATTCACATATAGATAATGCAAAAGTAGGTAAGAATAATATAATAGGCCCATATGCTAGATTAAGGCCAGGAACAGTAACTAATGAGAACGTTCATATCGGAAATTTTGTAGAAATTAAAAATTCAAAAATTGATTCAGGATCTAAAATAAATCATTTAAGCTATGTAGGCGACAGCATTGTTGGAAAGAATGTCAACGTAGGAGCAGGAACTATAACCTGTAACTATGATGGCGTAAATAAACATCAAACTATTATTGAGGACAATGTATTTATTGGATCAAATACTCAACTTGTAGCGCCAGTAAAAATTGGAGCTGGTTCAACAATTGGAGCTGGTTCAACAATTACAAAAAATACACCAGTCAACAAATTATCATTATCTCGAGCAAAACAAACCAGTATTCCTAGCTGGGAAAAGCCAAAGAAGAGTTAAATTATGTGTGGAATAGTAGCAGGCATATCTAATAAAAATGTTCTACCAGTTTTAATTGATGGATTAGAGCGTCTAGAATATCGAGGCTATGATTCAGCAGGGATTGCAATTTTAAATGAGAAAATCGAGCGTATTCGATCTATTGGCCGAGTAGCATCATTAAAAGATAAAGCTAAAAAAACTAAACTAAAAGGATCTTTAGGCATTGGACATACCCGATGGGCAACTCACGGCGGAGTCACTGAAGATAATGCTCACCCACATGTATCTAATAATCAAATCGCTGTAGTTCATAATGGAATAATTGAAAATCATGAAGATCAATGTATCCGTTTAAAAAAATTAGGGTATAAATTTGAATCCGAAACAGATACAGAAGTAATCGCACACCTAATTCATTATTACTACAATAATCAAAATAAGAAACATTTATTAAAAGCAACTCACCTAGCTACTAAAGACTTAATAGGGGCTTATGCAATTGCAGTCATTTCACTTGATAATAAAAATGAATTAATTTGTGCAAGACTTGGATGCCCATTAATTATTGGTCAAGGTAAATCAGAATATTTTATTGCTTCAGATATTACTGCTTTATTAGAAGTAACAAGAAAAATCATATACCTAGAAGATGGTGACTTAGCTAGGTTAGCAATAAATTCATTAGAGATTTTTGGAGCGAATTTAAAGAAAAAAGTAAGAAAAGTACATAATAGTAAAGTAAAATTATCATCGATGGATTTAGGGCCTCATGATCACTTCATGCAAAAAGAAATTTATGAACAACCCAGAGCTTTAGGAGATACTATTGAGGTTGTAATCGATAACAATAAGTTTGATAATTCGTTGTTTGGAAATAAAGCAGAAGATATATTTAAAAATATAGATAGTATTTTGATTCTTGCTGCAGGAACAAGTTATTATGCAGGACTAACAGCTAAATATTGGTTTGAAAGTATTGCTAAAATACCAACAACTATAGAAATCTCAAGTGAATACAGATATCGAGATTCAGTACCTAATCCAAACCAGCTGGTTATAACAATTTCACAATCAGGTGAGACGCTTGATACTATTGAAGCATTAAAACATGCAAAAAAAATTGGGCATAAGAAAACCTTAGCGATTTGTAATGTTCAAGAAAGCGCGATTGTAAGAGCCTCGAATTTAGTTTTTTATACACGGGCAGGAATAGAAATAGGAGTGGCATCAACAAAGGCATTTACAACTCAATTAATTTCTTTATTTATTCTAACGGTCACCTTAGCAAAAAATAAAAAACTTATTACCCTGAAAAAAGAGAAAAATTATATAGAGGATTTAAGATCTTTAGTGGGTGGAATTCAGTCTGCATTAAACTTAGAGCCACAAATTAAACAGTGGGCTAAACATTTCTCGAACAAAGAACATGCATTATTTTTAGGCCGTGGCATTCACTTTCCAATAGCTTTAGAAGGTGCTTTAAAGTTAAAAGAAGTTTCATATGTTCATGCAGAAGCCTACCCTGCAGGAGAACTAAAACATGGCCCATTAGCTTTAGTGGATAAAAGTATGCCAGTTGTGGTAATCGCTCCTAATGATGCATTACTTGAAAAAGTTAAATCGAATATGCAAGAAGTAAAAGCGCGTGGAGGAATGCTATTTGTTTTTGCAGATGCTGATAGTCATTTTCTTGAAAGCAAAGGTATTAAAGTTATAAGAGCTCCAAGACATACAGGTGTTTTATCTCCGATTATTCATTCAATACCTGTCCAATTGCTAGCCTATCATGTTGCTTTACGAAAAGGGACAGATGTTGATAAACCTAGAAATTTAGCTAAATCAGTCACAGTGGAGTAGTTTTGTTTGTTCCCCTTTAGAGGGGACAATTCCTCATCTAGAGTTCAGTATTGAAATTCAAAGTAACAATCTCACATATCAAGGAAATCCATATACAGAGAGGCAACAATATCTCTATAAACTCATAAAATCGATGCACGATTCTGGACTCGGTTATAGAAAAATCAGTCGTAAATTAAATGAAATGAATATTAAAACAACTCGAGGTAATACTTGGTTTAATACTTCAGTCAGTTCTGTCTTAAAGAGAAAACATGAGAGAGACTTAAGAATACAAGAGATTAGAAACAAGAAGTTTGAAACTAAGATTGGCAAGTTTTCAGTCAACTACTATTCATATTAAAAATCACTTCTTAACTAATACAAATATCTCAATATCTTATGATAGTTTTCTGCCTTTAACTGCGGAAATAAAATCTCCAGATTCCATACCTTTTAAATGATGACAAATTGAACAAAGTGTTTGAATATTTTCTGCTTTATTATCTTCATGATTACCATTTATATGATCTCCGTGCAACACAGAATTGGGAAATTTGAATGTAGGGTTAACCGGACATAGAAAACCCAATCTACTATCCTTATTTTCACAATAGTTTTTTTTGGTGAAAGTTACACCATATCTAGGAGGCAAAGATTTTTGGAGTCTTTTGGTGCAATCTGAACACATATGCTTAAAAGAGTAATATTTCCAATCCCTAACAATTACATCGTTCTCACAACCAGGATTTGAACATTTAGGAATTTTTTTCCCATCTTGTAAAAATTTTTCTTTGTTAAGCAGTGCTTGTGTTTTTCCCATCACTAGATCTCCTGTTTAAAAAGATCATAGCATATTGATTAAATAAAAAATATTAGTACTGAATTAGTATTGGATCAACTTAATAATTAACGTTTAATACTAAATTTAACTTCTGAATTAAAAAGATCTCCCTGTAATTTTTTCTTGATGACCTCAAAATACTTTTTATCTAATTCGGTCAGAAAAAAGTTTCTTTTGTTCTTTCTGGCAGAAATACCGACAGAACCACTGCCACCAAATGGATCAAAAACTAGGTCACCCTCAAAAGAATAAAACTTAATTACTCGATCACATAATTCAAGAGGAAAAATTGCACTGTGGTCTTTGCTAAAAGATGGATCTATTTTCCATAAATTTGATGTTTCATAATTTCCATTAATTTTACTCTTCTCAATTATCTCTTTTGGGTATTGATCATAAATCCAATCAATTAATTTATTAGACTTTTTTCGATAAACCATAATTGATTCCGTTACACAATTAGGTTTATATGCCAATGGTTTTCTATGCATGTTAAATCCTGCTATTCTATTCTTTGCACTTGGTTCAGGTTTAACCCAAATTATGTCATCAATAAATTCCCATCCCATAGATATAATTTTATGATGAAGGTCATATGGAATTGGATAACGCGTACTTGAATATTTCCTTCCAACTCTTGGAATAATAATTGGAGATGTATTTAAAACAAAAAACCGACCCTCTTTAGTTACACGATGAACTTCCCTGAATACATTAGCAAGAAATTCTATATACGCATCATATGAATCATACAATGAGTAATCTCTAGCATTATAATAGGGTGGCGAGGTAAATGTTAGATGAATCGATTGGTCATCTACCTTTTTTAAGGTAGTAATGACGTCGTCGTTAATAATACAATTCTTCAAATAACTAGGGGAATCTTGATGGTCTTTTTGAATGTTTGTATCATCAAAAAATTCAATACTAATAATCTTTCTAACTAATTCATTGCGATGATCTTTTAGTTTCTTTAGAAGAGCGATAATTTTTTTGTCATCTTTAAAAACAAGCAAACCCCTGATGGATTGAAGTGTTACATTAGGATCACGATCATTTAGCAAATTTTTAAGTATAGGTATTGCATCAGAATGTCTAAGTCTACCAATTGCAGATGTAATCTCTCTTCTAACAATAGAGGTTTCTTCAATTTCTAATAAAATAAGAAAATTATCCAATAAATCTTTATTTTGAATTTTTGCAAGATTATCTACTGCTAATAATCTAATATTTTTATTAATTGATGAAGCAAGTGTTAAAAGAATGTCTGTATCTTCAAAGTTTTTGTGTAATTGACCTAATTTTTTTAGTTTCTTGATAATCTCGGAATCAGAAAAGTTTTCATCTCTTAGTCCAGTATTAATTGTACGAGCAGTTTTATCCATTAAAAAATTATACATTGGAAGTGTGTAACTATAAATTAATAAAGAATACAAGAGATTAGAAACAAGAAGTTTGAAACTAAGATTGGCAAGTTTTCAGTCAAATACTACACATATTAACGCACGCTAGGCGGTCTTTAGAACTGTCTTGATGTGATAGTACGGTCTTATACAGAGTAAAAAATACATGAGAAAAAAATTACAGAAAAAGTGTGGGGATTGTTTTAGTGATAAATGAAAACAGAGTTAAGGAGAAGAAATAATGTATAAACTATTTGTTACATTTACTTGTGTGGTTGTTTTAATAGTTCATTGGAATGAATTTTCTAATAAAGTAAGTTTATCGAAAACTTTAAAGGCACTTAATGAATGTGAACTTGAAAGAGAGGTGATGATTTCTCGTCAAAAACAATCAATTGGCAACATAATGGAAAAACTCATAGATAAAATAGTGGATTCGCAAAAAGATGAATTGTAGTCATCTATATCGAAAGAGATACCCTTAAAGTAGTGAAACTAACTATTTTGAGTTTCTGGGGGGTGTCTTTTACTGGTGTATTAATTCAAAGTTTAATACTAGAGTTTTTGATGTCTTGAAACTACTGTTGCAATAGGGTTCTATTTCAGTCATTTCAAGGGGGTTTTAATACACTATCTATGGATCATTGTATTTTAATCATCAACTCAAGCACAGCAATAATCATCTCTTGTCTTTTCATTGACGATTGTTCTCGTTTCATATCTCTGATGAGTTGATTGATTTTGTTTAGTTCTTGGTTATTCATTAAGTTTTAGACTGAACATATCTTGTAAGGTAATTTTCAATAATACGACTTAGGATTCTGCCGTCTTGATTAGCACATTGTTTTACTTGTTTATACAAAACAGGTTCAATCGTATAAGTTCTAGTTATTCTTTGTTGTTTTGGTTGTAGATTCATTTGGTCTCTCAGGTTGGTGGGCACATGTATATTTATATAACTACAAAAGTTTCAGCATTGTAAATGTCGTATCTTTTAAGGCAATAATCTAGATAAAGGAACTGGTCATCAATCGTTCTACTATGAACATTAAATTTAAACTTACGATTTTCATTTGTTCTATCGTCTAATTTAGGAAAGATTTGTTGAAACTTCTTTAGCACAACATCAAAGGATAGGTGGTCTGGTACTTTTAGATACATATGGGAATGAGTGTTATTAAATTCTTTCTCATTAAAACAATAGAACGCTATTCTCTTATCTGATTGTTTTTGATATTGAGGATTAAAGAAACGATTTAGCATTGCATTTGCAACTGATAGTTTTTTATTGAGATACTTAAACTCTGCGTTCATATAGGTGGAAACAACTAGATACTCATCAGTATTGATATTCTCATCTTCTATCATCTGTTTCGTAATCGTTAGTTTGTTTCTATATTTGGTATTCATATTCAACTCACTTCGTTCGTTCTTCACTTCGTTCAGTATTCTCATTTGTATTCTTCTCTTTGTTTCGGACATACTTCGTCATAACTGATTAGTCATATTATTTTTGGAAAATCTCAGGTGCGTGGCATATAAGAGATTTGTCTTGATATCTTGCAGACTTTAATGACTTGGTAGGTCACTAAAATCGTCTATTAATTAACTTTTATATATTCTCATATTTATTTATACAAACTGTTTGCAAAATACGGGATTACATTTCATTTTTTGATTGATTTTACTTATCAAACATTTAACAGGTATGATTTACGGGAATAAACTGGAACATATAGCACATTCATCAGGTGTTTTGATATAATATGAGTGTAATTCATGTTCTAGTTTATGGAGGTCGTATGAGAACTGCAACTTATAAAAGAGTATCAACGCACAAACAAGAATTAGAAAATCAATCTAACTCAATTGCAAAACAGATTGATGCTTTGGGTTGGACATTAGTCAAAGAATATGAAGAAGTAATAAGTGGAACAAAAACGAGGGACTCAAGACCCCAACTTCGGCAGTTAATTGCAGATGCAAGAAAACGAGAGTTCGATAGATTAGTTGTTTTCAGTTTAGATAGATTAGGCAGAAGTATTGTTGATGTGATTAACACTATTCACGAACTAGAAGAATGTGGTGTGCATATTTTTGTTGTCAAAAACTCTATCGATACAAGCACTAGTTCTGGTCGTTTTTTTGCAAACTTCATAAACATATTTTCTGAACTCGAAAGAGAGATGATGATTTCAAGGCAACGACAATCAATAGAACGCATACGAGAGAAAGGTGGCAAATGGGGTAAGGGAAATCTTATGTCACAAGAAAAGAAAGATGAAATCGTGTCATTACGCACTCAAGGATTATCTTATAGAGGGATATGCAAAAAACTTGATATATCACTTGGCAGTGTTCAACACACTCTTAAAACTTTGGCAGCATAATGGAAAAACTCATAGATAAAATGGTGCAGTTGCAAGAAGATGAATTAGATTATTCAGATCCACATAATTCTCTTTATTGTTATTTGAGAGTTAGCACTCAGACTCAGGTCGATGAGGGCAGTTCTATAGAAAATCAAAGATACATGGCGCAAAATGTAGCGAAGAAACTAAAACTGAAATATGTCGAGATGAATGAATCAGGTCAATCGTCAACATCAATTCAAAAAGGCAAATTAGATGAAATTAAGATTGATTCGAATCGAATAGTCTTTAAAGATATTAAACATCGCATCGCAAATGGGGAAATCAAACATCTTTGGTATTTTTCAAGAAGTCGTTGGATAAGAAACTCGATTGAAGACTTTGTAGTGAAGAACAATTACTTAAAAGAGTACAAAGTAAAAGTATATGAAGGTGAGTCGGGTTCTCTTAGAAATTACAATGATGCAAAAGATGAAATGTTAGATACGATTCTATCTAGTGTTCAGCAATATGATAGAGAACAAAGACGAGAAATTTCTGTTAGTGGCAAAAGACATCTATCAAGAGTAAATGGTGAGACTGGTGTCTTTATGGGTGGCACGATTAACTTTGGTTATAAAAATGAAGATAAGAAATGGACTGTAAATCAAGATGAAGCAAAATATGTGAAGAAAATCTTCTCTATGTATTTACAAGGGAAATCATTGCAAGATATTAAATCTTATCTGGACACAAATGGAGTTAAACCTCGAAGGTCTAAACTCTGGAATATTGGAACACTACTCACTATGATAAAGAACAGAGTTTATCTTGGTGAGTATCAATGGATAGATAAAGAGAGTGATGAGAAATTTGATATTCGTTTTGAAGCAATCATTTCACACTCAATGTTTAATAGAGTTCGCAAAAAGATAGAAAAGAATACAAAGAACAAAGGAAACAACAGAAGGCACTATACATCTCTGTTGAGTGATTTTATGGTTTGTTATTGTGGTGAGAAAATTGCAGGAAATGTTAGGAAAACAGTCAATAAGAAAGTCTATGTATGTTCATCTAAACATAACAAATGGAAAGGAAAGAATGTTGAGTTCTGTCAAAACAGACGAGGAATGAATATGGAAATGACTGATGATTTCGTAGTCAGTCAAGTGAAGTCAGTAATGACTAATTCTTCTATTCTTAAAGAACGATTTAAGAAAGATGTTCTGTCTAAAAAAAATATTGATAGTTCGCAGATTGAAGTAGAGAAAAAGAATCGAGAGAAATATATCAAATCAATAGATAAACAGATAGAACTGACTGTGAAGTCTATCTCAATGAATGAGGTTAATCATATGTTGAAGAAAACAGAAGATGCGATATACAAAGAAATTAAAGTAGCATTAGAATATGAAAAAGGCAATCTGGAAGATACTAAGTCAACTCTTGTGGCAGAAATTTATGAGTTAGATAATAAAAAGGACTGGATAGATTGGATTACAAAATACGGTGATGATATTGGTAAGAAGTTTGATAATGTATCAACTGAACTATTAGAAGGAATGATTGATTTAATTGAGGTATCACCTACATTTGATAAGAATAGAGATGAAGTTGAAAAACAAGTCGGTCATAAGTTAGTAGTTAATTTCAAACAAGCAATTGTAGGTGACAACATTGTCTATGAAGATGAGAAGAACAAGTCAAAAGGTTATACTGTCATCGAAGGAAGTAAGAAACTAGATGTTGGTGAACTTGCAAAACATAAAGGTGGTCGTGGAAACACCACTAAAAAAAAGCATCAAAGTTGAAGGTGCAAAGGGGAACAAACAAAACTAATCAGTCACCGTAGAATGAAATTATTTTTAATTGTTATTGGAGTTACTATTGTAAATTTATATAAATCCCCAATCCTTGATTAAGATACTTAAGAAACTTTCCTATATAGACTAAGTCAAAAAACTATGAAAAATATCTTATTCTTAATTCTAATATCAATTCCAATCATTACATTTAGTAATGAATCAAATTATATTTTTGGTTGGACTCATTTAGAAGATTCTAATTTAAAGACTCCAAGAGGGGGAACAACAACTGGCCCAGAAGTAAATATAGATACTCAGGCTAGTGTTTATTGGAACCAACTTCAAAATCCAAATTTAACTAAGTTCGAAAAAGATAAATTGGCAATCTTAGCAATGCAAGGAAAATACAGAGTATATTTTGATTTTATGGAAACAATGGGATTTGTAGAAGATTATCAACCTAAACAACCTTATCAATCATGGGCGACTGAGTTTGTTGAAGTAGTAGAAGAAAAAAAAGACTTTATTAGCTTGCAACACATAATTGTTATGTATTTTAAACAAGTTGACGGATCTGTTTCAGACTCAGTTGTAATGAAACATTGGAGACAAGATTGGAAATATGAGGATAGCGTAATTAATACTTTTGTTGGCAATGAAACATGGGTGAAAACTTTAATTCCATGGAGCTTAAAGAGAGGCACATGGTCTCAATCAGCTTATCAAGTTGATGATACCCCAAGATATCAAAGTTATGGGAATTGGAATCATTCCGAAAATTTTTCTTCATGGACAAGCAAAGAAACTTGGCGGCCATTACCAAGAAGAGAATTCTCAATAAGGGACGATTATGATGTTCTAGTGGGTGTGAATATCCAAACAATTACTCCAACGGGCTGGGTTCATGAACAAAATAATAAGAAGGTAGTGCTCAACCAAAATAATAAAGTACTTGCTAAAGAAATAGGAATTGCAAGATATGAAAGAATCAAAGATTTTGATTGGAGTGCAGGGAAAAATTATTGGAAGACCACCCATATTTTTTGGAAAGAGGTAAGAAGCGCTTGGGATAAAAAAATAAATAATTCAAAAAACTTTAAAATTATAAAAGAAGTAGATGGAACAATCTTATTTAGTAAACTTTTTATGATGGCAGACAAATATGCTCAAGGAGAAGTTGAAGTAATAAACAATATTCAAGAAGTTATAGAGAAATATTCAAAGAATTAAAAATAAATGTGCACTAGATAAAATATATTCTATTAAAAGGGGAACCTAAAATTATAAACTATAAATACTATATAT
>Ga0209192_10002929_pt1 | contig 11857 bp, 3 predicted proteins | sample ArcticOcean_MG_C_11_FD_187433 | JGI IMG/M metagenome (GOLD analysis project Ga0209192, IMG submission 187433) | Marine microbial communities from western Arctic Ocean - ArcticOcean_MG_CB2_154 (SPAdes) (version 2) | ecosystem: Environmental > Aquatic > Marine > Oceanic | place: Arctic Ocean... | reverse complement strand
AAGGCAACGTCCTCATATTTAGGGTTGTTCTTTTCTGTAGCTTCCCATAGTTTTATACCCGTGTTTTTTACAACCGTAAATATCGCTCCATATAAACCAGTACCTCTAGCTATAGAATCAACCATGCCGTTTAATATCTTAACTGATTTCTCTTCTAAAACACTATCGTCTTCATCCTCATCACCAAAAGCAACCGCAAATAAAGCTTGCTGTAAAGCGTTAAAAATAAGGTTTTGTGCTACGCCATAGTACATTATCTTTGATATATTAGTCTTCGCGTCCCCTCGGCCATTCTTAAGATCACTAGCGGCTTTTTTCATTAATCGTGCATATTGTGCTGGTGTGTTAGCAAAAGCTAATATAATACGCCCTAATGGTCCTGCTTGCTGTGAGCTTATTTTATCAGGTCTACTAGACTGTTGAGACTCTTCGGCTACTTCTCTGAAATCACGCATAGCTTGTTTCTCTGCAGCAGTAGAGTCCATACCTCCTTTTATTAAAGACTTAACTCTATTTCTATAAAAAGTAGATCCACCTGAAGCAATTGCAAAACTATCTGCTAGCTGTGTAGGTGTGAAACCAAGTTTTAACAACTTACCTATAACACCTCGTATACCATTCTCTTTAGCTACATCAGCAATATCAGACTCGTTGATGTTTATTTTTAAACCATCACGTCTTTCTATTAGGAAATCAGAATTCCATAACTTACTAAAATCACTCCAAAACTGAGGTTGATTGGCAAATGCTTTACCAGCGGCAAATACATTATTATCTCCAAAGTTTATAAAGTTTACCGCGGACAAAGTTTGTAAAGCGGCTGATCTGGTGTTAAAAAACATGATAGCAGCTGTAGAACCATTAATCCAGTCAGTGAATCTTCCAGTGGTTGTATCTCCACCAAAAGTTCTGTTTCTACCAGTCTTCATTCTTTTTAGTATATTCTCCATAGCTACTCTGTAAGACTTACCGTAAGCGGCTTCAAGCTTATTTAAGTTCTTTTCAGAAAATATAGTGTCAACATTTTGCTGCCAAAGCTCAAGATACTGCTTTCTTCCAGTAGTATTCAAAGCTTCTATTAAATCAGTTGTAATAGTTCCAGTAGTCCATGAAGCCGTAGGCGACACATAGGCTCTACCTTTATTTAGCTTCATAACCTCTTGAGCAAACAACTCTAAATTAGCGTCAGATTTAACCATGTCTACTAACTCTTTTAAATCACTTTTAGATAATCCAGGTATATCTTTCCCTGTTTGATCCCATATATAAACTCTTACAGCTTGTTCTTTTGTAAATACTTCACCTGGTATTTTTTTCTTAAGGTCCTTAGGAACTACTTTTAGCTCTTTTTTCAAAGCTTTAAAATTTCTACCAAGAGTATTTCTATCTCTAGTTATATTCTCTATTGCTCTAGCGTAAGGATCTAACAAGTGTTCTTTATACCATTTCATCTGAGCGTCTCCAGTTTTACCTTTACCCAAAGTAGAATATAATAAACCCACAAAATCTTCAGCGGCTGGTGGGATAAAAAAGTTAAACCTACCTTTTTTCTGACCAACTAAAGCAGCTTTAACTTTAGCATAATTCTTTTCAGCAGCAATACCTGTTTTATTTTCTATTATATTATTAAAATCGTAGTCTAGGTTTGTACTAGCTTGTATTTTAGCTATTTGCACTTTAGATTTTACATCTAATACAGATAATACATCTTTAACTGCTTTAGGTTGATTTTTTAAATTATCAGTTTGAGATACAGGTGGTTTTTTAGATATTATAAATGTATCATTTTTATATCCAAAGCTACCACCTATTTTATCAGCCAATGCTTGACCTAGCGTTTTATATAATCTAATTCTACTAGGTTCTTTAGCTGTGAATATAACGCCTTCTATTTTTTTCTTTTTATTTAAGTAATCAACTAGACCGTTTCCAGCAACGCTAAAAACTTCAAGAGCGTTTCCTGTACCTGTAATATCTTTACCAAGTTTAGTATCTCCGAATTCATAATGAAAAAATCTTTCAGAGCTTTCAATGCCATCACCATCTTTATCTTCAGATATACCTAGCTCTTTAGCTATGTCTTCTATATCCTGATAAGTCTGGCCTTCGTCAAATTCCATGAAAGCAGTTTCTTCTAAAGTAACTTTAAAATCTCTTTCACCAACTTTAAAGCTAGTTTCTATAGCGTCATCTGTTTGTTTCCATTTTAAATCTTGCTTAGAACTCAAGCTAGATTGAAGTTTAGCTAATTGAACTTTAGATTTAACGTTTGTTTGACTAAGTGCATTTTTAACAGCATTAACATTTCCAGCACTATCATCGGCAAAATAGAAATCATTATATCCTTCAGCCGCTTTACCCATAATCCAACCAGCTTTAGCCTGTGGCGCTCCATCTCCTAGACCAGTGATATTTTTTAATGGAATATCTAATCCCATACTAGCTAAAAACTCTTTAATAGGTCCAGCTGCATTAGCAGGTCTAGCCGTTAATACAAATACATCATCAGTACCTCTTTTATCAGCTATAATCTTAGCTACTTCCAGTAAAGGTCCTTTAGTTCCTTGCATTACTTTACTAAATTCAGAAAAATCCCATACAGCTCCTTCAGCCTCCATATTGCCAGCTTCTTTAGCAAAAGTAGCAGCATCGATTTTACCTTCAGTCCCGTCAGGCATTGTATATAATACATTGCTTTTTGTCTGAGCAAGTGTGTCATCAAAATCAAATACTCTTATTTTTTTAACAGGAGCATCTAGCTTTCTAGCGTTGTCTAAAGCTTTGTCTGTTTTAGCCAATGCATCTATACCTTCTTGAATAGTTATATTCTTAGAATACTGTATTGAGCTAGGTAGGTCAACATTGTTAGACTTGCTAGCTTGTGCTTTACCTGGTATCAATTTAGAGAACGCAATTAAATTCTTCTTAGCTTTATAGCTAGGATCTTTTAACTGCTTTAATATTTGGTCGTTTTGATTTTTTATACCATCAGCCGTCTGGTCTTTAAACGGTATACCAGCATTAAGGCTTTCAGCTATAGTTCTACCATCTAGCAATTTGTAAGCATTTAGATTTATACCACTATTATTTAGATTTACATTCTCATTAATATACCTCATCCATGAAGATGGGTTGTCAGAATCTAAAAAAGTCTCACCCATGCTAGAGATATAATTATACTCCTTACCTCTGGTTTTTGCATCGTCAGATGTTAAAAGAGCTCCTTGGAAATAATTATCTTCTATAAAATTAAAATCGTTATCAACAGTACCATCCACGGCTGATTGAAGCAGAAAAGCAGCAACATTACTTTGAGGCATAGTGTGTTCTTCTACTACAGATTTATTAAAGACTGGATTACCCTTACTATCAACTGGATAAAACCTTATAGGTGCTAAGAATCTTAAGAAATGACCTTGACTATTTTGAGCGTCATTTAATACCGCTTCCCAATACTTTAAGTGAATAGGATTAGCTTTTATATCTGCTTCTATTTGTTTAAAAATATACTTCAAATAAGGTAACTTTGCGTTCTCGTTATCTATGAAATTTTTTTCGTTTATTTTTTTGAAAAAACTTGAACCAAACAATCCTTTACTCTTATAAGGAACCCTGATAGGTGATTTAGGTGCCTTGTCATTAAATGTAGCGTTTTTTAAGCTATTTTTTAAGTCAGAAGCTCTACCTATAAGAGACCTTGCGCCAAAAGCAAAATTACCTCCACTAAAGAAATCTTTACCAAAACTTCTGCTGATTGTGCTCATGAAAATAGGTAAATATTCTTTCTCTTCTGTGTTGGGAATCCATCTAGTTTCTTTCTTCAATTTACCATTAGCACCAACGTATTCAACTGATCCTCTTTTTATAGAAGATCCTAAAACATCTCTACTTATGTCACCAGCTTTTGTAACGTCTGCTTTCTTGAACTTTGCTTTGTTATTACTAAACATTAAAGCTCCTCTACCAGCCCCAGTGTCTATTTTTTCTTGCTGAGTTAAATCTTTTTCAGTTCTAACTAACTCATTGGTTATATTCCTGTCTACAATATCTATGATACCTTTAATAACAGAACCTCTTGGCGACCTTGGATCTATGGGTACAGGTTTACCTCCTTTAGGTCTACCAACTTCTTCTAGTATTTCGTTGCTAGTTAAACCTTTTCTTAATATAAAAGGAGATAAGTTATCACCTCTCTTACCTCTAACGTAGAAAGCTGCAAGCATTTTCTTAGGTACACCGGTTGCTGTTCCAATAAGTCCTTCCGATGCTCCTTCAAGTACTGCTCCTTCTGGAAGAGTATTTCTAATATAATCTACGTTCTTACTAATAAACATAGCTGCAGCGGTAGTTTCTCCTTGAGACAAGTTCTTAGCAGGGTTGTTTATCTTATTAGCAGGAACACCTGTTATCTCACTAGTTATTTCGCTAGTTAAACCTTTTAATTTTTTGTAAGATAAGCTATTAGGGTCTATCTTAGAGTTTAAAACTATTTTCTTAGCTCTAGTTAATTGTTCTGGGTTTAATATTCTAGAGGCTTTTATAAGCTTTACATCTTTACTAGGTGTTGAATAAGTATCTTCAGCCGCTACTTTATCCGCCTTAGACAGATCTTCTGTAAACTCTTCTTTTAATTCTTTCTTAAATATAGCTATAGATCTTGTTCTTAAGTACTTGTTAACCCAACCAGCTAGAGGTACTACTTTTCCTTCAGAAGTACGTTTGCTAACGTTCTGGTCCTTATTGTATTTTCTTATCAAAGAAAGCAAACCTTGTGAATCTAACGTTAACGCTTTTGTAAGGGCTTCTTTATCATAGCCAGGCGTGTTTCTTCTTGTCTCAACTATGTTGCTTATAATAGGTTCAAACTCTTCTATTATCTTAGCTTCGTAACCAGGTTCTTTGTTTGTATACAATTCCTGCACCTTTTTAGATGAAGCTTTTTGCTTAGCAGTTACAGATTTTTTAACAGAAGTATCTTTACTTTTAATAGCTATTTTTTCAGCTTGCTTAATCTTAAGCTCTAAGTTACTAACTTGTGCATCAAATTCTCCAGGATCGTTAAACTCAAACTCTCTATCATTTAAAGAATCTAAGTCGTTATTAAGATCCGCTACTGATCTAGAAGATTGACTTCCATCGAAAGCCTCTACATCAGCTACTTTTACTTTTGACCTAGCTTCTCCGGATTTTATTTGAGAAATAGTTCTTTCGCTTATCTTATTCTTCTTAGCGTCTCTGTTGTATTCTCTTAAGAATTTATAAACCTCTCTTCCGTCTTTGAAGTCTATATTATCAAACCCTTGACCATTAAAAGTTCTAGTTAAAAAGTTTTTTATTTTCTTAAAAGTACTTTCATCATACTTTATTAGTCCTTTTACTATACCGTCTGAAAAGTAGTTTAAAAACTCTGTGTTGTGGTTTTCTTTTGGAACATTTTTATCTAGCTTATCTTGCACGTATTCAAGCTGTGATAAACTCATTGATTTCTTAAAGTCTTCAATTAACTGACCTTGAGCATCAGCGTCTCCAACTAGAGCATTTAAGATAGGGTGTAGAACTTCATGAGTACCAACAGATACAGATTGAAACTTTCTAGCCTGTTGTTTGTCAATAAATATTTTACCTCCACCTGCAAAAACACCGTCTGTGTCTTTTACATCACCTCTCTTAAACCCAGCCGCTTCTATAGCTTCATAGTAAGAATCTGTAGTATCAAAAACCTGAGGACCCTCTTTAAACCCTAAGCCAGAAGTAAGATTCGTAGCTGTTTCAATGTTAGCCTCTAAGTTAGCGTCAACGGTAGTGCTTATGAGAGAGTCTTTTATCTTACTGTCAATCGCTTGAATCTCCTCGTTTATAGGTCCATGAAAAGAGGAGTCTATTTTTGTCTTTTTCTCTATTAATTTCTTTTTTTCAACTAATAAATCTATTTGATCAGATGAAACATTTTCTGGCGCGGTATTCACAACGCTAGCTATATCTCTAATAAATACCTGAGCTTTGTTTATATCCTCTATGATACTAGGGTCTTCAGCTGTTTCCAGCATAGTCTCGAAATATAGATTTGTAGATTCTAAGTTTTCAGCTATGCCTTTATATATCTGAGATTTTTGAGCTTTGTAAGTGTTTTTGACACCAGCAAGACCCATTCCACCGCTGAGCATAAATGTTCCAGCCACTAAATTGATTTGTTGATCCAAAAATTCATTCTGCTTCAAAGCTCCTAATCCAAAAGCCATATCTGTAATCACATTCATTCCAAAGTTAACCTCTTCTTCAACTAACTCTTTAAACATGTTACCCGTATAAGTTTTTACGGCTGCCTTAGTACCTTCTTTAGTTGTTAAGTTTTTTAAAGAAGAAAACAATGCGTTTTTTATTTCTTTACCGGTACCACCTTTTATAAAGTTATAATCAGGCATTATGGCTTGAACTAAACCTTCTGTAAAAGAAACAGTAGTAGCATATAAATCTCCAGCTGGCCCGCTTAAACCTTTTTTATTTGCTTCTATAGAGTTATTTAAAATAGTCATTCTAAAAGCTGCATCACTAGATATTATGGTATTTTTCATAGCTTGAGCAGACTTTGTCATAACACCTGCTTTACTATAATTTGAAAGCATTTTACCTAATCCTTCTCTATACCCTGTGAATTTACCTTGCTTTACGTTTCTTATTATCTCGGAAGTAAAAGGAATCATTTTTAAAGCTGTCTTACTCCATGATCTAGCATCAAAATCTTTAAGATTTCCTTCCCCGTCTGTGATATTAAATTTTTCATCAGCAGAGTCTGGAACTACGTTAAAATTAAGTAGATCACCCCAGGTATCTCTCATTGCATCAAAGCTACTATAAGTATTATCATCCGTAAATAAGTCTCCTACACCTGTTGATACAAAAACAGGTAAACCGATAGCTGTAGCACCGGCTAGCTTTACCATTTCTTGAACACCGCCTCCTATCATATCAACAGCGCTGTTCCAAAAACCATCTGCAGCAAAAGCTTCTCGGTATTTATCAACATCGTCTGTTAACTTGAAGTTATTTTTAAGAGCCATCCTAGATATATCTACACCCCACTGAGCGTTTATAACTTCTTTACTTTTATCTAAAGATTCTTGTTTGCCTTTATATTTATCAGAGGTTTGTTTAAAAGTATCTTTTAGTGAGTTATATTGTTTTAACAAACCATTGTACTTGTCTACAGTTTCTTGAGTGTAGCCTTCAGCTGGTTTATTGTTTTTTATAAGATTCATACCCTTAACTAGAGTAGATTCTTGTCTTTTTAAGTCACCAAAAACATCTTCAGTTTCTAGTTTTAAAGCATCATATTCTTTAACCAACTCCTCTCTTACTTCTAATATTTTAGGTATTCTATATTTATTTATTAAAGCTTCTTTATCCTTTAAATTCATCTTACCTCTACTTAACTTCTGTAGAGTTCTAACATCTTCACCAGCCGCTATAGCCCCTTCTAAACTGTCTTCAAGCTCTATAATCTGCGAAGGTACATCAGTCCTGGCATCATTTATCCAATTATTAGTAGTAGCTTGCAACCCTTGTTTAAAAAGTCCTTGTGAGAAAGGGGTATCAAAAGTATTGCTCATGTTACCTGTGTCCTTCTTCAGTTGTTGTATAGCTTTATCTTTTAGTTTAAAGTTATCATCAAGCCTGTATATTAGCTCTTTTTCATCTTCAGCTTCTTTATCAAACTTACTTGATGCGTCGTCTATATATTGCTTAGCGTCTTCCCATGTTTCAAAAGTGTCACCAGCTAGACCATCTTCAGCAAACTTAGTTGTCAACTTCATTAGCTTTTGCTTAGCTTCAGGTGTTTTTTCTAGACTCTTTTTTATTTCTTCGTAATCAGTTATAACAACGCCTGAGCTGTTTTTTTTCTGTATCTTCTCACCCATAGGGCCTCTCTCGGTATAGTCATCGTCTGTTAAATCCATGATGGAACCAGGCTTATTACCGGTTCTCTGTTCATAATTAAAACTAGCTTGCTCGTTTGATACTGGCTCCAAAGAACCATTTTCCAATATTGAATCCGTATCTACTGCTTCGTCTACCGCTGTTACACTTGCAGTTCCCGTTGCAACAGCTTCTGTCTTTACTGGTTTTGTTTCCTCTTCAATTAAAACAGCTCCTTCAAACCTTTCAGAAGCTTTAAACTCTTCTAACAAGTCATCAGAAACATTTATTAATTTACCTGATTTTAATCTATAGTATGGCATATTGCTTTGCTTTATTTAGGGGTATATATCTTTGTTCCTCTTTTATTTTTGGAAACCAACTCTTCTTCCTCTTTTATTATATTTAACACTTCCTTTATCACTTCCTTTATAAACTTCAGCATTTCCTATTTCTTCTTCTGTAGCTTTAGCATTAGCTTTTTCTGTAGCTTTAGCATCAGCTTTTGCTTTTTCTTTATCTTTTTTTATTTTTTTAGTCTTCTTAGATGTCCCTTGTGATAAAGCTTCTTCAAACTGAGCTCTATACTTTCTAGCTGATTCAGAGGTACCATTAGCCACGTCAGATAATTTTAGCAATTGGTTATAGAAGTCTTTTCTTTGAGAAGGGATACTCATGTTGTATTGCTCTTCTGGAATTTCTTTACCAGACTTATCTGTACCTGCTGGCCTGATTATGATATCATTACCATTCCTTTTAACCATCTTCAACCTTTCGCCTGATCCGCCACTCGCAGATTCCCAAGCTCCAATAGGATCTTTTCTAACTTTATCATAAAAGTTTTTACCGTTGTTTTCCTCGCTAGTTTCTTCTGTTGTTGTATCTTTTGGTTCTTTTACCAACTCTCTAGATATTTCAACCTCATTTCCTACTTTAGTTTCAAACCATCTTTCAAGCCAAGCATCTTCAAGTTTTTTTACAAACTCAGGATCGCTAGTATCGCTAGGATCAACTCCATCTTCTAGTTCCCCTGCAGCTGTTTTTGAAGAGAAAATATTATTCCAAAGCGCAGCTCTCTTTCTAGGAGATAGTATATCTATACTTGCTTTCGCATCAACTCTAGCGCCCTCTATTAAAAAATCTTTTTTTGTTTTTCTAGTAGTAATTTTATATCTGTTGCCTTTTTCATCACGCTTTGTAATACGCTCTTCAGGATCCTCTAAAACTCCTTCTTTAAAAGAATCTTTACTAGGGTCCTTTAAATCCTTGTTTATAAATAAACTATTTGTTAGTGACTCCCAATCTGAGCGAGGGTCTGGAACTTTAGTTAGCAACTCACTATTCTCTTGACCTATTCTTTGTAGTTGAGAAGCAAAGTATTTATTTCCATTTATAACGACGGAAGCATCTAGATCAATGCCATTTTCAAGTGTTTCTACTTGCAGCTCTCTAGACCCGCCTGTTAACCCAGACCAAGTACTTAAGTCCCTGTAAATATTAGGATCACCATATTTATCTAGACCTCCAAAAGTACCATGTTTTTCTTTATCTTGAGAGATAGTCAAAGCACTTTGAGTCATATCACCATATAATTTACTCACAGCCTGAGGAGAGGCTTTTAGAGCAGATATTTTTTGTTTGTTTATAGCTATTTCTTCGGGAGATAATTTACCGCTGTTATTGGCGTTTATTAGTTCACTAACAGTACCTATAATTACATTAAGAGCTGGTTGTTGGTTTAACCCAAGCCTAGCTGTCGTTTTATTTACGTTATCAGTTATATTGTCTTCTGCTTTTTGAGCTTCTTTTGCCATCAAAGCATTTTCTTTAGCCCTCTCGTTAAGTTTTTTATTCTTAGCTAACTGATCCGCTCTGTATCTATCTCCCATTACTTTCAGGTTACTTGATAAAGTATTCTGAAGATTAGCAAAGTGCTGAGCAGATTGTGTATCTATAGCTGTTCTAGGATTTTCGTAACTCATTATGTTGTTGTTTTGGTTGTATTTGGTGGGGCTTTTGGCGGGGTGAAGGCACTACTAACAGCACTAGATACTCCACCTATCATACCTGTCAAGGCTCCAGTGTAATCTGCGCTAGCTTGGGATTCAGCCGCTGCGGCCCCATCTACTTGTGATTGTAACCTATTCAATTGAGCAACGTCTCTAGTTTCTTGTTGGCCGTAAACAAAAGATCTACCAGAAACATCTGCGTTTTGTACTCTTTGCTTTTCAGCCATTTTTAACTGCTGTACTGTTGCTTCGCCTTGAGCTTTAGCTTTTTCATTACTAGCCTCTTGCTGTTCGATACTAGCTGAAACACCTTTTTTAGAAGCTAAAGCGGCTTGAGCCAAAGCAGTTGCACCACCGGCGCTTGCCCCTGTAGATCTTATAGTGTCTAAAGTATTAGCTAGTGATATATCAGCTTGTTCAATTTCAATCTCAGCTGCTTGAGTGGCGACACCTAGGTTCGCCATAGGATTAGTAATAGACCCTGATAAGTCTTTTATGCCTTCGTAAGGGTTTATTATTTCTTGTCTATTATCTTCAAGGTAAGTAAGTTTCTTTTGAGCAGCGTCTTTAGCTCTTGCTGCAGCTGCTTCTCTTTTCTTGGCAGCAGACATCCCAAAGATACCAGAAACTATACTTAATCCGCCGGTTATTAAACCGGATGCTATCATTGTCATAAGCTATTCTTTTAATTGTTTGTATTGTGTGTATGTTTCGCAGGTTAGTATTCTTTCTAACTCATCTGTATCTGTTATATTGTTTGGGTTTGGATGCACGTTAACGAACACTGAGTCCTCTAAAGCAACTATAACTCTCTTTGCTCCAGAATTAGCATTGACATATGTAGGAGCCGAGTAAGTGGTAGTTCCATCTTCGTTGGCTATTTTTAATTTACCCTTCATTAGAAACCATGTATGACTTCTATTATGTATTTTACCTATAATAACTCCACCTTCACGTATAGACATCTCTCTAATGTAAACCCCATCAGAAAAAGAATGCGTTAGTGGGAACGAGTCTGAATTACCTTTTACTACTAGTTTATTATCACTTGATAATAATTGATTTTCCAAATCCATAACCATGTCTCTGAAATTATTTACACTTAAAGATTGTTCTTTCATTTAGTATGATGATTCTGAATAACTCGATGATACTGCAAATAATTCTTTTGCTTCACCTGGATTTGTTCCACTTATAAACAATTGAACATCGTTATTTATACTTTGAGCAGTGTCTACTGTTATCTGAGTATTATTGCTAGAAACTACAGAAGCTCCTTGAGTAACACCTGTTCCAGTAATTATATCACCTACTTTTATCACTCCATTTTTGTTTTTTATAGGTATATATATACTATTAACAACATTTGCGGATGTTTTAGCAAAAGATCCATCAGTTGAAAAAGTTGCAGTAGAGAAGTACCCTTTTATACCTGTGACGCTTCCACCCCACAGCACCTCTTCATCAGTGGCCGTGGAATTGTTTACCACGTTAGCAAAGTATTTGTTTTCTTTTCTATTAAAACCTATTCTATACTTAACGTTGTCTTCATAGTAAACACCACCATCGTAACTATATATAGGAAGAGCAGCATCACCGATGAAACGTGGGTCTGAAATATTATGCTCATCCGTATACATTCCTTTTAACTCCCAACCATTACTACCTTCGTAATTTATAGTATTAAAAACCTTAGACATACTTGGTTTAGGGTTTAACACAAAGGTTATAGTTGATGCTGAAGTAGTTCCGTAAAAGCTGTTTCTACTAGAGGATTGACTATAGTGTTTCCATAGACCACCATCTTTAACAGTGTAGTAAACATTTCTTAAGCTAAATATTTGATCTGGACTATAAGTAAAGAAACTTGTCCACCCTAAAACGTTCTCATCAAAAGATAAAGTACTGTAGTTGGTGTCACTTAAAGCTGTTTT
>Ga0209192_10002927_pt1 | contig 11863 bp, 13 predicted proteins | sample ArcticOcean_MG_C_11_FD_187433 | JGI IMG/M metagenome (GOLD analysis project Ga0209192, IMG submission 187433) | Marine microbial communities from western Arctic Ocean - ArcticOcean_MG_CB2_154 (SPAdes) (version 2) | ecosystem: Environmental > Aquatic > Marine > Oceanic | place: Arctic Ocean... | reverse complement strand
CACTAATTGGAGACATGTTTGCGTCTTTAAAATATTTTTTCCAAGCCATGTTTATATTATACTAGACTTCCTGACAAGTTTGCAAGATTATTATTGGTTGATTTGGTATTCTTTTCTGTCATAGCACCTATCGTTACAAGCGTATTTAAGTGTTGTGCCAACTTTTTGTTCAAATCTATGAGTTCCGATGTGTTGTTGTTCAATATTGTCATGTCCACCCCAACTGTACTGGCAGAATTCGTGGTTGTGTTGTTCACTGTTGACTCTGATGTATTGCTTGAAGTTTTTGAAATCTTTTCAAAAAGTTTACTGGCCAGGTCTCCGATGTTGTTTTCGGGTAAAACCATTTCTGATCCGTGCAACACGGCTGGTGTGCCTGATCCGAAATCCTGGAATCCGTGAGTACCATACTGTGCGGAAACTCCTGCTCCTGTGAAATTATCTCCTGTATCAAATGCATCGGCTCCACCCTTGCTTGGATTAAGCAAAGAGTTTGTTATGCTTTTAAGTTGATCGGCCAATCCTTTAGAAATGTCAGTGTCTCCGTTAACGAATGCATCCAGGGCCTTGCCACCTATGCTTCCGTCTTCGATGACCAATCCCTTTATCAGGTTGATGTTCACACTCTGTAGTTCCGCCTGAACCAATCCAAACTGATCTGCCAGTGCCACTAGTTGTTTTGTGTTTCCCTTTTGTGCCGCGAGGCTTTGTTTAGCGAACTCCAACTGATCAGTTGCCGTTCCTGCCATCTGTGCAAATGCGTTGAGTGATTCTCCGGCCAGTGTGTTACCCGCCAAGGCCGCACTTGCTATCATGTCACCACCCTGTATTCCTGTCGTACCTATTTCGTTAAAGGCGCTTCTCATGGCAACTATTTCAGCTTCTGTTGCCTTGCCAGACCTCTGCGTGAATCCAAGGAGTGTTTCCTCGAACTTGCCTCCAGAGAACACTGATAGACCTTTACCTAGATCGCCTATAGGTACTCCTAAACCTATGAATTCTTTTGCCGCCTGTTGTGCTGTTTCCGGCAATGCCGCCAATGCCACCCTTACTCGTTCAGCCTGGTCTGCATCCATCTGTGCCATTTTGGCCGCGAACACACCGTCTGCCGCCAACTGTCTGTTCCTCTTGTCCAACTCCGGAATACTCTCACCGGTCAGTCTGCTCAGTGTTGTCAAATTCTTTGCGTACTCTTTTGTCCTTTCCAGTAGCTGTGCCGACGTGAGTTTTCCTGCCTGCCCTCTTGCTCTTTCAAGTTCCGCCACGGTAGATAGCATTTCTGTGGTCTCTTCCATTGTGAGACCAAATCCTGACAACTCATCCATGGTGAATTTTTTAAGTGCCCTGGCCAGCCCTGTGACCTGTGGTATGCCCTGGTTGACCGATCCAAACAACTTGGCCAGTGTTCCTGTGTTGTTCTGTATCAGTTCCTGGAATGCTACCAATGGTAATCCCGATTCGTATGCGGCATTGCCCATGGTCACGATCGAACTGCCAAACGTGGCCCCCGACTGTGCCAGACCCTTGAACATCTGTGTCTGGTCATCCAGTTCCTTGCCAAAGACAGCCATTACTTTGCCTAGTCCTGGGATCTCGTCAAGTCCGGCGTCCAGTGCATCGCCGAATGTCCTTATGTGTGATGATGTCTTCGCGAACTCCACCCCGGTCTTGGCCACCGCCAGTGCAGACTTTAAGAAAAACTTCGCAACGTCTAATAGGATCTTTTTGAAACTGAACACCCCCTTGGAGGCCCTCTTGGTCTCTTCACTGTGTTTCTTGATGATGTCTATGTTGTCGTCGATGACCTTGTTCTGCTCCTCGCTCAACAGGTTGTTTTCCTTGAGGTGATCCCGTAACTTCTCGTTACGTTTGATCAACTCTTTTACAACTTTCTGTTGGTCTTTTTGGTTGGCTGTATTTTTCACCAGAGCCTTGCTAGATCCAACGAGTGCCTGTCTTATCTTGCCGATGTCTTTACCAGCACCTTCCAGTATCTTTCTTAGATCGTCATCAATGTCTGCCATACGGTTTTAATTCCTGTCATTTTGTACGCACATAAATATTGACACATGTACGCAACTAGTGTATATTTATAGGATATAAAAATGACAGAAAATACTAACCCATTAGGCAAGTACTACAGACAGCCGCAGATATACATCAAATTGCCCAGCAAAGGCAAGTACTACACGGCCGATGTGTTCACGCCCACAGAGACGGGTGAGATTCCAGTGCTACCCATGACTGCAAAAGATGAGTTGGCATTCAAGACACCAGACGCCATGATGAACGGACAGGCCACTGTTGACGTGATCAAGTCGTGTGTGCCTGACATCAAGGATCCATGGAAGATGGTGAACTATGACACAGACACGGTGCTCTTGGCCATAAGGATTGCCACGTACGGCGAAACAATGGACATAACATACACGGTACCAGTCATGAATGAATCACTGTCAACAACAGTGAACCTACCAGCGTTGCTGGACGGGGTCTCCGGCATAGATCCACAGGACTACGCCACAACGAAATCAGGTTTCAAGATCAAGATAGACCCACTTACCTACAAAAAACTGACCAAGATTCAAATTGCACAATTCGAACAGCAGAAGATATATTCAAACGTTGCAGACAGCGGACTGACCGAATCGCAGAAGTCTGAAAGATTCGCGGAAAGCTACAAGAAAATGCAGAACATAAACGTAGAGCTGTTGATAGACTCCATAGCAGAGATAACCACACCAGACGGAACAGTGGTCACAGATGCGAAGCAGATATTTGACTTTATATCCAACGTGGATACAAAGACCACTAGAGAGATAGAACAGTTGTTGGGAGATCTAAGATCCCAGTGTTCATTGAAACCACTGTCAATGAAGTCAACAGAAGAACAGATCAAGAAGGGTGCTCCGGCAACATACGAAGTTCCGGTGACATTTGATACTGCAAATTTTTTCGGATAACGTTGCTGTCCATGGGGGACTCTGACATCATGAAGCATCTAAAGGATCTCGACAGTGCCTGTAAGAATTTAAAACTAGAACTGATGAAAATATGCTGGTTCATGCGTGGTGGAATGGCATGGCAAGAAGCACTGAATCTTTCGCCAGACGAACGTACCATAGTGTCACAGCTGGTAAAAGAAAACATGGATACCACTAAAAAAAGCGGTCAACCTTTCTTCTAAATCAATATATAATACTTTAATGGATATATTCAATCAGGATAATTATTACTTGTATGTCTGAAAAAGACCTAGTCAAAGAACTCAAAGCTGAAATCGTAGAAATCACAAAAGACCGTGATGATGCCTTGAACAAAGTCAAGGGCAAGGAGTCACGAATGAAGCAGGTTCTGATCAAACTGGAACACGCCACACAGGACGTGCAGACGGTGGGACACAAGATAGGTGAACAGAACAAGCAGATAGCAGACCTCCAGGCCAAGTTAGACACAAAAGATAAACTGCTGGATGAAGCACTGGAAAAAATAAAAGGCATACATGACGACAGCACAGAAAAAACAGAACCAGAAGATATCAAAACACAAGACGAAGAGTAATCCCAGGGAGGAAGTTATCCGTTGGGTCAAGGAATTCGTTGAAGTGCCACACCCCATGTTCGCGGACTATCCGCCGTGTCCCTACGCCAAGCAGGCCAGACTGGACGGCAAGGTAGATTTCGTTGAGCTCACAGACATGGAACCTGATTCCAACATATGGACCAGCATAGATCATTTTGATTTTGGAAAGAAAGATGTTTTGGTGATCATAGCAGACGCCAAGAGATGGACTCCGCACTACACACAGAAGTTGGCAGGTCAACTCAACGGAACATATGCACACCGGGATCTTTTGATCATGGAAGACCATCCCAAGTTGGTGGAAAAGGTCAAAGACGTGAAATTGAATCAGGGCAAGTACACTTTATTATTGGTGCAACGTAGAACCAAACTCAAGCGATTTGAAGATATATTAAAGAAAACTGATTACTACCGAAACTGGTCTAAAGGTTATCGGGAATCAGTGACTGGCACTTGGCGACATCCTGTAAAGTCTCGACCCTAGAATCCCTCCTACACAAACTCCTGTACAACTTCTTATTGGTGCTCCACTCCGTGCCCGTCCACCACTCGAAGCCCCTGTAATTGGCCTTGTACTCTGAGCTAGTTTCATAGCCCGACCCCATGTAGAAGTAGGCCACGTAGTTCTCAGCCGCCCATGCCAGCTCCAGGTCCAACGTGAGATCTGATATGGGGACCGTGTTGGCATGTATCACACTCTCCAGTCCCGCCAGGTCCGGGTAGTCATGGTCGTTCATGCTGGCGTAGTTGTCCTCTTGATATCTGTATCGCTTCTGTTTGGTGAATCCCAGTATGTTGTCTGCAGTGCCGGTGTAGAACAGCATGAATTGGTCACGTTTATGATAGTGTGCGAAGGGATCGTAGTCCTGCGAGAATTTTTTCCTGGCCATGTACTGTGCATAGATGTGTGGCAGTCCCAGTAACTTGACCATCTCACTTGCGTCGATCACTTTTATGCCTATCTCCCGGCCTTCCCACTCGTGCCGTTTGTAGCGTGGACGGTACTTCTGCATGTTGATACGTGTGCTACGGCTCTGGTACCACACCTCCTTGAAATTGCCCACGGGGTGATCCAAGGCCAGCCAACCGGTGTCCAGCGCCTCCGTTGATTCATCCTCGTCGACTACTGCCATGGGTCGGCATATCACGATGTCCTGGTCCTGTTGTTTGCCATGGGTGTGATCAAAGAGTAGTTCCATTATTCGTCTCCCGCCAGCAGTCGCTTTATGTGTGTGCCGAAAAAAGCCTGTCCCTCGGTCGAATGGTGTCCATATGCGCCGTACATGTCGAAGTCCCATGGCCTGATGTCAGCTTGTTTGCACACCCTGTTACAGCTATGCTGTTGGTCCACGTAGTTGCACTGGTTGGCCATTCTCTCCAGCGGTGCCGCCAGGGGGTGGTCCGCGTGATGCTCGTATTCGGGGTGGTGCATGTGTACGACCAGCAAGTGGTGTCCGTGTTTCTTGGCCAGGCAATCGAGGCCGATTATGTTCTTGTAAAGGTTGGACCACAGCAGGGTGGGATGGTACATGTCTACTAGTGGGTCGACCAGTGTGCGTCCCTTCTCAGTGTTCATCAGCTCTATGTCACTGGGGGTGTGGCTCTGCATGTATTCCAGGTAGTCGGAAAGTCCGGGTTGTTCGGTTCGCTTGATGAGCTCCTCGTGGTACCATTTGTCGGTATACTTGGGTAATCTCTGTAACGGGCCCAGACCCACTAACATGTGGATGGGTTGTTGATTGGTGACGCAGTCGTGTGTGGCCTCGAGGAACATGTGTGCCGTGTTGTTGCCTGCACGTGCCCGATTGATCACATCTGCTTTGGCGTGTTCCGGTGATAGGTGCCTGTACCACATTTTGTCACATTTTGTCTTACAACATGTGGGATTGCTGAAACTGTCTCCGTACACTATAATTTTTTTCGGCATTGTAATATACTTAATGTCATACCAAAGATGACTTACAGTCATCTGAAACTTCGCTTACGCTCGTTTCCTTTTCTAGATTTACGCTTACGCAAAGCAAAAAATTAACGGTACACGCATATTGCGTGCCCTGTGGTAGATGAGCAGTCACAATTCTGCTGTTGCCAGCAGAACTGATTGGGAACCCTGTGGTGAGTTCGCAGTCACTATACATCGCTACTTTCGTCGGGCGGTTGTGCTGTACCCGTTTGCTCATTCTATTACAACGCGAGCCTACTAGATCCTTGTATAATAGTATCTGGTAAACCTGAGGATTATCTTTTTCTAAGAGCCTCATCATTTTTGTATGGTGCATCAAGTGATTCACTTATCCCGTTATCCGGTGCATTTCACTGCTCACTGAGAAGATGCTATGTTTGCCTGTGGGAAAATTTGTTTGCCTGGTGGAAGGATGCTGTTGCCCTTCACTACTATATAACATAGATAAAAAAGTCTGTCAATGTTCTTGAGTTTAAATACCAACATGAATTGGACGTATCAAGGGAAAGACATTTTAGAATTACCAGAAGACTGTGTGGGTTTCGTTTATTTGATAACCAACAACACAAACGGCAGGATGTACATAGGCAAGAAACTTGCGAAATTCAAAAGATCCCGGGCACCCTTAAAAGGCAGACGCAACAGACGTAGGTACAAGGTGGATTCCGACTGGCAGGACTACTACGGGAGCAGTGATGAACTCACAGCGGATGTCATGAAACTTGGTAAAGAAAATTTCAAGAGAGAGATCCTGTTCTACTGTTATTCTAAAGCAGAGTTAAGTTATGTGGAAGCAAGGGAGCAGTTTGCCAGGAAAGTTCTTGAATCAAATGACTACTACAACGGGCACATCCGTGTGCGTGTGCATGGTAAAGGGATACTTAAGAATGTCAAATAAGTGTGTGCTTCCGTTCATTAACAACGATTACCAGAGTAATTCACCTTGTTGCATTTTGAATGATTTCAAAACCGACAGGGACACGCAAGAGTTATTAGATGACCACAGGAACAATCGTAAGAGTAAGTTTTGTGACATCTGTTGGAAAATGGAAGACCTAGGGATGACGTCAAAAAGACAAATAGCTAACGAACATTATAAAGAGAGCCTAGAACAGACAGAACGAGCAGTCAGCACTGCGGTCATACCCGTTGGTAATGTGTGTAACCTTTACTGTATCACCTGTGGTCCAACAGCAAGTACGTCTTGGTTGAAGAAATATCAGCATGTTTATTCCGGAATGCCACATGACAACGCTAAAGTGATCACGGATATAAACTTAGCCGATGTTCGAGACATGAACAACTTAAAGCACGTGGAGTTCATAGGTGGAGAGACCTTGAGATCCGCTTCACTATGGCAGTACCTAGAAACACTGGACAAGAAGAAGGCCTTCTCTCTACAGACAAACGGAACAGTAGAATTAACGCAGAAGCAGGTAGAGTTGCTGGCCAGTTTTGAAAACTTTAATATCTGTTTCTCCCTAGACGGATATGGAAAAATATTTGAATACATGCGACAACCAGCAAAATGGGACAAGGTATGTGAGAACATCAAACAATATATTAAAAATTTTGGAATTCACAGGTTATCAACATATGTCACAATCAGCAATTTAAACATACTTTACATTGACGACATTGTGCTTAACATTTTTAAAATTCTTCCGTGCACCATACAATTAAATCTTGTACACCATCCTGTGGAGTTTGCCTACAACAATCTTAGTAAACACATCGGGATCGCAGTTGAAAAAAACAATCCGGTGTTCTTTAAAAAGCACAGTATAGAATGGCGTGATGATTCTTCGTCGTTGGGAGTAACGTTAGATAATTTAAAAAAACAAGATAAGTTCAGCAAATTAAAATTACAAGAGCACTTACCTGAACTTTTTAAACTACTACAATAAAAATGTTCTGCACACAGCCATATAACCACAATGGCCACATCCGCGTCAGGGTGCATGGCAAGGGGATCCTCAAGTCATAAAAAAACCCCCGACTATTGCTAGCCGGAGGCTTTGGGTTTTGCAAAATCCAATGATCGATTACGCCGCTGTCTTGGCCGCGTTCTTGACTTCCTGAATCTCTTTTCTTCTTGCTTTGATCAGCTTTGATAATTCTGCTAATGCTTTTCTGGCTCTTGTTGCCGAAGCTTTAACACCCTTGTCAACGAACTTCCCATTCTCTTCTGAGTAAGTTTGGATAGCTGTCATTATCGAGTCGTGTGTTTCTTGTGACATATTAGTCCTTCCTTTTAGTTGTCGTACGATAACATTAATTAACGTTAGTGTTATTAAAGCACGTAAGATGTGGTTCTGTCAAGTAATTAATATGGGATATAATAATCTCTAATAATTCCTATATATTATAAAATTTTAGTGCAAGTTTAAATATACGTTCATCTTCGATGAACATTATATTATCTAGTTTAGCCCTGGTAATGCCGCGTCCAAACTCTTCTTCTTGCCAGTATTTCATAAAAGCCGGATCGTTATCTGGTAAAAAGCCATAACGAAAATCATTTATATTATTATTTCTGTTAGTAAAATACATTTGTTGATAATTAGCCAAAAAGGGAACCAAAACTGTCTTACCTAAAATAGTGTCCCGAATGGCTCTATTCACACCTGGAAATTGCCAGTCATCAACGCATAATATACTTGTTTTATGTAACAGTGGAACTGTATTTTCTATATCTGCAACAACGCCGTGATAATTATGATCGCCGTCAATAAAGACAAAATCAAACTTTTCAGTGCTAGTAAAAGTCTTGCTATCACAAGTCATCCACTCTACTGGAGCATCAGGAAAAAGACTTATCCAATTCTCTCTATTGTTGTGCTTATCATCCACTGATAAGATACGACTTGCACCTGAAGATTCGTACAATAGACCCAAACTTTGTCCGCATCCAAAACCAATTTCTAAAACACTTTGTGGACGGAAATAATCCAATGTTTTCCACATTAAAAATATGCCGTCGTGATCTCTCATTAGATCGTGCTTGTATCCTGGATTACATCTAAACATATCTAGGTTTGCAAGAGTTTTTGATTTATGCAGGTGCATTTAGATATTCATACTGTTATTTTTTATTTAATATTTCCCACCACTCCTTAAAAGCTTCTGGGTAATTGGTTTTTCTTATACGATCTAGATCTAAAATATATTTTACAAGTTCTTTACTACGATCCTCTTCTTGGATATTTAATTTTTCCCTGATTGAGTCAAATATTTTACCCTTGTACTTTAATATTTTTTCCAACACTATGTCTTTGGCGTGTTGAGGGAGATAGCTTATATCCAGCATTTCCCTATCTGTAACAAACTGAGAATGAACCTCTTTACCAAAATTCTTGATGGCCCATGAATAGAACTCTACAGCATAAAAGATGTTCAGTGATGATAGGCAGTTGTACGCCATGGTATTATGTCCTTGTTGTTTCAGTGTTTCCATGTTGTTCACGAACATATCCCACTTGCCGGGATATCTCAAGATCTCATACCTGTCTCCTATGTCGTCAACACTTAAAAGGAAATCTACTCTTTCACATTTCTTCAATAACTCGTTGAGCTCAGGCGATGGTAATATGGTTAGATTGGTGTTGAACTTCACAATTAGTTGATCCAATTTTTTAACTCTTTTTAAGAATTCAGCAGGGTAACTTTGCATCAATGGTTCTCCACCATGGAATTCCACAAAACGTAGATCGTCGAGATCAAAGTTATCAAAGAACACATCAACCCCCGGCAGTAAGGTCTTTTTGAATCTATGCTGTTCCTCGATCTTGTATCCTAGCTTCTCTGAATCGACTATCCATGATGATGACCTATCATGGCTACAAATCATGCATTTACTATTACATAAAGTGCCATACCTTACACCTAAACTTTGTAGTTTCTGCAGTGATAGATTGTTGTCATCTACGAATTGATTTTGTGCCACACGTCTCGATCGGATGTTCTTTTTATCTTCGTTCCAGCATGTCCTACATCCTGGGTAGTGATAAGACGTTTGTAGGATCTCTTTTAAGTCTGCAACCCCTTCCTTGTATTCTTCTATTGTGTATTTTTTGTTTGACCACACACAGCATGGCTGTAATTGAACTTTGTCGTTTTCTACGATGATATCTATATGGTTGAATGGTTGTGTACAAAACATATCTATACTATAATGTCCACATCGTTTGCATAGTTGGTAAACCCATTCTCTTTTACTACCTTCAATACTGAATTCACCCTGCTTACTAATTCGTCCTTGTGAGATATCAGGAATATGTTCTTCTTCTGTGTCCTGCTCATGTCTTTGAGTACTGCCATTGAACTCTCAACACCCGATATGTCCATGCCGGCATCGATCAACTCATCAATGAACAACAGGTTGATCTGTTGGTATAGACTTTCCCAAACATCTCTGAATGCCCAACTCAGACTTAAAATTAATCTGTTTCTCTCACCTCTACTTAAATTATCAAAGTCTAACTCCCTGCCCAACTCTGATATTTCCACAGTGAGGTCACTCTGGAAAACCACTGTGTGTGGCAGTTTTACCTTGCCCAGGAAGTATGCCAATCTTTGATTCAGGTAAGATAAATTCTGTTCAATGATCCTTGTCCTGATGAATGAGTCTTTTGCTGTCAGTAACTTGTACAGGAATTCCTGGTGTCTGTGCAGGTCTTCCAATCCGTTTGCTTTCTCGTAGTCAACTTTCTGTATGGCCTTGTTCTGCATCTCTTCTATCTGTTCTGCGTACACATCCTCTTTCTTCTCGGTCTGCTCTAGTTGGCGTTTTAGATCCTGCAACGAACCTTTGTGGTTGTACGCTTCGTCTATGGTGTCGTAGTATGTGTCGGGTATGTTGCCAAGGTCGCCTATGGCATCCACGTCCTGCTGTATCTTCACGAGATCGCCTTTTAATTTTGATGCATATTCAACGGATTCTGTCAGTGTTGTTTTGAGCTTGCCTACCAGGTGTTCGTGTTTGTCGTCGTGCAGTTCCTGTTCACATGTGGGACACTTGGCCGCTTCTGCGAACTCGAGATCTTTCTCTGTCTTCCCCACTGTGCTTTCTGCCTTGGTCAGTGAATCCTCATGGTACGCTTTTTCTTTCTCTAGGCTCCTTAGTGCGGTCTGCATCTCGTTGTGTTTCTGCAATCTCTTGTGTGAATCTATCTCTTTTTCACTGTCTACTTTATCCAACTCTGCTATTGCTTCTCGGAAACTTTTTATGTCTTCGTCTTTTTGGCTGGCCCAGGCACTGGATCTTATCTTCAGACTCTCGATTGATTCCTGTATCTTTTCATTTGATGCTACCCTGGCATCTATCTTCAATTTCTCTTCCGTCAACGACTGTTTGGTCGCTTTCTGTTTCTCTTTCAACAGGTCGGCTTTTTGTGACAGCAGGGTTATGCCCAGCAACTGCTCAATGATCTCCCTCTGTTCTGCCGCCTTGGTCGACAGGAACGGTTGTGTGTACGTGTTCAGTGCTATTATGTTCTTGAACATTGAATGGGTCATTCCCATCAACTTGTTGATCTCTGCTTGTGTTTCCCGGTTCTCGCCCTGTGCTTCGTTTGATTCTAGGTTCTGTTCTATGTCGTTTGCGTAGAACTTGAATATCTGGGGTTTTCTTCCTCTTTCGATTGTGTAGGTGACTCCATTTTTTATGAACTTGACACTCACAACCATGCCCTTCTCGTTGGTCTTGTTGACGAGGTTATCTCTTCTGATGTTTGTTAGTGCTTCGCCAAAGAACACGTAAGATAGTGCATTGATGATTGTTGTTTTACCTGTACCATTCCTGGCACCTGCGTCATCGCCACCTAGATCCATGTTCTCGCCTATCACAAGCACTAGGCTTTTGTCAGCGAAGTTGATGGCCTGGACCTGATTCCCCACACTCATGAAGTTCTTTACTGTAAGTTCCTTAATAGTCAGCATTGTGTTCTCTCATTTGTTTCTTCCATTTATGATATCCTTTTAACCATTCTTCTTGTGTTATTGGCTTTGCTAGATATTCTGACAACGTTTCTTGGTTCCATAGGTGTTCTTCAAGATCACCCTTAAGAACTTTAATTAATTTTTTTTTACTAATTTGCGACATCTAGATCATTGTAAATTGCTGTTAACACGTTCTTGTCATAGACCTCTGAATCTACCCCCTGCAACTGCTTGATAACGATCTGATCCACGCTGTCAAACTTCTGCACTTCTACTAACGGTTGTTGTGCGTTGTCCACTTGTTCTGGTATCAGTTGCAGTTCCCTCAACTTGTATTTGTCTATGAATGTCTCCCTGACGAAGTTTGCTTCTTCGTAA
>Ga0209192_10002924_pt1 | contig 11871 bp, 6 predicted proteins | sample ArcticOcean_MG_C_11_FD_187433 | JGI IMG/M metagenome (GOLD analysis project Ga0209192, IMG submission 187433) | Marine microbial communities from western Arctic Ocean - ArcticOcean_MG_CB2_154 (SPAdes) (version 2) | ecosystem: Environmental > Aquatic > Marine > Oceanic | place: Arctic Ocean... | reverse complement strand
CATCCTTTTCTCTGAATATAACTACGATTTAATGTTTAACGTTAACAAGCAGTTAACTGATGACTTAAGTTTGGATGGTGTGTTTGGAATTAATATTAGAAAAGAAAGCTATAGCTATTTAAGAAATTCTACTGCAGGTGGTTTGGCAATTCCTAACATCTATGCTCTTTCTAATTCTTTAAGTTCAAATCCAAAACCAATTGAAAGCTTAAGAGAAAAGCAAGTGAATGGATATTACGCTCAAGCATCTTTGGGATATAAGAACATTTTATATTTAGATCTTACAGACCGTATTGATGTATCTTCAGCACTTCCATCTGAAAATAATAGCTACAACTATTATGCAGCAAGTTCAAGTTTAATATTCTCTAAATTGGTAGATATTGAATGGCTAGACTTTGGGAAATTTAGAGCAGGTTATGCTGAAGTAGGTAATGATTTACCAGCTGGAAACGTAAATGACACTTACTCAACGCTAAATAATTTCGGAAATGCTAGTTTATTCTCATACGGATCTACAAAAAACAACGCCACTTTAAAACCTGAACGAACAAAGGAATTTGAAGTTGGCTTAGAGGCTAAAATGTTTAATAATTCTGTTGGATTTGACTTATCATGGTATAAGAAAAATACAGAAGACCAATTAATGCCTGCATCAGTAACAACTGCAACTGGGTTTTCAAATAGATGGGTAAATGCTGGAGAAATCCAAAATAAAGGTATTGAAATTGGCGCCTATGCAACCCCTTATAAAAATGATGATTTTAGTTGGGACGTTAATGTAAATTGGGCTAAAAATCAAAGTTTAGTAGTTGATTTATATGGAGACCAAGAAAACTTACAGTTGAATAGTTTTCAAGGGGGAATCTCAATCAATGCTACCGTTGGTCAACCTTACGGAACCATAAGAGGAACCGGGTTTAATATCCATGAAAATGGAGAAAGAATTATAAATTCAAGTGGCTATTATGAAGCGAATGCCGATCAAATTATTGGGGATGTAAATCCTGAGTGGAATGGTGGTATAACAAACACATTCAAATACAAAGATTTTAAATTATCATTCTTAATTGACATTCAAAAAGGTGGTGATGTATATTCTTTAGATATGCACTACGGGCAAGGTACTGGATTACCAGACTTTACAACAGGTCTTAATGATTTAGGAAACCCAATTAGAAATACACTAGCAAATGGTGGTGGTGTTATTCTTCCTGGTGTAACTGCAGATGGCGCTCCAAACACAACTAGAGCACGAACTGATTATTATGGTGGGATATGGTATTGGGGTAACTCTTCAAGAAACCCAGCGGCTTTGACTGTATATGACGCATCTTATATAAAACTAAGAGAATTAACACTTAGTTATGACCTTCCAATTAGCGAATGGACTAAGGGCACAATTACTAAAGGTAGCTTAACTTTAATAGGAAGAAACCTTTGGATTATTGATAAAAACGTTCCTTTTGCAGATCCAGAATCTGGTTTAGGTGCAGGAAATGCTCAAGGGTACCTTTCAGGATCTTTCCCTACGCTAAGAACAGTAGGACTTAATTTAAATCTAGAATTTTAACAATATAAAAAATGAGAAAAATGAGAAATTACTTATTAAGCTTATTGTGTGTTACTGTCGTTTTGACTTCGTGTGGAGTGGACGAGAGTTTAAACATTGACCAAAAAAACCCAAGCGAAGTACCAGCTGGGGGTCTTTTCACAAATGCTTTGAAAAACCTAGGGGATCAAATGAATTCCTGTAGTGTTAACGCAAATGTCTTTAGACTATATGCACAGTATTGGGCACAAACAACGTACCCAGATGAAAGCCAATACAATCAAATAACAAGAAATATTGGCGGAAATATATGGAATACCTTGTACAGAGATGTGCTTCAAGATTTGAAAGGTGCTAAGGAACTTGTTTCTAACGGAGAAGCTCCAAGTCAAGCACAGCTTGGGATCATTAAATTCATGGAAGTCTATGCCTTCTCTGTGTTAGTAGATACCTTTGGGAATGTTCCTTTTACAGAAGCATTAGAACCAGAAAATCCATCTCCTGTATACGACGATGCTGCGACTATCTATACTGCCTTAGCTTCTCACTTAGATGAGGCAATTGCAGACTTAAGTAGTGGAGCTGGATTTGATGCAAGTCAAGACATCGCTTACGTAGGAAACGTTGCTCAATGGAGACAAGCTGCTGTTTCTTTAAAATTAAGAATGGCAATGCGTTTGGCTGATTCTAATCCTTCAACATCACAAGCAATGGCAGAATCTGCATTTAGTGCAGGACCTATTGTGGCTAATGCTGATAATTTTGGAATTAACTATTTAGCTTCGGCGCCAAACACAAATCCGTTATGGGTTTCTCTAGTTCAGAGTGGTCGTAAGGATTTCGTTGCTGCGAATACTTTAGTAGATGCCATGAACCCTAATGATGATCCGAGACTGCCAACTTTCTTTCAAATGTATGAAGGTGCATATGTGGGTGGAACTTACGGGAATGCAAATGGAGCTTCTAGCAATTCAGATTTATCTGAACTAATTAAAATGCCAGATTTTAAAGGCGATTTAATCACAGCTGCTGAAGTACACTTCTTATTATCGGAAGCTGCTGCAAGAGGATACTCTGTAGGCGGAACTGCTGAAGCATATTATAATTCTGCCATTGGAGTTTCTATGGATGAATGGGGCGTGTCAACTAGTGACGCTGCTACGTACCTAGCACTTCCAGAAGTAGCATACCCAACAGCTGATGGCGATTGGATGCAAAAAATTGGATCTCAAAAATGGGTTGCCATGTTCAATAACGGGAACGAAGGTTGGACGACTTGGAGATTGTTTGATTTAGGTCTAAACGGACCAGAAGTTGATGGAGTAACGTTAGATATTCCAACAAGATTCCTATACCCTGTATCTGAAGCAACTTTAAACGGTTCTCAGTATGACAATGCAGCTTCAGCTATTGGAGGAGATTCTAAAACAACAAAAATATTTTGGGACGTGTATTAACGAAACAGGAAGTAAATTTGTTGTAATTATTTAAAAGCAGTTATTAATTTAACTGCTTTTTTTTGCTAAAAATTTAAAAAAAACAGATTTAGCATAACATTTTTCAATAAAACTAAGTTTTTGTTTAATTATTTGTTTCATTAAAAAGGATAATATCAAAACAAATTGTTGGTAATTAAAGTTTTTATTAGCACATTTGCGTTGACTAATTTAATAAATAACAAAAATGAAAACAAAGATTAATGTGATATTGACATTCTTGTTGGTATTTATTGTGCAAACTTCATTTGCACAAAACAAAAAAGTTTCAGGTACGGTGTCTGACAATGAAGGGCTACCATTACCTGGTGCTACTGTCGTAATTTTAGGTACTAACTCTGGAGTTTCAACTGATTTTGATGGAAATTATTCTATAGTTGCTAATACAGGTGATGTACTTGGTTTTAGCTTTGTAGGATACACAACTCAAAAAGTGACAGTTGGAACAAACAATATGATTAACGTGACACTTGATGATGACAATAATCTTGATGAAGTTGTCGTTGTAGCATTTGGCACCAAAACAAGAGATGAGCTTACTTCTGCTGTAACTGTAGTGACAGGTGAAGACCTTGCCAAGTTATCGCCAACAACATCAATTGATAATATGCTTCAAGGAATTGCTCCTGGTGTACAAGTAGTTGCTGCAAACGGTAAGCCTGGTCAAACAGCTTTTGTACGCGTTAGGGGTGTTGGTTCTATTAATGCATCTAGTGCGCCTTTATACATTATTGATGGTGTAATTGCTCCAGATTTAAATTCTGTTAATCCCGTTGATGTAGAGAGCGTATCTATATTAAAGGATGCTGCGACATCTTCTTTATATGGAGCTCGTGCTGCAAATGGAGTTGTGTTAATTAAAACTAGAAGTGGAAAGAAAAACAAAGAGGCTACTGTTACTTTGTCTTCACGAACTGGTGTAGGACAACGAGTAAAAGACAACTTCAAAATGATGAATGCCGCTCAAAAAATTCAGTATGAGCGCGAATTAGCTTCATTAGGAGTTCCTGGCACTGGTGGTCTTCCTGGTCCAAGTATTAGCAGTCAGGCTGATTATGATCGTTTAATCGGAAGAGATACAGATTGGTTTGACACGCTTCTAAAACAGTCTATTGTACAATCTAATTCTATGTCTATAGCTGGTGGGTCAGAAAATACGTCTTACTTTTTAAGTGTAGGACATGATAGAAACACCGGAATCATTAAAACCATAAACGGATTTGAAAGAATGAACGCACGTTTAAACGTGACATACGATGCTAAAGATTGGTTGGAGGTAAGTACTAACTTCAGTATTTCAACTACTTCTTCTGATGAGCCACGTGACAGAAATAACGTTCAAAACCCATTCAGAGCAATGTATGATTACAACCCATACGAGACTAAATATATTAGAGATAACGATAACAATATAGTGTATGACGACTTAGGAAATCCAGAATGGAACCTAACAAGTAATGGATATTCAATTTCTGAAGCATTAGTGAATAACCCAGAGGATGAGTATTTCACTACACTTCTTGGAGGTATTTCTCTTAAAGCTGATCTTGGTAAAGGTTTTTTAAATACTTTTAAAATAGGTGCTGTTAATACTCGTTTTAGAAGAGAAAGTTATTTGAAGCCCAACTCTGTATTACAGGGATACGTAGGAGATGCTGACAATCCTGGTTCAAAAACAGACAACGGATCTTCAAATCTCAACTACACTGTTACAAATTTAGTGACTTACAACAAGTTAATTGGAGAAAAGCACGATTTCACTTTAACTGGATTATTTGAATTCAATAAAAGTACAACTCGTTCATACTCACTATCAAGTATTGGTTTTTCAAATCCAGATTTCTCTGTTCAATCTGTAGCAGCACTTCCTGATGCAGCTTCAACTTCATTGTTTGAGAATACAATCTTATCTTATGGAGCCTTTTTAGACTACGGTTATGATTCGAAATTATTTGCTACGGCATCGGTAAGACGAGATTTGTCTTCTGTTTTTGGACAAAACAATCAATCTGGTGTATTTACTTCGGCAAGTGCAGCATACAATATTGCTAAAGAAAGCTGGTGGAATGTAGATTTCGTAAATGACTTGAAAATACGTGCATCAGCAGGATCTTCAGGAAATAGAAACGGAATAGGATCATATGCTTCTTTGGCAACTTTAGGGTTTGGAAGTTTTAATGGACAAAGTACAGCAATACCAACTGATAACGGAAATCCTGATTTAGGTTTTGAGAAAAACTTTATTTTCGATGTTGGTTTAGAATTTACAATCCTTGACAAAAAAGTAAGTGGTGTAATTGACTACTATGAAAGAACGACTTCTGACTTATTATTAGATGCGCCACTACCGTCTTTAGGTGGTGAGCCTGATGGGTCTATTTTTAGTAACATAGGAGAAATGACAAACAAGGGTCTTGAACTTGAGTTAAAGTGGGATATTGTACAAAATAAAGACTGGACTGTTAGTTTAGGAGGAAACATCGCATTCATAGATAATGAGGTTACACAACTAGTGCCATCTTCAGAAAATGCTTCTGGTTCTGATATCATTAGAGGAAACAATATCATTAGAGTTGGAGAAGAGATTAATACTTTCCACCTCCCAATGTGGGCTGGTATCAATCCAGCTAACGGAGAACCATTATTTTATGACAGTGACGGAAACGTTACAAACGTTTATGATTCAGATGCAAACGTATTGATGTCTGGAAAATCCCCTATAGCTGATTTCGATGGTGGTTTAAACTTATTTGTTGCTTACAAAGGGTTTGATTTAGCTACTGATTTTTACTTCAAGTCAGGAAACTACATCTTAAACTACATGGAATCTAACATGTTAAGTGATGGTACGGGAGCTGATGCAAACCAAAGAGTGGATGCATTTAACTATTGGAAAAATCCAGGAGATACCAACGTATTACCAAATCCAATGTTTGGTAATGAAGCTCAGCAAAACTCTGACAGATGGTTACAAAAAGGTGACTATATCAGACTTAGAAACCTAACTTTAGGATATAGTATTCCTCGAGATTTGATATCAAAAATGGGTATTCAATCATTCAGAGTTTTTGTTCAAGGACAAAACTTATGGACGTTTGCTCCTTACTTCAATGGAGATCCTGAAGTTGGTATTGGAAGTGGAGAAACTGGTAATAGTGTTGGATTTGGTAACTATAACTTATACAGCTACCCACAAACACAATCATTTTCAGTTGGAGTTGATATTAAATTTTAAAACAAAAAAAAGATGAAAAATATATTCAAAACATTATTATTTGGATTTGGATTGATCTTAGTTCAGTCATGTGATGACGAATTAAATCAATTGCCAAACGACTCATTACCACCAAGTTCTTACTACACAAACGCTGGTGAATTTGAAAATGCAACTAGAGGAATCTATTCAGGTTTTATGGGCGGTTCATACTACGGAGGTAGCATGTTAAGCCTACCAGACATTATGTCTGATAACGTAATCCTTGCTCAACAAGGACGTCGTTCTAATCAATCATTCCATGAATGGAGACATTCTCCAAACTTAGCTTGGGGCTTACTTTATAGACCTTATCTAATTACAAACAGAGCTAACCTTGTTATTACCAATATTGATAATATAGATGACGGTTCTGAAAAAAATAACTTTTTAGGAGAGGCGAGAGCTTCACGTGCTTTAGCAATGTTTGATATGATCAGAGTTTACGGAAAAGCGTTAACTCAAAACGGATCAGACACTAGCTTAGGTCTGCCAATCATTGAAGGAATTAATCCTAACGTAAGAGCGTTGAGACCAAGCGTACAAGTATCATATGACTATGTAGTGTCTGAATTAGAAGCTGCTAAAGGCTTAATCAATACTGACAATGGTACCGGAAGACTTAATAAAGACGCAGTTAATGCTCTTTTAAGTAGAGCTTATTTATATATGGGACAATACCAAAACGCGATTACTGCAGCAAATGCAGTTACTACTACTATAGCTCCAATTAGTGATTTCCCTCAAGTGTGGGTTGACGCTTCTGAATCAGGTGTTATTTTTAAAATTGATCAAGACAGAAACTTAGACGGATATCAACCAGGCGTTGAATGGAGTCAATCGACTGCAAACAATGAAGTAATTCCTGAATATGTAATGGCATACAGTCTTTCAAATCTATATTCTTCGACTGATATTCGTAAGTCAGCTTACACGTCAATTTTAGCAGATGTAGATGGTGACATTTACAACGCTATTATAAAGATGTATGGGGAAACTGGACAGCAAAATGGGTCAGTTGATGCGAAGGTAATTAGAGCTGCAGAAGTTGCTCTTAATAAAGCAGAAGCACATGCAATGTTAGGCCAAGATGCGGATGCTTTAGCTGCGTTAGATGAATTAAGATCAAACCGTTATGCTGGATTTATTTCTGGTGGAGAAACAGGTGCTGCATTAGTAGCTGAGATCAAACTTCAGAGACGTTTAGAGTTATTTGCAGAAGGACACCGCTTATTTGATCTTAAAAGATGGAATGAAGGTATAACACGTTCAGCAACAGACGGTGAGTTATTTGATGGAACTGGGACTCCAGTACCAGCAGCTTACTTAAACTTAGCTGCAGGTAGTGATTTATTTCAAATGCCTATCCCGCAGAGTGAAATTAACGTTTACCCTGAATTTCAACAAAATCCAGGTTACAACTAAAATCTAAAACATAAAAAAATGAAAAAAATAATTTATTCTTTATTAGCAATAAGCTTATTCTTCTCTTGTGAAAATCAAGATGACCACGGAGTTGACGTTAATAATTATAACGGTAATCCAGTAGTATATTACACTAATGGAGGTGCAGGTAGTTACTTTGTAACACCAACTGCAAATGCATATATGGTAGAAGTATCAGCAACGACACTTAGTTCTTCAGACAGAACTTATAGTTTAGAAGTAGATGCATCATCAACTGCTTCACTAGGTGGGGATTTTGAAATGGAAACATCAGTAACAATTGCGGCAGGAGAATATTTTGGATCATTTTCAGTACAAGGTATCTTTGCGGGTACTACAGCTGAAGGTTCAAAACTAAATATTAATCTTGTTGGTGAAGGGACAATGGTCGGAGCTCAGTTTAGCTTAGATATATTCCAACAATGTGTATCTGATTTAGCTGGGATGTACAGTATGACTACTACATACGGTTTTCACGATTACTTAAGTCAATACCCAGAAAATACTCAAGATATTGAAATCGTTGATTTAGGTGGTGGCGCTTATTTCATTGAAGACTTTACCGGAGGACTTTATTCAACTGGACCTTATGCTGATGCATATGGTACGAGTGCAACAAATGCAGAGATTACTGAAAACTGTGGTTTAATATCCTGGAGTGGTCAATCTGATCCTTGGGGAGCAATGATTCCAACTCCAGGTGAAGCAAACTCAGTTGATTCAAATGGAGTTATTACTATCAATTGGTTTTGTGAAGGTTATGGAGAAAACGGAATATCAACTTATACACCACTTTAATACATAAAATATGAAAAATATATATAAATTACTGACGTTAGTTTTAACACTAACAATTGTCAGTTCATGTGACAGAGACCAGGGAGAATATCCTTATTTAGACAACAGAGAGGTTACAATTGGCTTTAGAGGAGCTGAAGGAACTATTCTAGTTGAAAATGGAGCTGATAATATGTTATCTGCAATAGTTGGTGCAAGTACTGTAGTGCCAAGTGGATCATATTCAGTATCAGTTGACGGTACATCTACAGCTGTACTAGGTGTGGATTATGATTTCGTTTCAGGGACTGATGGATCATTTGAAAGTGGAAACATTTTATCAAGTATTTCTATTGTAGCTGATTTCGCAAACTCTACCAGTGATGGTAAAACTATTGTTTTGAACTTAATTTCAAACGATCCTAGTTTATCTGTAGCTGAGGCTTTTTCTCAATACACAATAAACTTGATTCAATTCTGTGAATCCGATATTGCTGGAATGTATAGTATGACTACTACATACGGATTCCATGATTTCTTACCTACATATGATACAAATACTCAAGAAATTGAGATCGTTGAATTGGGAGAAGGATCTTACTCAATCGCGGACTTTACAGGCGGACTTTACTCTGTTGGACCATACTCATCATCTTATGGTACAGGTCCAACCTATGCAGAGATTACTGAAAACTGTGATTTAATCTCCTGGAGTGGTCAGTCAGATGAATATGGGGCAATGATTCCAACACCAGGTGGAGCGAACTCAGTTGATTCAAATGGAGTTATTACTATCAATTGGACTTGTGAAGGTTATGGAGAATACGGAACGTCTATTTACACACCACTTTAATACGTAAAAACATTCAGAACAAAAAAAGAGCCGTTATTGGCTCTTTTTTTATCTTTATTATATGAAAAAAAACGAACCATTTACATCGATATTTTTAAGTTTAATGTGTACCCTTTTGAGTGCACAAACTAAAGAACAGGCTTTAGAAATAACAAAAACCTATAATTCTCAAGAATTAACGAAATTGAAATCTAGTTTTGAAAAACAAAATTCAGACAATGAACGCCTAATATCAGTATATCTCTCTGAAAATCCTGAAGTAAAAAGAAAATTCCGTAATGCGAACGGTTCGGTTTATGAAATAAAGTATATCAGAGAAAATAGACCCGTTTACGTAGGTACTTACAATCAAAGTAGTGCCACAGCAACCCGTACAAACTTTATAAATTCTGGTGGAGACTTAGGGCTTTCCCTAGACGGTCAAGATATGACTATTGGAATGTGGGAAATAGATGTTGTAAGGTCTACTCACAGAGAATTGCAAGACAATAGTACTGAACCTACATCTAGGGTAACAAGCCCAGATTCAAATCCTGAAAATGAAGATGGAGGAGGTCATGCCACCCATGTGGCTGGTACGATGATTGCAAAGGGAATAACCCCTAGTGCAAAAGGAATGGCTCCAGAAGCAAATTTAGTTTCATATGACACCCAAAATCTGGAATCTGAAATAATTTATGAAGCCGGAACAAATGGACTTTTGCTATCAAACCACTCATGGGGATATCCAATATTTGTTACTCAAGGAAGTAACGAGATACAGCAATTTAATGCCAACGAAATCGGAACATATACAAATAGATCTCGAGCTAGAGACCTAATATCTTATAACGCACCATACTACCTGGATGTGGTTGCTGCAGGAAATGAAGGGGGTAAAGAATATCAAGGAGGCCTCGCTAATAATTACGACAAACTTACAGGAAATGGAGTTTCAAAAAACAATCTCGTGGTTGCAAATGCTAGTAATCCATTGATACACCCAAACGGAAGTGGTGAATTATTGAGTATATCTATTCATTATAGTAGTAGTCAGGGACCTGCTGATGATGGACGGGTAAAACCTGACATTTCTGGAGATGGTGTAAACCTTTACTCTAGTACTTCTACTTCAGATGCTTCTTATTCATCAAAAACTGGCACTTCGATGGCTGCACCCAATGTGGCTGGAACACTTCTTTTATTACAACAGTACTACAATGAGTTAAACGGTAATTTCATGAAAGCATCTACGCTTAAAGGATTGGCTTGTCATAGTGCTGATGACGCCTCACCTACAGGTCCTGATGCTGTATACGGATGGGGATTACTAAACGCAAAAGCCGGTGCTGAAACTATTTTAGAAAATCAAAATAATACCGCACGCATATTTGAAGGTACATTAAATCAAGGCGAAACTTATAACTATACTTTTTCCACAGCTACAGATGGAAAATTAAAAGCTACCTTATGTTGGACTGACCCTCCTGGAATCGCTTCAACAGCTCTTAACGACCCAAACCCAGATGTAATTAATGATTTGGATATGCGTTTAACTAGCAATGGAAACACGTACTATCCTTGGAAATTAAATTTAGAAAACATTGCGGCATGGGCGACACGTGATGGTGATAATAACGTAGACACTGTTGAAAAGATTGAAGTTGATAATTCTTCAAGTGGAACTTACACTTTAAGCATCACACATAAGGGTGGATTAACAGATGGAGCTCAAAATTTCTCTCTAATAATCTCTGGATTAGGAATGACTTTGAATGCAGACGATCAAAGTACAGACACTTTCAAGGTATGGCCTAACCCTGCCAAGGAGTTAATTAATTATCAGTTTGCTTCTAACTCTGAACAAACTTGTTTAGTTGAACTTATTGACTTGCAAGGAAGAATCGTGTATTCTCAAAATATTATGGGAGGAGCTGCAAATATTAAAGGAGAAATAAATACCTCAAGTTATTCAAAAGGGGTTTACTTTCTTAACTTAAGTCAGGGGAACCAAAAATCATATAAAAAAGTGGTGTTACATTAGCGTATCTTTTTTAAATAATTTGATTTGAAAGCGGGTTTATTTAATAAATCCGCTTTTTTGTTTTATTACTTTAGAATTGATGTGTATTGTGTACTTTTGCGGCATGGAGAAAGAAACAAAAATTTACGGCCTTCGAGCAATTATTGAAGCTATTGAAGCAGAAAATACAATAGATAAAGTTTTTTTACAAAAAGGGCTCAGTGGGGAATTATATACAGAGTTAGAAAAATTATTACGGAGACAAAATATCAACTTTTCGTATGTGCCTATTGAAAAGCTTAACCGCTTAACGCAGCACAACCACCAGGGCGCTGTGGCCAATATGTCGCCAATTGCGTTTTATGATTTGGAAGAATTGATATCTGCTGTTAAAGAAACCAAAGAAAATCCCTTGTTTCTTCTCCTCGATCAACTTAGTGATGTTCGTAATTTTGGGGCCATTATCAGAACTGCCGAATGTACTGGCGTTGA
>Ga0209192_10002923_pt1 | contig 11873 bp, 7 predicted proteins | sample ArcticOcean_MG_C_11_FD_187433 | JGI IMG/M metagenome (GOLD analysis project Ga0209192, IMG submission 187433) | Marine microbial communities from western Arctic Ocean - ArcticOcean_MG_CB2_154 (SPAdes) (version 2) | ecosystem: Environmental > Aquatic > Marine > Oceanic | place: Arctic Ocean... | reverse complement strand
CCCCAAAACCCCAAAACCCCACAATATTATAAGTTTCATACAATTAAATATATAAGAAAATAAAATATATATTATATAATACAATATAATAATGAGAAAATAAAATAAAAATGGTGTCCTAAATAAAACATCTATCAAATACAAAAATATATTTATCAATTAAATAATAAACAATAATTATCTCTTAAAGATGTTAGCATACCGAACTCTTATCAATCATCAAGATGATCAAATGGATTCTCAAAACCAAACTAATATTCATCACTATAGCTTAATGATTTATTCTCATCACTTTCAGCTTACCATGGTTGTAGTATTTAGATCCTTTTTTCATTAAGCTGGTCCTCTTATACAGCTTCTTAGAATTCTAAACCTGGAGTATTATTAAAGCTTACTTCGCTCAAAGAATTAATCTCAACAAGGCTGCTTTACATCTTCTTTCTTTCTTTCATTTTATTATTTGATATAACTTCAGCATGGTAGAGTTAAGCAATTGATGGTTTCTGATTACTATTACTTTTAGTCTCATCAGAGGATCCTACCAATAAGGTATCTTTTTTTGTAATCTTTTCTTACTTACTTTCTGGATTCTTTTATTAATCAGGTAATAACAAATGGCCAAGAGGGATAACATTAGGACTTGTAGAGCAAAACGAACGCAGTTCGGCGTGTGCCACGCTGTCAAGAGAAGGTTGAGGTTCATCATATCGTGGTCTTTTCTAATTATCTTGGCCGAGAGAGAAATGTTTAATTGTAGCATTTAATACCAACTAGGGAGTCATGTCAGAGCTAGTTTCAAAACATTCTGTTTCGCCACTTCCTTTAGTATCTAAATATTACAAATCACGATTAACCTCTTTTTATTAATTCAGTATAGAAAAGTATTGTTTTTCAAAGATCCTTCTGTTATCTACAGATTGGATTTCAACTACCTTCTTAAGGACGAATTAAATCCTCATGCTACTTCTAATCCTTTTAATCCTCTCTTTGATATTCTTACTAATTCCAGCTTTCCAAATCCTCTTGTTCTTACTCTCATCTTCCTCCTTGATGAAACCTAGAAGAAGATAGAAGCCAGAAGTTTGAACCTCGTAAGAAGTGTCAGCGTCGACTATGTTGAAATTGAGGCCATCAGTTATCTTTAGGGCGCTTAATTCCTAAGCTGGTAAATATTCTCTTTTCCCAAGCATTGTCACAGCCTTGTTATGATGATTATTGCTCGTAGAGTTCTTGTTCACTCTCTTCAGTACAACTTTCCTACCTTTAAGTCCACCGTGAACTTAAGCATTCGCAGCAGCAGCTTTCCTTTCTTCTCTATTCCTTTAAAGTATAGAGAGCATGCTTTGGTTCTTCTCAAAATGAGAAAGTTTCTCAACTTGATTTGAGTTCGCTCCTTCTGTATGCCGGATCATAAAAGAATTGATCTGTTCTTCTTTGGTTTCATTAGCTGCTCCATCATTTCTAATCGCGAGCTATCCATGATCCATCCTTTTTGAAGAGAGGTGCTATTACAGCTGCTAGTTTAGAATTTCAATTGTAGCTTCTTCCTCAGCTTGGACGAATCTGACAATAAGACCACAATGTGAGAAAGCAGGAGCGAAAGGAGCAGCTGATGTCGGTTGTTGAAGAAGAGCAGTTAAACAGTCTTTCATCTTGCTGGAGAGTTGTTGGTTATTAACGGGACCAGCCGGTCTATTATTTAGGTCTTCGATATAAGGAGCGAAAAGTGTACCATAATAGCTACTGTCTTTACAAATAGGAAGGCCTTTCCTAAGAAAAAAATTAGCAAGCTTAGCAACGTACTTGACGACATTAAAAAGTTATCCTGTCTTCGTTCCACCTAAGATTAAATTCATTGCTGGGCATAGCTTGGGGTGCTTCGCATGGCTGACAGTCTGACAATAAGAGCACGCACGCCATAGGTTGAGTGGGATTTGGAATTCTAGCAGGTCGCAAGCTATTCTAGCGTTCCTTGTCAGTCGCTCTCGCTCTCCAGCAGGAAAGTATTGACGAGGGTCCTCTTTAAGCTATCTGAGAATCTGAAGCACAAGAAGCAAGGTTGTATGAGCTCTGTTCGCAACAATGTACTAGTTAGGCTCGACTATGTTGTAATTGAAATAATTATTAGGACCTTTATTGACGCATTTCTAACCCATAGTAAACAAAAGTTAAGGAGTAATAACATTTTTGAGCTCCTCAATCTGCTCGAATGGTAACACCTCTTTGAGCTTATCCCAAAAGAAGTTAAGATTACAATCGTCAGAATAGCTTTCAGCAACTTCCTTTACAGCTTTGCTCTTGTTACCTTATCTGCTCTCTTAAATCAAATGTTCTTTGAGTAGTGCTGTCTGCTTCTTGGACTACTTTTAAGATTTCTTCTTTCCTAGTGCGTGCATGTTTACTCCTGATAAAATTTGTAAACTTTCTTTCATGAATTTCGCAGAGGAGCATTAGGCACTACAGGAATGGTTCACTCCACCGCATTAAGTGCCAGTTTTTAAATGAAGCTTTTCATTTTTAGCTTTTTCAGCAACCACAGAGATCATGTCGCCAACACGTCTGACCTCCACTCCCCTGACGATTTCCCTTCGATAGACCTCCCTAGTGATGTTCAGCTTCCTTATATGAGCGTTCCCACCACCTAAATCTTACCAATATCCCTCTAGCCAGATGATAAGGCTGTAATAAAGGTTCAACGTAGGATAGTCTATGGCCAAATCTTGCATCATCGTAATCATTTCGTTTTCCCAATTTTCTTTTCGTTATCTAGTTTCCCTTCCGAGATTTGCGACATCCTTACTCAAGCTAATGTGGTCTTTCATCTTCGTTCCCACACCTTTACCAGTATGATCTCTCTTGATGGTCAAACTAGGCCTCTTTAGATTATCGGTGTTAATCTTACGACTGATCATGTCTCCCATTGATAAGTTCAGGAAAGCAATCAAATTTGGATTTCTTAGCTCAGCCCACGTCATCCCATGGAGAACTACAGGATCAAGAAGATTATGCTCGACGGACCATTTGTCGCAAATGAACTTCTTAAGTACAGGTTCGAAAGCATTGTATTACCCAGGGCTGATGTCGTAACCACTACCTGGATCTGCTCCGACAGCACTGGCTCCTATGAGTTCATTAATACGGACAAGCTTTTTCGAAAGAGCAGAGAAGACATGATGGACCATAAGTTTCACCTCAGTGACGAAAAAGTTCTGAAGGACAGCATTAGGGTCAAAAGCTTTGAGAAAATTGTAGCCGTCCGCTCCATGTATGTTATGGCGATTGTTTGGTGGCTGATTTTATTGGTTCTAATCTGGGATTTCATACCAATATCTAAACTCTGTTTTGTTCCTAGAGTTGCAAAGCTACATAGACATAGGATGCTGGAGCCTAGTTTGAGGTGCAACACCTAATGCAAGATAACGAAGGAGCCACCACTCGATTCTACGAGTAGCTTTCCCTGTTCGGATGCAGGAAGCAGTAAGGTCGACCAGCCTGTTAGGATAAAGATGACCAGTATTGCCTTCTTTCTCATCAAGTATATCGATCGAGTCCTAAAGGCAACAATTTACATAGATGTCATATACAAGCTTTTTAACAAGAGGGAGCAAGCTCTCTCTCATCTCCCTCTGATCGGTCGCATGTCTGGGATAATGAGTTTCAACGTCTAATTCTTACTCTCGGAAGATCTCGTTGAACTAGGAGTCGAGCCATGCTTACTACACGAGGTCATTGATTTCATTATCGGCACCAGGCTGGTTAAACATAACGGAAAGGATCCTAGGCATGATTGCACCGATTGCACCTTGATTTGGAGGAGCAGCAGCAGTCCACATCTCAGTAGTAGCAATATTGACAATATCTGCTTTTTGCATATCATTTATTGGAGGTTCTTGATTAAGCTATAATGTCATCGTTTTGAGAAGTACTGATTACTCGATGTAATATGCTTTGAGCGCGATAAGGGATTCTCTCCCCACTCCTAGGATAGTTTCTCTAAATGTAGTAAAAGGGTAACCTATGTCGTTACTTGTCCCTGTCTTTCTCATAGTATTCACACAGTAAGGCATATGTGTATAACTAGGCGCATTCATTTTCTTAAGATTTGACTTTTTCTTTCTATCTTATAATTAATACTTTTAGCTATCTTCTTCCTTTTATACTCTTCATTTTAGATTTTGTTTTTTTTTTTCAGTAGAGAATTTTAGAATTGAATATGGTTCAATTAATCAAAATCAGTAGGGAGTTCTATGATATGAAAAAACTTAATCCGTAATTAATTGAAAACTTTTTTAAATTGAATAATTGAAATTAAGATTAAAAGTATCAATTCTCTTTTAAATGATTCAATTCACTGCCTTTTTCATGGGGTATTTAATGGGCATTTAAAGGAAGAGAAAATAGAGCAAATATGATTCAAATTATAAATGAGAGAATATGAATAATGATATACAAAATTTATTTCTTTAATTTAAGCGCATCTTTATTCTGATTCTTTAATTCTTCACCAATAATGAGGATTATTTTTATTTTTATTTTTATTCAAACTTAATTTGTTTAAGTAGCGTCCTTGATCAATGTCCAAAAGCTATGTGGAAGTAAGTTTTTGGCCATCCACTATTATGAACGAACTACATTAAACTGAGCTTTCTTAAAAGCTAAGGTAAGAGAATCATAAGTCCTTGGAGTGTAAGCAGACTCTTCAACTTCTTTAGTAAGCTTTTCATTTTCTTCTATAGTGTTCTCCATAATCAAAATGATCCCTTTATTTACAAGCTTCAAATGAAGAATTTAAAGAAATGGTATAAGTTCTTCATCATGAAAGTAACCAAGACCCCAACTGATTGTAAATATAGATACACTTTGGTCCTTGTACATATCTTAGAGTAATTCCTTTTGAATCTTTGCAATTCTAATTTGTACCTTAATCCCTGCTTGAATATGTTACTCCATCCTTTCTTAGAACACCTTCTCTTGCTCTAAGTCTGCATCTATCGCTTCATGTTCCCAATTGTTTTCGTAAGCTAATAATCCTTAATTTTGATTACCAAAGATCCCGAAGAACTTACCACCCCTACCATCCTTTTTGATTACCTGAATAAATAAGTCAATAAGGCGGCCCCAACCAGCGAAAAGATCAACATGAATCTATACAGGGTAATGATCCCTACAAGTAATGACAGCTGAGTCGATACTCGAAGAGCTTAATGATTGCTACTATCCAACTTGTCTATTTGCTAACAAGTTAGAGCTTTTAAGGTTTGTCAGACCTTTTAATGAATGTTTATTTATATTATTGATATTATTGATATTATTTGTTAAAACCTCCTCTTTAATCTCCTCCCCGTTGACTGGTTAAACAATCTTACTTTTTGAGTCCTCCTTCTTTTTTTGATTTAATTAATTGTAAGTTATGATTCCCTCGGATATATATGTACTCCATCTTAAATTAAGGAAATTAAAATAAACCTAGTCGTTCTAACCGCAGACCTGGTCTAATACAACCTCCTGATCAGCATTTGCCTGTAAATCACTTAGCCCTTTTGAATTAGCTGCAAGGATCTGGTCTCCGTCTATCAGATCCGGGCCTGCGGCAAGGATCTGGTCTCCGTCTATCAGATCCGGGCCTGCGGCATCAACATCTTGCATCTTAGATGATTACCGAGTTGATCGTAACTGCATAGGTGAAAAGGATGGTCGTTACCTCTTTAGCCCTTTGGCCTTTGCTCCGACCAGAGTAATGCTCGTCCCACAACGAGCACTAATCTGAACCCGATTAGTAGGAGTGCCATCTTCTTCTTCAGATCTAAGAGCTGGCCTTTGAGACTAGTCAGCTGCATGAGTCATTACCCGTAGGGCTCTTGGAGCATCGACCCGTTTGCTCGTAGAGTGAGGGAAACCTCGAGCTCTGCTCTGTACTGTCGGTACGCTTGATCCGGCCTTTGCTCGTAGAGTTCCACTTCTTAACATCTTAAACATCTTGCTTGTAGAATCTTTCTTACCTTGCCCTTTATGTTCAAGTAGCATCTCATAAAGTTCATCTCGGCTCTTCTTTTCCTATCTAGCTTGATTTACATTTTCATACATTTGAAAGAAATGCTCACTTAGCTTGACTTCATTCTTGTTGAGGCTGGTTTTTTAGATCTAAGAATAACTTAAGTTCTGCTTTGTCTTAACGACTCTCTTAAAGTTCTCGTCTTCTAATCTCTTCTTCTTTGCAGTTTCCTCTTCCTCTGCTTCAGAATCTTAACTAAGGGAAACCTCATGCAATTTGGTCCTTTATGGAGATTATACCAAATGGTTGGCATTTTTAACAAGTTCATTATGCCGATGCAACTTTATTAAGGATTCGAACACATCGCTAACCGTACGGGTAATGACAGCTCTGCAAGCCCCATGTTTCAATAGCTCCTTATTAAAGGGCTCTTCTTGATCGCTCTCCTCCTTGTATTAGTAAAGTTCCCCACTCCTTCTGTGAAGCTCCAGTGTAGATGAATTCATTTTGCTCTACTTAAAATAGTAATCAGCTTCATTTTTACAAAAGATTTTGACAGCATTGACCTAATTGCCAAAAGGTTGAAACTCAATCTTAGTCTGCTTCTCTATTTGAGCAGAGCTCGAGGTTTCCCTCTATTTCTAGTTTCCTATTATTCTAGTCTTTTTAAAAATGTTCTCATTATAGTAGAGCTCGCAAGCATCAAAAAGCTTCTCTTCAATTTGTTACTTCCTGTTACCTGTAAGACTAGATGTGCCATCTTCTTAAGTTTCTCTCTCATATTCTATTAATTTCGAATTAAAAGTAGAAAAGAACTTCGCATCCCAATATAAAAGCTTACCATTGATTCCAGAGATGACTCCATCATAGTCCTCTTAAGCTTCTGCAACCTTCTTTCCTTTAGAAGGATCAAAAGCGTAGACAAAGGTGCTGTAAGGATTCAAGGACTTTTTTAAATGCTCTTCTAGGAAATGGGAGATGACTGCTTTGAAGATTCTATCTTTGGTTGTTAAGTTTGGACCATCACCAACTTGATCAGCAACCTATTGTTAAAAAGCTTCGATTGAAGACTTATATGCTTCAATAGCTTCCTTCCACTATTTGATTAGGACGATGCTAAGGTATAGCACTTTAGGTCTTGGATAAAACTCATAGCTATTATACTCTTGTTTAGGATAAAGAGGTTGCCAAACCTTATCAGCATCCATAATGTGAAAATTATGCCAATGAAGTTAAATATGAGAACCAAAAAAATGAAGATTCTTTCTTTAAATTAGGTCATTACCTGGAGCATGCTGAAGATTCTATGAGCAAAGAGGAAAGCTAACAACCTTAGAGATGTATGTACCAAGAATCTCGTCGTCTGTATTTCCTTCTATAGTATTTTGAAACTCTTCCATTACATCGTCAGCTTCTTAACCATTTGAGTAATAATAACTCCCGATCATTTTATAAAACTTTTTCATTCCTTGGAACTACATATCAGTTCTAGCCTCCTTTTTTAGATTTCTTAGATATTATTTGGTTGAAAGATAATAATCCATTTGACTATTATAAGACTTTCCTCTTTGACTACCTACTACAACAAATTTAGCTTTTTTTAAATCTGTAGTCATCTAGATACCAGCGTAGTAAGCAGCTTAATAAAGAAGGCTCTTTTCGATACTAGTCCGACCTGCGATATGCCAATGCTGATGATGATGATTTTTCTTTTTAGCTCCTAAAGTGCAATGTAAGCGGAGGTTTCTTTCTTAAAGCTTCTTCTTCTTCTTCTTCTTCTTTTGAATTCTTTTTGAATCTTTGCCGACCTAGTTAAGAAGGTAAAGAAGTCTTATTGACTCGAGCTAATTCAAACCTTCCCTTTGCTCGTAGAGTTCTTCTACTTACGATTTTCCTAAAGTGCCTAGAAGATGCCTTTTGAATTCTGCTTTGGTTGATAACAATTCAAGATTCTTCTTCTCATTCTCTTTTATATCCTAAGATGCTGAACTGGTAGGATCGCCATAACCTCCATGGCTGCGGCAGAGTTATCGGAAGCTACGCTTCCCTCCGAGTCTCCTAGAATCTTTGAGAGTAGATCTTCTTCTTACAACTCTGCCTCTTCGAGTATCGACTCTACGAGCAAAGGCCCCTTTGTCATTACCCGTAGAGCTCGAGGTTTCCCTCTCTTTCTTGTTCCCAATCTAATCATAAAGGTGAAATGCAAGTTTCTTATGACATCTCTTCGACGCCGTAACCTCCATGGCTGCCTTTGCTCCGACCAGTGAAACGGGAGCCTTTGCTCGGACCAGTGAAACGGGAGTTCCATCTCTATTGTAATGCCTTCTTTCTCTCTGAGTCATTACCCGTAGGGTTGCACTCTGCTCGTATTCATTGAATTAATAAAATTTGATCTAACGGGACTTAGCAGTACGACAGAGGAAGCAATGCTTCTTTTTAATAAGCTCTTGCATCCCCCGAGGATTGATAGACTTGATCAGCATCCTTCCGCAACCAATGCAGTTTATGGTTTCCTCCTCTACGAGCAAAGGCTCAGCCATTGGGTCAAGATACTCGAGGTTTCCCTCACAAGGCTGAACAACTCCTTTAGCTCATTTTCTTAACAATTTGGAGCTAGGTGTTTCCCTCGTATGGATCAGATCATTCAATTACTTACGATCTAAGTTAAAGACCAATTTGGAGAAGATGTAGTGGAAGCCTAGCTCCTACCCAGACTATGCTACTTTCTCCCATATTGCATCCGACCAGAGTAACGGGAGTTGATCAGCATCATTAGCATCAGCAGCATCTGGAAGTAGCTTCTTCTTTAGCGGCCTTGCTCGTAGCTACTCTGCAATAGTAGGAGCCCTAGGGGTAATGACGAAGGGAATTCGGGTCTTACAGACCTGGGCTTGGCATTCCTGCTCGTAGGTTTGTAAGACCGGTTGTACCAGCCTAATTTCTTTCATATATAGTGATGAGTCTTAAAGATAATTTCTTTCTTTCTTTTATTTGAATAATTAGAACTCTTTAAATATTCAAATTATTGCGAAATTTAAATAGCGACCAGAATTGAATATTAATCAAATATTCATTATTTAAAAAACAATATGTAGAACAAAAAGGTAAAAGTTTCTTCAACTTTCAAACCTCTCAATACAAACCCCAACATAAGGCGCCCTCGGTAATTCATTTCCCACACTCAGTACCAATCAAGGCCACAAAAGTTAATGAAAGGTCCGACTTCATAGACTTGCCTAAGTGGAAGGTTGGATGCCATGATGACTGACCCCTCGGTAAAAATGGAAGGCGTCCCATCTCTCCCGTAGTATCCTTCAACCACCTATCCATTTAGTAGAGTTCGGGGTACTAATCCAGTTTTTGATCAAGGACCACAGAACCAACGTCAGAAATCAACTCGTGGAGAAGAAGATGACCCAGTTGAAGTCGAAAACCATGACCCCCAGTACTCTCATCGGCAATACTATTCGGTACCGTCTCAGTAATCATCTGCAGGGGCACCATACTCACCGTCGCCAAAGAGACCAAAAATGGAGGTGAAGCAAGAGGGCAGCAGCAATGCCAAAATGAAAGCAGAATCAGAGCAAAAGGGGAACCCCACTTAGATGACTTATCGCTTCAGGGTCGACTAAACTGACATTGCTTACTTAGGCACCCACCACCACTAACTTGAACCCGAGTACATTAACTCCTACGCTCCAGAGAACCACATCTAATCTCCTACGAAGACCGAATCGATTTTCTAATTTCAATCTTAAATGGACTAGAATGATATCATGGTCAACATCTAGGGAGCTCTCAATGAAATCCCATCAATTCTAGATGATGCTGCCCAGAAGAAAATTGAAAGGAAAGCCATAGTTAACACTTTGGTCCTTGATCAAGAAATCGAAGACGAGCAAAAGGAAAATGATGCTCCTGGTAAGAAGCTTGTTGCTACCTAACGTGCCGAGAACAGGATTCAGTAAAGGTGTGGTACCTACACCATCCCTGACGTAGACTTACATCAACCAAAACCTGTTCCAATTGGTGTGCGTCAACTCCCTTTGTTCAGATGCATTTCGGGTAATCCATTTAGTCACGAATCGACTGAGTCTCACACCCCAATAAAGATCACCAATAAAACCTGAATCCGGCCATGATTCATCACACCACCTCATAACAGAGTAACTCTCTTGCTCGTAGAGTTGACATAGGATGCACTTTTGAAAAAGGTAGAGAACGGTAACACTGCTTGCTTCACTTTTCTATCTGGTATCAAGACTCTCCAGCTATCCAGTCGCTCTCAAACTTTTTTATGAGAATGGTTTAAACCACATATATTGCCAAGTTGTAAAGACCCTTAAAAAAAAACATCCTTGCATCATTGTCAAGTAATTTTGAAACTTTTGTTTTTGATTTTCTTCTCATTATCCTAGGGTGTATAATGAGATCTCTATTTTTAATATTTTAGCTTGAGGTTTCCCTCTATACCTCGTACCCCAGCGAGGTCATCAACCTATCGTTGATGAAGATTTGCTCCACCTGTTGCTCTCCAAGTTCCTCCAGAACTAGGTCTGCAAGACCAGGCATTGCATGCCTTCCAACCCCTTAGCGTCTACCAGCTATGCAATAGCCATCTTGCAGATGTAATTGAAGATTGCTCTTACCAGTAAGGTCATCTACACCTTGATCAAGGATACTTTGCCCCAACAAGATGAGAAAAAATCAAATCTTCTTCTTTCTTGTATTTATATTCAATTCATTCACCTCATATATATTCTATGATTTCGAGTTGGTTTGAGCGTGTCTTGGATACTTCTAGAGAATAGTAGGAAATTTCAACATTTGTTTAATTTGTCTATTTTTCCCCTCTCTTTTTGATCATTCCCTTTTAGTCTTTTCAGTCGGAATCATAAATACTAGAATCATCATCCTCTGGGCTTTCATTTACTCTGATCCTAAGTAAGATTGGATTCTCTCTTCTTTGGAGCCTTTCTCTAATCTAAGCTTCTGCTACTGCTTATGCTGCTTCTAATGCTCCAAATAAGAATTCTTCATCTGTACTGATTACTGTTTCAAAAGAAGCATCATGAGGTAGAGGTCCATCATCAGAGTCTTCATCTTCAAGATCTCCAAGATAAGTAAGATCTGCAACCTTAACTTCTTTCTTTTTCCGATCCATTAAGATGTATCCAGCTACTGATGCAAAGGATTTAGAGATTTGTCTTATCTCCATTACCTTGGTGTTGTTAAGGTTCTTTACAATATGAAAAATGGTGACATCTAGTTTCCCAGGAGATGGAGCCAGTAATGTATTATAAGCATGAAGCTTCCATCCCATCTTGGTTTCTTGTTCATTCCATTCAGTAGGTGGTATAACTCTGAACCATTAAATATAATGCAGTTCATCTTTTTAGATTGCAATAGATGCTTTCTTAATAGCATTGAGTTATTCTTTCTCTTAATTTTTTAACTTGATGCATCTTTCTTCTAGATTTCTTGCATCAAGTAATTTCTAAGACATTGCTTAACCTTTCTTTGGTTTCTTTTCTTTATAGCGTAAGCTGACTATTTCCTTAATAAGTTACTTGATCTAAACTTAAAGTGAGCTTACGGGTTCTGGATAGGCTATAGGTCCATAATATTCATATAGCTTAATTGGGTTCTAAAAAGAGGTGTTGGTTGCTATATTAGCATTCTTGAGGTTGATCATATGATGATGAGAATTATATTATTAAGAGGGAATTTATTTAAGATCAGATATTTCTGTATTCAATTAAAGTTAAAAAATTATTTTGAGAATCATTAATCTTATTTTAAAGATGGTTTATTTTTTCAAATATTTATATTAATTAATTGTATGAAAGTTATAATGTTGTGGGGTTTTGGGGTTTTGGGG
>Ga0209192_10002921_pt1 | contig 11873 bp, 6 predicted proteins | sample ArcticOcean_MG_C_11_FD_187433 | JGI IMG/M metagenome (GOLD analysis project Ga0209192, IMG submission 187433) | Marine microbial communities from western Arctic Ocean - ArcticOcean_MG_CB2_154 (SPAdes) (version 2) | ecosystem: Environmental > Aquatic > Marine > Oceanic | place: Arctic Ocean... | reverse complement strand
TATTGGTAGCTACCAATGTCTCTGAGGATAAATGATTATCTACATACTCTTCTAGCGTTAGAAATTCACTCTTCGGTTTAGCAAAATAGACATCAGAAACCTGATTAGAAAAAGATTCTGTAACGATAAGACAGAGTATAAAGACGCTTATTCTGGAGGAGTTAAGATAAGTAAGCCCGTAAGCCGCACCTAAGGCCATGAATGGGACTAAAGGAATAATGTAATAGGTATGTTCGGCAAACTTAAAACCTGCGAATAGTACGTAAAGTAAAGAGGTAGATGCGATCAACAGAGTTTTAAAAAACGATTTTTTTTCTTTTATTGAAAGGAATACACCGAGTACAAAAAAGAGAAATCCGGTATAATAGAAAGCATCCTGATAGAACCTTTTGAACACTCTTCCAGAATGGAGAAGTAAAGAATCCAGCTGTGTCATAATATCAGTTTGAATTAAAGTCTGCCCGTAGGCATATAAATTAGCCACTTTAGGATTCCAGTAGAAGTACCACAGTACCACCGGGATAAAAGCGATGACTAAACCGATGAAAATATTCTTTTTAAACCCAATAGGTTCTTTCTTATCTAGCAGGAAAAAAGCAGAAAATGATAAAAGGGGAAAGCTCGTAATCTTTGTCAGCAGGCCTATGCTTATCAGAATAACCGATAGTACAAGGGTTGCTGTTTTCTGTTTCTTTAAATAGTTTACCTGTAGCCATATTCCAGTGAGAAGAATAGAAGCACTAAACGTGTCGGGCATAAATTTTCTCCCAAAACTGAACCAGATAGAAAAAAGTAAAATCACCGAGCTATACAGAGCTAATCGCCTGCTCCACCGTGCGCTTATAATCTGGTGAAAGGAGAAAATTCCTAGAGAAGTTACTATTAGATTTATTAGTCTTCCCGGCCACCATTGGACACCAAAAACCAAATAAAATAAATAAGTTACATAGTTTATCAGAGGAAACTCGCTAGGAGTGATGCCCGTTCCACCACCTCTATTATCTACTCTTCGCTTAAAGATATTGGCGTCTTCCTCTAAAAAGTTTCTAGCTACAGCATAACCGTCTGCTTGTCTCCAGTTATGAGAATCAAAAATAGGGACGTCAATAGTGATGAGTCTCAGAGCGAAACCTATGCAAATCCAAAACCGGATATTAGAAAATATAGCGCGCCACTTCATACGGCACGAAGCTAAGAATTCATTTTAGATAGACTCTGTTAAGCCTAAGAAATCTCTAAGGTCATCGAGATTTGTAGCCGCTGAAATTTCCAACCCGAACTTAAAGGATTCACCTCTCTTAATTTTTTCAGCGCTTAAGTCACCGCGGTAAGCAGCTATTCTGCCATCGGGCAGTATAGATACTAGGAGGTGTTTCTGGCCACGCATGTATCTGAACTCCTTAAACTGAGGATGAGCGTAATTGTAATAAATATTGTCTTCTAGGTTTATGAGGTTTACTTCCAGGACAGAATTAGAAGATCCTGATATGAAAAATGCTGCAGGGACTTTTATTCCCTTAGCTGGAAGAGGAATACCTATATCGAAATTAACAACCCCCAACTCTCCTAGATTAATAGATCTGTAAGGTGTGTCTGCAGATAAATTGGCAGTTAATTGATTTACTATTCTTTTTCTAGAGGTAACTTTTTCTAGATGTTTTTTATCTCGTGTAAGTTGGGCTAAAAAAGCCTGCTCTCTTTTCTTGTTGGTTTTAATTCTCTTGGAGATGTCTTTTTTCTCTTCTTCTATGTGCTGTATTTCAGTTGAGTAGTCGCTAAACGCATCTAAAAAATCTTTCTCGCCAAGTACAGGATAGACATCGAAAATTTCAACTCTTTTAGTGTTTTTAAGTGTCACCAAGTACCTTCCTCCTTTGTGCTTTTTACTTACGCTTATATCATTCCATGTTTCCTCATAAATACTCCAGGAGAACCGGGAATCTTTCACTTCGAAAATCACATCTTCGAAACTCGTTAATTCAGGAAACTCTGTAGGGTTTACATCTAGCAGAAATCTATAATTAGCGAGGTTTTGTTTTCTTGGCTCCAGCGGTTTAGAAGATTCTAAATCCTCATATCTCCCTTCCAAATCAGCGATAGTCTTATTTCGCGTGTTTAATATTGGCTTAGCTTTAGGAGCATTCTCTTCGGTTTGGAATTTATACACGGTATTCTCACATACTGCGGCATACGTTGTCAATGGCGTGTGTTCTGAGTACGACCACACATTGTTATCTAAGATATACGTGTTGGAATTAGTTCTACCGCTGGTTTGCGGGTAATGAACTTTTATGTCTTTTTTTAGTTGAACCTCATTATTATTCTGGTCATAAGCGGTTAAATTAAACATGCCGTCAGACTGAAAGTGAAGTTTCATTCCGGCAGAGTCATAACTCATAGGAATCTGACTCACCAAAATACTCAGCGCATCATCATACTGTGTGAGTTTTAACGTTATGCTGTCCTTTAGTAAACCTTGGTCTTTCAGGGAGAAAGCTCCTTGAGGAACTTCTATGACTACACCAGATGGAGAGATCAAGATGGTTTCTTCCCCGTTATCCACTTTAGCTTCCCAGAAAGGGAGTTCAATATTACTTTCTGTTACTCGTTTTTCTGAGTGATTAGGAGTGGTGTTTTCTTCTGCAAGAGTGGGAGCAGAGTTATGATTGTAAATAATGAAACCTATGAGTAGAACAGCAGCCAGTCCTGCGATGAGCTTATGATACCGAACAGCAGTGTTGCCGTTTGCAGGTACAGAATACTTTAAACTATTAAAATCCTTCAAGAGTTCACTGAACTCCCTTGGGTTTTCAGTTACATTAGAAGTGTCTTGGTTAATAATTACTTTCCGTTTCATTTTTCTTTCAAGTGCTTCCGCAACATATTTAGTGTTCTGTGCATTTTTACCTTAGCATTACTCTCACTGAGGTTCATAATGACCGCTATTTCTTTTAATTTCACTTTTTCGAAATACCTCATTTCTATCATCGACAGGTTGTCTTCGCTCAGTATGTTTAATGCAGAAGCCAATTGATTTACATCGTTTTTAGAAGCCGATTCATCTAGGTCATTCAGTAAATCTGTACTATTAGACCATTCTACTTTTAGCGCTCGTTCGGCTGTCTCTGCTCTAAACATATCACCTAGTTCACTTAAGGCTATTCTATATAGCCATGAACTAAAAGGAAATCCCTGATGCTTATACTTTTCTATATTGAGCATTGCTTTTAGGAAAACCTGAGATGTAATGTCGTTTACCAAATCTGCGTTAGCCACACGCTTGCGCACAAATTTGAAAATTTGAGAATAATATTTCCTATAAAGCACCTCGAAATACTTCATGTCCTTTTTTGCTTTAGCCACTAATTCAGCGTCTTCGGCTTGGTTTGAATGCATTTCTACTATGGGAATTTTCATTCTGCTATACGGTAAACGTGAAAATTAAAAAAGGTTACAGTGGTAAAATAAATCTTACCGGAAGAATGAACTTGGCCGGAACCACTTGACCTTTTTCTAAGTGCGGTTCGAATTTTTTAAGCAGCTTAGCAGCAGCCAGTGCAGCGGTATTTAATGATTTATGAGGGCTAGAATGAGTAGAAGTATTAATTACATTCCCAAATTTATCGATAATAACAGCGACCATCACCGTACCGTCTATACTCTGTGAAATTGCACTTTCCGGATAAACGATTCCTCGCTGGATGTCATCTAACAGAGCATTCGGCCCATCTACGTATCTAGGGACTTGGTCTATTTCTAAGAAGAATTTTTGTTCACCGTATTTGCGCACTTTAATAGTTCCGAATTTAGGGTCCTTTTGTTGGGCGCTTACTAGCGTTGCAATGCTTATAAAGATGCTCAAGATAAAGAGTATTTTCAACTTCAGTTTTTTCATTTACCAATTACTTATAATGATGCTAGCAGCGACTCCTGCATTTAAACTTTCGGCATTTCCCACTCCCTGAATGCTCATTATTTTATTAGCATTCATTTTAGAAGCTGCTGAAATCCCATGCGCCTCACTTCCGATTATTAGCGCTTTTTTTTCTGCCCATTTCTCTAGTTTTATATCATCACCATTCATGTCTGCAGCATAGATGGTGAATTTATTTTGGGTGAGCGCTAAATACATTTTTTCTAATTCGCCTCTATAGATAGTAGCTCTAAATAAAGAGCCCATAGTTGATTGAACTGTTTTAGGATTGTATAATTCTACCGTTTGCGGGCTTAATATGATAGCCTCTATACCAAACCACTCAGCGCTTCTAATTATTGTGCCGAGATTACCAGGGTCTTTAATATCATCGAGAATTAGAATGGAGTTTATACGGTCTAAATCTAATTCGGGAAGAGACGGCTGTTCAGCTACAGCTAAAATTCCAGGGGAAGTTTTAAATGCAGTAATAGAGGTCATGTCCTCCGAAGAAATAATTTCAGCCTCAGGAAAAGATTCTTGAAGTGAGGAGATGCAGTATAAGTCAGTAATAGTAGCCCCTAGGCCAATGCTATTCAGGCTTATAAGTTCTCGAGTCATCTTTTCACCTTCCACTATAAATAGTCCGTGAGCATCTCGGTACTTTTTTTGATGTAGTGATTTTATAAGTTTCTTGCGGTTCTTTGTGAACATTTGATTTTCTTTGATTCGTAAAAAAAATTCGATATAAACGTACTCAATTTTATTTGTCTAAAAATTTCTTTCATATAAGTTCCATCACTAGACTACTGTTAATTGTTTTACTAGTCTCCGCGTGTAGTAGCTGTAGAGTGGTGAAGCATTTAGACGATGGAGACCAGCTACTAGTAAAGAATGAGATAGACCTTTTGGGAAGTAAAAGTTTAAATGAAAGTGAATTGCAGTCGATTATCAAACAAAAGCCTAACACCAAATTATTTTTCTTTTTTAGATTCAACGCATGGCTCTACGGAAGGTATGACAAGGGGAAACTAGTTCAGAAACGAGAAAATAAGCAGCAGAGGTTGGATAGAAAGAATAAACGAAAGATAGCTAAAGGAAAAGACCCAGTCAATGAGACCAGTGAAACTTGGAGAGACAGGTTAATTCAGAATATCGGAGAAAAGCCTGTGGTTTATGATTCACTTAGAACGATTACGAGTAGTAAACAGTTAGAAATTTATCTAAGGAAAAGCGGTTACTTTTCTGCTCATGTAGAGCATGAATTAAAGCAAAGAAGTAAGAGAAAGATTATCTCTAGGTATAAAATAGAGACAGGCCCAGCCCATAAAATAGAGGGAATAACGTGGGTAATTCCAGATTCTGGCTTGGTGCAGCTAAAAGGTCTGTTTGAGAAATTGGTAACCTTAAAGAAAGGAGATAGATTTAGTGTAGAAAAGTTAGATGAAAGCAGAGAGTCTATCACAAGTTTTTTAAATAATCAAGGGTATTATAAGTTTAGCAAGGAATACATTAGATTCGAGGTAGATACGCTCGGGAGTCCTCTAGAAGTACATCTCAATGTACTCATAACTAATAAGAAAAGGGAGTCTAATTTTTCTCCAGATTCACTGGTGGATGTTCCTCATAAAAAATATATCGTAGGTAGAATTGAGTTTCATTTGGATTATGACCCATTAACTAAAATATATGAACCCACAGGGAGGATTTTAAATGGTAAATTCACATTTGAGTATATAGATACCTTAGGATTTTATCCAGACCTATTAGAGAATAATATACTGATCGAAGAGAATGATGTTTACCGGTTAAAAAATGTGTCGAACACTTATAAAAAGCTCAGAAACTTAGAGGTGTTTAATTATATTAATATTCAGTTTGAGGAAGAAGAGCTTGTAGGCGATGTTTATAAACTGAAATGCCATATTTACCTAAAGTCTGGAAAAAATCAATCGACCAATTTCGAGATTACCGGCACACACAGAGATGGAATTTGGGGAGCTAATTTGAACTCTAGTTACCGACATAATAATTTATTCTCTGGAGCAGAAAGTTTTAACGTTAAATTTTTAGTAGGAGCAGAAGCCGTAAGACCTGTTTCAGGTTTAGCGACCGAAGAAGAAGCTGGCCAGGACCTAAATGATAATCTCCGGTTAAATTCATTAATTATTGGCCCGGAAATCACTATGAGTCTTCATAAGTTGGTTTTTTTACCAAAGCTGAGTCAACGATTCAGTACGCCTCAAACCGAAATTTCTGGAGTCTTTAATTATCAAATCAGACCTGATTTTGAACGTTCATTGGCAGAAATAAACTTTGGGTGGAAATTCAGAGAGTCTAGTCGAAATAAGATTTACATCTCCCCTTTTAATTTTAGCATTATTACTATTACAAAGTCAGATACCTTCGAGGCTAGGTTGAGTGAAATTAATGATTTATTTCTCATTAACTCTTATCAGGATCATTTGATCCCTTCATTTTTTAATGGAAACTGGGAGTTTAGTAATCAAACTTCTGGATACCAAAAGCGGTATGCATATAACCGGTTTGGCGTGGAGTCTGTAGGGTTGAATTTTAGACTAGGTAACGAACTCTTTGGGAAGAAGGAAGTAGATGAAAATGGCAGTTATACTATCGAAGGAATTCGATTCGCCCAATACTTGAAATTCGAAAATGATTTTAGGTTTTACACTAATTTCTCTAGAAATCAGAGTTTAGCCAATAGAGTCGATTTCGGGTATGCTCTTCCATACGCCAATAGCAAGGTATTGCCTTTTGAGAAAAACTTTTTCGCAGGTGGAGCTAATGGTATTAGAGCTTGGCAAGCCCGTTCTCTTGGACCTGGTTCTTATCAGGACACCACGTCTCTAGTGTCGTATAATAATCTAGGAGAAGTGCGCTTAACGCTTAGTTCTGAGTATCGTTTTGACTTAACTAATATTCTAGAAGGGGCCTTTTTTATAGATGCTGGAAATGTGTGGATAGTGGATGATGAGGATAATAAAGAAGGGTCAGAGTTTAAGTCAAATTTCATCTCAGACATCGCAGTAGGCGGAGGAATAGGTTTTCGTTTCGATTTCGATTTTTTCCTAATTCGTCTAGATTTAGGGTTTAAGCTAAAAGATCCTTCCTTAGATAGAGGAGAGAAATGGTTTTGGGAGTCTAAAAACAACTATGATAATTATCTGGAGAATCTGCGTAGCAAAGGACTTACAGAACAGGAGTCTTACAGGTACTTTCCTAATATTAATTTGGGGATAGGTTATCCTTTCTAAGCAATAAAGACCTCTTGAATTGTTTTCTTGAATTTAGCATGGTTATGTAAACGGGTTATGGATGATTCATAAATTAGCATCATGAATCTTTATGCGATAAACAACGGAAACTTCATGTTAGATGGAGGAGCCATGTTCGGTGTGGTGCCTAAATCTATTTGGAGCAGAACGAACCCTACAGATGCGAATAATATGTGTCCATGGTCTATGCGTTCACTGCTTATAGAAGACGGAAATAGGCTTATTCTTATAGACTGTGGAATGGGAGATAAGCAATCGGAAAAATTTTACGGATACTATTTTTTACATGGAGATGATTCTTTAGACAAAGGCTTAAAAGCACATGGGTTTCATAGAGATGATATTACTGATGTATTCCTCACTCACCTCCATTTTGATCACTGTGGAGGCGCTATACGATTAGAAGGGGAGAAGTTTGTACCTGCCTTTAGGAATGCACGTTTCTGGAGTAATGATTTACATTGGAAATGGGCTACAGAGCCTAATAAACGAGAAAAAGCTTCTTTTTTAAGTGAAAATATTTTACCTATAAAAGAAAGTGGTCAGTTAGAAATGATAGAAAAAACGGGCAGATTTTCTAAAAGTCCTTTTGAGGACATAGACCTCTTTTTTGCAGATGGCCATACGGAAGCACAGATGATTCCTTTAATCACTTATAAAGATAAAAAAATAGCTTTTATGGCAGATTTACTTCCCAGTACAGGCCATATTCCTCTTCCTTATGTGATGGGTTACGATACACGACCACTATTAACATTAGATGAAAAAGAGTTGTTTTTAACTAAAGCGGCAGATGAAGAAATCATTCTTTATTTAGAGCACGATAGTATGACCGAATGCTGTACAGTAAAGCACACTGAAAAAGGCGTGAGATTAGATCAGACGTTTAAGCTATCTGAGATTTAAAAAAGAGAATGTAAAATTATCTTACTACGCTAATCTGTCCTATAAAGTCTTTTGCTTCTGTATTGCAATTACTACTGTATCTGATTTCGTAGGTGTAAACTCCAACAGGAACATAGTAACTTTCATTTCCATTTCCTTCGAGTTGTTCTCCCTGCCAGTAATCATCAGGATCTTCAGTTTCGAAAACTACATTTCCCCATCTATTGTAAACTTTAAAAGAGTATTCATCTAAATTCGCATTTACCGGCTTAAACACATCATTTAGGCCGTCACCATTTGGAGTAAACGCGTTAGGGATGAAAATGGTAGGTTCGTTATCTTGTAAAATGACATCTATACTTCCAGCTTGCTCACAGCCATAAACATCAGTGAATGTGAATTCATAGATTCCATCATCTATAATATTTGTGTAAATGTCATTCTCATCTGTAGTTATCCAGAAATGGTTAGAACCGCCTAAATAAGGAATTTCTATACTGTGAGCAGCACCTTTACACAATACCTCGGTTTTTTCTATGCTTATTTCTGGAGCTATAGATACCTGAACAGCATCTTGGAATGTACATCCATTTAATTCTACTTGAACACTATAGATACCAGCTTCGGTAACAGAAATAGACTGAGTCTCTTCATTTGTGGACCAGAAATAAGAAGCATTTTGGCCGTCTAATCCGGCATTAATAACTACTGCAGGAGAATAGTAACATAGAGGAATATTCTCTCCTAATTCAAATTCTTCATGGTCTTCTATAGTTACTGTCTGAGAAATTGATTCTTCTACATCACAAAAGTCTTCGCTAACAGTGAGTGTAATCGTGTAAGTGCCTTCCCCGTTATAAACATGGATTAAATTTTCTGCTACACTCGCATTGCCATCTCCTAAATCCCAAGAGTAATTATCGATATCACCGTTACTCGTGTTGGTAAGATCGACTGTAAGCTCATTGCATGCGCCCAGTTGAATGTTATCGAAGCTTGGATCTAAAACTGGTGGAGGTATTACTTCTACCAAGCTCGTAGCGTCATCGATTCCTGTGCAGCCTCCATCTCCCTCTACTGAGAGCGTAACTATGTAGATGCCAGGTGTGGCGTAAATATGAGAAGTGTTTTCTCCATTATTACTTGGCGTTCCATCACCAAAATCCCAAGAGTAAGAAGAAGCACCCACACTATTATTATTAAAGTCAATTGAAAGAGGAGCACAACCTACTTCATCACCATTGGTAATAAAGGCTGCTACTTCATCGGTAATAGTGATCTGTAAGGACGATTGGTCTGACACATTGCAGATTACGTCTTCTATTGAAAGTGAAACAGTATATATTCCTATGTCATCATAGTCGTAAGTGATATTTTCTTCTTCTAGAATAGTTCCATCCCCCATATCCCATTCGAATTCTAAGAAATTTCCTAAACTATTGTTTACACCTTCTACAGTATAGTTCTCACAGTCGGTTTGAAGAAGATTGAAGATAGACTCGACCACGTCATTAGCACTTATAGTTACTAATACAGTGTCAGAGTCGGAACCATTACATGTGTTTGGATTTAGGGCTGTTAAAATCACCTCGAATTCTGCAGGACCGTTAAAAGTGTGGGTCGGTGTCTCCTCAGTAGAAGAGGAGCCATCTCCAAAGTCCCAAGAGATATTATCAGCGTTTTCACTTTGATTTTCAAATACGATGTCAGCACTTTCACAACCCTCTAAGCCATCACTGGCTATGGTAGCCTCTACAAAAGGAAGTAATGTAATGTCTACCGTAACTTCTTCGTCATCTTCACAGCCATTATCTATGGCTTGTAGGCTGACAGTATAATCACCTGGAGCATCATATTGGTGAATAGCATCCAAAGATTCTATGATGGTTCCGTCACCCATATCCCAGATATACTCTAAGAAATCAATCCCAGTTGTATTGGTAGTTTCTATTGTTTGATCTATACAATTAAAATCGTAGTTAAATGTAGGATTAAAATCTTGAGGAGTACTTATAACTATTTGAAATGCTACAGTATCTGCTAGATTACAACTCAGAGAGTCTGAGGCTATCATGGTTAAATTATAAACGCCAGGTTCATCATAAGTAATAGAGGGCTCATATTCATCAGAAGTAGTTCCGTTACCGAAATCCCAATCAAATTGATCCCCGACAGAGAAGTTTTCGAAAGTGATTTCGAAAGGGGCACAACCAGAGATGTCGTTACTAGCCAAGGCTGCATTTACTCCAGAAGCATCGAAGTTAATTTTGAATACTCCTATATCCCATCCTGGCTCTTGATTTGTAGCCCAAGCATCAGCAGTGGTACTAAATCCACCACCTGAGCAGACCCCTTGATAGACTATTCCGTTTTTATCGAATCTACTAGTCCCACCATCCACGTGATTTTCAGTATAAAACGTCCCGAAGACAATGTCGGTTAAGTCCTCTTCATAAACAGCTAGATAGAAACCACCTGTGGTAAACAGCGCATCATCTGTTGTTTCTAAACTTCCAAAGGCGCTATACGCAGAGATATAGATGTTATCACAATTATCCACTAAGAATGCATCAGGGACAAAATCCGTGCTACCGCTCCCGCTGCCCACAACTGTTCCTACCAATACGTCACTTAAGTCATTGGAGAATTTGGTGATAAACTGTCCAGAATTTGGGTTTTCGTAAACATCATCAGTGACTGGCATATCTCCTCCTCCTTGGCCAAAAACGAATACATTTTCTTCAAAATCTAGATCGATAAAGAAAACTTGATCTTTACTTCCTGTTCCATGATATGTGCTGTTTATAAGGGCAGTACCAGACCCATTGAACTTAGCTATAAATCCATCTAGTTCTGTTCCAAAACCTGCAGTTTCGCCGATAAAATTGGTTTGATAAGCGCCTGGAGTAGTCGGCATATCGTCACTAGCACTTCCTGCTATAAAAATAGAACCGTCAATAGAAGTTCTTATTCCATAACCCATGTCATTATCCGTTCCTCCGAAGTACGTACTTATTAAAAGAGTGCTTAAAGTAGGGTTAAGCTTTACTATTACGGCATCTTGTCCACCAGCGTTAGTTGTCTGATAAGCTATAGCTGTAACAGGGAAGTCAGGAGCTTGACTTCCAGATACTATAATCGGATTATTGTCATAGTCTATTATAATTTCGCCTCTGTAATTATCCCCATAATTAGCGGCATTAGCATTTTGACCATCTGTTCCAGTTCCTCCTAAATAGGTAGATCCTATTAGGGCACTTCCGTCTTGTTCTAAATGGGAAATAACGATATCATAAGTAAAACCTCCGCCTCCATCTGCATGTGCTGTTTGCACCGCACTGCCAGTTACAGGGAAATCTGCGCTAGCAGAACTGCCATAAACATATAGCTCTCCTTCATTATTAGTTACTAAAGAATGAGGGTAATCTGCAGAACTTCCTCCTAAGAAAGTGGCCCATAATAAATCGGTGCCTTCAGGGTTAAGTTTACTGATGCCAATATCCCAAGTACCTCCACCATAAGATTGGTCAAAAGCTCCAGTAGTTACAGGGTATTCAGACCCTGAGGCTACACATCCGGTGAAAATATTCCCTTCTAAATCAAACGCAGCTGAGTGGCCATAATTACTAGAAAACCCTGTAGTTCCTGAAAGGGTAGAAGCGATTAATTCAGGATCGATAACTAATTTTAAACGTTCATCATAGCCATCAGGAAAGGCATAACTAATGGTGTTTCCTGTTTTCACATAATCACAAGCGACTTCCGTTAATTGTCCATTA
>Ga0209192_10002920_pt1 | contig 11876 bp, 8 predicted proteins | sample ArcticOcean_MG_C_11_FD_187433 | JGI IMG/M metagenome (GOLD analysis project Ga0209192, IMG submission 187433) | Marine microbial communities from western Arctic Ocean - ArcticOcean_MG_CB2_154 (SPAdes) (version 2) | ecosystem: Environmental > Aquatic > Marine > Oceanic | place: Arctic Ocean... | reverse complement strand
GCGATAACATAATAGTCTTTAAGATACCCATCTTTCATGTGCTCAAGAATATCTAGCTCTTCGTCCGAGGGTCGTCGATCTCGTTCTGTGCTTGCGCTGGTTAGCCTCTCCTCGTTCAGCAAATCAGCAGCAGCCTTAAACGGACATTCTGCTAAAGGAATCTTCTGTTTTTGTTTAGCTCTTCTAATTGCTTGCGTGATATAGCCTAGATTTTGCTGGAGGGTAGAACCCTTGACCGTCTTGCGCCTTTCAACAGCGTAACCCATAACAGCTTCGACTGTTAGTTTGTCCAGAGTAAGATGCCCAATATCGTTCTGAATACGTTTCATGCTCGCCAACTTTGGAGCACCGAAAGTTCTGACAGTTTGTGCTTCATCAATAGACCACTGGATAATTTGGCGTAGGTCTATGTCTTTTTGTCTACCTATCTCGATCCAAGTCTTTTCGCGCATCTGCAATTCGACTTTCGCGGCCCAGTTTTTAGCCGCAGTTTTATTAACAAAGCTCTTAGAAACTGGCTTATAACCGCCGCGTCTAACCTTAATGTTATATTTTCCGCTCTTTATTTCAATCGATGCCATAATAAGTCCTCCAAAAAAAATGTCCCCTCAGTGTCCCCAGCTTTTAGAGTACATCTATAAAGCTAGCTGTGACAAGGGTTTTTGGGGGTATAAAAAAGTGGCGGAGAGAGAGGGATTCGAACCCTCGAAGGCTTTAACACCTTACACGCTTTCCAAGCGGGCGCGATCGACCACTCTGCCACCTCTCCTAATTATGGTGGCAACCCACCCAGTCACATCTAAAGCCCGAAGCCGCTGTTACCGTTGCTCCCTTCCAGGCCTGGCGGAGTTCACAGCATATCGCCTCTAGAGAACCAAAGTGGGTCACCATAGAACGAGAGATCTTAGAGGAAAGCCTGTCAGATTCCTACTGCAAAGGTCAGTATTTCGGGTACTCTTGGCGAATTATTTGCTAGATAAACCTCCATGCGCAAAGACCACCGTCCTTACAGCCTTAAAGTTCTCCAAGGTAAGCTCGAGGCGCGTTGGGTGAAACATTTTATTGCACCACAATTGGAGCGTATGGGTCATCACTCAATGATCATGAAACCTTGGTTTTTGAAAATCTACGGTAAGGAAATCAGTTTTGGCACTTCGGTTCACGTTATTACTGCCCCAGATAGAAACGTGCGCCTGACCACATGGGAAATGAACGACCATCAGGGCCGTATTGATATCCAAGATTATGTGCTGATTTGCCCTGGGGTGCGCATCGACTCTGCATTATCTGTGGAGATTGGCGCCAGCTCTATGCTCGCGGCTGGCGCGTATATTACAGATGCCGACTGGCATGACATTTACGACCGCACGCAAGCCATTGGTCGATCTGCGCCGGTCAAATTGGCAGCCAATGTTTGGGTCGGAGATGGTGCGGTTATTTGCAAAGGCGTGAGCATCGGCGAGAACTCTATCATTGGCGCGGGCTCTGTGGTCACCGGTGACATCCCTGCTAACGTCATTGCAGCGGGCAATCCTGCTCGGGTGGTTAAGGAACTGGACCCTAATCAAAAACTCATTAAACGTGAGGATATGTTAGCCGACGGACCCGAACTGGCTATTCAAATGGACGGGCTAGAGCGCTGGATGCGCCAAGACAATACTTGGCTAAAGTGGTTTAGAGCATTGCTTGCGCCGAGCAATAAAGACTAATACTGCGCTTTGCAAGCCACTGGATGTAAGGCTACTGACGGGGCATCCGTACATCCAGCACCGGGCACTCTTCGCTACACCTAAATGGATTAATGTCTAACCCTCCTCTGCGCTGAAATCGCCCATTCACGGACAAAAATGTCGGTTGGCATGCAGCCATAATATCCGCATATATCCGCTCAATGGTGGTTTCGTGAAACGCTTGGTGACAACGGTAGGAAATTAAATAGCCGAGCAAACCAGCGTGATCTATGGCGTTGCCGGTATAGCTGACAACCACTGAGGCCCAGTCGGGTTGCGCCGTCACCGGGCATAAACTGCGGAACAAATGGGTGTATAGGTGTTCAGTCACTACATGCGACCCACCGCTCATTTGACCTAATAGCTCTGGTGCACGTTGATACTCAGTGACCTGAATATCCAACTCATCTAAACACTGGCCTTGCATAGAAGCCCACTGCCCCGCCAACTCATCTATGGGCGTCAGATCAACAACCACACCTCCATCAAAGGCACTGTGTAGATCATCGTTTAACCTAGCGCTCACCGCATGGGCATCGACAAATTGTGTCTGAGCAAACCCATTCAGGTACAACTTCATAGACTTGCTCTCGACAATATTGGTAGACGCGCAATCAACATTTATCTTCAAACCTGCGACTACAGGCTTGCCTTTGAGATTCAGCCAGGAAAATTCATAACCGGTCCAGAGATCTCTGCCCAGCAAGGGCAATGCAGAATCTAACCCTACATTTAAACCCACTGCCCCGCGTCCTTCTGCCCGTGGCATGGGGTGCAATAGCTCCGCCGAATACCCTTCGGCGTAGTCTCCAGTCAGCCCTAAAGGCCCTGTACTTAATGACTTTTCTTCGTCTTGACGCACGCAAAGTATCTCAATTGGGGAAAGGTGCCTAGAGTAGCCTTTGCATCTAGACCGCAACAACTTAAAAACCAACGAAATACGAGAGAAAAACGAACAAAAAACAACCGACAATTCCGGGTGCACAGAGGTTATTAAACATTTAGTCTTTGCCGTCTCGCTTACGGGACTTTTATGCTAGATACAATACATGTCATTACTACGCGTTTCGCCGACCTCGCATGGGGTCCGTGGCTTCTTTGGTTGTTACTTGGCGGCGGTTTTTACTTCCTAGTTTTGTCCCGGTTCACGCCCTTTCGCTACCTCAGACATGCCTTCGATCTCATTCGCGGCAAATATGATGACCCCAATGATCCCGGCCACATCAACCATTTCAGCGCATTGTCTGCAGCCTTAGCAGGCACCATTGGCATGGGCAATATTGCCGGCGTTGCATTAGCCATTCAAATTGGCGGTCCCGGGGCGATTTTTTGGATGTGGATGACCGCAATACTGGGCATTGCCACCAAATTTTTCACCTGTTCTTTAGCCGTTATGTATAGAGGCAAGGACGATGCCGGCGAACTACAGGGCGGCCCTATGTATGTGATTCGCGAAGCCTTGCCCAAGAATATGCATTTCTTAGCGTACTTCTTTGCCATTGTCGCCATGATCGGCTGCCTACCAGTGCTGCAAAGCAATCAACTCATTCAAATTATCCGTGATCTCATTTTTATCGACCAAGGCCTTTTAGCCATTGAAGAAGACCCGTTCTACTTCAATTTATTCGCCGGAATGGCGCTTGCTGCGATATCAGGGTCAATCATATTTGGCGGTCTAAACAGAATTGCGCGCGCGGCTACCATCATCGTGCCGTTTATGGCCGTTATCTACATTGGCACTGTTGTCGTCGCATTGGCGATGAACATTGAACAAGTACCCGCTGCGTTCGCCATGATTATCAGCGACGCGTTCACTGGTGAGGCAGCAGCAGGTGGCAGCGTGCTTGCCATGATGGTTTACGGTGTACAGCGAGGCGCGTTCAGCAATGAGGCCGGTATGGGTACAGAGTCATTAGTACACGGTGCAGTAAAAACCAGCGAACCCATCAGAGAGGGCTTAGTGGCTATGGTTGGTCCCATCATCGACACACTAATTATTTGCACAGCCACCGCTCTGATGATTTTGGTCGCAGGCACATGGCAAAGCAGCGACGCCCAAGGGGTAACACTCACTGCTAATGCCTTCTCACAATTGTTAGGTCCGATCGGCACCGCCATCATATTTATCAGTGTAGTGAGCTTTGCTACAACTACACTCTTCACCTATTCATTTTATGGCTCCCAATGTGCGAGTTTCGTATTTGGTACTCGGCATAAAAACTCCTACCGATTCGTTTTCGTTGCATCAATCGTCTTGATTGCTGTGATTTCGCTAGATGCGGCAGTAGGCTTAATCGACGGATCTTTCGCGTTGATGGCAATACCAACAATGTTCTCTGCTATATGGCTGGCACCTAAAGTAGTAGCCGCTGCCAAGATTTATCTAAATAAAGTGGACCTCGGCACGCACGACACCCGAGCAATTTCAACAAGCAATGACTAGTGAGTAAATACCATGGCATATAAACCGCTTCCCGAAAATTTGGCCGCCAACAAGCCTGCCACCAGCCATACTCAAGCGGCCCAAGAACAGGTTAAAAGCAGCTTAGATTTCAGTAACAGAAAAAGTTTCGCTGATGCACAAAGAGGGTTCATTGCAACACTCAACCCGTTAACCCTTACCCGCGCAGATGGCCACATCACCTTCGACCTAGCGCACATGGAATTCCTCAACGACGAAGCGCCGGCAACCGTCAACCCAAGCCTTTGGCGACAATCGCAGCTCAACGCGCAACATAACGGCTTGTTTGAAGTGGTAGATGGCATCTATCAAGTTAGATCCTTCGATATTGCCAACATGACGCTGATTCGCTCCAACACGGGCTGGATCATTATTGACCCCCTCACCTCGTCGGAATCCTCCGCTGCGGCGTTAGCGCTGGCCAATGAGCATCTGGGCGAAAGACCCGTTGTTGCAGTATTGATTACCCACAGCCATGCCGACCATTTTGCAGGCGTACTGGGTGTGGTCAGCCAGCAACAAGTTCGCTCAGGCGAAGTGCCCCTTATTGCACCAGAAGATTTTGTTAACGAGTCGCTGAATGAGAACGTGCTCGCCGGTAACGCCATGAACCGCCGCGCTACCTACATGTACGGCAACCTACTACCCGCGTCCGCCACAGGCTACGTCACCACAGGTCTGGGAGCAGCGGTCTCTATGGGCACCACAGGTTTTATCGTGCCCTCAGACTTTATCTGTGAAACTGGTGAAACCCGCACAATAGATGGCGTTGAAATAGAGTTTCAAATGACCCCAGGCACCGAAGCCCCTGCGGAATTCGTTTTTTACCTCCCCGCCTTCAAAGCCCTGTGCATGGCTGAAATCACTTCCCACCACCTACATAACGTCTATACGCCAAGGGGCGCACAGGTACGAGATGCCTTGGAGTGGTCTAGCCAAATCAACGAATCAATAGATCTATTCGGTCACCGCATAGACGTTCAGTTTGCCTCCCATCACTGGCCTATCTGGGGCCAAGCAGATGCCATTGAGTATCTAGAAAAACAACGAGACCTATATAAGTACATCCATGACCAGACATTGCGCCTTGCAAACAACGGCTATACCAAAGAAGAAATTGCCGAACAGGTGCATTTACCAGATAGCCTAGGTCAGGAGTTTTACAACCGAGACTACTACGGCACTGTGCATCACAATTGCCGGGCAGTGTACGTTAAGTACCTGGGATTTTTCGACGGCAACCCTTCTACGCTTTATCAACTACCCCCTGTCGAACAGGCTAAGCGCTATATGAATTTTATGGGCGGCGCAGATGCCGTGGTAGAAAAGGCTCAGGCCTCTTTTGACGCCGGTGATTACCGTTGGGTAGCAGAAGTACTTAACCATGTTGTAATGTCAGACCCCGACCATATTGCAGGCAGAGCATTACTGGCAGATACGTTAGAACAGTTAGGCTATCAATCTGAGTCAGCGCCTTGGCGTAACTTTTACCTCTGTGGAACGCTGGAACTAAGGCAAGGTTTACCCGAAACAAAAGCGTTTCAGGCCAGTGGTGGTATTGCTGCAGGCATGCCGTTAGAGAATTTCTTCCAAACATTGGCGGTTCGATTATTGCCCGCGGCGGCAGACGGCTTAGCTGTCAGCATCCTGTTGAACTTAACCGACATGGACGACAACTATCTGGTCACTATCAAAAACAGCGTTTTTAATTTCTTTAAGAACAAAGACATTGCCGCAGACACCACGCTAACCATTGCTTCTGCTGATTTTAAAAAGCTAATCATGGGTATAACCGATGGCCCATCGTTAATGTCTGACAACAAGTTGGAAATCAGCGGCGACTTAGCGGTAATGCTCAACTTCTCCCAGCTGTTCGACCAGTTCCCTCGGCGCTTCCCTTTGGTTACGCCAAGAGACTGAAGCTTGAGCAAAGCCGGTTGCAAAATACCGGCTTTTTTTGGCCCTAAACCTTAACCCTAAACCTTAACCCTAAACCGCGACCCTAAACCTTGGCCCTTGACCCTTAACGCTAAACCTTGATCCTGAACCTTGAAAGCGTCAGCCTACTGCGAGGTCTCTGGCGTCTGTTTGAATAGAGCGATATTCGCGAGCACGCCAAGGCCTACCAATACTGCGCCAAGCATTAAGTGATCTGCATTAGCCGGAGCCTCAGGCCAAGCAATGCCCATGTAGGGTAGCGCAATCAAAAGCCCACCCACAGCCAACGCTATGCGCACAGAATAATGGTTAAGCCTGCCATAACCAGAAAGAAAGCCCTGCAAGCCACCGCAAATCAACCAAACACCAATTAGTGCTTCAAGTACAACTTGGGTTGAAGAAAGCACATCTGACTTGAGAATAAACGCTGGGTCCAGGACAAAGATAAATGGAATCACATAAATCACACTGCCCATTGTCATGGCGGCCAAACCGGTCTTCAACGGATTCGCCCCAGCAATAGAAGCCGCAGCATAGGCACCCAGTGCCACCGGCGGCGTTATATAAGAGAGCATGGCCCAATAAAGAATAAACAGATGCACGCTCAGAGGGTCTAAATCTTGGCTGACCAAAGCCGGAGCCAACACTACCGCTAGAAAAATATAGGCCGCGGTTACCGTCATACCAATACCCAAAACAAAACTGGTTAGCGCGCCCATCAACAACAACAAGCCGACATCATCACCGGCCAGACTCAGCAGGTCATTAACCAAGGTACCGCTTAAGCCTGTCATCGAAAGCGAGCCCACAATCAAACCAACGCCAGCCAAAATAACGACTAACTCAATCAATAATTTACCCACGCTATAGAGTAAATCTAGTCCGCTTTTCAGGGTTAAACGATTGGTTTTTGAGAGCTGATTGAGAATGAGCAACACTGCGGTTGCATAGTATGGAGCAATAGATTCACGCTGCAAAAAAATCAGCAGGAATATCAGCAGCGCAAAGGCGCCCATATAAAACCATCCCTCAATAAGAGTTTGCTTAATACTGGGAATGTCTTCGCTGGCCAAACCCTGCAAATTGTTACGTCCGGCGTAAGCATCAATTTGCATATAAAGGCTGACAAAATACAGCACCGCTGGCAACGCGGCGGCAACAGCCACATCAATGTACGCAATGTCTAAAAGCGTGGCCATAATAAAGGCCGTGGACCCCATAATAGGCGGTAGCAATACGCCGCCAGTAGACGCGCAGGCTTCTATCCCACCAGCTACATGGGGCGCCATACCGGCTTTACGCATGGCGGGTATGGTCAGTTGCCCAGTGGTTAAAACATTAGTAACGACGCTGCCGCTCATAGACCCCATCAAGCCACTGGAAACAATAGCCACCTTGGCTGGACCACCCCGCTGCTTACCTAACAAGGCAAAGGCCAAATCAAGGAAAAATTTGCCGCCACCTGTGTGCTGAAGTACAACACCAAAGACCACAAAGCCAATAACCAAACTAGCAAAGGCGCGAAACGGCAGGCCAAATATACTTTCTATAGACAGCACATGGTAAGCCGCAGCCTCGCCCCAAGTTGCCGGCAGGCCATTTAGCGGTCCTGGCATGTACTCGGTAACAATGGGCAATACCGAAAAGAATCCAGCAATAAGGCAAAGTGGCCAACCAGCAGCCCTGCGCAGGGCTTCCAGCATTATCGCCCAAAACGCTAGGGACGCATAAACGGCATATTCAGGCGCTGCGAATTCCCAAGCCTCATCCAAAGCTTGTTCCGCCGTCACAAAAAACATAGCCAATATACCTAGCGCAATGGCCACTAAAGGCCAATCGATCCAACGCTTGGACGGAAACGTGATGTAGGCCCAGGGTGCCAGTAGCGCTAACAAGGCATAAAAATACTGAGTTTCAACCTGTACAAGAAAGCCCAGCCACTGGGAACCACCAAAGATACGCAACGTATCCATGGCCAGCACCAAAGCCAATAATGCTAAAACAGCGACAAGAGATCGAACAAACGGGTGAGGCTGGGCTGCCATTGGTAATTCCTATTTCGTCAAAACAGTTAAGTGCGCCTATTCTAAGCGCTTAACTCTGAACGCTTAACTCTGAACGCTTGATTCAGAGCACTTAATTCAGAGCGCTTAATTCAGAGCATTTAATTCAGGGCATTTAGCTCAAAGCATGTGGTGTCGCAGATGCTAGCGCCAAATAGGATCAAAGCCGTTGGCATCAAGCGCTATAATTCGCGCCTTAAGCCAGGCATCAGCAAAACCTTCCTTGCTAGGGTTACTGGCTTTATGAACTTGCCACGCTTGGGCAAGCACATCCTGACGTTGAATTAGACGATCATTGTGGGCTTGAGTTTCATCGTCCCAAACACCAATAGATTTGAAGTAACGCACTGCGCCCTCGTGAAACGGCACTACCCAACGAAACACCTGCCTGTCCATGGCCCAACCAATGCTGCCGGGGTCAGCAGTTTTATATTCGTCATAGTGAATATGAATAATCTTGGCTAGATCATGCACAAGGTCCGCATCGCGCTCAGCTAGGGTAATCAATATTGGGTAAGGGTAAGTGGCGCCCTCGTGAGGATTAGTTTTTGAAATGCCGGCGCCCCGAGTAGCCATATGGGGAGTGAAAAATGGCACTATTTTAGCCATTCGCGCCCAGCACTCAGGGTCATCGTGTGGCGCAGGTGGCCAAAAAATACCCCGTGGAGACGCTTCCAATTTACGTGTTGGCCCAGAAACAGTGGTGGCATAGGCGGCATCCACCTGATCATTGACAATACCCGTCCACATGGCGCTATAGCCGGGAAAATCCACCCGTTCCACATCATCCCAAGTGAGTCCGCCACAGGCCAGAAAGGCCTCAGTGGTGACATTCAAGGCGGGTGCGCCGCGCACATAAGGCACACGCTTACCGCGCAGGTCAGCATAGGTGGCAATACCCATATCGGCCGCCACACCCAGGGCTTGGTTACTCTCCCCGTTAGAAGCCATAACAATGCGCAGCCGCATGGGCCCCCACTGCTTTTCTGCAAACTGAAAAACACCCTCTTGGGCAAAGTAAGTCGCCACACCATTGGCAGAAAATTGCACCCGACCACGCTGCAAGGGCAAGAGGCGAGAAACGTCATTCTTGCCGGGCAAAACACGCAGGTTGGTGTCGTAGTTATCTTTTAGCACCTTGCCGATCGCCACGGCTTGGTTATAACCAGTGGTGCCTAAGTTATAGGCGCTCCAAGCCATGGTAGAAGGAAACTCAATAGGCGCTTCTGTTTGCGCAACCTCCGCCCATGCAGTGTTTAAACCGCCCGCAAACAATAAAACCCAACTCAGTGTTTTTGCAAAACCCAATCTATTCCCCTTCCCATAACTACCGAAACTGATGAATCGAACTTACGCGTTAACAATCCATGCGGGATGCAATGTAGCACTCTAGCTAAGCCGGATAAATCCAATTTCAAAATTCACTTAGAAAACATCTTCCGAATAGGGTAATACTAATCCGCAGCAACAAACTTAAGACCAACATCTGACGAGTACGGGGAGCCAATACAGTGGACACAAGCACAATCAACGCACCATGCGGACCAATCCAAGGGCGAGAAAAAGAAGGCGTATTACTTTTTTGTGGCATCCCTTATGCGCAGCCGCCCATCAATAACCTGCGCTTTAAAGCCCCTCAGCCCATGGCGACTTTCAGCGAGCCCTTTGCAGCGCTCAAATTTGGCCCTGCAGCACCGCAACTTTCCGGCGGTGGTATGACAGACAGCGCCAGCGTACGCTGGGATGAAGACTGCTTAAGCCTCAACATCACCACGCCAAAGCAAGCGGTTAACCCCACAGACCAAGGCAAGCGCGCAGTTTTAGTCTGGATACACGGCGGCGGCTACCGCACAGGTCAGGGTGCAATCCCTTGGTACAACGGCACCCGATTTGCCCTCAATGGCGACATTGTGGTGGTCTCCATAAACTACCGGCTGGGCGCACTTGGCTTTGCAGATCTAACCCACTTAGGCGAAGAGTTTGCCACATCTAATGTGAATGGCACGCTGGATCAGATTGCCGCCCTGCAATGGGTGCAAAAGAATATTGCCGCCTTCGGCGGCGATCCATCAAGAGTCACTGTGGCAGGAGAATCTGCCGGTGCATTCAGCGTCGGCACCTTACTGGCCTGTGAAGCTGCCCAAGGACTGTTTCACCGGGCCATACCGCAAAGTGGCGCCGCCCATCACACACTGCCTCAAACCGCAGCGGTTAAAGTCACCGAACGTTTCTTAGCAGACCTTGGCGAAGAGGATGCCATTGGTTTATTGGCCGCTTCTCCAGAGCACATTCTGCAAGCTCAAGCCGCCACATCTAGCCACTTTGAAACTGGTGCAGGCGTGATGAACGAACTGGGCACCACGGTGGCACCCTTCTACCCAGTACACGGCACAGCACTTTTACCCATAGACCCACTGGCGGCCACCAAACAAGGCATGGGAGGCCAAGTCGCTGTGCTCACCGGGACCAATGCCGACGAGACCACCTTGTGGAGCAGCGGTCGCGTTAGTGAAGAAAAACTTCAACGTATTGCGCAAGGTTTAGGCGCAGAAACCGCACTGGCAACTTATAAAGCCACAAGATCTGATGCTGACCTTGACGACCTCTCAGTTGCGTTAACCACCGACCACATGTTCCGCATCCCGGCCATACGTATGCTGGAAGCACGCATCCCCCACACCCACAACAACTGGCTGTATCAGTTCAATTGGTGCTCCCGGGCATTTGGCGGCAAGCTCAAAGCAACCCACGCACTGGAAATACCTTTTGCTTTTGACAACTTAGACCGCGCCGGCGTAGACGCATTTATTGGGCCAGGAGAAAAACCCCAGCACCTAGCAGACATAATGCACCGCGCGTGGACTCAGTTTATTAACGACGGCAACCCCGGTTGGCCCGCTTATAATTTGCAACAGCGAACAACCATGTGCTTTGATAACGAAAGTGTTGTGCAAGACGATCCAGAACAGATTGAGCGGAAAGCTTGGAGTGGATTGAGGTAGCGAAAGATCGAACAAACAAAAATCACAAGTATTGCGCCAACAGATTAAAGACAAACGCTAGAAAAAACCCAGCAGTTGCTGGGCTTTTTCGTTTTGATGCTAAGTCGTACTTTTCAGTCGCAACTTCTTACGTCCGCTCTTAGTTAAACATTCAACCCGACATCACCATCAGTTCACCCACTTCCAAGGAGCCGCCCATTTTCAGAAACGGGCAGGCTTGGGCAATTGCCATAGCCTCTTCCATGGAGGCGACCTTTATAATAGTGAAGCCAGACATTTCAGTAGCGCTGCCTTTAGCGGCGCTGCCGTCGGCTGTTATCGTTTGAGTGTTCTTTAGCGGGTTCGCTGGGCTAACAGCTGCATCGCCAAGTGAGGCCATCCACTGTCGATACTCGTTCATATTTTGCGCACCTTCTTCAGCGCTGGCAGGTGGGTTGCCACCGAAATAGGTAATTACATATTCAGCCATTTGTTCTCATCCTTATATCCAAAAGCAAATAATTAAAAACTTCTCATTAAAAGTAGTGCAAAAAGTTGCGCTAGGTACACCTACGCAATGAATACCTGAAGAAGAATTTGTATGCGGGAAAAACACAAGGTCGGGAAGCCCCTGGGCTACCTAATTTCTGACAAAAGGTAGCACTGGGCTTGGTGGCCTAGTTTATAGACTAGTTTATATAAG
>Ga0209192_10002913_pt1 | contig 11894 bp, 13 predicted proteins | sample ArcticOcean_MG_C_11_FD_187433 | JGI IMG/M metagenome (GOLD analysis project Ga0209192, IMG submission 187433) | Marine microbial communities from western Arctic Ocean - ArcticOcean_MG_CB2_154 (SPAdes) (version 2) | ecosystem: Environmental > Aquatic > Marine > Oceanic | place: Arctic Ocean... | reverse complement strand
CTATAAACCCCTATTCAATAGATTCTAACAACAGCCTTTGATCAAGGGGCCGGCCCATCTAAAGCCCACCACGGGGGGATCTACAGCCCTACACTAATAATAGCAGTTGCCAGTGTTATACATTAGAGGTGGATTTAGAAAAGTAGATAGCAAAGCAAACTGCTGCCTTGCTCGCTGCATTATTTATTTCGGAGACGAAGGTAGCGACGACGCAATGATGAGTATTGACTAGAGAGAAAGAGATTCTAAAGATGGCCGCATTTTTACATGTTGACCAACGATAGAACCGAGATTTGGAGCCTTAAATCAGAAAGCTCTGTAATACTCAAATAACAACCGAGCGTAACTTGCCATCTAATTTTTCCCCACATCATCACTTTTGCGATCTTGCTCATGATCTCTTAATTTCTCGAGGCTAGCCTTATCTTTGAGACTCATAATATATGCAGCAGCACTCAAAACCAGTACCGCGCCGGCTTCCGCAAGTAAAACCATGGCCTCGGTTTCTTTGCTCTGCATAACAATAAGGCGGCATAGTGCCGTCACGGCAATAATAATCGGTAAAGTTACTGGAATTCGACTTGTGGAATAAAAAGCCCCTATCATCCCAATAATCTCTGCGTAGATGAACAAAAGGAATAAATCAGGGAGACCCACGTACCATCTGGAGTACATTTCCGCTATGGACTGCACACATGCGACCAATGTAAGAATACCAATGACAGCTAACAGGGCTTTTTCACTGGCGATCGTCGTCCAATGAAGCCTTCTATTCAAAGAATTCCTTTCCAACAGTTTTTCTCTAGCTTTAAAAAACAGTGATTCATCTTTTTGATCGTCATGCCGTTTATTCATGAGAGCTCCCAGATCTTAAAAATTATTGCAGATTTGCAAAAACATTGACCACATTACATCACCTCACACGAATGCGTTAGCTGTTCTAACGGCGCGCCCAAGCCCAAACTAGGACCTGCAAAAGCCAACCAGGGCGAACTTTTGGCGTAACCTTATTTAGTTATATATAAAAATTAGTTGGTGAAGGCAGGTAGGTACTTGGAAGCCGTTCCATTAGTAGTACGGATAAGAGATACCTCCTTCTGAGGCGTACTAATAACGTTAAGAGAAAGCTGACTCTCAGCTGAGTAGCTAAACGCCCACAGGATCTTTGCAAGTTTAAAATTCCAATCTAGATGGACAGGTTGCACCTCTACCTTTTGGTATGGTCTGTGTATTCTCACCGATAATGGCGTAGGCGCACTTCGTAAGACCACTTTTTGAAGCAACCAATCTACCAGTCACTCCGCGCAGTGGGATCTTATTACCTTGAGTCATATCAAAAATCTCATTGCTATATTCACTTGGCCAATTCACGAATACGCAATAGCGCGTCGCTGACCTGCTCAATCCCAGTGTCGGCCACACCGGCCATTGCGCCAGCATTATATATATTTTGCACAGCCTCGATCTGCCACCTGACATGGGCAGCCATCTGACTCCCGCGCAGAAACGCCGCAGGGTCTTCCCTACTGAGGTTAGACTTAAGCCCGGTACTAAGGCTTTCCATAGCGCGGTGCAGGCGCTGAGAACCCTGATCCATATTGGACCGAGCGATGAGCGTCGAACTATTTAGAGAGGATATTGCAGCCACAATAGGGCGCCCCAAAGTTAATAAACTCTATAGACAAACAAGTTTCGTACCAGAAAGGCTGAACCCCAAAATTACCACTAACTCATTGTTTTAATGAACTTTTAATTTTCTTCCCATTCACTACCCAAAATCCTGGGGTTATCTAGACGTCGAATTTCTGACACTTTGGCGACAATTGTCTGATTCCAACACAAATTCATTGTTGGACATATTAGGGACTCTTTTACGACTTGGTACCCATTACAGACCCAAAAAATTCCGCTAAACCAACATCAAGTTCGTGCAGATGAATCCTACAACTTAACTAATGGCTCGCTGCCAGCCCAACAGCCCAATCGAACGAATCCCAGCCCGTCGACTAAAAGTTATCGTTACCAACACTGCGCCGCAAGCAACATGCATACGCAAGGGCTTTAAAAAGTTTTTATTGTTGAATATCAGGGGGTTAAAGGACACTAAAATGATTTCTCTTCGGGCAGACCGTACCTCGAAGAGTCAAAAATTAATGCTGAGCGGGACCTTGGAACCAAAAAAATCGATATAAAGTAGCCCTCTTTTATGAGCTACATAAAAATTGTTTTAGTTTTTGTAAAGATCTTGCTAAGAGGAACCCATGTCTAACTGCAATATGCACCGTTGCGGTGTAGCAGATTTTAATTTAAGTTTCTTCTTGGGCTTTAGACGGCCTTGGGAGGCTTTCGAAAGACTGATCGAAAAGCCAACTAGAAATACTGATCGAAAATACCCGCTGTCGAAAAAAATCGAGAAGAGCCATCGACTCAGGTTCATGAAGCGCTTTGTGACCTTTAAAGGGCCAAGATAACTTTGGTTACGGCCCGATAACAGGGGATGAGGCAAATTATGGTTTGCGGGGATGTTAGCGATTTTAAAAATAATAGAATGAGGAGAGGATATTGTTAGACCCTAAAGATTATGTAGGCGTCACTTTCTGGATTATTTCTGCAGCCATGGTTGCAGCAACTTACTTTTTCACTGTTGAACGCGACAGAGCTGTAGGCAAGTGGAAGACATCCCTAACCGTCGCCGCAATGGTGACTGGTATCGCAGCAATTCATTACTTCTACATGCGCGGAGTGTGGGTTGAAACGGGCCAAAGCCCAACCGTTTTCCGCTACGTAGATTGGCTACTGACCGTGCCACTGCAGATTGTGGAGTTCTACCTGATTCTTGCGGCAATCGCAGTCGTACGCGCAGCACTTTTCTGGAAGCTAATGATAGCGTCACTTGTGATGCTGATCTTTGGCTATTTGGGAGAAGTGGGCGCAATGGACTACTGGATAGCGTTCATCATCGGTATGGCTGGTTGGTTGTACATCATCTATGAAATATTCATTGGTGAAGCTAGCCAAATCAGCGCGTCCCAAGGAACAGTAGCAAGCCAAACAGCTTTCAACGCATTGCGTTTGATTGTGACTGTAGGTTGGGCTATCTACCCTATCGGTTACGTTCTGGGTGGCGGTCCTGATGGTGCAGCTGGACTGAACATTGTCTACAACCTTGCAGACTTTGTTAACAAGATCGCATTTGGTGTTGTGATCTGGGCAGCGGCGACATCCTCGTCTGAAAATGCCTAAAAATCGCCCCTGAGCGATAATTTTGGCGTTGCGGTGCTACTTTGGCCGCAACGCCAAAACCTTATTACAAGCTTAATTACCAGAGACCTCATGAGCGTATTAAGAAGCGCATCTTCTTAAAAACTAGGTTTTGGGGGGGGGAATGCAAATCACTGGACTTAGCCTTGCGCTTGAAACCGCCGTTCACAGCTATGGCGAGGACGCTGGAGCACTTTCCGAGGCCGCGCGCCATCACCTAACCACGCCCGGTAAGCGGACTAGATCGCAGCTTTTATTTGCGACCTCACCCAGTCCTAAGCATCAAGCATTGCTTGTACATGCGGCGGCAGCAGTTGAATTAATCCACGAAGCATCCATTGTCCATGACGACATTCAGGATCGCACCTCGTTAAGACGAGGGAATCCTTCGGTCTGGCAAAAATTTGGCGCCAATACCGCATTACTCTTGGGCGATCATTTTGTTTCTGCAGCTTTTCGCGCAATTGCAGAAGTAGAAGTAGAACCTGCCGCGCAAGCGCAACTTTTTATCCTTTTGTCTCAAGCTATAAGTCGAGCCGCTTCTGGTCAGCACTTGCAACTGTCCAGTAAAACTGAAAATACAAACCTAGCAGCCATTTATAATGAAGTTGCTATTAGCAAAACCGGCGCCTTCATCGCGCTTCCACTACAGTTTTCCAGCCTCCTCGGGCACGTGCAGATCCAAGATCCAGAGCCAGCACGACGATGTGGCGAACAGCTAGGGTTGGCCTATCAAATTCTAGACGATCTCAAACCATTCGCGTATCCGGCCAGCCTGGCGAGACACGAGGACATTTCAAACCGCGTAATTACCGCTCCAGTCGCAGCTATGAATTTATTATCAGCGAATGAAGACCCCTTCAATGCTTTAATTCAGCACCCAAAGAAACGAGATATGGCAATAAATTTATGTAAGTCATGGCAGGCTGAAGCAATACAAAGCGCCATCGAATACGCTGATGAGCTGCCCCCGCATAGCAGGAAGGTAGTGAAAAACTTTATTTATGATCGGCTGAGCAGTGACATGCCGCTCCTAGGCGCGAAAAACAGCCAAGAGCATACGCAAAAGTCTCTGTCTTCCTATCAACCACGGCAAAAATTTGGGAATACGAGCACAGAAGCACTATGAGCAAACAAGTAGTCGTTATTGGTAGTGGCTTTGGGGGCATAGCCAGTGCATTACGCGCACGCAAGATGGGTTTCGATGTCACCTTGGTGGAGCGTTTACAACAACTTGGCGGAAGAGCGCAAACCTTTCAACAGCAGGGATTTATCTTCGATGCGGGGCCGACCGTGATCACCGCGCCGTTTTTATTCGAAGAACTATTTGAATTATTCGATCGCAATATTGTCGACTACATAGAAATGATGCCCGTCACTCCTTGGTACCGATATGAATTTAACGACGGGTCACATTTAAACTACGGCGGCAGCGTAGACGATACTTTGGCTGAAATTAGGCGCATTAACCCCGAAGACGCGGAAGGCTACAAAAAATTGCTCGCGCACTCAGAAAAAATCTTCAACGTCGGCTTCACTCAGCTCGCACACGTTCCGTTTAACAGTCTTTGGTTCATGCTGAAACAGGTGCCTGCACTCATAGGCCTACGCTGCTACCGCACGGTGTGGCAATTTACAAAAAGCTATCTGAAAGATGATCGCCTCAGACGGGCGTTCAGCATTCAACCTTTGTTGGTCGGCGGCAATCCTTTTAGTACCACCAGCATCTATTCCCTCATCCACTATTTGGAACGGCGCTGGGGGGTTCATTACCCAAGGGGCGGTACGGGCGCACTGGTTCAAGCGCTAGGAAAACTCATGACAGAGGTGGGCATAAAGGTCCACTTCGAAACCGAGGTAAAGGGCATCCAAATCGAGGCGGATAGTGTCACAGGCATAACCCTTGCTAACGGAAGCTCACTGCCTGCGGACATTGTCATCTGCAACGGAGACCCCGCTCATACGTACAAAAATCTTATCGCCGAAAGCCTGCGAAAAAAGTGGACCGATAGACGCATAGATAGACTCAAATATTCTATGGGGCTTTACGTGCTGTATTTCGGTACGCGCAAAAAATATGAAGATGTAGAGCACCACACCATCGTTTTTGGGGACGAATATCAGGCACTGCTGCAAAGAATTTTCGACGGCGAGAAAGCGGGTGACGATCTCAGCCTTTACCTACATCGCCCAACGGCAACAGACCCTAACTTAGCGCCAGAAGGTAAAGACACGTTTTATGTGCTTGCACCGGTCCCAAACCTACAGCGCCGAGATTGGGATGAGGTAAAAGCTCAGGTTAAAGAACGCGTCTTGGATATTCTGGAAGAACGCATCCTACCCGATTTACGCGAAAATCTTGAGGTATGCTTTGATTTCGACCCCAAGGATTTCCAAGCCCAATATCAATCTCAATGGGGCGCAGGATTTTCGATCGCACCGATCTTTAGCCAATCTGCATTTTTCCGCTTTCATAACCGAGCGGAAGACTTCGCGAATCTTTATTTCGTAGGCGCTGGCACTCACCCGGGTGCCGGCGTACCCGGAGTACTAAGCTCCGCTAAAGTTGTCGAAAACTTACTGTTGCAAGACCATCCTGACGTTAAGGATAAAAAATAGTGAACAATCAGTTATCTGAAGCACAAGCGACATTTAGGGCTAATGCAAAAACTTTTTCATTGGCCGCTCGCTTTCTCAATAGAAATCGTTACGAGGCGGTAGCAAGACTTTACGCGTTTTGCAGGCACGTTGATGACCTAGCTGATACGGGCAACCCGGGCATTAATAGCGCAACGCTCAACGCCATTCGAGAGGACATTCGAGCAGGCAAAAGCGACAACCGCCATGTTAACGATTTACTGCTACTCAAAGAAGAATATGGACTCCCGACGGAACTGTTGTTAGATTTTGTAGACGCTATTATAGATGACCAATACCCCAGGGAACTACAAACAGTTGATGAGTTAGTGCGGTTTTCCTACGGCGTCGCATCTACGGTCGGTTTGATGATGTGTCACATCTTTAACGTGCGTAATCCCGACGCGTATCCATTCGCCATTGACCTCGGCGTTGCGATGCAAATCAGCAACATTTGTCGTGACATTTTGGAGGATGCAGCGCGCAATAGAATCTATGTCCCAGCGGAATTGTTAGCCACGCCTGTAACCAGCAAAGGGCTGGTCCTTGGCGATCAAGCCATGCGTAACAGCGCCTACCAAGCTGCACAGCAACTTTTACAAATTGCCGACAACTACTACGCTAGTGCAGCATTGGGCTATGGCTACCTACCACGAGGCGTGAGGCACACGATCAAAATAGCAGCGCGCCTTTACCAAGCCATAGGCGACAAAGTTACGTCATCCCAGAAAACTTATTGGCAGCAACGAAGCGTAGTTTCGCGACGTCGAAAGTGCTCGCTAGTATTACAGATGCTCTGGCAACGAATGAATGAGGGGTCTAGTACGCTGTTGGTTGGAAAGGTCAGTCATTGCCAGCAGTTGCATAAGGCGTTAGGAAATCGAAAATTTACATCCTGAGCCGCCTATGAACAGTGGGTTTGCCGACACAAATTGCGATGTTCTTATTTTGGGTGGCGGCATGAGCGGCTTAGCATTGGCGCATTATATCGCCGACTACAATGATCACTGCAAAAAACTGAGTAAAACCACTTGGGTAGTAGAGCCACGACAAACCTATAAGCGAGACAAGACATGGTGCTACTGGCAGCAACAAACAACCCCTTTTGACGCCGCAGTAACTCACCGTTGGTATCGCTGGCAAATAAGCTATAACGGTCAAACTCACATCTGCGAATGCTCCGAATTGCCCTATGTACGAGTAGACAGCCAACGTTACTACGCCCTTGCTCAAGCGCGCTTAGATAAATCAAAAACCGTAAATTTATTAACGGGAACCAAAGCCACTAAGGTAGATGTTAAGCAGGCAAAGATAAGCGTGAGTTGCGATGACCTTCAATACGAAGCTGATCTAGTTTATGACACTCGACCGAAAGACGTTGCCCCCGGCACGCTTTTGCAGCATTTTGTTGGCTGGGAGATCAGCACAGATCAAGACACCTTTGATCCCGAGACTGTCACGCTAATGGACTTTCAAAGCACCAAAGGTGGTGATATTCACTTTTTTTACGTTCTGCCTTTTGATAAACGGCATGCATTAATTGAAACCACGCACTTCTCAAAAACCCTCCTACCGGACAAGGTTTATGAGGAAGAGCTAAAAACCTATCTGACCGAGCAGCTGGGCATCTGCGAATGGCAAATCCAGCACGAAGAACGCGGCATTATTCCTATGCCAAAAAACACCGCAAGCCAGACGCAACGAAGCCACCAAAACCTAATACCCTTTGGTCTTCATGGAGGTACCGCAAAACCTTCAACAGGATACTGTTACCCCCATGCCCACAGTCAAGCACAGCACCATGCAAGCCAGCTTTTTGCGGCGCAAGCACAAAACGCATCAGCGGCACGAGGGCTACTGCCGCGCTGGCTAGATACGGTATTTATCAGCTTTTTGGAACACCAATCAGAACAGGCGGCCGGTACATTTCTACAGTTGTTTCGACGCGTTCCTGCGCCAGCCTTAGTACGATTTTTAAGCGACAACGCCAAACCAACAGATTATATGCAAGTCATCCTGGCCATGCCTAAACTTTCATTTATACGCGAAGCCTTCCGCTGTGTTAGAAACACTTAGACCATTTCAGTTGTTTTTCCTGAGCGCCGGTATCGCTATCGCTGGCAGCATAGTCTTTGGAGCACAACACAATTGGTTTTTTCTGAGTTGCTGCGTTGTTGTTCTGGCCGCCGGTTTGCCCCATGGCGCATTCGATATTTATATCATCGCTAATCTTTTTCAAAATAAATCGTTTGTACTAGCGATACTGGTTTATCTGAGCTTAATTGTGATTACTGTCTTGGTATGGTGGATCAACCCCCAAGCGTTTCTAACGCTATTTTTGATCTATTCAGCTTTTCACTTTGGCGATTCAGATTACCCAACGGAGACGATTTTATTTAAGGCATCGTGGGGCCTGTCGATTATCGCATTGCCATGCCTATTGGCGACTGAGGAAGTGGCCTTGTTATTTTCAGTGATACTTGATGCCGAACCACTTCCCATAATTGCTAATGGCTTAAGTTACTCTGCCCTTCCTGCGGTGCTGTTTTGCTGTCTAAAAGCGACAAAACAGAACACACGCTTTACCACATGTGCGTTACTGAGTTGCTACGCCCTCGTTTGCCTAGTTGGCGGAGCGTTGATTGCGTTTAGTTGCTACTTTGCTTTTCTGCATGGACCTCATCACTTACGCCGCTGGCGCCTTAAAATACCCGACAGCCCGAATATGGGCATATATCTAATCAGTTTGTCATTGTTTGCGGGCATCGCATTGTTGACAGTGCTGGCACCGGAAATCAATCTGAGCAACATCAATGGTCTATCTAACGGCTTGGTAAATACTCTCGACGCCAATGCTATTCGCTATACTTTTGTCGCACTGGCTGCCCTCACGGTGCCTCATATGACTTTTCTTTACATCGCAAGTCGGCGCAACTGACCCGGCCAAATTGACCTTAGCGCATGGCCTTCGTCATCATATTGAAAGTCATTGACACTAAAAAAGTTAACATCAACCGCATGAACTCCTGAGCTTGATGCAGCCAGCGTGTGCAGCTCATGAGTAAATTTGCCTTGCTGCAAAATAGTCTTCTCTTTCCCTACTTTGACTAGGGCAGTGCCATCAAGCTCATCCGCTGCAATATCCAGCTGCGTAGCTACTTTATCTCTAGTCCACTGCCTTATGGGAAATCTGCAATACAGCGTCTTAGGCGCGCCTATGTCCCAGAAAGCACCTTCTACTTCTATGTTGGCTGTTCTTTCCTTGTAGACAGCGTCACCAGAAAGCTGTTCAGTGCTATCAGCATCCGCAGTCCAACCGGAGTTAGCAAAGGACAACAAGAGAGCACCTGTGAAGATTAGTTTCATTCCTCATCATCCTTAAAGTGCCAAGGAATAAACACTGGATGCTTCCAGATAATGTATTGGATAAACACCCATAAGGGATAGAGAACCAAGGTGACTTCCATCAGGCCAGTTGTGCCATCAGGAAGGAAGCTCAGCTTAAAAAGCCCACCAAGTTCACCCACAACCGCAAGACAGAAAATACCCACAGTAGACACAAGAGCAACAAAAGCTACCCAGTTAAGAATGTTACGCAGTCTGTAATCATCTAGCCTCCACAGCAATCAAAGCTCTCATCTAGTTCTTGTTCCTCTAGCGCAGAATAACGGTATGGGTAGCATCTTTTGACACTGTAATGGCTGCATCGTTAAAACTTGGTGGCCCAAAACTGCCAGTAGCATCATTACCAAAGCCATATTGTTCTTTAGGAATCCCAAGAAAATTTGTGTCTAGGCTGTTGTTTCCATTCACGTCGTGGAAAACACCAATGGCGTAGGTGCCTGCAGGGAGGTCAAAATCATGGCTGACCTTACCAGGCGTAGCAGTAATAATTAAGCCGTCCACAATACCCGGAGCAGGGCCACCTTGCTCGCCACGGTCTTGTTCAAATGCTTCTTTGGAGTCATAGATCGCTATGTGTAGCTCACCTGCTTTACTAATGTTTTCAACCGTTATCGTTACGTTGTGACCCCAGCTAACACCAGCCAAAGACACCAACACCACCCCCAGCACCAAACGTCTAAAGTTTCTCATCTATTCTTATCTCCATTAAAGACCACCACATTGCTGTGTACTGCCTGTCGCTGCTTATCAGCCTCAACAACAGCATTAAAGACTCTGGCTAGCTCTTTGTTCAGCGTCTGCAGCTGTTCATTTTCACCAAAAGCAGCAGTTTGATCCTTGCAACAGTCTTAGCGTCTTAAATTCACCACATTATCACTAGAGCTACTAATCTTTGACTGCAGCTCAACCAATTCACTAAAAATCTTCTTCTGCTCTTGAGTAAGTATCTTCAGAGACTCACTGTCTCCAAATCCCGCAGACCCATAGTTAACGGCCACCTTATTTAGATCACTGCCAGACCAGCCTCCAATAGTGTATGTGACCATAGGGTTTATCAGTTTGTTCTGCGCATTAATTCTGAACGTATGCCTCAAGCAGTGGCTTGTATAGTCATCAGAACCCAATAGCTTCTTGAGTGTATTACTTAATCTGTTGGAAGGGTCTTTGAGGCAGCTTAAGTAAGCGATTGCCGCTGGCAATTCGCTCCTAATCAGATCCAGCCCAAATACAATAGGAACAAATCTGGGCCTTTCTTCGGTCTTTGTTGCACCCCTATCGCCACCAACTAAAGCCACATAGGGCAGTTTGGAATCAGTTAGGTATAAATCTTCATCCACTCTAAGCCGTGCAATCTCACTCGCCATGCCGCCTGATTGCAACATCAGCAACAAAGCAGCCGCATCAGGGGTTCCGGCCTCCAAAGCTCTCTCTAGAAAAACTCTTTGCAAGTCCAAACTAAGCACCTGCTTTTGCTTTTCCGGACTTTTCTTTAAGTTCTTAAATCTAATTGGTCGCCACTTGAGCCTGTACTCCGTAGTGGCCCAGTTGAAACATGCTACGATCTCATTAAGATCACGCCTGATACTATTTGTTTTATTACCCTTAGTTTTCTCAGTATCAATTAATTCGTCTAGGTGCATTTCAATAACATCGGGCGTGTCTTCCTTCACAACAACATCCGGCATAAACCGCATAAACTTTTCAAATCTACTATTGCAACGCTTGCCTTCTCTGGTCGTCAAATCGACCTCACGGTATTCCAAATATGCCGACCACAGTTGTCTTATTGTTTTTGGCTTCCGCTGTTGCGCTTTCTGCACAGCCTCCCAAGCCCTTATGACAGCTTCCTCTTGTACAGTTAGGTTTCTATTTAAACGCCCTTCAACGTCTAGCTCACCTTTCTGCTGCCACTGCATGAACATGTCCGTGTACTCTGGAATAGCCAACATTGCGTGATCACTGGAACCCAACTGAATTGGCAAGTTCTTTAAATCATCGTCCGCAAGCTTGAGCATTGGGCCGACCATATGTGGAGCATATTGGCCTTGGCTAACTTTGTTACGCCTAAGAACATCTTCCGCCAGCTGGTCTATTTGTCGTTCTGTATAAGCGTCAACGCTAACCCCTTCCAACGTTTTGCAGTAAAGCGCAAACTTGCTCTGAGCCTCTAAACGCTGATCTAGAATCTGCTCCTCAGTAGCTAAATGTTGCTCAAGCCTTAAAGGTTCTACAAAGGTTTTCTTAGGCGACATCAAAGCAAGTCTTGTCGGCACTGCCCTTTGGAAGTACAACCAGCCTTTAACTGCCTTGATATACCGTGGGAATCTCATGCTGTAGTGCCTCACTGATTCTCTTTAGATCAGCTTAAAGCATACATTCTAACAACGATTCTAACAACGATTCTAACAACTAAACGATAACTAATTGATTAAAGTCTAGCTATGTAGGGGATATAAGGAATTCTATGGTGCCGGAACGCGGAATCGAACCGCGGGCCTACTGATTACGAATCAGTCGCTCTACCAACTGAGCTATCCCGGCAATAATTATTATTGTTATAAATCAACAACTTATTCAAAGTAAAGCAAACT
>Ga0209192_10002912_pt1 | contig 11901 bp, 17 predicted proteins | sample ArcticOcean_MG_C_11_FD_187433 | JGI IMG/M metagenome (GOLD analysis project Ga0209192, IMG submission 187433) | Marine microbial communities from western Arctic Ocean - ArcticOcean_MG_CB2_154 (SPAdes) (version 2) | ecosystem: Environmental > Aquatic > Marine > Oceanic | place: Arctic Ocean... | reverse complement strand
TGTCTAGGGTGTATTGTCTAGGGTGTATTGTCTAGGGTGTATTGTCTAGGGTGTATTGTCTAGGGTGTATTGTCTAGGGTGTATTGTCTAGGGTGTATTGTCTAGAGTGTATTGTCTAGGGTGTATTGTCTAGGGTGTATTGTCTAGGGTGTATTGTCTAGGGTGTATTGTCTAGGGTGTATTGTCTAGGGTGTAAAACTTAAATTGAAAACGCCCGTACGCGAGCGCACGTGGTGTGTGTGTGGATCATAAATTGATTTGCGTATGATTTACTGTAAACGATACATTATGAACGCAACATTCACAAACGCACTTGATATGTTCTCTACTCTCGACCTTGAAAACTGGTCTGAGATTGAAGCATCTCTCAAAGCACGTAAGAAGGCTCTTCAGATTGAAGCTCGAGAAATCAAAGCAAAGGAAAAGGCTTTGGAGAAGGAGAATGAAAGGGAGCTTAAAAAGGCTTCTAAGACTGAAAAGAAGAAGCTCACTGCAGAAGAAAAGGATAAGGCTAATGATTATGAGAAGAGTCGGGAGAGTCTCCAAGCAATCATTATGAGGGGTGTTAGGAAACAAGCTGGGACTAACAAACCTAAAGCACCATCCTTTAATAACTATTCCTCATGGACTAGTGGTATTAAGGGACAAGATAATGCTTGCCCCGGTGCTCCGTCACAAGAAGAACTTGATTCTTGCGGTGGACGCAGGGAATGGAAGAAAATTGAATGGGCTAAGTTGACTAAGGAACAAAAGGATGCTCCCAATGCTCCTTGGAATACTTACAAGGCAGAATGAATACCTCCTAATACAAAGGCGACCTGTCCCTACATAACAGGATTGAAATCGAAAAAAAACACAAGACAAAATACTTTTTTGTTCTATATTTATATCAAACTTAAATTGATTTCTATACAGTATTACATAAAACAACATGTCGAACGCATATGTATACTGGACTGAAGATGGTAAGAAGTATATTATGTATACTGATCTCACCAGGACGGATAATCATTTCATAGCATCAACTGATGATTTTGAAGAAGTTTCAAATGAAACTTTAGATGATATCACAGAAGATTCTGATGAAGAATGTATCGGTTGTGAAACTGGTGCAGATTGTCCAGGAGCACACACCGAAGCATGTAACAGATCTAGAGGATTTGCTTAATGATTCATAAGGCGACCTGTCCCTACATAACAGGATAAAACTAAAGGCGTTACTACCCCTACATAGTAGTAAGAAAACGACAACAAAACACAACACAATATACTTTTTTGATTTATAGTTACTACACTATTAAATTGATTTATGTACACTAATCTATAACAACAACAACAAGAACATGAACTCTACTCTTTTCGCCCACCTCCCAGCTTCCCTCCTTAAGAGGTGGGAGATTGATGCTGAAATCGAACAAGTCAAAAAGACTGTTCCTAAATCATGGACTCCTCCAACCTCAACTGAAAAGGTTGGAAAACCAAAAGTTGAAGACGATGATGGTTTTACAGTAGTCAAAAAAGGACACAATAGTCGTAATTCGACACAAGTAAAACCTGTACACGTTTCTGATTCATGCTATAAAGTACTTCCTTCAGGAAAAGCACCCGTTTCACAGAAACAAGGATGTTTAGAATCTGCTACAGCTAAAAAGAATCGTAAGCGATCTGAAAAGAAGCGCAAACAAACACAAAATAGTGATTAAATTCACATAATGGCGACCTGTCCCAACATAACAGGATAAAACTAAAGGCGTTACTACCCCTACATAGTAGTAAGAAAACGACAACAAAACACAAGACAATATACTTTTTTGATTTATAGTCATTTGATTACTAAATTGATTTCCATACAATAATCTATAACAACAACAGCAATATGTTCACTACACAAGCACTCTTCGCTACACTCTTCAATTCGGTTCCTTCCGGTTGGACACCTCCTAAACCTAAACCTAAACCTAAACCTACACCTACATTTGTTACACCACAACCTAAACAGTTTAGTTTATATACATTTCATATTGAAGATTATCATACACACTTCTAAATTCTTTAGAAGTTACAGCAGGTGGCTGGAAAGTAATAGCAAGATACTTTTTTACTTTATGTTTATGTTATTCCTAAATTGATTTGTTTCTTACTTAATATAAACCAACACTATGAACTCTTCCGCTCCTAAGTACACCTCTCTTGAACTTTATCTCAAAAGTCTTTCTATTGAAAGTCTTGATCATTGGGATAATATTCAAAATTCTCTTAGGGAACGCAAGAATCAACTCAAAAAAGAGCTTTATCAAATCAAAACAAAAGAAAAAGAACTAGAAAAAGCTCAAGCAAAAGCTAAGAAAGATCAAGAAAAAACTCAAGCAAAAGCTAAGAAAGATCAAGAAAAAGCTGAAGCAAAAGCTAAGAAAGATCAAGAAAAGTCCCACGCAAAAGCTAAGAAAGATCAAGAAAAGTCCCACGCAAAAGCTAAGAAAGATCAAGAAAAGACTGAAGAAAAAGCTAATAAAGAAGTTAAAATTATAAATACTTCTTCATTCAAAAACTTCACTATTTGGACTACTGGTATAAATGGTCAAGATAATGCCTCACGAGGTGCTCCTACACAACAAGAACTTGATTCTTATGGTGGAAGAAGAGAATGGAAAAAGACTAAATGGGCTGAATTAACTAAAGATCAAAAAGATGATCCTGCTGCACCATGGAATTGTTGCTAAATACAACAATAGGCGACCTGTCCCTACATAACAGGATACAACTAAAGGCGTTACTGTCCCTACATAACAGTACTCAAAACGACACAAAACACAACACAAAATACTTTTTTGATTTATAATTTAAATTGATTCTTCTAGGTTAATATATAACAACAACATACAATGTCTGCTTCGATCACACAGAAAACTATTAATGGTTTCTATAATGATGCCTTAAATGGTATTAGGAATTCTCCTATTCAAGTTCGCAAAACTAGTACCAAACTTGTTTATATCCCTATTCTGGGAGAACACATTGATACTTACATTGATGGCGATAATGGTTCTATTATAAAAGAAGTTTCTAGATCTGTTCCTACAGATGAACCATATAGAACTTATATAGTTATTTGTACTTCACTAAAAAATTCTACAACAAAATATCAACAGTATTTTATTCCTTTCTCTGATTTTATTCAAAGATATACTTTTATGAATGGTGACTATATTACAGATTCTCATAAATCTGTCTTTTCTAATGATATACGTTCTGTTAGAGCTAAAGGTACTGCTATTGCATTTAAATCATTAGTTACTGATTCATCTACTGGTGAATATGAACAACCTCCTAGTTGGGGACAAGGTATTGCTTCTGGTTCTAATCAAGAAGGTTATTGGATGGCTTCTACTCAACAACCTGATGAATACTATTTTATGCCTATTCAACATTTCAATAATGATTATATTCTAGATATTTAAAACCTTTACATATAATTAATTATATTTCATTTAAAATTTGCTGGAAAAAAGTCAGTGTATGATACTTTTTTATTTTATAGTTTATCTATTATTAAATTGATTCTTCTATATCTTAGGTATGCCTAGTGGACATAGTATGTTAACTGCATTTGTATGTGTATTTTTATATTATTATATCATAGATTTTTATAATATTAAAGACGAGTATAAAATATATGTATTATCAATTTATTTATTACATTATATATGATGTATACAAGAGTTTTAATGAATGCTCATACTATTCAACAAACCATTATTGGATCTTTAATTGGATGTATATTTGCACATTATTATTATATTTATATTAATAATAAATTAAAAAAAAAAAATATAGTTACATTATATAATGTATGATAGTTATAAAAAAAAATATCTGAAATATAAAGCTAAATATTTATTATTAAGTGAAGGATTATTAGGAGGTACTATGGAATCAATATTTGTAAACGGCTCGTGCGAAGTTCTCGTACAACCAGAACAAGACCCAGAAGTTGAAGCTGAACAAGACCCAGAAGCTGAATTCAATACTATTCTTCAATTTGCTAATCAAAATGATTTGGTTTTACAATTTACTTTTGATTCTCTAACTCACAATCTTGATTGGATCTGGCATTTGTTTCCTTCTAATGGAGATGAATATGATTCATATATTACAAAGGAAAATTCAGATAAACTTAAAACTAAATATATTATCTATCATAGTTTAATGGAAATCTATGAATTTCATAATAATGGAAACAACGCTCACCTTGAACATAGAAAATTTGTTTATGATAAAGTTTTATATAATAATTTTACACATACTTTAACTTATTCTGATACACAAAAACCCTTAGATTATTATAAACAATTCTCTAATGATATGTTTAATATTGTTGGAATATAATTTATATAAAACCGGTGGAAAAGTCAGAGCAGGATACTTTTTTATTTTATAGTTATATCTTTATTAAATTGATTTTCTACTCTTTCTACTAAAACTACTACACTATGAACACCACTTCATATCTTCTACAAGAAATTGCCTCTATTAATGATTTTATTGATCAAAATAATATTCCTTTTTATAAACAATGTTTCATAACTATTGAAACTTTGTCTTCTTATAAATGTATTGATGCTATTTATCCTACTCATGATGAAGATGAACTATATGTATATTTACATGAACATTCACAAGATCTACAGAAATTAAGACATATTGTTTATCATAGTTTAGTTGAATTATATTATATTTATATTAGACTTAACGATTCACATTCTATATATCAATCTAAACAAGATTCTCTAAATAAACATAGAGATTATCTTTATAATAGACTTAAAGATGAAACTTCTGAACTTGATAATGATTTTTCACATTTTCTTTATAATATAACTTTATATTATAAATCTCATTCTATTGATTTTTATAGACACACTTATCATGATATTATTGAAATTATATTTTAAATTTATATAAAACTGGTGGAAAAAAGTCAGTGCTAGATACTTTTTTATAGTTTTATGATTTATTAAATTGATTCTTTTATAACTCTTTTTATAATACACACACATCTCATATACTATGCAGTTTCACGATGCTCAAACACTCTCCTCATTTGGATTTAAATTTTCTAGTCCAGATTATGATAGGTCTTCTAAATCATGGACATTTGTAAATCCACGTTTCGGTAATCCAACTATTGATATTAATACTTGGAATACTATTACCAGTGATAACTATATTACTTCTATTAAGAATACTCGTATACGTCAAAATACTAAAGATACCACAGATATTAGAAAACGACAAAAATTACATAAGATTATTACTAATAAGATTAAAAGAAATAGACTTAACAAATTCTCTAATTTCTAAATTATTATGTAATTGGTGGGAAAAAGTCAGAGGAGGATACTTTTTTATTTTTGTTTTATGTTTTCTTAAATTGATTTCTGTATAATATTCTTCATTCAATAACTGAAAGCTACATATTATGCCATTCAACAAGTCCCTCCCTAAGAACGAAATCTCTCTTCCTAAGGCTAAGCCTTCCAAAGAAGATCTTGATTTGAAGAAACAACAAAAGGATAAGATTTATAGTCGCGCTGTCTCCAAGGCACGTGATAATCTTGCACTTTGGATCTTCCAGCAATTTGTTGGTAAAAGATGTTCTGGTGAAGCACTTGAACAACAACTTGAATGTATGTGGCAAGATGAACTTTCCACATATCAACATGATCAAAAGAAGAAAGATCACGGCCCACAAATTCATACTAGGATTTTCCTTGCTGAAACAGATTGTCATAATCTTATTGAAGATGAATTTGAAGAATCTCAAATTCCTACCAAGTTTGATTCTAAGACTAACTCACAAGTTCCTGTTCGATTTACTCCTAAGATGATTGTTGGATTTCAAAAAGGACAACCTTTTAGGGACCATATTAGAGATAATTGGCTTCCTGAAGGACTTATTATCAAATCCTTTTGGGCTAAGGATAAAAAAGGCAATCGTATTAATTGGACTTACGATTTCATTATTACACGAGACAAAGGATCTACTTCTTGTAATTGGGATGATGAAGAATAAATTCTTTATCACATTTACTTAAATTTTAAACACACATACACACACACACACACACACAAAAAACACACAAAAAACACACAAAAAACACACAAAAAAACTTTTTTTTCACTTTTAAACATTTTTATACTACATTATATGTTTTTCTTATACTATAATCTTTTTATAAAATTGATTTTATTTGTTTTTACTATAACACACATATGTATTCCACCCAATATATTAATAATATTATTACTCTTTATAATAATTCTAAAAAGAATGGTTCTATTTCAGACAGAAATAAATATCGTGATTTACTTAATAAAATTCTTCCTAATCATAATAAAACTAAATAAGTTACTCTTTCTACTTACTTCCATTTTTTTTATTTATACTTTTTGTTTTCTTAAATTGATTTCACTAATCATTCGGTTATTCACTAATACATAAAGTATGCCTGCTCTTTCCAAATCCGCTATTGTCGCACAAATTTTCGATGCACTTCCTATGGTTGATGGTTTTAAGTATTCTACAGAAGAACTTGAACAATTTCTCTCAAGTTCTTCTTTCAAAATGAGTACCACTTCTAAAAAACCTTACAATCCTAATCGCAAAGTTAGTGTTTATAATTGTTATCTTAATGATAATTCTGATACTCCCATTGATGAACGCCGACAAGAATGGAAAAGTATTAATTCTGATAAAGATTCTGAAGAATATCAAAAGTATCAACAAATCGCTGATCAAATTAATGCTGAAAAGGATATTCCTTCTAAACTTTCTAAAGAAGAGAAAAAGGCTTTGAAAGATGAAAAAAATAAAACTGATAAAGCTGCTCTTCAAGAAGAACTTAAAAAAGCTAAAGAACTTTATGAAAAACATTCTACTCACTCACAAGTTACATCTGAAACAGAAGTTAAAACTGAAACAGAAGTTAAATCTGAAACAGAAGTTAAATCTGAAACAGAAGTTAAATCTGAAACAGAAGTTAAAACTGAAACAGAAGTTAAAACTGAAACAGAACTTAAATCTGATTCAGAACCTGAAACTATTCCTTCGGATGATGAAAATTCTGATTTTGATAAACAACTTGAAGAAATTAAAAATGATGAAGATCAAGAAATAGTTGCTGAAGATTCTAATGATTCTGGTCTTGATTCGGATGATGATAATGAACAATCATTAAATAAACCTGAATATAAAGGTAAAAAACCTGATAGTCCTGTTAATAATTATAAAGAATGGAAAAAAAATCAACTTGATATTTCACCTGATAAATCTTTGTCTCGATTTGAATATGATAAGGGTAAAGAAGATGATAACTTTAATCCTAAGGAATATGATGATACTTGTCTCTGGTATAACTATATTGAAAATAATATGACTATTGTTGATATCTAAATTTTAAATTTACATTTTAAACTTATACATTTTACTTACTTAAACTTTTTTATTTTTTGTTTTATGTTTTTTTAAATTGATTTCTATATTTTACTATATAAATACATCCAAAAGTATGCCAGCTATTTCCAAGTCTGTTGTTATTGATACTCTTTTTGAGGAACTCGCACAACTTCCTGATTTTGATTATTCTAAAGATCAACTTTTTGATATCTTAAAGCAAACTGATATTAAATTCAAATCTCCTAAAAATAATGATCACATTAAATCTACTAATCCATATTTAGTTTTTCTCAGTCTTAATAAACCTAAATCTTTTGGTGATAATAAAGACCTCAGTGATCAATGGACCTCTATTAAAAATGATTCTAATCAGTTACAATTTTATAATGATGAAGCTAAAAAAATTAATTTACAAAGAGGTGTTCCCCTTGATGATGACGGCTCTCCTATTAAATCTACTCTTTCCTCACAACAAAAAATTAAACAACAAATCTTATTTTATCAAAATAATTGTACTACTCCTTCCAAACCTATCTTTTACGGTAAAAAATTTACTCCTCTCGCACAATTTAAAGAATTTCTTAAATCTAAATTTCATTTATCTTCCACATACTCCTTTTCTAAAACCGACCTCGCTCTCCACAAAACCTCCTTTCATTTTGATCCTAATATCTATTCCGATGAACTTCCATGGTTTCAATTTATTCAAAATAATATGACTTTCTAACTTTACTACCACCCCTTTACTACCACCTTTACTTTTTACCCTTTACTACCACCTTTACTTTTTACCCTTTACTTTTTTCCCTTTACTTTTTTAAATTGATTTTTTTACACCCCCCTTTACTACATAACTATGTCTCTCACTACAAAAGTATTCCACACTAATCAAATTAGTGCTGCTTCTAATATTATTACATCATTTAAAGATTTTGATCTTGTTCATTTACAAGCTCAGATGCAAAGCGGTAAAACTGGAGCATGTTTAAAAACTGCGTTTGATTTAATTCAATCTAAAAATATTGAATCTTTTCACGTTTTATCTGCTATTGGTGATCTCGATCTCAAAAATCAATGGGTTAATAAAATTATTACACATTTTGATGATTACTTTAAACCTAATTCTTCTAATATTACACAATTTAATTATTACAATTTACTTAAACAATCATTAGTTAGTAATGTTTATTTTGGTAAATCAATTAAAACTATTGATGCTTTAGAAACATTCAGAAATTCTTTAATCATTATTGATGAAGTTCATTATGGTGCTTCTATTGACTCTGTTATTTGTAACTTATTTAATCGACTTAATATTAAATCTATTCTAGAAGGAGATTCTTGTGATCTACTTAAGGAATATAATATTAAAATACTTCTTGTTACTGCTACGGCCGCTAATCTAGATGCAATTTTTCACAATACAGATGCATCTAATAACTGGGGACGCATTTATATGGAACCTGGAACAAGTTACAAAGGTGTTATAGATTATTATTATAATAATAATATTTATCCTAATTTTGATATTAATGTTGATAATATTTCTAATATTATTGATATTTTTAATAAATACAAATTATTAAAAAAATATATGATTTTTAGAGCTGTAACTAAAAAATCTTCTATTATTGTAGATTTATGTAATACACTCAATATTCCTATTTTATTTTATGACCAAGAACATACTTTTCAATTTGATAACGTTCAACCTAAAGAATTTACTTGTGTTTTAATTAAAAGTAAACTTCGTGTCGGTAAAGAACTAAATAAACAACACATATGTTCTATTTTCGAAACATCACTTACTATTAATACTGATACTTTACTTCAAGGACTTCTTGGTCGCGTTTGTGGCTATAATATTACTAATAATGTAGATATTTATATTTCTACCAAAAATATAGAAGATATTATAATTGAATTTGATTTAATCAATAGAATTATTCCCGAAGCCTCTATGACTCGTACTAAATTTGTTAAAAATTATATTCATTCAGATGATATGTATCCTACAATTATACACGGCTCTATGCACACTAATAATATTTTATCATTATGTGATGCAGATGCCAGTGCATCTATTACTTAGTATTAAATATATCACTTATGCTTTTTCAAATTGATTTACTTACATTTTTTTAATAACACTTTTTTAAATGTCTTCTAATGCAACAGATTCTCAAATTTTTTATGATGTTGAACAATATGCTGAATTTCATATTAATCAAATTCAAGCTGCAGAACAAATCATCAAGTTATTTGAAGAGGGTAAACATTATGTTCAATTGCAAGCACAAATGCAAAGTGGTAAAACAGGAACTTGTTTAAAAGCTGCTTTTGATTTGATTCATAACTGTAATACTAATGTATTTGTTCTTTCTGGAATGTCTGATGTTGATCTTAAAAAACAATGGATTGACAAGATTGAAGATGCTAAAAATGATTATACCGATGTAATTATTGATATTAAAAAAAGAAAATCTACTCGTAAGCTTATTGAAAATATGCAAAAAAACGTTCATTTTAACTCAGATTTAAAAAAAATTAAAAATATTCAAAATCTTCATAACAGTCTTTTAATTATTGATGAGATTCAATATGGAGCTGATGAATATTCACAACTATCTAATATATTTAAGGATTTAGACATTCAAGATATTCTTACAGGAAATAGTTGTTCAAAATTAGATGAATATAATATCAAAATATTATCTGTATCAGCTACAAGAGGTGTAGAAGATACTATTTATAATGGCAGTGCTAATACACCAGTTAAGCAAGTATGGGGACGCGTTTATATGGAACCTGGTAATAATTATAAAGGTATTGTTCAATATTATAATGCTGGATTAATTCAACCTTCTATTGATTTTAAAGAAGAAAATAGAAATAAAATCGCAGAATTATTAGAATCCTATAAGTCTCAAAACAAATATTTTATTATTAGAGCTAATGGAACCAAAAAAAAAGATTTTATTAGATCTATATTATCTGATCTAAACATTCCTATTAAAATTTATGATCAAAAAAATACAGAAGCTTTTGATAATAAACCACCTACCGAGTTTACAGCAGTTCTTATTAAGGGTAAACTACGTTTAGGTAAAGAATTAAATAAAACACACATCTGTTCTGTTTATGAATCATCAGATGATTCAATGAATAATGATACTTTATTACAAGGTTTACCTGGACGTGTGTGTGGATATAATGTTGAGCAAGATATAACCATTTATATTCCACGTACATCGGAAGAAATTACAAACTTAGTTAAAACATTCGATCTAATTAATAAGGATGAAGCAATCATTGGTCTAGATAAAACTAAGTTTGTACCTCAAAGAAAGGGTAATAAAATAGATGATGTTCATACACCTGATGTACTAGGTGAATCTATTAATGATGATTCTAATTCTATTAAGAATTATACCATACCACAAATAGTTACTTTTGGTAATGTTGATGATGAGGATTTTGGATTCTATAATATAAATGAACATTCTCAAATTAAAACTAATATTCCCGATTTATTAGAAAATTTAGATTATAGTCAATATTCTAAAGAACAAAATCAAGAAATACAAAATTTTAAAGAATCTATTGATAGACATATTACTATTAGAGATTCACATCATATAATTAAAGATAAAGATAAAGATGAATATAAAATTGATAAGTTGCAATATGAAAATAAATGGGAAACTCTTGAAAATTGTATTTTAAAAAAGAAACAATTCACATTATTTGATTCTAACAATATTATTATTATTAGAGTTTTAGATAATATTCAAAATACTTCTTTCAAAAAACATACTTGTATAGTTTATTTTAGACTTGAAAATAAAAATATAATTATTGAACAACCATTTATGAAACCTAAAATGGGTGAAATGCATACACCTAAAAATGATTTTGTAACAAGTTCCGAACCACATAAAACTATTGAGAGTTATTCAAGTGATAGGTGTAAAGAATTTGAAAATTCCAAAAATCTATTAAAAGAAATTGAATCTAAAATAAATAATTTTACTTCTGAACCAGATAATCAAAAAATACTTAGATTAAGACATTCAAATGATTTTAAACATAATGATATCACAAAGGCTGCTATAGCTAAAAATATTTCTGGTATTAAATCTAATATTAAAAAGAAAGACCTAGAAAATGCTATTAAAAAAATTAATATTCCTAATATTAATATTCATAACGTAGAAATTTTCTATAAAACTGATACTATTTTACGAGAGACTACCGGTTTATATATTTTCAAAGAAATTAAGATTATATTACTTAAAAAAAATTAAATAATTAAATAATTAAATTAATTACAATATTAAAAATATTGTTAGAACTTAACAATATTTTTTTATTTATAGTATTTATATTCTATCTTATCATATTTAACTAATTTATGCCTATTCATCCATTTTAATACTCCTTTA
>Ga0209192_10002909_pt1 | contig 11905 bp, 13 predicted proteins | sample ArcticOcean_MG_C_11_FD_187433 | JGI IMG/M metagenome (GOLD analysis project Ga0209192, IMG submission 187433) | Marine microbial communities from western Arctic Ocean - ArcticOcean_MG_CB2_154 (SPAdes) (version 2) | ecosystem: Environmental > Aquatic > Marine > Oceanic | place: Arctic Ocean... | reverse complement strand
CTAAACAAAACTCAGCTAATAAAATCTTTATTTTTGTTTGGTCAATTGCATCAACTACAAAATCAAATCTCTTAGAAATTAAATCAGCTACATTATCTTCTTCTACAAAAAAATCATGGCAATTAATTTCACAATCGGGATTGATATCTAAAATTCTTGCTTTCATTGCATCTACTTTCGATTGGCCAATTGAGCTGTCCATCGCATGAATTTGTCGATTAATATTTGACTCAGCAATATGGTCCATATCGATTAAAGTAATTTTCCCTACACCATTTCTTGCCATCGATTCTGCAACCCATGATCCAACCCCTCCTATACCTATGATACATACATGAGAAGATTGAAAAATTTTAAACCTCCCTAATCCATACAATCGAATAACTCCGCCAAATCTTCTACTAATATCTTGGGAATTAATGCTCATTATTTCTCAAGGACAACAAATGCCGCAGCTATATTCTTTTCATCTGAAATTGATAAATGACAGTGCTTTATATTGCGGCTTTTTACTAGAAAAGTAAGTTCTGACACTGTTTTAATTTTTGGCTTACCAAGTGTGTCATGAATAACTTCGATAGATTTAAAGTTTACTGGTGACCTCATTCCAGTTCCTAATGCTTTAGCAAAAGCTTCTTTAGCTGCAAAACGTTTTGCAAGAAAGTTTTCCTTACCTTCTGTTTTTCCATAAGTGATGAGTTCTTGAGAGGTTAATATTTTTTTTGCCAAAGCAATGCCATATTTATGTAAAGCCTCCCTAATCCTTTTAACTTCAACTACATCAGTACCAATTCCATAAATCATTTGGGGGTCTGCCTTGTAATTATTTTTTTCATATCTTTAATGGCTTTTTGCCAGCCAACAAAAAGGGCTTCAGCAACAATAGAATGGCCGATATTTAATTCGTAAATATCATTCATCGCTACAATTGCTTGAACATTAGTATAATGCAGTCCATGTCCTGCATTAACAATCAAGCCAGCTTTATTTGCAAAATTTACAGCCTCTCTAATAATAGTCAGCTCTTTAAGCTTCTCAGCTTCATTTTGTAGGTTTGCGTAATGACCTGTATGAATCTCAATGATTGGTACATTCATCATAATCGCTTTCTCAATATGCTTTATATTAGGAGCAATAAAAAGCGAAGTCCTTATACCACCTGATGCTAATCGATCACAAGCGTCTTTGAGTAAGTCATAGTTATTTATAATATCTAATCCACCTTCAGTTGTTCGCTCCTCTCTTCTTTCTGGGACTATACAAACATCTTCAGGCTTAACATCTAAGGCAATTTTAATCATCTCCTCAGTTGGGGCTAATTCAAGATTCATTTTTTTTGTTAACAAAGGTTTTAGCTCATATAAATCTTTATCTTGCATATGCCTTCGGTCTTCTCTTAAGTGCAGAGTAATACTATCAGCACCTGCATTCTCAGCATCCAAAGCAGCTTTTACTACACTGGGGTAATCTGTTCCTCTTGCTTCTCTGATAGTTGCTATATGGTCAATATTTACACCGAGTAACATATTATTAATCGCCTTGTAGGTTTGTGAAAAGTTGTTTTGAGTTTAATGGTTTGTCTCCTAAGTAATGTCCAATTAAATACCGCATTAATTGTTTGCTTTGTAATTGAGTATTATCTTCTTCATACTCACCCCCTGACATATCTAATAAAGTTTTCCCAAGAATCTTTACTCCATTGTTAGTTTTTGAAATCTCGGATGCTCCATATTCAACTTCGTAAATGTAAAGCTTATCAGAAACAATTGGATCTCCTTTCTCATCTTGCTTTAAGGGAACTTCGTATCCTAATTCTTGAAGTAATTTAAGCTCGAATTTTCTTAAAGCTATCTCGAGGTTTTCTCCATCGGCCAATGTCTTCATCGTGAGATGATAGAAGTTAAAAAGCTTTGGGTAACTATCCTCTCTAGGTAATAATCTTATTATTAATTCATTAATATAAAAGCCACAAATTAATGCATTACCATCAACTTGAAGGAATTTGTCACACCACTCAATGCTATGTAAAGTTTTTATTTCCCCCCTGCCAGACCAAGTCGCTTGAAGTAGTTGAAATGATTGAAGCATTCCTCTTAGAGATGATCTAGGCCTTCTTGCGCCTTTAGCGACAACTGGAATCCTTCCATGTCCTTCAGAGAATAATTCTGCAATAAGGCTTGTCTCCTTAAATGGGTAAGTATGCAAAATGTAAACATCCTGGTTTTCTTGTTTTGAGTTCGTAGCCACTATTTTACAGGCCTAATGATTTTAGTGCTCTTAAATCGTCAGACCACCCTTTTTTCACTTTGACCCAAGTTTCAAGCCAAACCTTTCCACCGAAAAGCTTTTCCATATCCATCCTGGCATTTGTTGATATTTCTTTTAGCCTTATTCCCTTATTTCCTATAATCATCGGTTTATGGCCATCTCTTTCAACTATGATTGCAGCAAATATTCTTCGAACATTCCCATCATGCTCAAACTTTTCTATTTCAACGGCAACAGAATAAGGAAGTTCCTGACCGGTAAGTCTAAAAATTTTTTCTCTGATTATTTCTGCCGCCAAAAATCTTTCATTCTTATCTGTAATTTGATCTTCTTCATAAATAAACTCTTGTTCAGGTAGAAAGTTTCGGGCGCACTCTAAGAGCTCGTTTAAATTATTCCCTTTTTTTACACTTGTTGGAATTATCTCCTTATAACGACTATTTTCTTTAAAAACATTAATCAATTCTAAAATTTTTGTTTTTTCTTTAAGGCGATCAACTTTATTAATCACAAGTATGATGGGTGTATCCTCAGGAATCATTTGTAAGATTTTTTTATCAACATCCGTCATTTGACGAGGCTCAATCAGGAAAAGAATCACATCAACCTCCTGTAAGGCGTGTTTTACAGTTTTGTTTAAGTTCTTGTTAAGTGTGTTTAAATGCTTTAATTGATAACCAGGTGTGTCTACAAATATATATTGTGTTTCAGGTGTCGTGTGTATGCCTAACAATTGATAACGAGTTGTTTGGGCTTTTCTTGATGTAATGCTTAACTTTGTTCCTAAAAAATAATTTAGCAGCGTTGATTTTCCGACATTTGGTTGGCCAACTATCGCTATAGTTCCACATTTTTTTTTCATGAGTCAGTATTTTTTTTTAATTTTTTTATTGACTCTTCTGCAGCGTTTTGTTCTGCAACTTTTCGACTAGCTCCCTCGCCCTCGATACTTAAGCCTAAATTTGGAATTGAACAACTAACTTTGAAATGCTGGTTATGGGCTTCGCCCTCAATTGAAACTACACTATATTCTGGTAGAGGAATTTTTTTTGCCTGTAGTAATTCTTGAAGCACTGATTTTGCATCTTTTTGAATGTTATTAGGATTAATTGCTTCAAGTCTCTCTTGGTACCATCCTGTGATTAATTTATTTGCGCTACTTATTCCACCATCAATAAATACAGCCCCTATGATTGCCTCAACTGAATCTGCTAAAATAGATGGTCTCCTCCACCCAGAACTTTTTAACTCTCCTTCTCCAAGAATTAAGTAGTCACCTAGATTTAAATCTATACCAATTTCACTTAAGGTAGCAGACTTAACTAGTTGTGATCGTAAACGACTTAAGTCTCCCTCAGGCAATAAATTAAACTCCTTAAATAGTGATTCTGCAATTATAAAATTTAGAATACTGTCTCCAAGAAATTCCAATCTCTCATTATTTTTACCTTGAAAGCTTCTGTGGGTAAGCGCTAACTCTAACAGGCTTTTATCATTAAAATGATATTTTAAAATCTTTTCTAATTGCTCTATATACCTATTATCCATTCTTATTTTATCCAGGTCCCTATTCGATTAAATTGAGAAAAGTTAAGCCAAATAAAAAATGCTTTTCCTACTAATAACTCATCAGGAACAAAACCCCAAACACGGCTATCCGATGAATTATCCCGGTTATCTCCCATAGCAAAATAGTGCCCCTCAGGAACATTGAATTTATAATTACCGCTCGGCACGTCATGAATTAATATAGAATAATTGCCCAGTGTTTCAACAAATTTCGTAGCTTCCATCATTTCATTTTCATTGAAGGCATAGGTATATTTTTCTTGAAGAATTTTTTTTATATGTATTCCATTAATAAAAAGATCTTTATTCTCATATCTTATCTCATCTCCAGGCAACCCTATGGCTCTTTTTATATAATCAATCGAGGGGTCTTTTGGGTAATGAAAAACAAAAACATCTCCTCGGTTCGGTTTTCCTACCTTTATGAGTGTTTTATTCCATACTGGGAGACGGATACCATATATAAATTTATTAACAACTATAAAATCACCGGCAATTAAAGTAGGCATCATTGATCCTGAGGGGATTTTAAAAGGCTCAATAATAAAAGATCGTATAACAAATACCAAAAGTAAAACAGGGAAAAAGCTTCTTCCATATTCAACAATCAATGATGGTTTTTGCTTTTTTGGTCGGACTCTTTTAAGGATTAAAATATCGAGAAAATATATTATCCCTGTAATTATTGTTGCTGCCATTAATAATTTTACAAACATCATTTTTCATCGACCTTTAAAATTGCGAGGAATGCTTCCTGAGGAATTTCAACATTACCAATCTGTTTCATTCTTTTTTTTCCTCTTTTTTGTTTCTCTAGTAATTTTCTTTTCCGTGATACATCACCACCATAGCATTTCGCTAAAACATTTTTGCGCATTGCTTTTACAGTCTCTCTTGCGATTATATTTGCGCCGATTGCAGACTGAATAGCGACATCAAACATTTGGCGAGGGATTAGTTGTCTCATCTTTGAAGTCAATTCCCTACCCCTATAAATACTATTAGCTCGATGAACAATTAAAGAAAGTGCATCGACTCTTTCGCCATTAACCATAATATCTAATTTTACTAAGTCTGAAGGGCGGAATTCTAAAAATTCATAATCCATTGAAGCGTAGCCTTTCGAGATTGATTTAAGTTTATCAAAAAAATCAAGAACAACCTCACTTAAAGGAATCTCACAGGTAATCATGACCTGTCTACCTAAATACTGCATATTCTTTTGAATTCCTCTTTTCTCATTCGTCAATGTCATAACTGGTCCAACATAATCATTAGGTAAAAGAATTTTTAAATTTATTATTGGCTCTCGAATTTCCTCTATTACAGACAAATCTGGCAATCTTGATGGATTCTCAATCATTTTAGTTTTGCCGTCTTTTAACAATAATTCATAAATAACAGTTGGAGCGGTTGTGATTAAATCCATTTCATATTCGCGCTCAAGTCGCTCTTGAATAATGTCCATATGAAGCAAGCCGAGAAAGCCGCATCTAAAACCATAACCCAAAGCAGTTGAGTTTTCTGGCTCAAAATGTAACGAGGCATCATTTAACCTTAGCTTTTCAAGTGCCGTTCTCAGAGCTTCGAATTGATTTGATTCAATTGGATAAAGACCAGCAAATACTTGGGGCTTTACTTCCTTAAAATCTGGGAATGCCTCAGTTGCTTTATTTTTTGAAAGTGTAATCGTGTCTCCAACTTTGGCATTATCTAGCTCTTTTATACCGCATATAACAAAGCCAACTTCACCGGCACTTAATAATTTTTTATTCAAAGCTTTTGGTGTAAATATGCCGACTTGTTCACAAATAAATTCTGAAGCTGTTGCCATAAGATGAACCTTATCTTTTGGTTTTAATTGCCCATCAACAACCCTCACAAGCATAACAACGCCGACATAGTTATCAAACCAAGCATCAATTATAATTGCTTTTAAAGGTTTATCGGTATCCCCAAGTGGGTGTGGCACTCTATCAATAATAGCCTCTAATATTTCCTCAATCCCAACACCTGTTTTTGCTGAGCAAAGAATAGCGTTGTGAGCTTCAATACCAATGACATCTTCAATTTCTTTCCTAACTCTGTCCGGATCGGCTGAAGGCAAATCAATTTTATTTAAAACAGGAAAAACTTCTAAATTTTGATCAAGAGCTGTATAACAGTTCGCTACTGTTTGTGCCTCAACCCCTTGAGAGGAATCTACAACTAAAATAGCCCCTTCACATGCAGCTAAAGAGCGGCTGACCTCATAAGAAAAATCTACATGGCCTGGTGTATCTATTAAATTAAGTGTGTATATATTTTCATCTTTGGACTCATAGCTTAAGGTAACTGTTTGGGCTTTAATGGTAATTCCTCTTTCACGCTCAATATCCATAGAATCCAATACCTGCTCTTCCATTTCACGATCAGCAAGGCCACCACAATGCTGAATAATTCGGTCAGCTAATGTAGATTTGCCATGGTCAATATGAGCAATAATGGAAAAATTTCTTATTTTTTTCATAGAAAATAGTTTGTTTAGAAGAATAAAGACGCAATAGGCGCCTTTATTTATGTTTTGATTTTACCCTATAGAATATAGTTTTTTTTAAAAAAATTATTTTTTTACTTTTACTGGTACAAAAAGAGTATCCCCATTTCGATAAAGCAATATAGCAATTACTTTACCATCAGGAATTTTTCTTAAGTTATTATTAAAGGACTGAATTGATTTCACGGGGGTATTATTAACCACAAGTATAATATCTCCCTTCATAATTCCAGCTGTTAACGAACTTCCTTGAACATCCTTAACTAAAAGACCTTTTCTTCCACCAATTTTTTTCTTTTGTTGAGCTGACAAACTTTGCAAAACTAACCCAATGCTGTTGAATTTACTTGGTTGATTTTCAAGTCTTGAATTAGCAATTTTCTCTTGCGATGGAATTACACCAACCTTTATATTTAGTGTAATAACTTTGCCTTTCCTTAAAATTTCAACTGGAACAGTTGTTTTAGGCTTAGTCATTCCTACATACTTAGGTAAATCTGATGATTTATTAATAATATTTTTATTGAATTTTATTATTACATCTCCAGGAAGTAGGCCGCCTGAATCTGCTGGAGACTTTTTTTCAACTCCAGCAACAAGTGCGCCTTGTGTATTTTTCATTCCAAATGACTCAGATAATTCTTTTGTAATCTCTTGAATGATTATTCCAAGCCATCCGCGAATTACCTTTCCATTTGTTTTTAATTGCTCAGCAACATTTATTGCCACATCTATGGGGATGGCAAAAGATAAGCCCATAGATCCACCAGTTTTACTATAAATTTGTGAATTTATCCCAATTACATTACCCTTAGTATCAAAAAGAGGTCCGCCTGAATTTCCGGGGTTAATTGCAACATCTGTCTGAATAAATGGGACAAAATTTTCCTGTGGAAGAGCTCGATTAATAGCACTAATAATTCCAACTGTCATAGTGTTCTCTAAGCCAAATGGAGATCCAATTGCTGCAACCCACTGACCAACCTTAATTAACTCAGAATTACCAAAGGTCACTTTAGGCAAATTCTTAGCCTTAATTTTGAGTAAAGCAACATCTGTTCTTCTATCAATACCAACAATCTCAGCATTAAATTCTCGTTTATCAGCTAGCTTAACTACTACCGTCTCAGCTTGAAATACTACGTGAGCATTAGTGATTATGTACCCGTCACTTTCAATAATAAAACCTGATCCTGTTCCAGAAGCCGGACTCTTCCGGCGATTTTCACCTGGGGGAGTCATTCCTGGCATGCCGGGGATACCGAACCTCTTAAAGAATTCTTGAAGTTGTTGCTCCTCCCTACTTAAGCTTATATTTTGATTTGTTTGCCCCTTATTAACCACACTAATGTTTACTACAGTCTTCCCTTGCTCCTCAGCAATTACAGAAAAATCAGGTAAACCAACTGCATTTAAACTATTAAAAAATAGGAGTAATGCAAAGACAAAATTGAGCTTTAAAAACTTCATATTTAGTAAATCCTTTTAAAAATTAAATATAATTGTTGCTAAGATTACTTCGCTAAAAAACTTATTGTGATTATTTTAAATTTAGATCTTTTTTTTGAAACGAAAAAATTTTACCCCGGATGATACCTCGGTATCCTTAAGTTTTAATACATAAGCTACAAGGCTTTGTTCGACTAATACCAACCTTCACAAATTTTTCATTCTTAGCGATGGCCACTAATACTTCTATCATTTAGTTAAAATTCTATAGACTCACTAAACTTATTACAAGTTAATGTTGGCACTGAACCAACAGCCATAATTTGATAGCCATCCTGATATCGTGCGCAAATGTTATTAGTACCGACTTTTACATGGCCAACTTTTGGTTTCTGTCCTCGTGAGATTGGTTTAATAAACAAAGATACATAAGACAGTCCATCTGAAAATACTAATTGATGACTAAGGAAATTTAAACCAGACATACGTTTGGTTCTGAAATCAACCTCTTTGTAGCCAGGGGGTATTTTTTTCAACCTCCAAAACCTATTTTTGAGAATGCCTTGACCAACTATTTTATCGTCAAATATATAATTTTTTGATGGGTCAACGTCAGGCTTAAACCAGTCTAGATTTTTATTGCTAATCATATTAATTTGAGTGAAAGAAGCTTGTTCAATAATATTTTCATTCTTGTCAATTACAATCATCTTTAATGGTAAGAAACTTTTCCTATCTAACCAAAAATAATGAAAATATCTAAAGTCGTCAATTGGTGACAAAACTATTAATTGAGAAAGTCTACCGGCAATTCGCTCAGTTTTTCCTATGCTTAGACGATAAAAATCTCTTAGTGTTTCTACATTGCTAGGAAAAATAGCTGGAAACAGTCTTTGTTTTTTTCTTTTTTGAATAATTACATTATCTTCAATGGTGTTGTAGACATAAGTAGTTTTGCCCTGGGACAAAACTTCTCCAGGCGACCCATCTAAGACGTTCATTCTTACAAATTCTTGCTCATTATTTGTTGCGTGAGTAATTTCTATTGATTTAATTTTTTTGTTATGTTGACTACGAAAGACCCCTTTGTAGTTTAGAAATTTTGTTGCTTTTGCTGCTTTCTCAATAATTAACCAAGGGTCATCGCTACTGTGGCTTACACTAATAAAGGAAGAGAATAGAAAAAAAATAAAGAGCAGCCTATAAATCATGCTGTTATTTGTTATAACTTGTTTGAATAAAGAAGTTTACATTTGAAGAGGCATTTGCGAAGTGATCATTGATTAAATCTGTTGGTATATCTGATTCGACAAGTATTACAGAATCAACAGCTTTATACTCGTTAAGATTTAGAGCAGTTAAGCCAATAACAAATAATGCAGCAAATGAAGCAGCTATTGGCCAATAATGCGTTTTTGTAACTCTAGGTTCATCATTGTGTTTGCCAAATCCGCCTAATTGGGTTGGTTCTTTCTCGATAGCATCAATAATATTTTTTGTTAAATTGTGTGACCCGAGATGGTTATTTTGAATAACATCACGAATCAATTGATAGTGTGCCCAATGGCTATTTTTCTTTTGTTTGCTTATTTGATTAAGAAGTTTATCAATCTCAGTACTATCTAACTCATTATCAAAAAAAGATGAAAGTTTTTCATTCATAATATTATCCTTCCTATATTTACCAACGTTTATTTGTAGTTTCTATTAGTGGTTTTAGTTTTTCCGCAATAGCTTCTCGCGCTCTAAAAATTCTAGATCTCACTGTACCAATAGGGCAATTCATTAAGTCAGAAATTTCTTCATAACTTAACCCATCCATCTCTCTTAGAGAGATTGCTTCTTTTAATTCATCAGGTAAGGCTTCGATAGTCTGATTAACCGAAGCTACTATTTCACTGCTCATCATTGTGCTTTCGGGAGTCTCATGATTCCTTAAGTCTGGTGCATCTTCAAAATTTTCGATCTCTTCAATTTCAACATCATTCATAGCTTTTGGTCTTTTACCAAGCTTTACTAGATGATTTTTAGCTGTATTTATGCCTATTCTATAAAGCCAGGTATAGAAAGCACTATCACCACGGAAATTGTTAATGGCGCGATAAGCTTTAATGAAAGAGTCTTGGACTATATCTTCAATCTCAGACTGGTCTCTTACCATCCTTGATAAAAGGCGCGTCAATCTGCGTTGGTATTTTTCAACCAGCATACTAAAAGCTTGTTTGTCACCTTTCTGATTTCTCAACTAGCTTCTGATCAATTGCTCTTTCGGGATTAACCGGGCGAGATTCCATTAGTTTTTCTTCAATATTATTAACTTTTTTAATATTGTACACATGACTCTCAGTAGCTAGTACATTTAATGTATTCATTTTATTAATCGCTTTCAAATAAATTTAATATTTTTTAAAATAATATGGTTACAATAGCGAGACCACAAAAATATATTTTAAGTTCCTTAAATTTATAAGATTTATGTTTAATTTTGATGTTTTGATAATTGGTAGTGGTTTAGCCGGGTTAAGTAGCGCGGTCAAATTAGCTGCCCATAAAAAAGTTGCGATTATAAGCAAGCGTAAACTTGCCGATAGCTCTAGTCATTGGGCTCAAGGTGGAATTGCTGCGGTCATCTCAGATGATGACTCACCAGAGTCACATATTAATGACACTAAAATAGCTGGGGCTGGCTTATGCGATCTCGATGTAACAAAATTTGTTGTAGAGAATGGGCAAAAATCACTTAATTGGCTAGCTAAGACTGGTGTGAACTTCACTACAGATAATAATAGTAAGAAATTACACCTGACTCAAGAAGGTGGTCATTCTCACAGGCGTATTGCACATGTAGCAGATACCACTGGAAGAGCAATACAAGATAACCTAATTAAGACTGCTTCAGAACATCCAAATATTCATATTTTTGAGGATCATATTGCAGTTGATCTCATCACATCAGATAAGATAAACATTTCTACCGGTCAAAATGTTTGCTTAGGTGCCTATATTCTTGAAAACAAAACAAATCAAATTTTTACAATAAAATCTAATAATACAATTTTAGCTACCGGAGGGGCAAGTAAGGTTTACCTTTACACAACTAATCCAGATGTAAGCACAGGTGACGGTCAAGCAATGGGGTGGAGAGCTGGATGCCGAGTTGCAAATATGGAATTTGTTCAATTTCATCCAACATGCCTATACCACTCTAAGGATACATCTTTTCTTATTTCAGAAGCTTTAAGAGGTGAAGGTGGAAAACTAAAACTTAAAAACGGCGAAGAGTTTATGAAGCGCTATGATGAAAGAGGAGATTTGGCTCCGAGGGATATAGTCGCACGTGCTATTGATTTTGAAATGAAAAAAAGAGGACTGGATTGTGTTTACCTTGACATCACAGGTAAAACAAAAGCATTCATACAAAAAAGATTTCCAATGATTTATAAGCGTTGTATGGGCTTAGGTATTGACATAACTAAAGAACCGATTCCAGTCGTACCTGCTGCACATTATAACTGTGGTGGGTTGATTATTGATCGGCAAGGAAGGACAGACGTAAAACAATTGCATGCAATTGGAGAAGTTGCTCATACCGGCCTTCATGGTGCAAACCGTCTGGCAAGTAATTCGCTGTTAGAGTGCTTGGTTTATTCTGATTTAGTTACAGAAAATATCTTAAGAGATAATTTCAAACATAAATATAATTTACCTAAGTGGGACGAAAGTAGAGTAACGGATTCAGATGAAGAAATATTAATCACACACACATGGAATGAATTAAGAACATTTATGTGGAATTACGTTGGCATTGTTAGAACAAATAAGAGACTCTCGAGGGCTCTTCATCGAATTAATATGTTAAGAGATGAGGTAGATGAATTTTATTCTAACTTCAAAATTTCTGCTAACTTAATCGAACTTAGAAATCTTCTGCAAGTATCTGAATTAATAGTGATATCAGCTATCAATAGAAAAGAAAGTAGAGGTTTGCATTTTAGCCGCGATTATCCAAAAACTTTAAAAAATGGTGAAGCTAGTATTTTGATCCCGAAAAACTACATAAAAAAAAATAAGTAATTTAAAATA
>Ga0209192_10002902_pt1 | contig 11930 bp, 7 predicted proteins | sample ArcticOcean_MG_C_11_FD_187433 | JGI IMG/M metagenome (GOLD analysis project Ga0209192, IMG submission 187433) | Marine microbial communities from western Arctic Ocean - ArcticOcean_MG_CB2_154 (SPAdes) (version 2) | ecosystem: Environmental > Aquatic > Marine > Oceanic | place: Arctic Ocean... | reverse complement strand
GGTCCACTGTCGAGGTAGGCAGATCCAGCGCCATCTAACTGACAGCCTCCAGTGCCGTGGTCGGTGGTGACGACGAGCATCGTATCAGGATGCGACTCGATGAACTCAAGCGCGATGGGGATACATGCATCAAATTCAAGAAACTCGTGAAGGATACCGCCAGGATCATTACCATGCCCAGCATGATCGACGCGCCCGCCTTCAACTTGAAGCACGAAGCCATCTTTCGCACCGTCGAGCTGAGTAAGGGCGGCGCTGAACATATCAACGAGGCTTGGCACATCTTTGTATGCACGGTCATTTTGACGGTCGATCGCATAGGGAATATGGCTTTGCGAAAAGAGCCCAAGTAAGGGTCCACCACCACGAATAGCGGACAGCTCCGAAGCGGTTTTGACGATTTGATAGCCCTTAGCTTCAAATTGTGGGATATAGTCGATCACGCTGCTGTCTTCTTGCGTTTGTAGAAAATGACGAGCACCGCCTCCGAGTAGGACGTCAATTTCGCGTTCTAAGTATTGTTGCGCAATTGCATCCTCCATTCCGCGTTTAGGTACATTGGTCGAAAAGCCTGCGGGCGTGGCGTGAGTGATACGACAAGAAGTGACAAGGCCAGTAGCTTTACCCGCTTCTTTTGCATAACTTAGGATAGGTTTGAGCGATTTGCCAGAGGGGTCGATATTGATAGAGCCGTTGTTGACTCGCTGCCCAGAGCCCCAAGCACTCGCTGCAGCGGCCGAGTCGGTGACGGGCGAGTTAGCCGAAGCCGTATCCTGATAGGCACGATGTAAACCTTCGCGCTCGAACAGTTGCATCCAGTTAAGCGGCGTCGCTTTATGGCGTAAATGCCAATGATGAGCGAGTCCGACGGTGCCATTACAGAGCCCATCCACCATCAAATAAATAACGTTCTTTGCCTGACCAGCGGGTTTGACTTCGGTAGTAGCTAAGGTTGTGCACCCAGGGAGGATCGATGCCGCACCGGCAAGACCAGAGAGTTTCAAGAACTGACGACGAGAAGAGGCAGAGGCGTTTTCCATTTCACACAATTAACAGTCAAAACGCGCTAGCGAAAGCTGGAAATTAAGTTTGTGCAGAATTTTCACAAAACGCCCGCCCTAGTCAGAAATAGCGATAAGAAGTCAGGATGAGTGCGCTAATACGGAGTGTGTTATTTTCTAGTGCCTATTGAGTAAGGGTGAGAAGCTCATCTATTTTCTAAAGATTACAATCCGGACAGGGTCTAGCAACGAAGGGACCGGTTCTAATAATGTTAAAAGTAACTACGAATAAGCAACTTAGCTTGCCTAAAGGTCATATAACAGACATACATAGTTAATCAGTAATGAGCACCAAGAAAACTAGTAACATCGCACCTCGTTTCCCTTATTTCAACCGTGAGCTAAGCTGGTTGGCCTTCAATCGACGCGTATTAGAGCAGGCTGAATGTCCCGATTACCCGCTACTTGAGCGAATGAAATTCCTAGCATTCGTTAGCTCAAACCTCGATGAGTTCTTTGAAATCCGTGTCGCGGGCTTACTCCAACAAGTTAAATCTGGCGCGAGCGAAAGAGGCCCAGATGGACTCGGAGCGAAAGAGCAACTTCGCCGCATTCAGGGTATAGTTAAGCGATTGGTGTCCGACCAATACGACTGCTGGGAGCAACAAATCGTCCCCGGTCTCAAAAAATCCGACATTTTGTTCTGCGGCTATGACGAGTTGACCCGCAACGAAAAAAAATGGGTGGAACAATACTTTGAAGATCAAATCTCCCCTGTGTTGACACCTCTCGCCATCGATCCAGCTCACCCATTCCCACAGTTATCGAACAAAGCTCTCTACATTCTCGCTTCCATCGAAGACCCCGAAACGCGCATCATCGAGCAGATGATGGCCATCGTCTCGGTACCCCGAGTGCTCCCGCGCATTATACAAGTCGGCGCCACTCGACGCGGAAAACCCGGCGTCTATATTTCCCTAAGTGACATCGTGCACCGCTTCATAAAGCGCCTCTTCCCTGGCTATAAAGTAACCTCAGCAGTGCCCTTCCGTATCACGCGTAACAGCGACCTATACATCGATGAAGAAGAGGTGAAAAACCTGTTGTCTAAAATCGAAGAAGAATTGATGAATAGGCACAAGGGTGATGCCGTACGGCTGGAGATAGGTAAAGGAGCCGACCCAAAACTGATACAGGAATTCCTGCGGGCTATCAAGCTCCCCCCAGAAAACGTTTACACGATTGATGGCCCAATCAATTTCTTTCGCTTAATGAGCGCTTATGATTTGATTGACCGCGCCGACCTTAAATTCCCTCAACACACTCCCTACATACCAAAAGAACTGGAAAACCCTCAACGCATTTTTGAACAAATCGCGGCTAAAGACATTCTTCTACACCACCCATACGAAAGCTTCCAACCCTTCATCGACTTCCTCAATCAAGCGGCGCGAGACCCTCAAGTATTTGCGATCAAGCAGACTCTCTATCGCACATCCGGCGACTCTCCGGTCATCAAAGCGCTGATCGAAGCTTCTCGCCAAGGCAAACAAGTCACTGTACTGGTCGAAATCAAAGCGCGCTTCGACGAGGCCAACAACATACAATGGGCGCGCCAACTCGAAGACGTCGGTGTACACGTAGTCTATGGACTCGTCGGCCTAAAGACTCACTGTAAAACCTGTATGGTCGTGCGCCGAGAAGAGACCGAATTGCGCCGCTACGTTCACCTCGGCACAGGCAATTACAATCCAAAGACCGCCCGCCTTTACACCGACCTTAGTTTTTTTACATGTCAGAAAGACATCACAGAAGAAGTCGCCGGACTTTTCAACACACTAACCGGCTTCTCCCTCACCCCAAGCTTTAAGAAGTTAATCGTCGCTCCCTTTACCCTGCAGAATAGAATGCAGAAGCATATCCGCTCCGAGACTCGTAACGCCAAAGCTGGAAAGCCCGCTCGAATCATCGTGCAGACTAACAGCCTAGTAGACCAAAAAACCATTGATAACCTCTACCGCGCATCGCAGGCTGGCGTAAAGATCGACCTTATTGTACGTGGCGTCTGTAATCTAGTACCCAACGTAAAGGGCATCAGCGAAAACATCCGCGTGCGTAGTATACTAGGACGCTACTTGGAGCACAGTCGCATCTTCTACTTCGAAAATAGCAGTGGCAGTCAGCCCCACATCTTTGCAGGTAGCGCCGACTGGATGCCGCGCAACTTCTACCGCCGAATTGAAGCCGTTTTCCCAATCGAAGACCCCGACAATCGCAGCCGCGTCAAAGCGCTACTAGAAATCTACCTAAAAGACACGCATCACGCACGGATCCTTCGCGCTAATGGCTCCTACCACAAAGTCTCCCGCAAAAAGGGCAGCTACTTGATGAGTGCTCAAAATTTCTTCTACAAGCAGGCAGAGTCTAAACGTAACGCGCAAGCCGCTGAACACTCAGATGAACCCATAATCTTAGCGATAACTGAGCCGCAATAGACCAGAGCCACTTAATAGGCAGGACAACTCTACCTCGGCCTTGTAGCTGTTCGAGAAATCCGTATCGAGTGATAGGTCCTTATCGGATACATTGTTTAAACAATCTAGCTACGCTCTTTCGAGAGTTGCTTAATTAGGTAATCGACGCCGCGTTTTACGCTACCGTCTTGCTCCATCATATTCTCTACTTGCTTGCATGCATGGATCACGGTGCCGTGGTCACGACCGCCGAAGGCATCACCAATTGATTTGAGTGGGTCACTGGTGAGCGTCCGAGAAATATACATAGCTACTTGGCGCGGGAAAACAATGGCGCTGGTGCGGCGACGACCGATGAGTTCACTAAAGCGAATTTTGTAATAGTCGGTGACCTTTTTCTGGATTTGATCTACGGTAACTTTGCTCGCTGCTTCTTCATGGAGAAGATCGCTAAGCAGCCGCTCGACAGCATTAAGATCGAGCTTACGGTCGATCAAATTAGCATAACCCGCGATGCGAGTGAGCGCACCTTCCATACGACGCACATTTCGCGAGACCCTTTCGGCGAGAAATTCCATAATCTCTTCGTCTAGTTCAATCTTCATGGCTGAGGCCTTATTACGAAGGATCGCAAAGCGAGTCTCAAAATCAGGCGCTTGTATGTCGGTAACTAAGCCCCACTGAAAACGTGAGATTAGGCGGTTTTCAAGACGCTCGATCTCGTTGGCAGGGCGGTCACTAGCGAGGAAGATCTGGCGACCTGACTCGAAGAGATCGTTAAAGGTATGGAAGAACTCCTCTTGTGTGCTCTCTTTACCAGAGAGAAAATGGATATCGTCAACGAGTAGGGCGTCGACGTTACGGTAATACTTGCGGAACTTGGTCAACTTATTCTCACGAATGGCGTGAATAAATTCATTAGTAAACTTCTCTGTTGAGACGTAGGCGATCTTCGCTTTGGGGTTATTTGCCAACATCTGGTGAGCGACCGCATGCATGAGGTGCGTTTTGCCAAGTCCCGTCTCACCGAATACAAAGAGTGGGTTGTAGGCACGGCCAGGTGCGTTGGCCACCGCAATGGATGCGGCGTGAGCGAGTTGGCTGCCAGAGCCGACTACGAAATTTTCAAAAGTATTGGTTGGGTTGATCAGCGTGCGGTGAGTCGGCGCGGCCTGCGTGAGTGGGCGATTGTTTCGCAGATCAGGGGATTGACGAGTATCACGGCTATTAAAACCATTACTACGGCCATCCGCATCTGTCCGATCAGGGCCTGCAGTTTTTGGCGCTTGCTCGACTTCGATAGAAACTTCGATTGCAGTGCCCGCAAAGCTACGCGCTTGCTGACTGATAATATCTAGGAAGTTATTCTCGATCCAAATAGCGTTGAATTCGCTGTGAGTAGTTAATACGAGCTTAGAATCTGATTCTAGCGTGCATACAAGCTCGCTGAACCACATTTCATAAACATCTTCAGGAAAGAGGTTTTTGAGTTCTTTGTTGGTGTTTTGCCAGAGAGTATCTGCTGTTGGCGAAGATGGCATGGGTGTATGAATCGTATAAATAATTATGATTTATTCACAACTCCTTGTAATGTGCTAGTCACAAAGATACTGGGGTTGCGAAAAAGGAAGAAAAAGTAAGCGAAGAAAGTTGAATGGTCTGCGGGGATGCCGCGCATAGGGCATACGTGGACCCGCTAATCGTTCTGGCTGAGTAAGTTACGTGTTATTTGAAGAATATTATAAATGTTAAAAAATTGTAAGTCGTTGGAAATAAGATAAATATGTAGACTGATTACCAGTGATTTCGGTAGAGAATCGGCAGCTAAAAGCACATGGCAAGGACAAGTTCTGCACAAGTTATTCACACTCGCCCAGTGAATAAGCTTTTAAAGATTCTCAAAGGTAATTTTACGGATCTGTGACAGTTTCGTTAAGCACTGGAAAAGCGGTATTTCTGTAATCTTACACAAGGTTATATGCCTCATTATATTTTTGATATTTGTTTCTTTATCGATGGGTTAAGTCGGTTGTTATTATTGAAAATAAATTTCTTAGAACACATCGCCCTACTTTGACATGTGAGCGATCAGCCGATCATTAAATTCGGAGGCGGAGTCGTGGCCAATTTTCATGAGCGCTTGCACCATGGCGGCCACTTCGGTCAGTCGAGCCATATCGCGCCCTGGGCGAACCGGTATTTCCATCAGCGGTACTTTAAGACCTAGGATTTCCATGTATTGTTCTTCCAGCCCAGTGCGTTCTTCATGCATGCCAGTGGTCCAGTTATGGAAATTGATAATTAGGTCGATACGTTTCTCGACCCGCACCGAGCGCACACCGAATAACTCGGCCACGTTAATGATGCCAAGACCCCGGCACTCCATGTAGCCTCGACTGAGCTCTGAAGATGTGCCAAGTAATTCTCTCTCACTAACCCGTTTTACATACGTCAGGTCGTCAGCGACCAAGCTATGACCCCGCTCGATTAGAGCTAGCGCACACTCACTCTTACCGACGCCACTTTCTCCACAAATTAAAGTACCAATCCCTTTTATATCGAGCAATGTGCCGTGCATGTTAGTACGCGGGGCAAATTTATCTTCGAGTAAGAGCGTAGCTTCTGTAGTAAAGGTCTTTGATTTGAGCGGTGAGCGGATAATCGGCGTCTTATATTGATCGGCAAGCTTACAGAGCGCTTTCGAGGGGGCTAAATTACGCGAGATAATCAAACATGGCACTTTGCGCTTCAAAATCTCCGTCATGATAGCGACTCGATCGGCTTCTGTTTTTTCTCGAATAAAAGCCATCTCGCCAGCTCCTAATAGCTGGATACGCTTGGCAGCAAAGGCTTTGAAAAAGCCAACCATAGCCAGTGCGGGGCGGTTTAAGCTACGCTCCTTAATCATGTTATCGAGACCCGACTCGCCCGCGACTAGCTCCATCTCCAGCGGCTCTTTAAAGGAGTCGTAGAAATCGCGAACCGAGACGGCTTCGACAAACTTTGTGTTGTTACGCTGTATCACGGGCATACTTTTAATTCGCTTACATATTAAAATTCTCGCCGAGGTATAACTCCCGGCTCTTCGGATCGTTGATCAAAAATTCGCTAGAGCCTTCGGCCAGAATCGAACCCTCGTGCAAAAGGTAGGCACGGTCGACGATCGCAAGAGTCTCGCGCACATTATGGTCGGTAATGAGAATACCGATTCCTCGTTCTTTAAGCTGGACGATAATCTTTTGCACCTCGTTCACGCTGATCGGATCGACACCGCTAAATGGTTCGTCCATCAAAAGAAATTTGGGGTTTGTGACCAACGCCCGAGAGATCTCTAGGCGACGACGCTCGCCACCACTCAAGGTGTAGGCCTTTTGCCCGGCCAAATGGGTCAAGCCGAGCTCTTCTAGGTGCTGTTCGATGCTGGCTTCGCGTTGGGCCTTGTCGTAGGGCATGGTTTCAGCGATCGCGCGGATATTTTGTTCGACCGTCATTTTACGAAAAACCGATGCCTCTTGCGGCAAGTAGCCAATCCCGAAGCGAGCACGCCGATACATCGGAAGATCCGTCAGGTCATCGTTGTTGAGAAAGACTTTACCCTCTGTCGCAGGCACGAGGCCAACTACCATGTAAAAGGTGGTCGTTTTACCTGCACCGTTAGGCCCTAATAGGCCGACAATTTCGCCCGCATTAACATGGACATCTACCTTATTCACTACACGGCGTTTACCGTATTCCTTAATAAGGCCACGTGTTTCGATCTTTGGAGTCGCTGCTGTATCCACCATAGTTGAGAATTGAAAGCAATCGCAACCACCTGGGCAATGCAATCCTTTAGCAATTGGGCGCGGGGCTTAAATACCTCTAAAATAAGTATTAAAGTGATTACTATGGAGCTGGCACCAGATTAGCGCGTTTCTGAACAGTGTTTGCCCGTATTTCTGGGCGGTATTGGAGTTTGAGGAAAAGTCTACATTCCTTGCGACCCAAGGATATTAAATCAACCAAAGGCTCGGCGCGGGCGACCTGCACAAAAAAGCGCTCCCGAATCAATAGGAGCGCATTTGAGAAATATTCTTCGGAAAATTTTCGCCTAATAGCGATAATGATCGGATTTATATGGGCCATGAGATTTTACACCAATGTAGTCAGCTTGATCTTGGCTCAAGGTCGTTAGCTTGCATCCAATCTTCTCGAGGTGAAGACGAGCAACTTCTTCGTCAATGTGCTTGGGAAGAATGTAAACACCAGGTGTATATTTCTCGACTTGCTTCCAGAGTTCGATCTGTGCGAGCGCTTGATTGGTGAAGCTATTTGACATTACGAAGCTGGGGTGTCCCGTCGCACAACCAAGGTTTACAAGACGACCCTTCGCGAGCAAGTAGATGCTGCGTCCGTCCTCGAAGGTATATTTATCAACCGCACCTTCTTCATCAGGCTTGATGCTTTCAACATCCACGCCTGGCATATCATTGAGCGCATCCACACCGATTTCATTGTCGAAGTGACCAATGTTACAAACGATCGCTTGATCCTTCATCTTGGACATATGGTCAGCAGTAATGATACCGTAGTTGCCCGTAGTCGTGACATAGATGTCAGCCCAACCTAGGGTGTCCTCTACCGTAAGAACACGATGACCTTCCATCGCAGCTTGCAATGCGCAGATCGGATCCACTTCAGTCACTACAACTTGAGCACCCATGCCCTTGAGAGCAGCGGCACAACCCTTACCTACGTCACCATAACCACAGACCACGCCAACTTTACCAGCGATCATCACATCCGTCGCCCGCTTAATACCATCGAGCAGAGACTCGCGACAGCCGTAAAGATTATCGAACTTCGCCTTGGTCACAGAGTCATTTACGTTGATGGCAGGAACGAGTAGTTTACCTGCGTTGTGCATTTCGTAGAGACGGTGCACACCTGTTGTAGTTTCCTCAGAAACTCCTTTCCAGTCTTTAACGACGTTGTGCCAGTGATCAGCAGGCTTCTCTGAGTTAATCTTCTTGAGCAGGCGCTTGATGACTTCTTCTTCTAGGCTGCCCGAATCGGACTCGACCCAGTCGCTGCCATCTTCAAGTTCATAACCCTTGTGAATGAGGAGTGTGGCGTCTCCACCATCATCGACAATGAGTTGTGGGCCCGTGCCATCTGGCCACGTGAGCGCTTGCTCAGTGCACCACCAGTAATCCTCGAGCGTCTCGCCCTTCCATGCGAAAACTGGCACGTCTAAGTTTTTAGCCACGTAAGCAGCAGCGTGATCCTGAGTTGAAAAGATATTACAAGAGCACCAGCGAATATCGGCACCAAGTTCTTTAAGCGTTTCGATCAGAACCGCAGTTTGAATCGTCATGTGCAACGAGCCCATAATACGAACGCCCTTGAGCGGCTGCTCCGCAGCATATTTTTCGCGAGTCGCCATAAGCCCAGGCATTTCAAATTGCGCAATTTCGACCTCTTTGCGGCCAAAGTCTGCGAGGTTGATGTCCTTAACCTTATAATCGGTCGTCGTTTTAGTCAGTGTATCTGTGCTCATAGTAGTTGAAATTTAGTTATAGTGCTGCCTTTAGTGCCTCAGCTTTTGAAGTAGACTCCCAGGGAAGGTTCTCCTTTGCAAAGTGACCATAGTGCGTGGATTCCCGATAGATCGGACGAAGTAAATCAAGTTGGCTTACAATATCAGCTGGTTTGAAACTAAAGACCGCCTGTGCAGCAGCGGCGATCTTAGCGTCTTCGACTTCGCCAGTGCCGAAGGTATCCACGTGAATGCTTGTCGGATATGGGTGGCCTATGGCGTAAGCGACCTCGAGTTCGCAAGCCTCAGCAAGGCCAGCTGCCACGATATTTTTTGCTACCCAGCGAGTGAAGTAAGCCGCTGAGCGATCGACCTTTGAAGGGTCTTTGCCAGAGAAAGCACCGCCGCCGTGGCGCGCCCAACCACCGTATGTGTCCACGATAATTTTACGGCCAGTCAACCCAGCGTCGCCTTGCGGGCCACCAATTACGAAATTTCCCGTTGGATTAATCAGATACTCCGTCTGGTCGTTCAAAAGTTCAGCGGGTAGCACCTTGCGGATTACTTCCTCAATACAGAATTCCTTAATCACCTCGTGCTTAACATCTGCGGCGTGTTGCGTCGAGATAACCACGTTTTTAATACTCACTGCTTTGCCGTCGACATACTCTAGCGCGACTTGGCTCTTCACATCAGGACGAAGCCACGGGATTTTAACGTCCTTACGCTGATGTGCCATCTCACGAAGCAGTCGATGCGCATACATGATTGGCGCCGGCATTAGTTCGGGCGTTTGATTGCATGCATAACCAAACATGATACCTTGATCACCCGCACCTTGCTCGACGGTGTCTTTTCCTTTGGCGCCAGCGGCGTCTACCCCCTGCTTTATATCAGCAGATTGTGCAGTCAAAATATTGGAAATAAAGACCTTATCAGCGTGGAAAACATCATCGTCGTTCACATAACCGATCTCACGAATCGCCCCACGGACGATCTCTTCGTAATTAAGCTTCGCATTTGTGGTGATTTCACCAGCCAAGAAAACGCAATTGCTCTTGACCAGCGTCTCACAAGCCACGCGACTCATAGGGTCTTGTTCCAAACACGCATCGAGCACGCTGTCGGATATATAATCAGATACCTTATCGGGATGGCCTTCGCCGACCGATTCGGAGGAAAAGATGAAATTTTTACTCATTAAGCAGAAGAAAAAAGTCGCTTAGGAGATAATTGCAAGCAATATATCAAGATATCAGGATGAACTGATATGTTAATTTAAACTTCCGATCCGTGCTCGCCCACGGTCCAGTTTTCAAGCGGATTATATTCATCCCTAGTATTTCCAGCAGACGACTTTACCCAATCTAAAAGCTCCTTTACGGAGCGGTGCGATTCTTGGGAATGCCGCAGAGGGGTATCCCCATTGATCTCGTATTTGTTCTGCCGACCGACCTTCGCTCGCTTCAAATAGCCGCCCTCTTCCAGTTCAGCCACGATTCGTTGAACTGCGCGTTCAGTGATTCCAATAGCCAAAGCCACGCGTCGTAATGTTTGATCAGGGTGCGCCTCCAAGTAAATGAGGATGTGCGCATGATTTGTGAAAAAATTCCAGCGTGATTCCTGTGGTAACATGTATTCTAAAATCCGCATAAATGATAACAAGTAAAGCACGAATTTTATTTCGTATTATTAAAGGCTTAAAGTTGTCTCTAATACGAAAATGCGTGCTGAAATAGCTCAGCACAATTATTTTCATATTCAAAGAAACACCGCTTGACATGGACAATGCGATTTTTACTGTCCAACTTTCCCAATTTTTTGGGGTAGTAGCTCAGTTGGTTAGAGCGCCTGCCTGTCACGCAGGAGGCCGCGAGTTCAAGTCTCGTCTATCCCGCCATTTAGCGGCGATCTTCAATAGGAGTTCGTCGCTTTTTTGCGTCTACTTATCTCCTTCAAATTAGACTAAACGCGCGCGATTGATCCAGTCCGTATCCACCTGGTCTTATCGTCACTGCGTTCCAGGTAACAAGTCTCGCTTCTAGCTAGAACATTCAGTAGCCATACAAAAAAGTTGCCTTATTTCCAATACTTTAAAAGACCCTTTAAATAACTCACCCGCCCAATGTATAAGCTCAGGACATACCAGCAGGAAGCGGTTGATCGTACGCTCAATTACTTCAGAAAAAAACGAGACCCCGCAGTCATCGTTTTGCCTACGGGTGCCGGTAAAAGTTTGGTCATCGCGGAGTTGGCTAAAATAGCCCTTGGCCGTGTCTTGGTGCTCGCTCACGTGAAAGAACTGGTTGAGCAGAATCATATAAAATATGAAAGTTATAGCCTGCAAGCGGGGATCTATTCGGCGGGATTGAACCAAAAGGATAGCAAACAAAAGGTGATCTTCGGCAGTATCCAGTCGGTTGCTAAAGCGGACGACACCTTCTTTAGTAATTTTACACTAGTTGTCATCGATGAATGCCATCGCGTCGGCCTCGAACCAGACAGTCAATACGCGAAAGTGATCCAACAGCTTAAGCTGAACAATCACCGCATATGTATCTTAGGGCTAACCGCGACTCCTTACCGCCTAGGCCTCGGCTGGATCTACAATTACGCACTCCGCGGTGAAATAAAGACTCAGGAACTCCGCTTCTTTAGGCACTGCATCTATGATCTGTCACTAGAGTATATGATAAGGAATCAATACCTTACGCCCCCCGTAAAAGTAGATAATCCAGTGACATCTTATGACTTTTCTGAACTCACGGAAAGTGGTCAATTGTATACGATCGCTCAGGTAGAGAAACTGCTCAACCAACAAAGACGACTCACACCCCTTATCATTAAAAACATCATTGATATTACGGATAGCGACCAGAGGCAGGGTGTCATGATTTTCAGCTCTACGGTGAGACATGCGCAGGAAATAATGGACTG
>Ga0209192_10002899_pt1 | contig 11934 bp, 13 predicted proteins | sample ArcticOcean_MG_C_11_FD_187433 | JGI IMG/M metagenome (GOLD analysis project Ga0209192, IMG submission 187433) | Marine microbial communities from western Arctic Ocean - ArcticOcean_MG_CB2_154 (SPAdes) (version 2) | ecosystem: Environmental > Aquatic > Marine > Oceanic | place: Arctic Ocean... | reverse complement strand
TTTATTCTGGAAATAGTGCTTCATGAAAACCAAATTGCTTCATATCTTTTATTCTCATAGGATACAAAATCCCAAAAAGATGGTCGCATTCATGCTGAACAACTCTTGCATGAAAACCTTTGACGTCGCGATCTATTAACTGCCCATACTGATCGACACCCTTATAATTAATATGGCTGGGTCTGGAAACAAGACCACGCATTCCTGGAACTGATAAACACCCTTCCCAACCTTCTTCTTGATCATCACTTAGCAATTTAATTGTCGGGTTAATTAAAACGGTGAAGGGGATCTCTTCTTCGTCTGGATAACGTGAATTATCTTTAAAACCAAAAATCACCAGTTGTATACTTTCTTCTATTTGCGGTGCAGCAAGCCCAGCACCATCCTCAGCTTCCATTGTTTCAATCATATCTTTAATTAACAAATGGAGTTCAGGAGTGTCAAATTGATTAACTAGGGAAGCTTGTTCAAGTAACAGAGGATGTCCCATCTTTAAAATATTTCTAATGGTCAATTTTCTTTATAACCTCCGTAATTAATGTAACAACAGAAGACATCATTTCTTTAGAATTTTTATTAATAGTTTCCAGATTCAAACCTTCCTTACTTAATCCTCTACCAGCAGCATGATTAGCGACCGGGCAAATAGCAGCGTAACTAATTCCTAGCTCTCTTGCCAGGCCTGCCTCGGGCATGCCCGTCATACCTACGATGGTAGCGCCATCGTTTTCATAGCGATTAATTTCAGCCGCTGTTTCAAGTCTAGGGCCATTTACTGAAGCGTAACAGCCATTTTCAATAAATTTAATTTTTAAATTTTGTGAAGAAGCAATCAACTGAGACCTAAGTAAATCCTCATAAGGATAAGTAAAGTCAATATGATTAAGTGGGTTATTAAGTCCATCAAAGAATGTATGTTCACGCGCTGACGTATAGTCGATAATTTGGCTAGGGAATACAAGGTCTCCTGGCTGAATTTCTGGAGCTATCGAACCAACAGTCGCCACAGATATAATAATTTTTACTCCTAAGGACTCAAGCGCCCATAAATTTGCACGGTAATTAATAAGGTGGGGAGGAATTTGATGAGGGTCACCATGTCGGGCTATAAAGGCTACCTCACAACCATCAAGTTCTGAAATTTTTATAGCATGCGAAGGTTCGCCATAAGGAGTTTTTATTATTTCCTCTCTTGTAGGTCCCCATTCTTTTATACCTAAGAGTCCACTTCCTCCGATAACCCCAATCATACATATCCTAAATTAAATTAATAAACACTCTGTGTCATACTTTATATATGTCACATTATATAACTTTAGACAAGGCACGCGAACTAAAAAAACACTATGAGAATTTTCCGGTTGCCACAATTATTTTCCCAAAAAAAATTCGTGAAGCAACAACATTACTGTATCAGTTTGCAAGGCAGTGTGATGATATTGCAGATGAAGGAAACTTTTCAGACCAAAGTAGGTTGTTCCGTTTAAAAGCATATAAGGAACAGATTCATAATTTAAAAAAAAATACAGTCATTCGTACTGCCCTCTTTTCTGATATTAAGAAAGTAGTTGATAATTACAAACTAGACTATTCCTTATTCGATAGATTTATAATAGCGTTTGAACAAGACATTAAAAAAAATAATTATCAGGATATTGAGGAGCTTATTGGTTATTGTAATAATGCAGCGAATCCCGCAGGTGAAATGATCCTAACGCTATTTAAGCAAAATACCAAAAAAAATATTATCTATTCGAACTCACTGTGTACTGCATTAGCTCTTCTTGGAATGACACAAGATATTCCTGAAGATTATAATAAGGGAAGGATTTACATACCAAAAAATGAAATAAAGAAGTTTAAACTTAACCCGGACGATATTAAAAAGAAAAAATTTGGATGTAACTGGATAACATATAAGGAATTTTCAATTAAGCGAATTGAAGTTATTTTACAGCAGGGAAAACCTCTTGAAAAAATATTAAAAGGAAGGCTAAGGCTACAAATTCGCATACTAATAAAAGCTGCAGAGCTTCTAATAAGGCGAATTAAGGATTCTAAATGTGATCTTTTTAATCACCCACCTATGCTTTCTAAGCTAGACTGGGCTTGTATTACATTAAAATCAATAACACCACTATGACACCTCAACAATACTGCATTGATAAAACTAATGAAAGCGGCTCAAGTTTCCTACCAGCATTTTACTTTCTAGGTAAAGAAAAAAAAATGGCATTAACTGCGCTCTATGCATTCTGTCGAGAGGTTGATGATATTGTTGATGAATGTAAAGAATATGAGACAGGTAAAATAAAATTAGATTGGTGGAGCTCAGAGATTACTCGTCTATTTTCTGGAAATCCCCAACACCCGGTAACAAAGTCCTTGGTTAATTACATTGATAAATTTGACTTAAATAAAGAATATTTTATTGAGATAATTAATGGTATGAAAATGGATTTGAATTTTAATCGATATGAAAATTTTAAACAACTGCAGCTTTATTGTTACAGAGTCGCATCTGCTGTAGGTATTCTTTCAGCTAAAATTTTTGGTTTTAATAATATAAACACATTAAAATATGCTCATGATATGGGTATTGCTTTACAACTAACTAATATAATTAGAGACCTGGGTGAAGATGCAAGGCGCGGAAGAATTTATGCTCCCCTGGATGAAATAAAAATTTTTGGTGTAACCGAAGCCCATATATTAAATTACAAAGAAGATGAAAAAATAAAAAAATTAGTACTGTTCTTGTCTGAACGTGCAGAAAATTTCTATTTTTCTGCAATTGATCATTTGCCAATTGAAGATAAAAGAAAGCAAATCCCAGGCCTTATAATGGGAAATATTTACTTTGTTCTACTCCAAGAAATCAAAAAAAATAATCCAGAGAAAATATTAAAACAAAGAACAATTTTACCAGCCTTCAGAAAACTAACAGTAGCACTCACATGCTTCATAAATTACTCTTGGATAAAAAAAGGAAAAGAAGGCTCCTAATCTCTTATAAGATTTAATACCTGTGATAAGTTATCCACTGGGAAAATTTCAATATTTTTTATTTTTTGTTTTGCTAGATTAGCTCTTGGGATGATCGCTCGCGTAAAACCTAACTTTGCTGCTTCTTTTAGTCGCTCCTGCCCTCTTTGAACCGGCCTTACTTCTCCAGCTAAACCTACTTCTCCAAAGATAATTGTCTTAGGATCAATCGATTGATTTTTAAAGGATGAAATAACGGCACACAATACTGCTAAATCAACAGCAGGCTCAGAAATTTTTACTCCGCCCACCGCATTGACGAAGACATCCTGATCAAAACAGGCAATTCCTGCATGCTTATGAAGTGCAGCTAATAACAATGCTAGGCGATTATTTTCCAAGCCAACAGAGAGTCTTTTTGGAGAACCTCCATGAGCGCTATCAACTAAGGCTTGAATCTCAACTAATAAAGGTCTTGTACCTTCTTGGGTCACTGTAATGCACGACCCACTAACGCGTTCACGGTGGTGAGATAAAAATAAGGCTGATGGATTAGTAACTTCTTTTAACCCCTTCTCGGTCATCGCAAATACACCTAGCTCATTTACTGCCCCAAAACGGTTCTTAGCTGCACGAATCATTCTAAAACTTGAGCTCGGATCTCCTTCAAAATAAAGGACTGTATCCACAATATGCTCTAGCACCCTTGGCCCTGCTAAGGTTCCCTCTTTAGTTACATGGCCTACTAAAATCATGGTTATGCCATACTGTTTTGCAATACGCGTTAATTGTGCCGCACATTCTCGAACCTGTGTAACAGAACCGGGAGCCGAAGTTAGCTCCTCTGAATATATTGTTTGAATTGAATCAATAACTACTACATTAGGTTTGTGCTTCTCAATAATGGTAACTATTTTCTCTAAATTTATTTCAGAGAGAATAGAAATATCAGATACCTCTAATTCCAAACGTTTAGATCGCATGGCAATCTGCTGGGAAGATTCTTCACCACTGACATAAATTACATTACAAGACTCGCCAGGCTGCTGAGTGATAACAGATAATGCCTGAATGAGGATCGTTGATTTACCTATCCCAGGGTCGCCACCCAATAAAATAACCCCACCAGAAACAAATCCACCCCCTAATACTCGATCAAATTCTGAAATCCCAGTTTTACGCTTATACACGTCCTGTGTTTCAACATCATTGAGTTTCTGGAGACTAGTGGACTGAGTCAAAGATGCATAGCGCTTAGACCCCTTAGTCTCAATTAACTCTTCTGAAAGTGTATTCCAGGAAAAACAATGGGTGCACTGCCCTTGCCATTTTGTCGACTGTCCACCACATTCTGAACAATAATAAGCAATCTTGCTCTTAGCCATCTACATACCTTAGTGGAACTCTCTTTGTTGATGAAATACTGCATAGAAGTTCGTATCCAACTGTTCCTGATTTTTCGGCCACGGAATCTACTGGGATATTTTTACCCCAAAGCTCTACTTCACTGCCAATTGATGCACCTTTTATTTTACTAATATCAACATAGAGCATATCCATCGATACCCTTCCTATAGTTGAAGTCATAACATTATCTACCATAACTGGAGTGCCAGTTACTGCATGTCTCGGATAACCATCAGCATAACCGCAAGCTACAATACCTATCTTCATTGGTGTCTTTGCAAAAAAGGAAGAGCCATAACCCACACCCCCCCCTTTTTTAATTGATTGTATTGCTATAATTTTACTTCTCAACGACATAACTGGAACTAAATCTAGTTCCTTAGCTGAAGTGTCATCAAAAGGGGAAGCCCCATAAAGCATAATGCCTGGCCTAACCCATTCTAATCGACTCTCAGGATAACGAATTAAGGCTGCAGAATTCGCAACTGATCGTTCAAGCTGTTTATACTCAATGCCATTAAATGCTTCCATTTGAGATGCAATACCTACCGCTTCATCAGCATTAGCAAAATGTGTCATTAATATAATTTTTCCAATAAATTGTGATGCATTAACGATTTTCAAAATACCAGGTACCTCTTCGGGTAAAAAGCCCAATCTATTCATTCCGGTATTAACTTTAAGGTGAATGTCGATAGGTTTTTTAGGTTTTTCATCAAAAATAAGATTTAATTGCTCTTGATTATGAAGTGTTACACCAATATTAAGTTGAGCTGCAATAGAAACCTCATACCTCTCAAAAAATCCTTCTAGCATAAGAATTTCTTGATTAAAGCCGAACTCTCTGAGCTCAATTGCCTCTGTTAGACTTAGCACAGAAAAACCATCAGACTGGTTAAGTGCACTAGCTACCTCAATCAGGCCGTGACCGTATGCATTTGCTTTTAATACACTCATAACTTTACTACGAGCTGAATAAGCCTTAGTGCGCATAAAGTTATGAATTAGTGCCTGAGAATCAATATTTGCTTGTAAAGGGCGCATAAATTAAAACTCGGGGGCATAACTAGGATTGGCATAGTTTTCAAAACGGGTAAATTGACCCAAGAAAGTTAATTTGATTTTCCCTGTTGGTCCATTTCTTTGTTTGGAAATTATAATTTCAGCCAAACCTTTATCAGGACTGTCTTCATTGTATTGATCATCTCGATAGATAAATAAGATCACATCTGCATCTTGCTCAATCGCACCGGATTCTCTTAAATCTGACATCATAGGGCGTTTATCTGGTCGCGATTCTAAACTCCGGTTAAGCTGCGATAACGCAACTATGGCAACATTTAATTCCTTAGCAAGGGATTTTAATGACCTTGAAATCTCAGAAACCTCAGTCGCACGATTTTCACTTTGCTTTCCACCTGCAGCTGACATCAATTGAATATAGTCGATTACAATTAAACCTAATTGACCTTCTTGTCGCTGAAGTCTTCTAGCACGAGCTCTGAGTTCGTATGAATTTAGGGCTCCTCCTTGATCGATAAATATAGGAGCATCATTAAGTTGACCCAATGAATCAGTAAGCTTTTCCCAGTCATCATCATCAAGATCCTGACCACTTCGTAATTTTTTTGCATCAACTTTACCAACTGAACCAATTAAACGAGTAGTCAATTGTTCAGATGACATCTCCATTGAAAAAATAGCTACCGGTAATTTTTGATCGATAGCGACATTTTCAGCAATGTTAAGAGCTAAGGCTGTTTTTCCCATTGAAGGTCTTCCTGCCAACACAATAAGCTCTCCCGGCTGAAGACCTGATGTTAAATTATCAAGGTCTGTATACCCAGTAGCTACGCCAGATATATTACCTTTATTTTCCATACGCTTTTCAACACCCTTGATAACTTTTGGTAATAAATGTTGTATATTTTCAAATCCAATAGCGGCTCTCATTCCGTCATCAGCAATCTGAAAAATTTTAGCCTCAGACTCATCTAATAACTGTTGAGCGTCTCTGCCCTGAGGAGAATAAGCGCTTTCAGCAATATCTGAACCCACCTGAACTAGGTTACGCATAATCGATCGTTCTCTTACAATCTGAGCATATCCTCTTATATTGGCTGCAGCAGGTGTGTTTTCAGCCAATAAACCTAAATAAGATAACCCACCTACAGCAGCAAGCTCATCATTCTTCTCAAGGGATTCAGCAACGGTTACAATATCAGCCGGTTGATTCGACTCTATTACCTTGATGATGTGCTGATAAATAGTACTATGATCGTGCCGATAAAAATCTTTTGAAGTGATCACATCGGCAACTTTATCACTTGATTCATTATCAATTAATAAGCCACCCAATAGTGATTGCTCTGCCTCAACTGAATGTGGCGGGAGCTTTAAAGTATCAATGTCATTATCAGCCATTTTATGATTATAACGAATAAAAAAAAGGCTGCCCTATTGGCAGCCTAAAAATATTAAAATATTTTATTAGGCGTCCTCACCAATTACTGTTACAACAATTTCAGTTGTTACATCATGATGTAATGCAATTGTGATTGGATGCTCGCCAATTGTTTTTAATGGGCCATCAGGCATACGAATTTCTGATTTTACTACCTTTAGACCAGCTGCATTAAGCGCTTCTGCAATATCAATATTAGATACAGAGCCAAATAGCTTCCCATCAACCCCTGATTTTTGAAGAATTTCTAATTTATATCCCTCTAGATCCTTCACTCTTTTTTGAGCAACAGTCAATAAAACCGCTTGTTGCTTTTCTAATTCAGCCCGTTTTGTCTCGAACTCAGCCATATTAGTTTCTGTTGCTCGCTTAGCTTTACCATGCGGTATTAAGAAATTTCTTCCGTAACCATCTTTTACTTTTACAACATCACCTAGGCTACCAAGATTTCCTACTTTTTCTAGTAATATAACTTGCATAATATTCTCCTTAGTGCTTATCGGTGTATGGCAGTAGCGCTAGGAACCTTGCACGCTTAACTGCTGTAGTTAGCTGTCTCTGATATATTGATTTTGTTCCTGTAATTCTTGCAGGAATCAATTTACCATTCTCTGTAATAAAATCTTTTAAAAGGTCGACATCTTTATAATCGACTTGTTTGATGCCTTCTGCAGAAAATCTACAGTAGCGTCTTCTTTTGTACATATCTCTTGCCATGATTTACTCCTAATTTTTAATTTGAGTAACATGGAAAACTAAATGACTTGATTTTTTTGATCTCTTATCAAAAAAACCGAAAAATGAGAATTTATTTCCCACTCTTAAATCATTACTTGCTAGCTCTCCAATTACTACTGATTCAATATCAACATTAACAATTCTTTTTAAGCCTGCTTCATTTTGCTCTGATTCATTTCTTATTCTTAAACTAAGAACTGGCATTCCCGCAGGTGTAAAGCGCTTGGTATCTAGGTAAATAATTTCACCAAAAAGTGAATATTCATTCAAGACCTATACTTCTTCCTTTTTAGCTTCAGTTTTAGCTTCAGTTTTAGCTTCAGTTTTAGCTTCAGTTTTAGCTTCGGTTTTAGCTTCAGTTTTAGCTTCAGTTTTAGCTTCAGTTTTAGCTTCAGTTTTAGCTTCGGTTTTAGCTTCGGTTTTAGCTTCAGTTTTAGCTTCGGCTTTAGTTTCAGTTTTAGCTTCGGCTTTAGTTTCAGCTTTTGGTGCAGCTTTTATTTCAGCTTTTATTTCAGCTTTCGGTGCAACCTTTTCATCACCAACTAATGATTTAGATTTTTCTTCCTTCATCATAGGTGATTGCGCTGTAATTGCTGTCTTAGTAGCAAAAACTAAGTGCCTAATAACTGCGTCATTAAATTTAAACCCATGCTCTAGTTCAGCTAATGTTTCAATCGAACATTCTATGTTCATTAAAACAAAGTGGGCTTTGTGAATTTTTTTTATTGAGTATGCAAGCTGTCTCCTACCCCAATCTTCTAAGCGATGAATTTTTCCTTTGCTTACGCTTATTTGCGCTTGATATTTCTCAATCATGGCCGGGACTTGTTCGCTTTGATCAGGATGTACAACAAAAACTAGTTCGTAGTGTCTCATAGACTCTCCTTATGGTTATTAGCCTCCAACATTTATTGTTGTTGTGAAGCAAGGATTAAAAGAGCACACATTATAATATTTTTTTTAATAAAATCAATGGCTTTATGGTTTAAATTTTGTCTTTAATATCTGCTCCATATATTTTCCCTTTTAGGTATTTGACTTGATCCCTTATTTTTCCAGCATTTTCAAATTCAAGATTTCTAGCAGCTACTTGCATTGCTTTTTGAAGCTTAGAAATTTCTTTAATGATTTCTGGCTCTGAAAAATCTTCATACTTACGATTTTCTTTTTTTTCTGCCTGAATACGTCTATGTTCATCTACATCTTCAAGTCCATCGATAATATCTTTAATGCGTTTCTTTATTCCTACAGGGGTAATATTATTATCGATATTAAACTGTAATTGTTTTTCTCGTCGGCGCTCTGTCTCATCAATTGCTGCCTTCATACTTCTAGTAATTCTATTCCCATAGAAAATTACTTTACCATTTAGATTTCGTGCAGCTCTCCCGGCTGTCTGGATTAATGAGCGCTCCGACCTTAAAAAGCCCTCTTTATCTGCATCTAAGACAGCCACAAGTGATACCTCAGGAATATCGAGGCCTTCGCGTAAAAGATTAATACCAACTACCACATCAAACTTACCTAACCTTAAATCACGGATAATCTCGACCCGCTCAACGGTATCAATATCAGAGTGGAGGTATCGAACTTTAATGCCATTTTCTGTTAAGTAATCTGTTAAGTCCTCTGACATTCTTTTAGTTAGAGTTGTGACTAAGACTCTTTCTTCAACATCAACTCTCATCTTGATTTCTCCTAGTAAATCATCTACCTGAGAATCCGCTGGCTTTACATAAATTTTTGGATCGATTAATCCAGTAGGTCGTGCAACTTGCTCTACAATAATCTTGGCATGAGTTGCCTCATAATCTGCCGGAGTTGCTGATACAAAAATACACTGGGGTAGTATTTTCTCAAATTCCTCAAATCGCAAAGGACGATTGTCATGAGCTGAAGGTAATCGAAATCCATAGTTAACAAGATTTTCTTTTCTGGCTCGGTCACCTTTAGACATACCACCAATTTGAGGAACTGTTACATGACTTTCATCGATAACCATAATTGAATTCTTTGGAAGGTAATCTAATAATGTTGGAGCTGGCTCACCTGCTTTCCTTCCTGATAAATGCCGAGAATAATTCTCAATACCCTTACAAAAACCAATCTCATTAAGCATCTCAAGATCGAATTTTGTTCTCTGCTCAATCCGTTGTGCTTCTACAAGTTTGTTCTGACTGACATACTCTTTAACCCTCTCATTCAATTCAACCTTTATTCGTTCAATTGCTCTTATTGTTGTTTCTCTCGGCGTAACATAGTGACTCGATGGGTATACTGTGAAACGCTTAATTTTGTCGAAGACCTGTCCAGTAAGTGGGTCAAATGAAGTTATAGACTCAATAATATCATCGAATAAAGAAACTCGAATTCCAGTTTCTGAGTTTTCAGCTGGAAAAATGTCAATCACATCACCTCTAACTCTGAAACATCCTCGTGAAAAGTCAAAATCATTGCGCTCATATTGCATAGATACCAAACGTAATATTATATTTCGCTGGAGTAGCTTTTCTCCAGTCTGCAAATAAAGCACCATACCTTGATAGTCAACTGGATCACCAATACCATAAATAGCCGAGACAGTAGCTACAATTATAGAATCATCCCTTTCTAATAAAGCCTTGGTAGCTGACAGCCTCATCTGCTCTATATGCTCATTAATACTGGAGTCTTTCTCAATAAAGACATCCCTCCCAGGAACATAGGCTTCAGGCTGATAGTAATCATAATAGGACACAAAATATTCAACCGAATTGTTTGGGAAAAACTCTCTAAATTCGGAATATAACTGTGCAGCTAATGTTTTATTAGGGGCCATAACAATTGCGGGGCGACCAGTTTTCGCAATAACATTTGCGATGGTATAAGTTTTTCCTGATCCTGTAACACCCAATAATGTCTGAAACTTTTCCCCCTGATTGATGCCCTCGGTCAGACGTTCAATCGCATTCGGTTGATCGCCTGCAGGCTCAAATGGTTTAAATAATGTAAATGGACTGTTTGGAAATTTTTGATTCAATGGTTTTAGCCTACTAAAAAAAGACGTAATTTTAACAGGTTGAGAACTTTAATTGTTACGATAAGTCTAGAAATAACATCAATATTAAAAAGATCAGTTATTTATGAAATATATAAAAATTCTCCTATTATTACTCATAACATTTTCAACCGGAAGCTTTGCATATGATCAAAAAAAACTAATGCATGCATGGACTTCCGTAGTAATGGTTAGGGGTTATACCGACTCTGGTGCATTAGCATATGGATCAGGTGTAATTGTCGGAGAAAATGAAATTATTACCAACTGTCATGTTTTGCGAAATACAAAGCAACCTTGGGCCTCCCAAGGAGATACTAGTTATTCTATTACAGAAGTTAGGGCTGATCGCTGGCAAGATTTATGTCTACTTACAGTTTTTAATATGAATAGAATTCCTGTTCCAATTGGTGACAGTAAAAATTTAGTTAAGGGTCAGGAGTTAGCTAGCATAGGTCACTCACATGGTGCCCCAGTTCCATTAACTACAGGTGGTTATGTTATATCTACCTACGAATCAAATGGTGGGCGAATTATTCGAAGTAGCGCTAAATTTCGGATGGGGGCGAGTGGGAGTGGTTTGTTTGATATGGAGGGAAATTTAGTTGGAATTAATACCTTTAAGACTACTGGATATGGCGCATATTTCGCAATGCCTGCAGAATGGATACATCGTCTAAAAACTCTGCCCGCAGAAAAAGAATTTCCTATTAATGGAAAAGCATTGTGGGAAGAAGCAGAAGAGACAAAGCCCTTCTTTCTTAAGATTGCAATTCCAAAAATCAAAGAAGACTGGAAAACTCTAAAGGGCATCACAGATGAATGGATAAAAACAGAAAAAAATAATACAGAAGCCTGGTATGAAAATGGGCTGGTAAATGAAAAGCTAAATCATATGGACATTGCCAAGATATCTTATGAAAAAGCCATTAAGATTGACCCAAAAAATACAGACGCATTATTTAAGATAGCGATTATCATGCATAGCGAGGGTAGGACATCACAAGTTAAAAATATAAAGATAAAACTCAAGGAACTACACCCAGCAAAAGCTGATGAACTTGATGAAATAATCACATGCAAAAAAGATTGTTAAAAGTTTATTTGTGTATTGCATTTTTTTAAGTAAAATCTAAAATTAACCAAACTTAATTTTTGGAACAACCCTTGGCAAAAATCGCATTATCTTCTTGTGTTAACAGAATTGAAGAGTCCCCAACCCTTGCAATTACAGCCAAGGCTTTAAAACTAAAATCTGAAGGCAAAGACATTATTGGTCTTGCTGCTGGGGAACCAGATT
>Ga0209192_10002895_pt1 | contig 11953 bp, 9 predicted proteins | sample ArcticOcean_MG_C_11_FD_187433 | JGI IMG/M metagenome (GOLD analysis project Ga0209192, IMG submission 187433) | Marine microbial communities from western Arctic Ocean - ArcticOcean_MG_CB2_154 (SPAdes) (version 2) | ecosystem: Environmental > Aquatic > Marine > Oceanic | place: Arctic Ocean... | reverse complement strand
ACTCTCAGCCCCGCCGTACAACTGCTGAACATAGACCAACTGGACGACATAGTCAAGTGGTGGATTGACTGGTGCGGAGGTGAGCTAAACGACAGATACGGATTCACCTGGCTTGCGACAGTATGGTACCCTCTCATATGTAACCCCAACATGGCTCCACGTGAGTGGAGATTGAACGTGGCTGATAAGTTATCAAAATATAAATTTGATCAGAATTACCAAAACATAATAAACGAGTTAAGGAGAGATCAGCACACGCCAGAGAAGTACCAGGAGTTGCAGAAGGCATTCATTAAGTACAACGACAAACAAGATCAATTCCGTAGAGTGCCAAAGACCTGGAGAGAACTATTGCCCGATCTAGAGAGATTGATAGTAAAAGCATGAAAGAAAAAATAATAGATATTGGACATAATGTTGAGGACACATACTTCAATCATCCACAACAGATAATGGCCAACATCGTTAATGCACTGCATAAGAATGACAGAGTTGTATTGCACCTGACAGAAGGTGTTGCACTAGAAGAATTAAATTACAAAGAAAAAAACTTCTTGCAGATACTCAGAGATCTTTGTGCTGAGAACAGTTGGCCTGCTAATAAAATACATTTTGTTTTGCCTAATCTTATACAAGACAAGACAGTGTGGCCTTCCATAGAATATGGCGGGTCGTCAACTGCAAATAATAATATCAAAGGCAATTTGTTTTTACACACTCAACTAGTTGATTTTGATGTACAGAAAAATTTTAAACATACCTTCGGACATTTTGTAGTGAGAAGCACGTGGGATAGACTGATGCTAGGCAGTCACCTTTACACAAACTATTTAGATAAAACATTCCAGACCTACTGTAAATCATTAGATAATCCTGCACACATGCTACACATGGATTTCGATATGTTACTACACGTCGCAAGTTGTAATAACAAGTTGAACACAGAGATGTTAACCCAAGTTGTACAGTTTATCGGAAAAATGCCCATTGAAAAAACAAAAAACAAATGCATCAGTGAAAAGAAACCTGATGAAGTATTCGGGTGGTTAGAAGGTCCAGTCAATGCAGAAATACTGAATTGGTATAATAATATATTTGTGGATGTGGTATGTGAGAAGATGATCACGGGCGAGACATTCTTCCCCACAGAAAAGACAGCAAGACCGTTAGCAACCAAAACACCATTTTTGATCATGGCCGCACCAAACTACATCAAGAACCTGCGTAGGTTAGGCTTCCGTTCATTTGGGGAGTTCTGGGACGAGGGTTACGACTACCAACAAGGTGTACAGAGGGTGGAATCTATAAAGTGCATCATAGACAATCTTGGGCAGTTGGACAGCAAACAGTTGCAGAATATGTATCAAGACATGTCATCTATTCTAGATCACAATCATAAAATATATCACGAGCTGACGCCAGACAAGATTTTCTCTACTTTTATTTAAAGTAGTCTACCATTTCACCTTGCCTATAAAGGTCCTCTATGATGCGTTTGAGTGGATCCATTATCCGATCGTTTTTATAGATGTCAAGATGTTCGAACATCTCTGTATTGAATCCAGAGCCTACCCAACAGTGCTTTAGTGGATCAAACGTGGCGTACCCTTTAATAGGAATCATGCATCAGTAGTTTATTTTGTTCATCCCAGCATTGCCAAAGCTCTTTAACATAATCAGGATAAAAATTAACATTTAGTTTTTCAGCAAGGGACTCTATCCCTGCACAAAAGTCTTCTAACGTTCTCAACTGTCGCCAGTGAATTGATAAGTGGTTAGGTTTGTCTGTCATTAGTTTCTGAATGCAACTCAATTCAACATTGTACACTTGAGCCTCATGTCCCGGCATATCCAGCCTTTTAAGCCTAGCCAGTTTGGTTATCATGGGCACATCATCATCCTCGTAGTCGATAAAGATAATGCTATCCCAATAAGGATCACTGCCCCATGTGCCATGACGTTCACCGTCTTGAAATTGTCTGGGGTGAAAAGTTGATATCAATTTTAAAGTAGTTGCCTGAAATACAGATGTATCTCCTGGCGGGCAATGGTATTTGATAAAGAGCTGTTCAGATTTTGACCAATCCTTATGATTCCAGTTGTTGTACATCTGTAATCTTTGATCTGGAGTATAATGTTTATCCAGTGCTGTATGTAATAGATCTTTTGGTAGGCATGGAACAGTTTTTGGATCCAATGTTAGGCTTCTTGCAACTAGGTTGCCACCAGATCCCTGTATATATATTATTGGTGCGGTCAACAAAATATATTCTCCATCTTGTGTTTTTGTTCTTTGCTGAACTCGTAGAATCTTTGTTTGTTATGTTTCAACGCAGGTAACATATCTTGATACATGGACATCTTATCTTCTTTTGATTTGCTTTCTAAGAACTTTAATACTTTTATGTGATCGTTCAGTACATCGATAGAACATTCTAAGTCAACATGAGACCAGTACCTATTGAATGTCTTGAAGCCATTCTTTTCTAACCACTTGTACGTTTTAGGATTGCCCTGTATGATGTATGGCCTAAGACCTATCATGGGTTTCCAAACACGTTCGTTAACAAACACAGGTTCCCAATGATTGAAACATGTCTCTGAACTTATGTACAGCAGACATTGATTCCACACATCCAAACGGCCCACGGTCACTAGATCATTGGGTATGCCACCGTAATCTGCTTTGTTATTTTGTCCGTCGTTCTTGTAAGGTTCGTGTGATTCGTCTAGAGTCATTGGCTCCCATGTTCTACCCTCGCTCCAGTCTAAATCTCCTTCTGACATGGCCCCCAATGTTATTATACCATTATCAACTAGATTATGTTCGATCGCTAGTTTGGCAAAGTCCACTCTCCATGGTCGAGGTTTACGTTGGTAGCACAAGAAATCCTTGGTGCATGTTTTCAGCATTACGTCTTCGTCCTTGTAGTCGGGCATCACCCGAGGTCCCACAATAGCATGGAAGTTCCACTCATACTGGCCAGCATCAAACATTCCAATTCTATAAGTTTTCTTTATGCCAAACTTCACACACATTTCGCTTATGTGTTTGTCCATAAGGTACAACGGATCTATGACTGACAACAAGAATAAGTTGTCAAACTTCACGTTGTCCTTGAACAGTTGTTCTATCTTTTCCCACTCTCCGTTATTGAACTGTGGTCCGAACCACGTTGTGTTAATTAATAGATTACGCTCGTTTGTAAATTTGTTCTCGATCTGTCTAGCAGTGTTATCACATATTTCTATTTCTTCCGGACCGTACTGCCAGTCGGCAGGGAATGTTCTCCCTATTCTTTTTAGCATTACAGCATCGTCCTTATGCCCTCTGCCAGGCCAATAGTTGGTTCTAGGCCTAGGCTCTTCAACAGGGTGATGTCTGCGTACCTGTAACCCGCACCCTCGGGTTGATCTGTCTGTGTCTTGAGATTTAATGAGTAGTCTCCGTGTATCTCCTTGTAGATTATCTGTGCCACTTCTTTGAACGTTAGTGGTATCCCTGTGCCTACGTTCAGCACAATGGGTTCTTCTCTGTGTACGAGATATTCAAACACTCTCAATGCATCATCTATATGCACCCAATCACGCACCTGTGTACCACTGCCCCACACACTGCACTCACCTCTCTTTGTCCTTTCGATTATTGCAGGCAACGGGTAGTCCATGCTCTGTCCCGGGCCATATATGGTGAATGGCCTAATGATGTGGCTCTTTACTTTAGCGAACTTCAGCATACACTCTGCGGTCAGTTTGCTCATGCCATACATGTCAAATGTCTCACCACCCATCATGCTCTCGTGCATGGGTGTGCCTTGTTGTGTCTGTAGTGCTTTCGGGTACGCGGCACAACTGCTAGGATATATCATCCTATCCACATGTGTCTCCGCCCATTGTATGACCTGTCTGTCTAACTCTATGTTTTTGGTTATCCTGTACAGGTTGTTGTCTATTCCCTTGCGTCCTCCCACATACGCGGCGAAATGTATCAGCACATCAAATCTCTGATCTGGTAATCCATATCTGAATATGTCCTTGTCTATATCTATGCCAGTGACTGTGTGTCCTTGCTCCTGCATGTATCGACAGGTATGTCCTCCTAGGAAACCTTCACTGCCGGTTACGAGTATTTTGAATTTGTCCTGCATCTACTTTGTACTTATAAACTCCAACATTGGCTCTATCATTTCCTTTATCATCAACTGTTCGACCAGCTCCGTGTTCCAGAAACGTTGGAAGTTGTCTATGATTTTGTTTTCTACATTCTTGTATCTGTATATCGATACCTCGTCTACTACCATGTCTATTCTCTTGTTTATGTCTTTTTCTGTATCATAACTTTGATCGAACAGTTCGGAGAAGGTGTTGAATCCCCACGACTCTAAATTTTTTAAACTACGAGCATCACCCATGAGAATAAACGGATGACCATACATGATGGGTTTCATAGTTTTTTCTGTGATGAAAACACTATCCTCATCTGCATCAACAATGTCCTGGAAACATTCTGCTATCAATGTGAACTGTGTGTTGTTGTACCATTCAGGTCTGTATGCTCTTTGTGGGAATGGAGGAATCAACGGATCGTAATTTTTCACAGGGCCCTCCAGACCAATACCATACTCTAAGAAACTGTAAATTGCGTTTGCCAACAAACCCTTTTCTTTCAACACATTATAAAGTCTAACCCTAGGTTCTTTGGCATCTCCCATTTGTAATAGTAATAATTTTGTCTTGTCGTGTGTGAACGGCATATCTTTTATGGATGCTTTCTTGTCTTGTTGGCTGAAGTGCTCCTCAAACCAGAACCATTTTGGTACGGCTAGCACACGCTCGTTGTTGGTGTAACCATTATTAATGATACCAAGTGTTTTATTATCAAAGTTGTCCTTACAGAAAAAGTTTGTTTCCCACACACCGTCAGCAATAAACTTACATGTACCTTCGTATTTCTTTAATTTGCCTCTCGACTCGTCAGTACGGTACATGAATGTTGTGTCATCATCATAGGCCAGTGTAGCATCATAATCAGACACATCAAAGAATCTTTTGAACAATGGCAGATGATGGGCTGATATGCTATTAAGGAAGGTCTCATCTACACATACTAGTCTAGATTTCATAATACGTCTTTCAATATATACTCAGCCCATATCCTATGTCCGATATGATTAGGATGAACTTTGTCGGGAGACACATGATGCATATGATTTACCATGTGTTCTTGCTTCTCCGCTTGTGCAATTTTATCCATCATCCATTTCTGGAATGCAAATTTTTGATCACTGTTGGCTAATACATTTTCAACATTCTGCAAGTGCTTGAGACAGAACAAATCAACAAAAGTGCCAGTGAGGTCTACATCTGACAGTAGTCTATACCAAGGTAAAGGAATGACTTGATCCTGTTCTAGTACATCAAACCCGCTGTGGTCCACGTAGTTTGTACCAATCAATAACCTTATGTTGTCCGCAGACCCAACTAACATTTTTATATCTTTTAATGTCCTTCTGTTTATGTCAACAAAGAAGTTCTCAAAATCGTCTGGTGATGTCATTTTGTTTGTTTGGAAATTTTTTTTGTAATCAGTCATGCTATCTTGCCATGTGTTGAACCATCTGCCGGTGCTTGTAAAGTTCACCATCACAATTATCTTTTTGAATTGTAAGAATGGAACAAGAGCTCGTAGTTCCCATATCTTGTGTAACATCCATTGATTCCCTTGGGCATAAAATCCTAGGTTAAGCCAGTTCCATTTCTTCTCTTTGGAAATTAAGTTGCCATATAAGTGGTTCCTTCTGAAATCGTCCTGATCTTGTGTAATGGTGACAGCGTCATTGTTACTGTTGCATATACCCGATCCCCAGGTCCAGCTGTCTCCTATGGTTACCAAAAGTGTGTCACTGCCTCTGTCCACATAATCGTAGGGCCACTCATGTTGTTCATGATGACTATGCAACGGACCCACAGGTGAGAAAAAGTGCTTAAAATTGTTTTGATCTAATGTTATTTTCTTCATTTACTTTTCCATTATATACATGTATAATTATCTATATGAAAATACCAAAGGATGTTCTTGACGACAAGGGCATATTATACAATCAGAAATATCCATATGGAGAACTGTCCAGGGTGACCAAGAATCATAAGAGACACTACGAAACACCAGACGGTAGGCAATTACCCAGTGTGACAACTGTACTGTCAGCGACCAAGGACATGACACATCTACACGCATGGCGTAAGAGGATTGGTGCAGATAAGGCCCAACAGATTACAACCGAGAGTGCGAACATAGGGACAGTTATGCATAACTCACTAGAGAAACATGTGAAGGGCATTGACCGAACACCTGGATCAAATCTAATACAACAGAAAGCATGGGGCATGGCCAATGTCATTATAGAGAACGGATTGAAAGATGTTAGCGAAGTGTGGGGATCAGAAGTATCGCTTTACTACGAAGAACTGTATGCAGGCACCACAGACTTGGTTGGTGTATACAAGGGTGAGCCAGCTATTATGGATTTCAAACAGTCACGTAGGCTCAAGAAGAAAGAATGGGTGGACGACTACTACCTTCAGTTAGTGGCATATTCAGAGGCACACAACAAGCAGTACGGCACGGACATTAAGAGTGGACGTATGTTCATATGCACACAGGCCAACGAATACCAATCGTTCGAAATAGACAACTATGACTACTGGACTGACCAGTGGTATCGTAAATTGGAACAATACTACAAGTCTGTACTGTAATAAATAACAACATATGCCGATAGTACAGATATCTAGAATACAGCACAGACGTGGAAAACGGACAGATCTACCACAACTAGCCGCAGGAGAACTGGGGTGGGTTGTTGACGAACAACGATTGTTTATAGGAAACGGAACAGTGTCTGATGGTGCCCCAGCAGTGGGCAATACAGAGATTGTTACGAATGGCAGTTCAGCATTTACGACAGCTCTAAGCCACACGTACAAAGGATACCTAGAACAACAAACTCCTATTGTCACAGGTGCTTCAGGCGATGTCACAAGGACATTACAGCAAAGATTAGACGACTACGTTTCAGTAAAAGACTTTGGAGCAGTCGGTGATGATTCAACTGCAGATGTTGCCGCCATACAGAGAGCGATTGACGAATTGTATAGAGACACTGATACCACTGTCAGCAACGACGCAAGGGCAAGGAGAGTTTTGTTCTTTCCTGCAGGCACCTACAAGATTAATGCATCACTTACGATTCCACCATTTGCACATTTGGTTGGAGAAGGCCCAGACAAGACGATTATTAAAAATTCAGCATCTGCTCCAGCAATGGTTACAGAAGATGACGAAGGACAGACGTACGGGGACATAGGTGACTCTAGTGCAACTACACCTACACAAATACAAATTTCAAACATGACTGTAAGGACAACAGTGGCTCACGGTGGACTTTCAATAGATAACGCAACAAAAGTTTTTGTGGACAATGTCAAGTTCCAAGGAACATTTGTTTCCGGAGGAACAGATTCATCAAACTCAAAAGGTGTCACAGTTAGGTCTACTACTGCTTTACCATGTGCTTATATTGTGTTCAATCAATGTCAGTTTACAGGGTTTGCTAGACTAGTGGACATGAGTTTTGATGTAACCAACGTAAGATTCACAAACTGTGATTTCAACACAGCCTACTACGGTGCCATGCTTGGTGAAACAATGGATGGATCAACAAACGGTTTAACGATAGGACCAAGGGACATACAGTTCTCAGGTTCAAGCTGGAGCACAATAGGACAACAAGCAATTTATGTGAAAGCTTCAAGTACAACGACAGGCATAGGAACTAGAAACGTTATCTCTTATGGTAACTGGTATGCTGAAACAGTTGCAAACAATTTTGACGGAGTGCAATCTATCGCAGAAGTTCCAGTAATACAGTTTGACAATGACGAATGCACATCAACCCTGGATTTCTTTGAGAGAACAGATCAGCGAGACACGGACTTTGGTGATTCGGCTGATCCATCGAACACCCCACCAGAGGTGCAAGGAATAGGTTTACACAGGAAAGCAGTTAAACAAATCACACTATCAGACAACACATCGTCGGCCACCGATACAGGAATATACCTTCCTGGTTTTTCAGACAAAGGTGTTAGGATAACTTACAAAATGAACAGAGGTGCCAAGTATAGAACAGGAGTGTTCACAATAAGCTCGGCCGGAGAACTATGTACATTCAACGACGACTTCGAGGAAACATCAGACGTTGGTACTACATTGTCAGCTATAACCTCAGACGGTGACTCCACTGCTGGTAACGATACCATACGTGTGAAATTTGTGACAACATCTGACTCAAGCACTGACGTTACTATGGAATACCAGATAGAAATACTGGTATAATCTTCATTAAACACTAGACAAAAAAGTCTTTTCAATATAATATTAGTACATTATAAAATAGCAAAACGACGTTGTAGTTTTAGCCTTACGACAATGACAAAATATACTAAAAAATTATATAAACACAGAATTAGATAAATATGGATACAACAAAAACAACAATCAAAAATAAAAATTACAAAAACTTAATGCCAAACACCAACTCCTCGACAATTAAGGTACAGAAGAGAGATGGCAAGCTGGAGATTCTTGACATCAACAAGATCCATTTTGTCGTTGAAGAGGCCTGTGAAGGTCTGTCAGGTGTAAGTTCTTCTCAGATAGAGATGAATGCCAACATACAGTTCTATGATGGCATGACGACAAAAGATATACAAAATGTTTTAGTACGTTCAGCAAATGATCTAATAAGTTTAGAAACTCCTAACTATCAATTTGCCGCGGCAAGATTATTATCTTATGATGTAAGAAAAGAAGCACATGGTCAATACGAATACATTCCGTTATTAAAACTGATTGTGAGAAATATCAGACTAGGTGTGTATGACAAAGGTATCCTTGACAAGTATTCAAAGACAGAGATTAAAAAATTCAACACATGGATCAAGAGAGACAGAGATCTTAAATTTACATACGCAGGTCTGAGACAGATATGTGACAAGTACCTTGTGCAGGACAGAAGCACAGGACAACTGTATGAAACACCACAAGACATGTACATGATGATTGCGGCCACACTGTTCGCAGAGTATCCGGCAAAGACAAGACTGGCCTATGTTAAGAAATACTACGATGCGATATCACAACACAAGATAAACATTCCAACGCCAGTAATGGCAGGAGTAAGAACTCCTATAAGACAATTTGCTTCTTGCGTTCTAGTGGACACTGACGACACACTGTCAAGCATATTCTCAAGTGACATGGCTATAGGATTGTACGTTGCCAGAAGAGCAGGCATAGGAATCAACGCAGGACGTATCAGAGGTATCAACAGCAGAATCAGAGGTGGGGAGGTCCAACACACAGGAGTCGTTCCGTTCCTCAAGAAGTTTGAAGCAACAGTAAGATGTTGTACGCAGAATGGTGTGAGAGGTGGTAGTGCAACTGTCCACTTCCCAATATGGCACCCAGAGATAGAAGACATCCTTGTACTTAAAAACAACAAAGGTACAGAAGACAACAGGGTAAGAAAATTAGACTACTCGATACAGATTACGAAATTGTTCTATGAGAGATTCATGAACGAAGAAGACATCACATTAATTTCACCACACCAAGCACCAGGACTGTATGAAGCATTTGGTACACCAGACTTTGATGACTTGTACTTAAAGTATGAGGCTGACAAAACTATTCCAAGGAAAACAGTAGCGGCTCAGGACTTGTTTGGGGACTTATTAAAAGAGAGAGCAGAGACAGGACGTATATACATTATGAACTTGGATCACTGTAACTCACATAGTTCATTCAAAGACAAAGTTTCAATGAGTAACTTGTGTCAAGAGATCACATTACCCACAACACCCATACAAGATATACACGATGACCAAGGAGAGATTGCACTTTGTATTCTTTCAGCAGTTAACGTTGGTGGATTAAATGACCTAAGTGAACTAGAAAATATATGCGACTTGGCTGTTAGAGCATTGGAGCAGATCATAGATTATCAAGACTATCCGGTTAAGGCGGCAGAAGTTAGCACAAAGAGAAGAAGAAGTTTAGGTATTGGTTACATTGGACTGGCGCACTACTTGGCCAAGCATGGTGTCAAGTATTCTGATCCAAAAGCATGGGATCTAGTTGACAGACTTTCAGAAGCATTCCAATATCACTTGTTGAGAGCAAGTTGCAACATTGCAATGGAAAAAGGCAAGTGTGAAGGCTTTGACAGAACAAAATACGCAGACGGACAACTGCCAATAGATCACTACAAGAAAGATGTAGATAAAATTGTACCACACAAACAGAGAATGGCATGGGAAAGTCTGAGAAAAGACATTGCCAAGCATGGACTAAGACACAGCACACTGTCAGCACAGATGCCAAGTGAGAGTAGTTCAGTAGTTTCAAATGAGACAAACGGCATAGAGCCACCGAGAGCATTGTTATCAATCAAGAAAAGCAAGAAAGGTCCTTTAAAGCAGATAGCACCAGGGTTCCCTAAACTTAAAAATGATTACACTCTGCTATGGGACATGCCAGACAACACAGGTTACATCAATGTTGTTGCTATGATGCAGAAGTACTTCGATCAAGCCATATCAGGCAACTGGAGTTACAATCCCACACACTTTGACAACAACGAAGTTCCACTATCAGTAATGGCTAATGACATGCTGACAGCATACAAACTTGGGTGGAAGACAAGTTACTATCAGAACACATACGACTTCAAAGGTGATGATGAAGATGTACAACCAGCCGGACTGAGTGCTACCATAGACACTGATGATGGTGAGGATGTAGAATTACCTGAAAACTTAATAAGTAGTGACACTGACATCGAAGGCGAAGACTGCGATGCTTGTACAATATAATGACAAAAACTGTTTTTAACACAACGAAAGTTGACTGGATGAAGCAACCAATGTTCTTTGGTGAGGACATGGCTATCCAACGGTATGACGATATCAAATACCCACAGTTCGACAAGTTGAATCAAACCATGCTGGGTTACTTCTGGAGAGCAGAAGAAGTCAGTTTGCAGAAAGACAGAGCAGACTTTATGAACTTTAGACCTGAGCAAAAACACATATTCACAAGTAATTTAAAATACCAAACACTGCTAGACAGTGTACAAGGCAGAGGCCCATCACTAGCATTCCTACCATACTGTTCAAATCCTGAACTGGAAGGTTGCATAGTTACGTGGGACTTCTTTGAAACTATTCACTCAAGAGCATACACGCACATTATGAAGAACGTTTATTCAGATCCTGCAGAAGTGTTTGACACCATACTAGAAGACAAAGAGATCCTAAAGAGAGCCAAGACTGTCACAGAGAACTACGACAAGTTCAACAAGATGGCACTGGAATACACAGTCAAGGGCAAGGGCGACATCATAGAACTTAAAAGAGCATTGTATCTTGCAATGGTCACAGTTAATCTGCTAGAGGGATTGAGATTTTACATATCATTCGCTTGTACATTCGCATTTGGTGAACTCAAACTCATGGAAGGTTCTGCTAAGATACTATCGTTGATCGCAAGGGACGAAGCGACCCACTTGAACCTGTCCACACACGTGATCAAGGCATGGCAGAAGGGTGATGACGCCGAGATGACAAAGGCCATGAAAGGCACAGAGAAAGAAGTTATTCAGATGTTCAAGAACACAGTGGAAGAAGAGAAGGAATGGGCCAAGTACCTGTTCAAAGATGGTTCTATCATAGGACTCAACGAGAAACTTTTGGGCAACTATGTGGAATGGATCGCAAACAAGAGATTGAGAGCATTGGGATTTGATCCAATATACGACGTGGCCGCATCAGCTAACCCACTACCGTGGACACAGCATTGGCTATCAAGCAAAGGCATGCAGGTGGCGCC
>Ga0209192_10002880_pt1 | contig 11999 bp, 10 predicted proteins | sample ArcticOcean_MG_C_11_FD_187433 | JGI IMG/M metagenome (GOLD analysis project Ga0209192, IMG submission 187433) | Marine microbial communities from western Arctic Ocean - ArcticOcean_MG_CB2_154 (SPAdes) (version 2) | ecosystem: Environmental > Aquatic > Marine > Oceanic | place: Arctic Ocean... | reverse complement strand
GTCATCCTCTAAAGTATCAAAGCCGTATGGTTTTTTATCTAATGCTTGGGAGGAGGAACCTCTCGTTTCGATACCGATAGTTCCTGAATAATCTATAAATTCATCGGTATCGGCGTCTGTTAGAAAATTTCGAGCACCGTCAGGCCGTTGAATAATTTTCATAGTCGCAAGTATTTTTGGCTCATTAGGAATGTCTGCACCGTTTTCAGTATTGATAATAACAATAGGTAGATTACTATCCGTAAATACAAGGTCACTTCCACTGAATACATAGGAACTTGTATATACCGTGGATGGTATATAGTTTTCTAAAAATATTTGTGCACGCACTGTTGTGTCCTCATTAATTTCAATAGGACTTGTATATATCGTAGAAGTGTCTGTGGGGTTATTATCACCCATTGTATACCGTATTACTTCCTCTGAACTATTTCCAGATAAACTTAAACGTATGGGTGCATTAATTAGGCCTCCTTGGTTAGAAAAAACAACTTCACTTTGAACACTTCCTAGGTATTCTTGACTAGAATTTTCATAACCAGGCGTAGTATCTGCATAACTTACAATCGCTCCAGAAGTTGTAGAGATTCCAATAGATGTGTTCTCAGGAAGATTCTCCGCAACTATCTGACTCAAAGTCTCACCCGAAGCAGTTGTTAAACTTAATGTTTCTGAGCTCGAGGATATTTTAAAATTTGTATGCAGCTTGTTCGCTGTTAGCTCTAAAACAGAAGGTGGTTCAACACCTGTAGTACTGGGTACTGAAAAAATTGCCGATAAAAAAGGTATGATTGTAAAATCAGAGGAGTTTGCACTGATGTTGTGTGCTTGAATGGTTAAGATATTTTCACCTTCATTTAAAATTGAATTAAAATCTGTAATCATAAATCTTTCTGGTTTTCCTCCTGCATATATTTGTGCCTCATGATCGGTAATTGTGCTTGCATTGTAAGCCGGTCGTGCGCCATCTATATTTGCTCTTGCAACCTCATTTCCATTTATATATGCTACAAAGGCATCGTCATAATCTATATCTAAAATTAAGGATGAAATGGCAGTGGGATTCTCAATACCAAATGTTTTTCTAAGGTATATGGATTGTGTTCCAATTGGAATTTCGGTAGCATCATCTCCATCAGCATATCCAAATCCAGAAATACCTGAAGCCCAGATTGAATCATCAAAATTTAAACCATTCCAATTTTCATCGGGCTCAGAAGTTGGAATTAAATACTTAAACTCATCTCCTTGGTTTATGAGTGTTCTTGGATAGCTAATGGAAGATCTATCTTTATTTGAAGCCCATAAAAGTACGTATTCATTCGGCGCTAAGATTCTGTTTGGAAATGCCCATTTTGTAAGGTTACTTGTATCATCAGATAAAGTCCAGCCATTAATTGAAACATCTTCTGTTCCAAAATTATGAATTTCTAACCAGTCTGGAGTATCTCCATCTTCATCTGTATGAATAGAATTAGAAGAAACTACTTCATTTATTCTTACGTCCTGTGCTGTTAAATTATAGATGCTACATAGTAAAAGTACAAATAAATAGTTGGCATTGGTATTCTTGAAATTATTTTTGTTTTGCATTTATTTTGTTTCTGTAAATTTAGTATTCCGTTATTTTTAACTAGATAACTCAATAAACAAACTTACTGAATTATAACTATTTAGAAATGGATTTAGCTTTATAAAAACCATACAAATACTATACATTGAAAGTAATAACTTGTTTTGATGAATATATTTGGTAGTTTTATTTGTGTTTTTTGAAGTTTAACAATGGTTCCGAATTTTTATAAATAATAGAAAATGGTCAGTTACTAATTGGGAATGCTCTTAATCAAGATATGGAAATTAGAACGCAGAACTCATGATTTAAAAGGAATGTTTAGTTTTCTTATGTATCAGGTGCATCCTAAAATTTTATGAAAAGGTTTTGTAGTTCTCAAAAATAACCGTGTTATGCACAATATTTGTATTCCCTTATATATTTGCAGAATCGATGAAGTCGTTCAATGTTTCATTGAGACCATCAATAACTTTTTCCACTTTGGAGAAGACTAACGCTTTATCCTTTAAACCTGTTTTTTCTTTATATAAATCACCTAATACCATAAGATTATTAACAGGTGCTCTTAAGTTATGCGATGCAATATGTGCAAAACTAGAAAGCTGTTTATTTTTATTTTCTAAATATTGGTTTAATTCCTCTAATTCTAACTTTTTTTTTGAAAGTAATTCAACACGACTTTGTAGTTCTTTATTAACAGCTGTTAATGTATTAGAGAGTTCATTTGCATTTTTTTTTGATGAAAGGAGTTCCTCCTCGTATTTTTTCCTTTTTGAAATATGGAATACTGCCGAATGGGTATATAAGTGGGTTCCCGAGATATCTTTTACTTCTATTGAGTTTAGCAAGACAGGAAATTTAGTTCCCTCTTTTTTTATGAAATTGAAATTTACTTCCGCTATCGTACCACTTAACTTTAAAGCAGGAATAAACACACTTTCAAAATATATTTTTTCTCCAAGCGAAAGGAAATCTGTGATTTTTTTTTGGTTAATGACCTCTTCTCGCGAATAGTTGGTAAGTTCTAAGAAATTTTTATTTGAATCAATGATGGTTCCATCGGGTAAGGAACAAAAGTAACTACTAGGAAAAGTGTTATAAAATTCTTTATAATCCGTATTATAATCCATTAGTTGTGCTGGTTTTATTTAACTATATCAAATACTTTTTTATTGCTTCAATCGTTTTATTGGGTGCACTGAGGTGTGGGCAATGGCCTATTGTTTCCAATACAACAAGTTTGCTGTTAGCGATGTTTTCATTTACAAATTTCCCTACTTCAAGGGAGGCAATGGCATCTGTTTTAGACTGTATAATTAGTGTATCCGTAGTCAGTTTTTTAAGGTCTTTTCTGTTGTCTCCTAAAAAAGTAACTTTTGCAAAATGGCTAGCTATTTCTGGGTTGTTTTGACAAAAACTTGCTTCCAATTCTGCTGCTAACTCTGGTCTGTCAAGATTGTCCATAATAACAGGTGCCATGGCACTAGACCATCCTAAGTAATTAGAAGCTACCGTTTCTAAAAGTTCGTCAATATCTTTTTGATCAAACCCACCAAAATAAGCAGCGTCATTAATATATCGGGGAGATGGACCAATCATAATTAATTTTTTGAAGAGCGCTGGTCTTTTCACGGCTGCAAGTGTGGCGATCATAGTGCTTACGGAATGGGAAACCATGCAAACGTCTTCTAAATTCAGAGCATCACAAATATTGATAATATCATCTGCATGCCCTTCAAGTGAATTGTATTTGTCGCAATCATACGCACTTTCATCCGATTTTCCGGAGCCAACAAGGTCTATAAGAACTATTTTGTGCGTGTCTTTGAAATGAGGAGTAATAAATCTCCATATATTTTGATCGCAGCCATATCCATGAACAAAGAGCATGACTTTGCTAGCGGTGCCTTGAACTGTTATATTATTTTTTTTTATTAATTTTTCTACCATATTATTGGTATAAATAGCAATGTAATTTTAGTTTTGTGGGGTGTTTTTCTTTAATAGCATTTCAAAGGCAATTTAAGAATTTAATGTCTTCTTTTATTCTATATCTACAAAAACGACTTATACTGTCGTACACTATCCTAGAAGATGAAACAAAGCCAAAGCGTAAAACAGCTCTACATGCAGCTAAAAATAGCTTCGCAGACTTATAATTAATTGAGTATCTTTTTAAAAAAAGAGAACACCACCATTGGTTTAAGGCAATTGCAGCGCGATATTATTGATTTGGAATTGTTTTTAACCCCAGCAGAATATTTGTTAGAAAACAGAAGATAAAATTTTCTTGTGTCCAAGATATATCCGGCATAAAATCAAGGTTTTCTTTTAATTAGAATACGAATAGTAATGAGGTACTTTTAATACATACAATAAAACTTGAAGGTAGAAACCTCGTATTCTTTTACAGGAGTCCAATTATCTGTGCGCCTGTTTTATGTACGTCTTTGGTGCTATTGTTTTCTGAAGGTTCTGCTATTCAATTGCATTTAGACTAAGGATATTCTTTCATTTGGAAGAACGCACTATCGAACTCAATATACTTTTAAGGAGGAACTATTGAAAGCAAAATACGCTGCAGTTTTTGATGTTGTCGTTAAAAGCAATTGACGCCTGTGTATAAATGTAAGGCTATTTTAGTAGGAATTTCGAGAATGCTAAAGATTGGTTATTTAAAAAAATAACCTTAATTTTATTGAAAATTAAAGCGCAAGTAGTGTAGTGTTTGGAAATAAAAAATAAGGAAGGACCCCATACTATTTTTTCGCTACAATTTTAGTAAAAATACAGTTTTAAGGACGGATGTTCTGAAATCATCATACTACAGATTCGTTTTAAATAAACCCATTACATTGAAAAATAAATACTTAGAGGAAACGCTGCGTGAACTTGTGAATGGACATGTAAAAAAGCGACATCCATTTCGCTATTTTGTTTTGGCTACCATCGAAAACGGAAGGCCAACACAGCGCACGGTGGTGTTGCGAAAAACGTTGCCAGACCAAAGTTTAGTGCTCTATACGGATAAAAGAACACAAAAAATAAAGGACCTTCAAAAGAATTCGGATTTTAGCGCCTTATTTTATGATGCTAAAAAGTTACTGCAAATACGGATCGAAGGAAAAGCAGAACTCATAACGGATACAGCCCAAATTGCAAGCTATTGGCACACTGTGCAAGCGGCGTCTAGAAAAGACTATACTACCGCTTTAGCGCCGGGAACTCCCATAGAAAACCCAGACGAAGTAGGGCATCTGCTAACAGAAAATTATTTCTGTCCTGTAAAACTTGTACCCCATACTATTGAATATTTGCGTTTACAGCGGCCGAATCATGTACGGATTTTATTTTCTAAAAAGGAGAACGATTGGTCTGGTGAGTTTTTAGTGCCTTAATTTTTAAGGGCTTTAAAGAGGAGTTGTTTTTAACTGCCAAAAAATGCGATCAGACGTGTTTGCGTATGGAAAGTTGCGTGTTTTAAGCACTAAAGTTAGCAAATAAAGCACAGATAGAAAGTCCGCAATAAGTTGCGTTAGTAGTTGAGTACTGGTAATAAATTTATACGGTGTTGCCAGTAGTTATTTTTATTCGCTCTTTTAATTCTTTAAATATTTCTTTGTCTGCTAATGTAAATAATAACATTTCAAGTTCGTAAGGTTTTGAATTTTCCCCATAAATTAATTCCGTGTTTGTTTTTATAAAATCACAAAACTGGAAATAAGCATTTTGTTGAGAAACATACAATTCGGTATTTTCGTCATATTCCGAAATATGAGAAATATTTACAATAGTATTCATATCAAAGTTTGCAATTATTTTATTCCTGCCACTTGGCATTGGAAAATACTTTTTCTTAAATCCGTTTTGATTTTCACAAGTCAAAATTAACCAATTCAAAGTATAAATTACTCTTGAGTCATAAATCACAAAATTTTCAGGGTCTATAAATGAAGATATTTTTGAAAGTGAAGAAATTGTACTAAAACAGTCTAACGATAATTTTCGTTTTTCTAATTGTTTTTTAAATCTCCTAACTTTTTCAATATTTCGTTCATTTGGTTTAAAACCTCTAATTCCTCCCCAATTATTAACTATCCAAAAGTCAATAAAATTTTGTTCGGTATTTGTTTTATATTTTTCGCTTAAAATCCATTTCAACCTTACATTTTGCTCGAAAGGATTATTGTCCGTTGAAAGTTTTTCAGTTTCTTTAGAACTAAAAATTTCATCGTTAATATCAAAGTTAAAATCAAACCTTTCTTTTAGGTCAATTTGGTTGCTAAAATTCTTTAATTTTTCTATTACGTTCTTCATTTTCTAATTAATTGCTGCGTGTTTGTGTATGGTTAGTGGCGTGTTATAAGCAACTAATTTAGTAAATAAATACCGACCAAGAAAGTCCGCGAGGGTTTTCGTAAGTAGGCTAGAACTAGCAATAAATTATATACGGTTTTGTAATGCGTTTTTATTTCAGTTCGCCATTTTCTTTCAGAAATTCGAATATTTTTTTATCCACTTCAGATATAATATTTAAATCTTTATAATTCAGCCATTTTATTTCTTCAATTTCACTTTTGGCTCTTAAAATTCCGTCATATTCCGCTTTATAGCAAGTCATTTTAACTAAAACACCTTCTTTTGCTCCGTCTGATTGTGCCTCGAAAGTTCCGACATATTTAATTGTATCTTTTTTAATGCTTACGTCTAATTCCTCTAATATTTCTCTTGTAAGAGTTTGTTCATCTGTTTCCCCTAATTCTCTTTTTCCTCCAGGAATATAGTACTTAGATTTTCCTTTAGATTTTGTACTTAAAATTCGTCCATTTTTCATTTCAATAAACGCTATTTTATCAACTTTTTTCATTTTCAGGTCGGCTTTTGGGTATTGGAATTTACTGCTTTCGGATAACGTGTTTGTATATGCTTTGTTGCGTAGATTAAGAAGTGAATTTAGTAAATAAAAAACAAACTTTTGAGTTAGTGAGTATTTTCGTAAATTAGCGAAGAACAGCAATAAAGTATATACGGTGTTGTGTTTTCGTACTTTATTCCGTTTTGACGATAGCGTTGGCGTTTAAGCTCTTTTATTTTTTCGAGCGTTGGCAAAAGCGTTGAAAAAAATAAATGTGCTTGAACAAGCGTTGGATTTTTGTAATCAAATTTGTTCAATTCAAATATTTAAATTAAATTTGCATACTATAATTAGCGTATTTTATTATGAAAGTAGTTTCTTTATTTGCGGGATGTGGAGGATTGGATTTAGGGCTTGTTCAGGCTGGACATAAAGTAGTTCTTGCTACTGATTTTGATAAAGATTGTAAAGTAACCTACGATAAAAATTTCGACCATAAGTTACTCTTAAAGGATGTAAAAGAATTAAAAGGTTCAGAATTTCCTGAATATGATATTTTAACAGGAGGCTTTCCTTGTCAAGGTTTTTCTGTAGCTAATAAATATAGAGATGTAAAAGATGATAGAAATGAGCTTTATTTAGAAATTGTTAGACTATTAAATGAAACAAAACCGAAATTCTTTTTGGCTGAAAATGTTCTCGGAATTTTAAGTCTTGGAAAAGGAGAAGTTGTTAAACAGATAATGAAAGAGTTTTCAGAGATTGGTTTGGAAGATGATTTTGATGGTTATGAAGTGAAAAAATTTAAACTTAACGCAGCAGACTTTGGAGTTCCACAAGGTAGAAAGCGAGTGATATTTTTCGGTGTTTCAAAAGAGTTTTCTGCGGAATTAAGAAATGAAATATTTAATAATTTTCCACCAAAACCAACACATTCTGGCAAACCTGAAAACAATCTTAAACCTTACGTAACTTTAAGAGATGCAATTGGTAATTTTCCAGAGCCTTATACAAGAAAAGGAGAAAAAATATTGAATCATTATGGAACTAAACATAAAGTTAAAATTAATGGTTATATGGGAAATAGAAAGTTGTCTTGGGATAAACCTGGACCAACAATGGTTGGTAGAGGAGGAGGAACTGGAGGTCCAGTAATCGCTGTACATCCTAATTGTAATAGGCGTTTTACAGTAAGAGAAACTGCTACAATTCAGTCATTTCCTAAAGAATTTGAATTTTTTGGTTCTACAAGTTCTCAATTTAGACAAATTGGAAATGCAGTTGCTGTCGAATTCGCAAGACATCTTGGAGACGCATTAAAAAAAGTTGAGAATGTTTTATTAAACGAATTAGTCGAAGTTGATCCTCAATAATTTACTTGTTTTTTCGACTTGTACTTCATTTAATATAGCAACTAATTTTCCTTCGTTAAAAAACTCATTGAAATCTCTATCTATACTAAAGCTACAATAATCAATTATAATATCTCTATTCATTCTTATTGAATTACCTTCCCATCTATTTAAAGCAGAAGATTGCATATTATTCCAATTATTTCTCAATGAATCAGAAATACATCTTTTAAAGTCTTTATTGCTTAATAGATAGAGTTGAAGTCGTTTATAATTTTTTATATAAATTAATACATCTTCTTTAAAAACACCATCAAATACAATCTCCCATCTTTCAATAAATTCTTCTAGTTTATTACTGCTATTTAAATATAAAAATAATTGACTCAATTGTGCTTTACTACCTCTCCCGATTTCGAATTCCTCATCATTGGAAATAATCTTTATTTTACTTCTTCTTTCCCCAAGTGCAAGAAACTTATCTTCTAATATTCCTTTTACGAGTGAAGTAAAGTCAAATGCGCCAAAATTAATTTCTTTATTAGCAGGTATTAAAGATTTTATTGAAACTTTGTAGGCTGAATCTTCTCGTGGATTATAGAAAATTAAATCTCCTTTTTCTCTAAAATTCGAACAAATTTTTAATTGTATATCTTCAGGTATCTTTTGAATTTGTTCTTCTTTTAATAGTCTGTTAATGTTTGGGTTTATTTTCGGTAAATCATCTGATGTTCTTCCATCTCCAAGTAGAGCAAGTCTATTTTCCAAAGCACTTGCTGTATATTTTTCTTTATAAATTGCAGGATGATTCAAATAATTTTTTAAATCAAATAAAATTAGTTTAGCTAATTTTGATACTTCTGAATTATCTTTTTTTAGTGCATCATTTGATAAATTAAAAAGTAGCTTTTGCATTGTTGAACTTGCATAAATTGGGATTCTTTTTAAAGCTCTATATTTTTCGTATACATTTTGAGGTATAAGAGGGTATTTTAAAATTTTATCCATTTATCAAATCTTTTATTTTGCATTCTAAAGCTTTGGCAATTTTCTCAATGTTAAGTAAGGTGATGTTTTTTTCCGCTCTTTCAATCATACCAATGTAGGTTCTATGTAAATCAGCCATATGAGCTAATTCTTCTTGAGATAGACCTTTTGATTTTCGGACTTCTCTTACTTTTTCACCAAATGTTATTAGTATTTTTTGTTTTGATTCCATTGCTAATTAAAGTATGCAAAGCTAACTTTAGTATTCAACTCTTGCAACAGACTATAATTAGCATTATCTTTCTTGTGCGGGAAGAAAAGTAATGTGTGTAATAGCACTCTTTACTTTTTTGCGGCTGGTTTCCGGTATGAAACACAACTTATTTATATACAGAACTTTTGTCCTGTTTTTATTCTAATTCGGTGGGATATGCAGAAGTTTAGTTTCTGTAGCTCTTTTTTGAGTTCTTCATATTATTTCATAGTTCGAATGTTTTTTTAAATGTTGTCTAACTTATGTATATACAGAATTTTTATTCATCATTGTTTTATAAACTTAAAGCAATACAAGTTCTTGTGATAGGGTATATCTACCTGTTTTTTAAAAACCTTCGTTTAATATAAGCGGTAGGTGTTTAAAATCTATTAGAGATAAATTAAATGAAGATTTTAGCAAGTTTATGAGAAGCTTGGAAATCGGTATGTAAAAAAAAGCGTTCTTTTACTCTAGTATAGCGTAAAAAAGAGTGTTTTTTTAAAGCGCTTACTTCGTGTGTTTGTATAGTTTGCTATTGAAAAGATTCCGTTTAAATTTTACTAGAAAAGCTGTGCGGGTTTTTGTGAGTGGGGGAGTACTGGTAATTAATTAGACAATAGAAAAGAAAAGGTTGAAATAAATTTCAACTCTCTAGATTAGAAAATCTAAATATCATAATGAATCCAAGAAAATATATTTAGTACATTTTAAAAAAAAATAAACGAGAACAAAAGTTCCTGTTATCCAGAAATTAGAACTTATACATAGAAAGTTTATTCCACATATACAGAGCCCGAATTAACGGTGTAAAAAAGTTCATTAACGTGAAAACTAAAAAAAGAGTCCTTAGAAAATTCTATAAAAAAACGCCTAAAAATAGTTAAAAAAATAGTTGTATTACGAGCTTTATAAATACAGGATATATCGTGTAATGTGCTAAAAAAAATAAAAAAACAACTAATTCTAGTTAAATTTGTTTACTATCTAACTAACTTAAAACATGTATGTTAAATTTTTTATATATTTGCTACAACACAAATTCCCGTTTAAAATGAAAAAAATTACATTATTATTTTTTACACTTTTAATCTTTTCTTGCAGTGCTGATGATGATAATTCCTCAAATGGGGTTGACTATTTTTTTGAAGTTGAATTTGGCGGTGTAATTAATAGGGTGCAAGAAAGCACTGGGGACTATTTAATTTTTAATTATATAAATAAAAATAAATGTTACGGCACTACCAGTGGGGTAAATTTATCAATATCTGATATTACTAATGAGGATTACGTTTCTGGTCAAAATATGAATCTCTTTATAAGTTTTGATAATGCCCAATTAGGAAGTAATACCGGCACAATAATTATATTTGATGGATTTTATATCAAGGAATATTTAGAATCGATAGGCGCTACTAGTGATACTGAATTTGTTGAAAATATTGGAGATGGAGGTGGGGGGAGAGGTATAATGTCTAATATCAATATAACAGATTTAGGGACTCCACTAACATATGATAAACGAGGCCAACCAGTTTATGGAGAAACCATAAAGGCTTCCTATGATAAGGTTGTATATTTTCGTTCAATTGACACTAGAGATTATGATATTCCAGTTTCCATAAGAATAGAATTTAGTGCAGTTAGATTATAACACATTATAAACCTTTTAAACCATTCTATTAATTTAGGATTTTTTCTTTTTTAATTGAATCTATGCTTTATTTTACTCTTTATATAAAAAATCAATCCAACCTTTCCAATCATTTTTATATTTTGAATCAGGATTTGCGCTAATAAAACTTGGTCTATTTCCTGACTTCTTATAATCTCCCCAATCCATACTAGTTTTTAAACCTAAATCTCTCACAAATTCTTTAACCTTTTTAAAAGAAACAAAGTGCATATTTTTAGGAGCAATAAAATCTATTCGAAGCCAATCACTAAATGAAATCCATCCAGTATTTATATAAGTAATATTTGGGTTACATGCAGAAGTTTAGTTTTTGTAGCTCTTTTTTGAGTTCTTCATATTGTTTCATAGTTCGAATGTTTTTTTAAATGTTTTCTAACTTATGTATGTACAGCACTTTTATTCATTATTGTTTTATAAACTTAAAGCAATACAAGTTCTTGTGATAGGGTATATCTACCTGTTTTTTAAAAACCTTCGTTTAATAAAAGCTGTGGGTGTTTAAAATCTATTAGAGATAAATTAAATGAAGATTTTAGCAAGTTTATGAATAGCTTGGAAATCGGTATGTAAAAAAAAGCGTTCTTTACTCTAGTATAGAGTAAAAGAACGCTTGTTTTAAAGGGCTTGCTTCTTGTGTTGTTGTATAGTTTGCTATTGAAAAGATTCCGTTTAAATTTCAATAGAAAGTCTGTGCGGGTTTTTGTGAGTAGGGGAGTACTGGTAATTAATTAGACAATAGAAAAGAAAAGGTTGAAATAAATTTCAACTCTCTAGATTAGAAAATCTAAATATCATAATGAATCCAAGAAAATATATTTAGTATATTTTAAAAAAAAATAAACGAGAACAAAAGTTCCTGTTATCCAGAAATTAGAACTTATACATAGAAAGTTTATTCCACATATACAGAGCCCAAATTAACGGTGTAAAAAAGTTCATTGACGTGAAAACTAAAAAAAACGCCTAAAAATAGTTAAAAAAATAGTTGTATTACGCGCATCATAAATACAGGATATATCGTGTAATGTGCTAAAAAAAATAAAAAAACAACTAATTCTAGTTAAATTTGTTTACCATCTAACTAACTCAAAACCTGCATGTTAAATTTTTTATATATTTGTACAACACAAATTCCCGTTTAAAATGAAAATAACTACTCAAAACGTAACTAAATCAATTTGCTTAAGCGGTCTTTTAGCTTTTGTTTTTTTATTCAGTTTATCAATTAATTCTCAAACTGCTGGTCAAGAGTATCTTGTGAATCCTAATATTAACACTAC
>Ga0209192_10002873_pt1 | contig 12028 bp, 9 predicted proteins | sample ArcticOcean_MG_C_11_FD_187433 | JGI IMG/M metagenome (GOLD analysis project Ga0209192, IMG submission 187433) | Marine microbial communities from western Arctic Ocean - ArcticOcean_MG_CB2_154 (SPAdes) (version 2) | ecosystem: Environmental > Aquatic > Marine > Oceanic | place: Arctic Ocean... | reverse complement strand
TTTGCCGAGCTAATTGGCCAGTCTCAGGTGACCGATCCGTTGCGCTCTGCCCTGAGGGCAGACAGGGTAAATCACGCTTATTTGTTCTCCGGCCCAAGAGGTTGTGGAAAGACTACAAGTGCCAGAATTTTGGCCAGATGCCTGAACTGCAAAGAGGGTCCCACCGACACTCCTTGCGGCAAGTGCGATAGCTGCATCGAGCTTTCACGAGGTGGACCAGGTTCTTTAGATGTAGTCGAAATTGATGCGGCCAGCCACAACGGTGTTGATGATGCAAGAGATCTTCGAGAGCGGGCAATTTTTGCTCCGGCCCGTGACCGCTACAAGATTTTCATTCTTGATGAGGCTCACATGGTCACCCCGCAGGGCTTCAATGCCCTGCTAAAGATTGTTGAAGAGCCACCAGAGCACGTGAAGTTTATATTTGCAACCACAGAGCCTGAGAAGGTTATTGGAACCATTCGCTCCAGAACCCACCACTACCCCTTCCGGTTGGTCCCTCCAGGCGAGCTTCTGGAATACCTAGGAACTGTTTTAGAGGCCGAAGGTTTCGGTGCTGAGGCTGGGGTGATGCCGCTTGTGGTTCGGGCGTCCGGCGGCAGTGTTCGAGACGCCTTGTCACTGCTTGACCAGCTGATCGCCGGCAGCGACACCAAAGAGGTTGCCTATCAGCGCGCGGTAAACCTGTTGGGCTTCACCCACGACGAACTTATGAGCGAAGTTATAGACGCCTTTGCTGAGATTGATGCGGCCAAAGCATTCAGTGCGGTTGACAAGGTAATTCAGTCCGGCCAAGACGCAAGAAGATTTCTTGAGGACCTTCTTGAGCGCATCAGAGATCTAATGCTTGTCAGTTCTCTTGGAAACGACGCTAAGGCCATCTTGCGAGGTATTGGGCCCGAGCAGTTCGACATTCTTACGATTCAGGCCAACAGATTCGGTCTTTCCGATTTGACTGCAGCTGCTGAAGCTACCTCTAAGGCTCTCTCAGACACCAGTGCAGCCTCAAACCCTAGGCTGCAGCTTGAACTGCTTTGCGCAAGGGTGCTAGCGCCAGTAAGCCAGCGATCCATCGCTGCAATTCACCAGGAGCCAGTTGCACTTGTCGCTTCACCAACAGCTTCGCCAGCAAAGACCCCTGTCACTCCAGCTAAAACCGCAACTTCCGCCACTCCCGCAACAAAGGAAGCCAAGTCAGAGGCTGTAAAGAAAGTAGCTCCAGCGGAAGAAGAAAGCCCGGAGCCTGAGGCAAAGTCAGTCATTACTGCTCCAAAGCAGCCGGTTGCGCCTGCTCAAGACATCACCACGGCTACCGTCAAGTCGGCTTGGCCGATGATTCTAGAAACATTGGCAAAACAATCTCGATCTGCTTGGGCCGTTGCCTTCACCACCAAAGTGATTGATTTCAAAGACGAAGTTCTAACCCTTCTGTTTCAGAGCCAGAACGATGTTGATGCCTTCAAGAGTTCGCAGGGAGCAGCCGAGGTACTTCGTCAAGTTATTCGCGAACAATTGGGCGTTGTCGTCAAGTATCGGGCCAAGGTTGCCGAAGCTCCGGTGAAGCCTGAGTCAAAAAACACGGTTGAACCGACTGCCCCCGAGGAGTTCACTACCGAAGAAGAGCTAGAAGCACAAGACGCCCCAGTTGAAGTTATTCAGGCTTCTGAACCAGAGGCTGAGCAAGCAGGCGAGTTTGTCCTCAGAGAAGTGCTTGGAGCCAAGCCGATAAAGGGTGAGCCTAACTAATGTATGACGGAGTGATTCAAGAGCTAATTGATCAGCTTGGCCGGCTTCCCGGCGTGGGCCCCAAGTCCGCCCAGCGCATAGCCTTTCACCTGATTGAAACCGATAGCGAAGTTGCCCTTGAGCTTGCGGATGTGCTTCGAGAGGCCAAGGAAAAAGTTCGTTTTTGCGTTACTTGTGGAAACGTTTCGGAAACCGAGCAGTGCTCTATTTGCTTAGACCCAAAGCGAGAACTAACTTCCATCTGCGTTGTGGAGGATTCCAAGGACATCAACTCCATTGAACGAACAAGAGAGTTCAGGGGTAAGTACCACGTCCTCGGAGGAGCGATTTCTCCAATTATTGGAATTGGCCCAGACCAGCTGAGAATCAAGGATTTACTAAAGCGTCTCAGCGACCCCGAAATCACAGAAGTTATCCTTGCAACCAATCCAAATCTCGAGGGTGAGGCGACCGCCACCTACTTGATTAGGCTCTTGGGCTCAATGGAAATCACCGTTTCTAAACTCGCCTCCGGCTTGCCGGTGGGCGGCGATTTGGAATATGCGGATGACATGACTTTGGGTCGCGCCTTTGAGGGGCGCAAAAGAGTCAACTAGAATTGGCAAGTTGCCAATGAAGGCATGATTCCCCCAATCCAGGAGCCCCAATTGCCAGTTATTGTGCAGAAATATGGAGGATCTTCCGTCCAAGACGCTGAGAAGATCAAGAATATTGCTGCGCGCGTTTTAAAGACTCAGGCCGAGGGAAATCAGGTTTGCGTTGTGGTTTCTGCCATGGGCGACACCACCGATGACCTCATCGATCTTGCAAATTCAGTTTCTTCTTCACCCGCAGGCGGACGCGAAATGGACGTCTTGCTAACCGCCGGTGAGCGCATCTCCATGTCGCTGCTGGCAATGGCCATAAAGGAGCAGGGTGGCCAAGCCAAGTCTTTCACCGGCTACCAAGCGGGCATTTCCACTGATTCGGATCACGGATCAGCCAGAATTTGGAAACTAGAACCAACCCGGATTCAAGAGTCTTTGGCAAAGGGAGAGGTTGCCATTGTTGCTGGTTTTCAAGGCTTCAGCTTTGAAAATGGTGACACCACAACCTTAGGTAGAGGCGGGTCCGACACCACTGCCGTGGCACTGGCAGCAGCTCTTAGTGCACATGTCTGCGAGATCTACTCAGATGTGGATGGAATCTATACAGCTGACCCGAGAATTGTTCCCAGGGCTCATAAGTTGGCGCAGATTGACATCGAATCGATGCTGGAGCTTTCATCCTCCGGAGCTAAAATTCTTTACATCCGCGCGGTTGAATTCGCGCGCCGCCACAAGGTCCCAATTCGTGTTAGGTCCTCGTTTAGTACTGACCCCGGAACCCTCGTTTATACAGCTAGTGCAGGAGATGACATGGAAGAGCCAATCGTTTCAGGTGTTGCAACTGATGACACTCAATCAAAGGTGACCGTTATTGGGCTGCCGGACCGACCGGGCAAAGCAGCAGAGGTGTTCCAAATTGTCTCTGAAGCCGGTGCGAACATCGACATGATCGTGCAGAACGTCTCGACCGATGAAGACAAGCGCAGCGACATTTCAATGACGCTGCCTCACTCCGACCGACACAAGGTGGTTCAGGCCCTCAAGAACCGCCAGGAAGAGGTCGGCTTCGAGAACATTACCTATGACGACGAAATCGGAAAGCTCTCGGTCGTTGGAGCTGGAATGAAGACTTCATCCGGAGTATCGGCAAGGCTTTTTGGAGCCTTGGCAAAAGCCGGAATCAACATCGAAATGATATCCACATCTGAAATCAGAATCTCGGTTGTTACTCGCGCCGATCAGCTAAAAGAAGCCACCAGAATTGTGCACTCCGCCTTCGAGCTGGATGCCGCCGATACTGCAATCATTTACGCCGGAACCGGGAAGTAACCAATGTCTAACCCAAACCTTGCCCTTGTTGGTGCAACCGGTGCCGTTGGCACCGTGATGATTGAAATCATCAATGCGAGGACAAACATTTGGGGTGAAATAAGGCTTATCGCATCGGCTAGAAGTGCCGGAAAGCAAATTATGGTTCACGGTCAGCCGCTGACAGTTGTCGAGCTTTCCGAAGCTGCATTTGATGGCATGGACATTGCTTTGTTCGATGTCCCAGACGAGGTTTCGGAAGTCTGGGCACCAATCGCTGCTGCCAAGGGAGTTGTTGCGGTTGATAACTCAGCGGCCTTCCGCATGAACCCTGAGGTTCCTTTGGTGGTTCCTGAAGTAAACCCTCACATGGCTAAATCAAGGCCTATCGGTATCATCGCAAACCCAAACTGCACGACCTTGACCATGATGGCAGCGCTTGGCGCACTTCATCACAAGTGGGAGCTTCGAGAGCTAGTGGTTGCCAGTTATCAGGCTGTTTCTGGAGCCGGCACGCCTGGCATTGATCGCCTAGCAAATGAAATCAAGGCTGCAGCCACGAACCCGGACGCCGGACTCAGTTCCGACAGTGTTGCAAAGACCTTGGAGTCTCAATCAGTGCACCAGGCCGATTCACCCTGGGCCCACCCGATTGCTTTGAACGTCATTCCTGCCGCAGGCGGCTTCAAAGATGGTGGACACACCTCCGAAGAGCTAAAGGTAAGAAATGAGTCACGCAAGATTCTTGGAATTCCTGGCCTAAAGGTTGCCGCAACTTGCGTTCGAGTCCCAGTTCAGGTTGGTCACTCCTTGGCCGTCCATGCGACTTTCGCTTCTTCGGTTTCTGCCGATGAGGTCAGAGAGCTACTTTCCAAGCAGCCAAGCGTCGTTGTCATGGATGATCCAGAAAATGATCTCTACCCAACCCCGCAACATGTTGCCGGACAGGACCCGACCTTTGTTGGTCGGATCCGCCAGTCCGAAGATTTCCCAAACACAATTGATCTATTTGTGGTGGGGGACAACCTTAGAAAAGGCGCTGCGCTAAACACCTACGAAATAGCGGAGCTAGTAGCTCAAGAGCTGGCTTAGACGAAAACTAGTTCAGGGTTATAAGCGTCGCACTCGGTGGGCAAAAGATCCTAAGAGGCGCGTAGATTGAGCAGCCAATTCCATTTGACACATGCAACATTGCCTGGTGGTTGTCATCTGACCAAGCTGATAATCCACTTGCGTACTTCCTGGGCAAATCACAGTTGGTAATCAATGCTTTTTGTCCCGGCAAACACAGCTGACCACCGTGAGTATGGCCGGCAAACATAATCTCAACTCGCTGCTCCAAGAAGGCATCGATGACCTCCAGATAAGGAGCGTGAGCGACTCCGATTGTGATGTCCACTTCTTTTAGTGAGGCGGTTTGCTTCGGTAGTCCAGCGAAATCCTCAAGGCCTTCGTGGGCATCGTTGAGTCCAAGAAAACCAATTCGAGTGCTATTGACTTCTAATTGACCGGCTTTGTTGTTGAGATTTAGCCATCCGGAGCCGATGAGTTCATCTTCAAATCTCTTAGTATCCAGACGAACCCCGGGAGTTGAGTTTTTTGAGGGCCCCATGAAGTAACGCAGTGGGTTTCTTGGCTTTGGTGCCCGGTAGTCATTACTTCCGTTTACAAAAACACCCGGAAACTGCCTGAGTGGTTCCAGGGCCAAAAGAGCCGGGTTGATAGCATCCTTGTGTCCCAAGTTATCACCGGTGTTGATAACAAAATCCGGCTCTAGTTCAGCTAGCTTCGCAATGAAGTCAGCTTTGGCGGTTTGTCCCGGGGCGAAGTGTAAGTCTGAAATGTGAAGAATGCGCAGGCCCTTGCCGGCCGAGCTAGCGATCTCTATTTCATGAACCTTGAACGGGCCAGAGTTTCCGGTTATCCACATGCGTTGGGCTGCACAATCACTGCGGATGCGACGATCACTGATTCGCCGGCGGCAGGAATGGTTGAGTGAGCCGAACCTGCTGGAAGATTCGGATCACAAAGATTAAGCATCCAGTATTGACTTGGCTGGGGTGGGGTTGGGAAGAAGCCCATCACTTCAAGCGTGGCGTAAGCGGCTTGAAGGTCTAGCCCCGAAACATCCGGCATTATTTGCTGACCGCCGGATGAAATAAAGACATCAATTATTGACCCCCTAGGCACCGACTCACCTGCCGCAGGGAAGGTGTATGCAACGGTACCCACTTGCTGAGCCGAGGCAACTAGAGTTTCCACGAATCTCACGTTCAAATCACTGGTGACCAACTGCACTTTCGCACTATCGGTGTTAAACCCAGTTATTTCCGGCACGCTGAGCATGGTGGCGTCGAGATACCTAGGGTTTGCCGTTGGGAACTGGACTTCCTCGTAGTGCTTATTTACCTCGAGCATTATCTCTTTCCAGACGGCATGACGAATGGTTGAAACTGCTCGATTGTTTACCGACTTGCCAGTCTGGGGGGTAAGCCCAACTACGTTTCCAACCCAAGTTGCGGTTGCCACCTCAGACGAGAAACCTGCCATCCAAGTGTGGATGCGGTCGTCTGTGGTACCGGTCTTGCCGGCCAAAGGTGTTCCGTCATTGGTATTGGCAGCCGAACCGGTTCCTCCGGAAACAACCCCCTTCATGGCATTAATCATCGCTGCTGAAACCTCAGGGGAGACTGACTGGTTGCACAAACTCTGTGGAACGGTTAGCTCCTCGTCGGTGAACCTGACAAGCACTCTGTCAATCGCAATTGGAGAGCAGTAGACACCGGCGTTTGCAATGCCGGCGTAGGCGGCAGCCATTGTCAGTGGTGCAATTTCGTTGGTTCCCAGAATTGCGGATGGCACATAGAGCAGCTCATCGCCATCTGCTCTGTGGACGCCAAAGTCCTTGGCTGTGTCTCTGATTGCGCACAGGTCCAATTGAGATGCCATTGCTGCAAAGGCCGTGTTCTGTGAGGTTACAACTGCTTCTCGAACGCTTATGTCATCGATGGTTTGGTCTTGGGAGTTGTTTACCTCCCAGAGTCCAACAACACCGCCACAACTCGCTTGGAAATCTTTGGAGACATCCCAAATCTTAACTTCGTCGGGTTCGCCGTCAAGGTCGACGTCCTCTCCGGTGAAGATTCGGCCATCAACATGGTCACCGAGGGTGTAGCCATTCTTTAGCCACTCGGCCAATGTAAAGACTTTATAGGTCGAGCCGGGCTGGAAACCAGAAGATCCACCGTATGGCTTATCGCTGTTGAAGTTCACGCTGGTGCCACCCGGAACTGGGTTATCGCTCTGATCGAAGTAGCGATTCTGCGCCATGGCAACGATTCGGCCAGTGCCAACCTCAACTGATACCGAAGCCGTCCCAAAGCCCCACTCGTTTTCAGGTGGCAGGTTAGTCATAACCGCATCCCAGGCTGCCTGCTGAATGTCTAAGTCGATAGTGGTGAAGATCTCCAGCCCACCGCGTCTAAGAAGCATCTCCCTGTCCTCCGGGGTAACTCCAAATTCCGGAGAGTTGCGTATGGTCCAGACCGTGTAGTCACAGAAGAAAGCTGTTGCTTGGTTCTCTTCACAGCCCTGCTTGGTCTTGGTAATTTTCGTCTGGATTGGAGAGGCTTTGTAGGCGTCAGCCTGCTCTTGAGTTATGTAGCCCTCACTAGCCATGTTCTGAATCACGTAGTTTCTTCGGCTCAAGCCGCGCTCGTGATTTTCGGCCTCGTCTGGCTTGTAATCATTTGGAGATTTCAGCATTCCGGCTAGGTACGCTGCTTGCGGAACGTTCAGTTTGTTTGCCGAGGTTCCAAAGTAGTACTGGGAAGCAGTCTCAACACCGTTTATTTGGTTGCCCAAAAACACTAAGTTTAGGTATCCGGCCAAGATCTCTTTTTTGGTAACTTCTTGCTCCAAAGCGATGGCGAGTCTAATTTCTCTAAGCTTTCTCGCAACGCTGACCTCGGTAGCAGCCTGAATCGCTCCGGAGTCATTCGAAATGCTCGCCGCTTCAACCATTGACTGCCTCACGTACTGCATGGTGATGGTTGAGGCACCCGGTCCATCGCCGAAAGTGGCAAGGTTTGTAAGCGTCGCACGGATCAAAGAAATGATGTCCACTCCGCCGTGCTCGTAAAACCTAGGGTCCTCGGTCGCTACAACTGCGTTCACAAGGTTTACCGACATGCTCTCGAAAGGAACCTCTACGCGGTTTTCGTGGAAGAAGGTCGCAATTTGCTCTGGTTTTCCGTCTCGAAGCGCGTAAATCGCAGAGGACTGTGAGGAATTCACGGGCTTGATATAAGAAGGTATTCCCTCAAACATTCCAATCGAAGTGGTCGTAACCACTCCGGCCACCGCAACCGCTGGTGCTAGCAGTGCCACCGACAATAGGCCCGCGACAACGCTGAGTAGGCCAAATTTTATAAGGCTTACGAACGTGGAGGATTTAGAGCTGCCAGACATAGGCTCTAGGATACTCGCAATAGGCTGAAATGGAGCTGTGAAATGACCAAGTGGGAGTACATAACAACGCCGCTATTGATACACAAGGAAACTCAGATTCTAAACACCTGGGGCAACCAGGGTTGGGAACTAGTTCAGGTCACTACCGGTCCGCAGGGCGGACTCATAGCGTTCTTCAAAAAAGCTGTTGCCGAATGAGCAAGGTCGAACAAAGACTCAGCGAGCTAGGCCTTACGCTTCCGGAGGTGGCAACTCCCGCCGGCTCTTATTTGCCCGCAATGATTTCCGGAAACCTAGTCTTTACCGCCGGCCAAATACCCGTGATTGAGGGAAAGCTCATGGCCACCGGCAAGCTTGGCGCGGAAATAACGGTCGAGTACGGAGCTGAAATTGCTCAGCGCTGCGCGCTAAATGCCCTTGCTGCTGTCAAGTCTGTTATTGGGGACTTAGATCGAGTGCAGCAGGTTGTCAAGATTGTTGGTTTCGTGTCATCTGTTCCAGAATTCACTGCCCAGCCAAGTGTCATCAACGGCGCCTCCGAGTTTTTGCAGCAGGTCTTTGGCGATGCCGGCAAGCACGCTAGAAGTGCAGTTGGTGTGTCGGTGCTACCGCTTGACGCCCCAGTTGAAATCGAACTTATTGTGGAGTTTTCCTAGAGGGCTTTGCGCATCCAAACTGAGTCTTCGGTTTCAAAGCCAAGATTTTGGTAAAGCTTTCTGGAATTAGGGTTTTGCGCTTCAGTCTCGAGAAAAACAGCCTTGGTGTCGTGCATTCCAAGTTGAACCATCACCTCGGTGAGCATTTTTGCGCCAATTCCTTGGTTGCGGTGGTTCTTTGAGACAAAAACCTCATCAATCAGTGCTTCTTTGCCACCGGACTCAATTCCCCAACCCCAGCCGATGACCGCGTAACCAACTAGCACGCTGTCTATCTCGGAAACAAACACAAGTCCCAGATCCTGGTTATTGAGCATTGGCTCGAGTCCAGCCAGCAAGTGCTCACGTCCGAAGTTAGTGCCTGCCTCTTCAGAAAAGCTAGCCAATAGCCCGAGCAGTGCTTCTAAATCAGCGGGAACTGCTTGCCTAATCATTTAGTCGTTTATACCGGAGTCGAGCTTTCGGCCGATGGTGTCCATGACCGAAGTGTCCGCAAGGGTAGTTACATCGCCAATAGGTCGATCCTCGGCAACATCTTTTAGAAGCCTGCGCATGATTTTCCCAGAACGAGTTTTAGGCAGTTCGCTCACCACGAAGATTGACCTTGGCTTGGCAATCGGGCCTATTTGGCTTGCCACGTGGTCACGCAGAATCTTTGAGGTGTCGGCTTCGCTACCAAGTTTGTCTAGTTCTTCTTGCATCAGAATCACAAACGCGACAATTGCCTGACCGGTGGTTTCATCGGCAGCTCCCACCACGGCAGCTTCTGCCACATACGGGTGAGACACCAGCGCCGACTCAATCTCCGTCGTGCTGAGGCGATGGCCAGAAATGTTCATCACATCGTCCACGCGGCCAAGTAGCCACAGGTCACCATCGTCGTCAAGCTTTGCGCCGTCGCCGGCGAAATAGACCCCTGGAAATCTGGACCAATAAGTTTCTTTAAATCGTTCCGGGTCTCCCCAAATGCCTCGCAGCATCGAGGGCCAAGGTTCCGTGATTGCGAGATATCCTGCTTGACCGGGTCCAAGTTTTTTGCCGTCATCGTTCACTACCTCGATCTCGATTCCTGGAATCGGAACCTGGGCGCTTCCGGGCTTGGTTTTAGTGATGCCGGGGAGCGGAGAAACCATAATCGCTCCAGTTTCGGTTTGCCACCAAGTATCGACAATCGGGGCCTGGTCATAACCAATTGCCTTTCGATACCAAAGCCAAGCTGCTGGGTTTATCGGTTCACCAACTGAACCAAGAACTCTTATCGAGCTCAGGTCGTAGTGGCTTACTACCGAGTCGCCCAGTTTCATAAAGCTTCTAATTGCAGTAGGTGCGGTGTAGAAGATGCTGACGTGGTATTTCTGAATGATGTCCCACCAGCGGCCCCAGTCCGGGGTATCTGGTGTGCCTTCGTAAATCACTTGCGTTGCACCGTTGGCAAGTGGACCGTACACAACATATGAGTGGCCGGTTATCCAGCCGACATCGGCCGTGCACCAATAGACATCCTGCCCCTCGTGCAAATCAAAGACGTTTTTGTGGGTGAAGCTCGATTGAGTCAGATAGCCACCGGTTGTGTGCAGAATGCCCTTGGGTGTTCCTGTGGTTCCCGAGGTATAGAGAATAAATAGCGGGTGCTCGGCATTGAACCCCTTTGCAACATGCTCAGTGTCAACGCTCTGCATTTGTTCTTCCCACCAAACATCGCGGGCTGAATCCCAGTCGACTTCTTGGCCGGTTCGCTTGACTACCAGCACGTGTTCGACGCTCGGGCAATTTCCATCCTTGAGTGCCTGGTCAACAGCCGGCTTCAGCGCGCTGGCCTTGCCTTTTCGATAACCCCCGTCGGCAGTGATTACGACCTTGGCTCCGGCATCTTGAATCCTGGAGGCGAGTGAGTCTGCGCTAAAGCCACCGAAGACAACAGAGTGCACAGCGCCGATTCTTGCAACTGCCTGCATAGCGATTACCGCTTCGGGAATCATGGGCATATAAATAGCCACCCGATCACCTGGCTCAACGCCCATTCTTATAAGGACGTTGGCTGCTTTTTTTACAGCCTTTAGCAAATCTAAGTAGGTATAAACCTGAGTGTCTCCCGGTTCTCCCTCAAAAAACAGTGCCACTCGCTTGCCCCAGCCGGCTTCAACGTGACGGTCTAGGCAGTTGTAGCTCACATTTAGCTCGCCGTCCGCAAACCACTTTGCAAATGGCGCGTTAGTAAAATCTAGGGTCTCAGTAAAAGGCTTGTGCCAGTGAAGCTCCCTGGCCTTGTCGGCCCAGAACTCAAGCCGGTCTTCCTTGGCCTGGGTGTAAATCCCGGGCTTGGCGATTGCGGCTTCCGCGAATTGAGTAGAAGGCGCAAACGCATAAGCCTCGGTCAGCAGGTTTTCTGTTTCGTGCTGTTCAGACAACTGTGTCCTCCAGGTGGTTTCTAGTTTTGTGTCTTGTCTTATTATCGGTTTTATTTCTGTTTCGGTTATCACGCTAGCGCTTTTCTGCGCTTGCCATGTCGACCCCCACGGGAACAAAGGTGCTTAGGAAAAAAATATGAGCTTTTCTTCCTTTACCCCTAAATGGGGGACATATTTTCAGAATCTTCTATAAGCTTTAGTTACTGACTAGTTCAGTCGCGATGCCACATCCCCCATGTCGGCATCGCCGGCAGCAGGTTTCCCCAAACCTGCTGCCACCCTAATTTTCCCCAGCTTTGCTTTCTTGGATTCAAAGCTTGCGCTCCACGAACAAACATGGGTTTGTGGAGATAAATCAACTGAGCATCTGGCAAGTAATCCAGACCCCTGGGGTTACTGACCTGGTCATTGACGGTGCCGGTCACGCTCGCGCCGATTACGGGTCTGGCTTTCAAGAAATTGAATCGCCATTTGGAACAGAGCAGGATCTTTCCGAAGCCATCATCCAGCTCGCACTCGATGCCGGATCAAGAATCGACATCGCAAAGCCGGTTGCCGATTTTGTTTATCGCGGAGCCCGGTTTCACGCTGTCTTGCCATTTGGGTTATCCGATAAGCCACTTCTGAGCATTCGGGTTCACCCCGTTGAGCCTCAAACCCTTGAGTCACTCCAAGCAGCCGGAATGTTTTCCAATCAACAGCTTGATTGGCTGAGGCGGCAAATTGCTCATAAAAAGAACATAGTTTTTAGCGGTCCAACCGGTGCAGGTAAAACCACTTTGTTGCGGGCGCTAATGAGTGAAGTCAGAGAGCGCGTGATCTGCATCGAGCAAACACCGGAACTGTTTCTTGC
>Ga0209192_10002869_pt1 | contig 12045 bp, 10 predicted proteins | sample ArcticOcean_MG_C_11_FD_187433 | JGI IMG/M metagenome (GOLD analysis project Ga0209192, IMG submission 187433) | Marine microbial communities from western Arctic Ocean - ArcticOcean_MG_CB2_154 (SPAdes) (version 2) | ecosystem: Environmental > Aquatic > Marine > Oceanic | place: Arctic Ocean... | reverse complement strand
TGGCGTCTGGGTATTTTTTACGCATGTCGTTTAGGTGAATATCGCATTCGCCGCGGCCCACGGTATGCCGTAGGTTGGCGATAAACTGGCTATTTTTTATAACCAGCGTTAGCTCTAGGTCTTCGCCGTGTAACTGTGGAATGAGGTAGCTCAAAAATAGCCCTTGGTTTGGTCGTCTTAATAGGTACAAAAAATCTACAAAAAATCTTCAACATACACTGGGATTCTGGTGGTAACCCGTTATAAGCAGGTACAATACCTCTAAGTTTCATAGACATGCAATTTATTAATGACTCAAGAACAGCAAGGTTTCGACGGCGTCGAAAGGTTATACGGTGTAGAAGACTACACCGCTATTCGTAAAGCCCATATTTGTGTAGTGGGTATTGGTGGCGTGGGCACTTGGGTGGCCGAGGCTCTGGCACGTTCTGGTGTAGGCCAAATCACTTTGATTGATATGGATGATGTGGCAGAATCCAATATTAACCGTCAGTTGGTGGCCTTATTGTCTACGGTTGATGAAGCTAAAATTGATGTGATGGCTGAGCGAATCAACGATATAAACCCTCATTGTAAAGTGAATTTGATCGAAGAATTTGTGGGTGAAAGCAACCTTGAAGCCTGTTTAGATAGAGGCTACGACTACGTGATAGATGCGTGCGATTCGATTAAGGCTAAGGCCATGATGGTGTCTTGGTGTAAGCGCAGGCGTTTGCCTATAATCACTATTGGTGGCGCAGGTGGCCAACGAGACCCTAGCCAAGTTAAGATTGTGGATCTAGCTATGACAAGAGTAGATCCATTAGCCGCAAAGCTAAGGTCTGTATTACGTAGCCAATATGGCTTTAGTAAAAACCTTAAAAGCCGGTTTCGTATAGAGTGCGTGTGTTCTACAGAACAGCTGCATTACCCACAACCTGATGGCAGTGTAGATTGGGCCAAGAGCGCTAATGTAGCCGGTGCTAAAATGGACTGCAGCCGTGGTTTTGGTGCTGTGAGTTTTGTTACAGGTACGTTTGCGTTTATTGCTGTAGCGCGTGTATTGGATAAAATTGTTGCTAAACATCAGCGCCTTCAAGCTGAACTATAAGGAAATTTAATGCTATTAACTAGCCAGCAAGCCAGCCAAATTGCTCAAATTATAGATACTGGGTTTACCGAGTACCGCAAGCAATTTGAAGAAATATCATCGGGTGCTAGGCAGCGCTTTGAGAAGGCTTTATGGCAAGAAGTTCAAACAAGTGGCATGCAAAGAATTGATTTGTATGGCGAGATGGTTAATGAAGTCTCCAGCAGGTTGGCCGAATTTAGAGCTACCGAAGGCATTGCTCAAGAAAAAGCACGTGCTTGGATAAGTGTCAAAACACAATTTGAACAACTGATGCTACAGCGCACAGACCCCGAGCTAGCTGAAACTTTTTATAACTCTATATTTTGCCGTATCTTTCGGCATACAGCTTTACGTGAACAACGTATGTTTTTGTTTAGTTCTGTTGATGCCACACCTAAAGAGCTAGCTCAACCCATGTTCCGTGAATATGACGCCAGTAAAGGTGTTGTGAATATGGTGAGTAAAATTCTAGATGACTATCGCTACGACATCCCCTACGTCAATAAACGCTTAGATGTTATTAACCTAGTTCGTAATATCAAAGACAATACCGATTTTCGTATGGCCATTACTGCGGCTACGCGGGTACAGATATTAAAGTCGGCATTTTATAGGAACAAAGGGGCCTATTTAGTAGGGCAGTTGGTAAACCCTGATTATCGTCAGCCTTTTGTTATTCCTTTGCTGCATGATGAAAACCAAGGTATTTATACGGATACATTGATCACAGATTCTGATGATGTGAGTATTATCTTTAGTTTTACCCGGTCTTATTTTATGGTGGAAGCGCCTGTACCAGCGCAGTTTGTAGGTTTTTTACAGCAAGTTTTACCTGCCAAACCTTTGGCAGAAATTTATACCAATATTGGCTTCTTTAAACATGGTAAGTCTGTATTTATGCGCGATTACCTTCATCATATGGAGCAGTCTGAAGATAAATTTATTATTGCTCCGGGCATCAAAGGCATGGTGATGAGCGTATTTACGCTGCCTTCATTAGACATAGTATTTAAGATTATTAAAGATAAATTTGCGCCGCCAAAGGCCATGTCTAAGGCGATGGTGAAAGAGAAGTACCGGTTGGTAAAAATGCATGACCGAGTAGGGCGCATGGCGGATACCCAAGAATTTAAGCACTTTGCCTTTGCTAAACACCGATTTTCTCAAGAGTTGATCGACGAATTATTTGCTGTAGCACCAAGCATGATCAAAATAGTGGATGAATACGTGGTGATTGAGCAGCTTTACGTTGAGCGCCGCATGACCCCACTGAATATCTATATTGATACGGCCAGTGATGCTCAGCTGTACGATGTCATTGACGAATACGGCAATGCCATAAAGCAGCTGGCCGCAGCCAATATATTCCCAGGGGATATGTTGTTTAAGAACTTTGGTGTTACACGCCACGGCCGTGTGGTGTTTTATGACTACGATGAAATTTGTTATTTAACGGAATGTAATTTCCGTAAGATTCCAGAAGCCATGTACCCTGAACAAGAGTTGGCTAGTGAACCATGGTACTCAGTGGGGCCATACGATGTGTTCCCAGAAGAATTTCATGTATTTTTGGCTGGCAGGCCCCGTATTGCCAAAATATTTCGCCAAATACATAACGATATCTTTGATTTCAAATACTGGAAATCTCTGCAGGACGATATTGAAGACGGTAAGATTAAAGATGTGTTTCCGTACCGCCGTAATAAGCGTTTCTTATCGGCTAAACTAACATAGGCCTAACCTTTAGTTTTAGTTTTAGTTTTAGCTTCAGCCTGCCTCAGTTCTACTTGGGCAAGGCTGGCTAGCTTCTGCTCTTTGCTCATAATCATCCAGTTTCTCACTTCATCCTGGCTGCGGTAACACCCTCTACAAACCAGCTCGTCTTTCTTGAATTGGCAAACCTTAATACAAGGTGAGGGGATAGAGTGGTCGATGTTACGGATAGGGCGAGGACGACGGCGCATAGTATTGTGTTTTGCTAGTATTCAAGCACTCTATTATGGCCCGACATAGGCGCACAGGAAAGAGCTGTGTGTTAGAATATGGCCTCTTTTTTGGGTTTAGGCTAATTTCTCATGTTAGGTCGCATTGGATTTATTTGGGGCAGTGTTGGCGTCATCGGTTTACTGCTGGTGTCTGTTGTTCGCCTTTCTAACATCGCGTTAGAGTTTTTTATATACCCTGCACATTTCTGGCATTGGGTAGCTTTGGTTATTTGGGTGATATTCATGGCCTATTCTGAAGGTTATAAAGGCTTTCAAAACGGATTTTCTCCCCGTGTAGCTTCCCGTTTGATCTGGTTACAGCACAACCCTAAGCTTTGGCTGGTTGTGCTTGCGCCGCTTTACGCTATGGGCTTTATTTATGCCTCTAAGCAGCGTGCCATTGTTTCTTACACTGTTGTTATTATGATACTGGTGTTTGTGACTATTGCTGTAAACCTGCCTCAGCCTTGGCGACCGATACTAGACGCCGGTGTTGTGGTTGGACTCTTGTGGGGTGCACTGGCTACAGCATGGCATATATTGTTAGCTATGCGTTCTGGTACTAGCTTAATTAATCCAGAACTTCCCCGTTCTGCTCACTACCAGTCATAGGAAACGAGCATGCGCACTATTTTTTGGATGTTGGGCGCTATCGCATCATTTTGTCTCATGGCTATTGCTGCCCGTGAGTTAGATGGCCATATCGATAAGTTTGAATTACTCGCTATTCGCAGTATGGTGGGGGTTGTGCTTTTAGTCATTATTTTAAATGTTATAGGCCGGCCAACTCTGATGTTTAGCCAGCGCACTAAAACTCATTTTTGGCGTAACCTGTTTCACTTCATTGGTCAATTTAGCTGGCTGGTAGGCATCGGTTTGCTACCCTTGGCTCAAGTTTTTGCGATTGAATTTACCGTGCCTTTATGGGTATTAATTATCGCTGCTATATTTCTTGGCGAAGCGATCACTAAACGCAAATTAGCGTCTGTTGCACTAGGTTTGATCGGTGTTGTGGTGATTGTTAAGCCGGGTACCGACATGCTAAGTTTTGGTGGCATAGTAATGATTATTGCAGCGCTTTGTTTTGCTGTTACCTTTATTCTAAACAAGTCTCTGCTATCTACAGAACACCCGCTTACTATTGTGTTTTACATGACCTTAATTCAGCTGCCTTTAGGGGCATTGATGGCTGGAGCTGATTGGACCATGCCAGAACCATGGATGTGGCCTTGGGTTATGGCCGTTGCGTTAACAGGCTTGGCTGCCCATTATTGTGTGTCTAAATCTATGCAACTGGCTGACGTAAGCGTAGTGATTAGTTTGGATTTCTTACGCTTACCAGTTATTGCCGCCATAGGTATGTGGCTTTACGGCGAGCCATTGGAAGTGTCGGTAATATTTGGAGGGGGGCTTATGTTATTGGCTAATTTGGTTAACCACTGGCGCACTAAAAAGGCTGTCTAAGGCTTACACAGCCTAGCGCTTACAACCTGTAAGTAACCTGTTTGCATATTGCTTAATAGATTGCTACTCATAAGCGCAGCATCTTTACCGAGTGCTAGGGATGGGGTAAACGACGGTTTTAGCGTTTGCCCACGAGCTTGATGAATCCAGGCCAATGCAGCTTCCGTATTATCCTTAAACTTGTCTACTTTAAAGCCAATAGATAATGCTAAATCCTTAAATAAAGACCAATGGCACAAGTGGCTTTCATTTTTGCCTTGTGCCCAAGGCGTAGGATAAAGCACATCGCTCTCATTGGTTTTAGGTTGAAGCATAATCTCATGGATTAACAGGTGGCCTTGAGGTTTAAGTACACTGTATAAGCCTTTAAGTAAGGTTTCTTTTTGCTCAATATTCATGGATGCGTGTTGGCTAATCACAAAGTTGAACGTGTGCTTTGGGAACGGTAGATTTAAGCTGTTGCCCACTACAAACTGGCATTTAGGCTGTGGTGTAATAGCTTTATTAAGTAAAGTGGCTGCTTCAATGTATTGAGGATTAAGGTCTAAACCCACCATTTTACAGCTGCGCATATCAGCTAAAAGCCGGCTAGTGCCTCCAAGGCCACAGCCAATATCAAGGCCGTTAAGGTCGGAGCCGTCCTTGTCTTCATTAGGTAGCCAGCTAAGTAACTCTAATGTGGCAGGCACTCCACCTAGATGTAACTGATCAATTCCTGAAAAGTCTTCAGCATTCCAGTTTCTGGATGGGCTGTGTTGAAGTAATTGCTTTAACCTATGCAGCATAAAATTATTCTAGTTTGAAAGCTCAGGCAGGTTAACAAATAAATCCAATGCTTCTGGATTGGCTAAAGCGTCTTTATTGTTAATTTTTTCACCATGAATAACCTTTTTAACGGCCAGTTCAACAATTTTCCCACTGATGGTGCGTGGTATAGCGGCTACTTGTATCACCTTAGCTGGCACGTGGCGTGGCGTGGTATTAGCGCGTACTTGCTGCCTAATGGTTTGGATCAGGTCTTCTGTGAGTACTAGCCCGGGCCGTAAAACAACAAACAAAATTACGCGTACGTCATCCTGCCAATTTTGGCCTATAACGATACTTTCTAATACGTCTTCAATCACTTCTACTTGACGGTATATTTCTGAGGTGCCTATACGTACACCACCCGGGTTCAATACAGCGTCGGATCGGCCATGGATAATAACGCCGCCGTGCTGGGTTATTTCGCCATAGTCACCATGGGCCCATATATTATCGAACTGGCCAAAGTAAGCATCATGGTATTTTTGGCCATCTTCGTCTTGCCAAAAGTAGATAGGCATAGAAGGGAACGGTGCACTACATACTAGTTCACCCTTGGTTTGGCGTATGGATTGGCCGTGGTCATCAAAGATGTCTACCGCCATGCCTAAACCACGGCATTGAAGTTCACCCCGGTATACAGGAAGAATAGGGCAACCTAAAACGAAGCAGGACACGATGTCTGTGCCACCAGAAATAGAGGCCAGTAATACATCGCTTTTAATGTCTTTATAAACGTAATCAAAGCTTTCATGAGCAAGGGGTGAGCCCGTAGAAAGTAGGGTTTTTAAGTGCTGTAAATTATGGCTTTGGGCAGGTTTAATGCCTGCTTTTTCTATGGCCGCAATGTACTTGGCGCTAGTGCCAAAAATGGTGACCTTTTCTTTTTCTGCCATATCCATAAGAATGCTTGGCGTTTTGAAAGGGGAGCCATCATAGAGTAATACCGTACAGCCTAATGATAGGCCGCTCACCAGCCAATTCCACATCATCCAGCCACACGTGGTGTAGTAGAACAATACATCGTCTGGTGTTACGTCGGTATGTAAGAAGTGCTCTTTATTGTGCTGTAATAAGGTGCCGCCTATACCGTGCACTATGCACTTAGGTACGCCTGTGGTACCAGATGAATACATAATGTATAGGGGATCATCAAAACTACAATCTACAAAGTCAATCTCTTTGGCATCAGTGTTTATAAAGTCTTTAAGGTGTATGGCTTTATTAGGGACAGCCTCTTTAAGTAGGCTTAAGTTTGCAGATTGTGTGACATGGTCACACACTACGATGGCTTCGATAGAGGGTAGTTGGGCGGCTATACCAGCTACTCGCTCTAGGGAGTTTAGGGTTTTACCGTTGTAGTAGTAGCCGTCTGTGGTGAACAGTATGCGTGGCTCTATCTGGCCAAAACGGTCGAGTACGCCATTAATACCAAAGTCTGGTGAGCAAGAGCTCCATACAGCACCTAAACTTGCGGTGGCCAGCATCGCCACCACTGAATCGATAACGTTGGGCATAAAGCCAGCAATGCGGTCACCAGGCTGAATGTTGTACTTCTTTAAACCATTCACCAATTGAGCTACACGTTGGTAGAGCAGGGCGTAACTAATTTCTTGGCGTGCGCCGTCTTCACCGCAATAAATAAGTGCAGGTGAAACATCGCGCACTTTGAGCAGGTTTTCGGCAAAGTTTAACTTAGCTTGGGGGTACCATTTGGCCCCTGGCATTTTATCGCCTTGTGCTAAAATAACGCTGCCTTTGTGGCTAGATACCAGATTACATTGCTGCCAAATTTGGTCCCAAAAGAGATCGCTATGGTCGATGCTCCATTGGTGTAATTGATGGTAATCAGTAATGTTCAGGTTAAGTGAGGCATTAATGGATTGTATAAAATGCCATAGATTAGTCTGTTCAATACGGCTTTGGCTTGGTTGCCACATAGGCTGGCAAAGAGGCTGGCTGAGCGGCTGACAAAGGGTGCTAGTCATACTGATCCTTAATAAGTTAAACGTGAGCGAGAAAACGCTCTAAAGGCTGCCAATTTAAACTAATAAAATGATCAGCACCTTCACTAAAACCGACCAGCTTAAGCGTTCAGCGCTTGGCCAGCATTAGAACCGTTGGAGCGGCCCAATAATTCGCTAATGTTTTGGCCAACACGTACTAATCGATCAAGCTGAATGCCGGTAGTTATACCTAAACCGTGCAGCATATAAACTAAGTCTTCTGTGGCAAGGTTGCCACTAGCACCTTTTGCATAAGGGCAGCCACCTAAACCAGCTACAGAACTATCAAAGGTGGTTACACCTGCTTCAAGCATAGTAAGTACATTGGCTAGAGCTTGGCCGTAAGTGTTGTGACAATGGCCAGCTAATTGGCTTACAGGGGTGTTTTTGCTAACCGCGTTTAGCACTTCCAACATGCGAGACGGTGTGGCCGTACCGATGGTATCACCTAGGGAAACCTCGTAACAGCCCATTTGTATCAGTTGCTCGCTAACCTGAGCCACTACAGTGGGTGACACTGCGCCTTCATAAGGACAATCCACTACCACAGACACATAACCCCTTACCTTAAGCCCAGCGTCTAAGGCTGCTTTTGCTACAGGTTTAAAACGAGCAAGCCCTTCAGCAATGGAGCAGTTGGTATTGCGCTGGCTGAAGCTTTCACTGGCTGCACCAAATACCGCTACTTCATTAATACCAGCTTTTAAAGCGCGCTCTAACCCTCGCATATTAGGTGTAAGGGCACTGTAAGACACATGTTGATGACGGGTTATAAGTTGCAGCACTTCGGCACTGTTGGCCATTTGAGGCACCCATTTAGGGTGTACAAATGCAGCGGCTTCAATGTGAGTGATGCCTGCTGCGGCTAGTTGATCAATAAGGTTGGCTTTTAGGGCCGCATCAAGCATGGGGCCTGCTTCATTTTGCAAACCATCACGAGGGCCTACTTCTACAACTTTAACGTATTTGGTTATTGGCCTGCTAGTGCTAAGTAACATCCTTATGCGTCCTCTTCGATGAGTTCTAAAAGCTGAGATTCAGCATCTACTAAATTGCCCACTTTAAAATATAGTTCACCAACAATACCGGCGTAAGGGGCCGTGATAGTGTGTTCCATTTTCATGGCTTCTACCACCATTAAAGCGTCTCCAGCGGATACATGTTGTGCCTCTGTAACCAATACGGCAATGAGGCTGCCATTCATAGGCGCTTTAATACCTCCAGTAGTAGGCTCATTGTTAGATATGAAATCATCTATGGTAGGCGTTTTAATAGTCACCACTGCCTTGCCTTGTGGGGTGAATAAACTAAGTTTACCATCGTTTAAACAATAGCCTGCCTTATGTTGGCCCACCCCATGTTTACTGCAAGTGTGCTGCAATACCAAATAATCTGCGTGCAACGTGCCGTTAGTATGGGTAGGGACGTTAAAGAGGTTATTTAGGTACTCAACAGCTAAGGTAAAGGAGTGGCTGTTGTTAGGCTTATTTAGCCTCATTGCTGTTAAAGCACCATATTGGTTTTGAGCCTGTTGACCCAGCACTAGCCCAGCCATGGCTAAAACTATAGCTTCATCATGGGCAGCAGGGGCCATTAGGTGGGTTTGATTTTGTTCGATAATCCCCGTGTGTAGCTTGGCATCAGCAAACGCATCTAATGTTGCAAGGCGTCGCAAAAAGTCGATATTGGTGTGAATGCCATCTAAGTGATAGTCCTGCAGGGCAAGGTCTAACTTGACTAAGGCCTGTTCACGGTTGGGTGCCCATACGATCAACTTGGCAATCATAGGGTCGTAAAAGGGGCTTATTTCATCGCCTTCACACACGCCGGTATCTATACGGATAGTGTCATTTGTGACAGGGGTTCGTAAATGTGCAATACGTCCGGTAGAAGGCTGAAAATCCTGGCTTGGATCTTCGGTATAGATACGTGCTTCAAAGGAGTGGCCACGTAGGCAAATTTGGTCTTGAGATAGCGGTAAAGGCTCACCTGCAGCTACTTTCAGCTGCCATTCTACTAGGTCTACACCAGTCACCATTTCGGTAACCGGATGTTCTACCTGTAACCGAGTATTCATCTCCATAAAATAGTAACAGCCATCGCTGTCTAGCAAAAACTCAACCGTGCCTGCGCCTACATAATCAATGGCTTTGGCAGCATCTACAGCCGTAGTACCCATTTTTTGACGTAATTCATCAGACAAACCAGGTGCTGGGGCTTCTTCTATTACTTTTTGGTGGCGACGTTGTGCTGAACAGTCGCGGTCGCCTAGATAGACACCATTACCATGGCGGTCACAAAACACCTGAACTTCTACGTGACGTGGGGCAATAAGGTATTTTTCTATTAATACGTCACTGTTACCAAAGCTGGCTAACCCTTCGCGCCTTGCACCGGCTAAGTGAGTAAGGAACTCTGGGCTGCTATCAACCACGCGCATGCCTTTACCACCACCACCAGCCACCGCCTTGATTAACAGGGGATAACCCATTTGATCGGCTTCACGTTGCAATAAGTCATCGTTTTGATCGGCACCGTGATATCCCGGCACTAGGGGAATATTGGCTGCAGTCATTATGATTTTGGCGGCACTTTTACTGCCCATTTGTTCTATGGCGGGCACATCTGGGCCAATAAATACAATGTTATTAGCCTGACATGCGGCAACAAAATCTGCGTTTTCAGACAAAAATCCATACCCAGGGTGAACACTATCTGCACCCGTTTGGGTGGCAACAGCTAATATTTTGTCGGCTCTTAAATAACTGTCTGCTGCTGCCGCTGGGCCAATATTCCAGGCTTCGTCTGCTTCTTTTACATGCAGAGCGTTGGCGTCTGCGTCTGAATAAACAGCGATGGTACGCATTCCCATAGCTTTGGCACTGCGCATTACGCGGCAAGCAATCTCCCCACGATTGGCGATTAATACAGATTTAAACATGCTATTCACTCTTTCCATGGGGCTAAGGTTTTAGTTAAAAATGCCTTTAAACCGGCTTGGCCATTAATGCTAACGCGAATTTTAGCAATGGCTCGGGTAGTAAGGCTTGTGGTTGTTACTAAGTTTTCCTTAGCTATAGGGGAATGGGTATTGAATAATGTAAGAAGCTTTTTGATTTGTTCCACTGCCTCTGGGCTATTGCCTAATGTGCCTCTAATCCATTGTTCTTTAGCGCTATTTAACTCACTGAGTGGCACTACTTGATGAGCTAAACCGTTTGCTAAGGCTTGGTTTGCAGTGAATACCATAGCGCTGGTCATTAGGTGACGGCTCCATGAAATACCCATTTTATTAACCACAAATGGGCTGATAACAGCAGGGATTAGCCCAATACCAACTTCACTCATACAAAAGGAAGCACTGTCAGCACTAATCACACTATCACAACAAGCGATAAGTCCCACGGCGCCACCAAAAGCTGCACCATTAACAAGGGCTAAAGTAGGCTTTGGAAAACTATCTAATAAGTGCATTAATAAGGCTAATTGTTCGGCGTCTGCCAAATTGGCTGCCTCGTCATACTCTGCCATGCGCTGCATCCAAGCTAAGTCTGCACCTGCGGAGAAGCTCTTGCCTGCACCGGTGATAATAAGGCCTCTAACGCTGGCATCTTGAGCCAGGTTTTGTAATTGAGTAATAAACAGTTGAATGAGGTGATCATCAAATGCATTGTGTTTATCTGGTCGGTTTAACGTGATGGTAGCTATGCCTGTAGTTATGCCTGTAGAGCTCAGGTCGCACGTTAACCAGTGGGGTGATGGATTCACACTTGTTATAGTTGTCATATTAGTCACCCCTTTATTACATACGGAACACGCCAAAGCGCGTTTCTTGTGCAGGTTTATTGAGGGCAGCGGCTAAGCCCATGCTGAGTACTGCACGAGTGTCCTTTGGGTCAATTACCCCATCGTCCCACAGTCGAGCAGTGGCGTAATAAGGGTGGCCCTGATGTTCATATTGTTTAAGTATGGGTTCACGCATGGCTACAGCGTCTGCATCACTAAAGGTTTCACCACGAGCGTTAAGTTGGTCTCGTTTTACTTGGGTTAATACCCCAGCAGCTTGTTCGCCACCCATCACCGAGATACGGCTGTTGGGCCACGTCCACATAAAGTTAGGTTCAAAGGCGCGGCCACACATACCGTAATTACCAGCGCCATAGCTGCCGCCTATAATTATGGTAAATTTAGGTACTTTGGCACAGGCTACGGCCATCACCATTTTTGCACCGTGCTTAGCGATACCTTCGGCTTCGTATTTTTTACCCACCATAAAACCGGTGATGTTTTGCAAGAACACTAAAGGAATTTCGCGTTGGCAACATAACTCGATAAAGTGCGCTCCCTTTTGAGCCGACTCAGAGAACAATACCCCGTTATTGGCGATGATACCCACAGGATAGCCGTCAATACGAGAAAATCCACACACTAAGGTGGTGCCGTACAAGGCTTTAAATTCGTCAAATTGTGAGTCATCCACAACCCGAGCAATAACGTCGCGTACGTCAAAAGGTTTGCGCAGGTCTGTGCCTACCACGCCATAAAGCTCTTCGCTGGAGTAACGCGGCAAAACACTTTCATGACGTAACAGATGATGCCCTGCAGTTTTTGGGCAGTTGGCGATACACTGGCGCGCTATTAATAAGGCGTGTTGGTCTGATTCAGCATAATGATC
>Ga0209192_10002867_pt1 | contig 12055 bp, 12 predicted proteins | sample ArcticOcean_MG_C_11_FD_187433 | JGI IMG/M metagenome (GOLD analysis project Ga0209192, IMG submission 187433) | Marine microbial communities from western Arctic Ocean - ArcticOcean_MG_CB2_154 (SPAdes) (version 2) | ecosystem: Environmental > Aquatic > Marine > Oceanic | place: Arctic Ocean... | reverse complement strand
CTCATTTAATAAGAAAGCCTCAATGCTCACGCACTGGGGCTTTTTTATTGGGCCCTTAAAAGCCCTGATGTTACGATGAACTCCGCTCACATGGACACCAACAGCGCAGCTTGCTGCTGCAGACCCTGTGTTAGTAGGGTGAGACTGGCGCACTTGGCAAAGCAGGGCTTTGCGCCACTTGAACGACCTGCCTCTTCGATGCGGGGCCGGGCCATCGCCAAGCACCTCATTTAATAAGAAAGCCTCAATGCTCACGCACTGGGGCTTTTTTATTGCTTGCTAGAAAACGGATGCTAGAAAGTGGGTGCTAAAAAAGGAAGCCTATTTACAACCGATCTAAGAAGGCTAATACGGCTTTTCACAGAGCCAACCTATGCTACAATTAACACCAAATCTGAAAGATATTAAAACCATGTCGACACATTATATGATTCCCATTCTTACGATTTTTTGTCTAGCTATGTTGGTCCTTGTGAGCTGGCTTTATATGCGCCAAAAAAAGGCTCGCAACGTCAATGAGGCACGCATACTTGCACTCCAGGAGATGCTTCAAAAACAGTATCAGCATCGTGTAGAAAGTATTGCTGTGATTGCAAGTGCAATGAAAGATAAGCAATGCGAATATACCGAAGGTTGTATTCGTTTAAAACAATTAGTGGAACAGGTTGAGCCTGATTTGCTAACTCAGGATGAGTTTTCTGTAATCGCTTTGGTGTTTAGTGCCACAGAGCACATGCCTATTAACGAACAATGGCAACAATTAGATAAGAAAGCTAAGAGTAAATTTACCCAACAACGATTTGCCCTCGAGGCTGAACATAAGGACGCAATTCATAAAGCAGTTGTTGCGCTCCAAAGTCACCAGTTTGCGGGTTACCAGAACTTAGCCTAAGGCTGTTTTAATCCGCGCCATGGCGCTTTCCAACACCGAGCGTGGGCAACCAAAATTAAGTCTTAAATAATTAGCATCGTTAAAATCTCTACCTGGAGATAGACCTACCCCAGCCTTTTCAAAAAACTTGCATGGGTCTTCTAATTGTAACTTAGACACGTCCAGCCAAGCTAAAAATGTAGACTCGAGGGGCAACATATTAATGTCTGGTAGCAGAGAAAATTCGGCTATAAGATAGTCTCTATTGGCACGCAGATAGATATTCATCGCGGTAAGCCAGGGCTCACCATGAGCTAAAGCAGCAAGGGTAGCAGTATAACCGAATGGGTTTATCTCAGAGACAATGCCGTGCATTTCGTTGACGAAAGCTTGGCGAATGCTCGGATTGGCAATAACAGCCCATGAACAGGCCAGGCCCGCAATATTGAAGGCCTTACTGGCAGCACCTAAGGTGATAGAGTTCTGCAATGCATGATCGCTGACACTCAGGTAGGGTACATGAAATTTATCTTCATCCAGAATAATATCTGCGTGAATCTCATCAGAAACTAGGACCAGTTGATTGGTTTCACAATAGGAGTCGATGCGCTTTAGTTCAGATTGGGTATAGACGGCCCCACCAGGATTTTGAGGGTTACAAAATAACATCACGCGGGCAGCCTGTGCGTCATGGTTTTCAAGCGCCTCAAGATCTACTCGGAGACGGCCCTGATCATAAGACATGGCAAGGTGGTTATCCTGTTTGCCAGAAGCTAAGGGCGTACTATGGAAATAAGGATAAGCAATATCGGGTGTGAGTACCTGATCATGGTGCTTTGATAAACTGCGAATAGCGAGGGATAAGCTAGCGACCACACCTGGGATCCAAACAACCCACTCTGCCTTAACGTGGCAGCCATACTTGACCTGATAATAGTCAGCTACCATTTGGTCAGACTGTTGATTAGCCCGAGTATAACCATAGATTGCATGATCTTTGCGGGCTTCAATGGCTGCTTGGATCACGGGAGCAACTTTGAAATCAGTGTCTGCCACCCAGAGGGGTATGATGTCTTGAAGGGCGTATTTTTCCCACTTCAAAGAATTAGTATTGTGGCGTTCAATGATCTTATCAAACTCAAAATCATCATTCTTTTGCATAACTTTGTTAGGCCTTCTTAATGAGGTTTGGGGCATCTATTTCTATTGCTAGGGAAAGAGCTAAAGGCTATATTAGATAGCAAGGTCGAGGTTTTAGTTTAGACCAAAAATTTGCCCAGACCTACAATAATCAAGTTTATTTTTGATTTGACTGTAAGCAGCGATGTGGGTCAAAGTGTCTATTACTGACTTAGGCTAGTTTGGACCTCACATAACAAATTCAAGGCAAAGACTTAGATTACCATTGGGTTTATTAAATTTAATTATTGCTTTAATAAATGGCGCAGTAATTTCAACGGAGAGTAACATGGCAACATACGAATGTAATCATTGTGGAATGGCGGTGAACGCAACTTGTGCTAAATGCGATGCACCATTAGTGAACGGTATACTTGCCCTCGATGATGGCACTGAGGTTCAGGTTTCTAAATGTCCCAATGACCATGGAAAGATAAAATCTCCCATGTGTTGTGGCCAAGATATGGCATGTGCAATCTAACCATAAGAAGTCACTTTATATAGACTTTAGGCGTTGAATCGCTAAATAATGAAAAGGTATGCCCATTACTGATATTCTAACCCAGCATGAAATTGATCAGGTTAAAGTCGATGGAGAGGTGTTCTCAAAGGCATATTCTCGTCTCAATAGATGGGAGAATTAACCCGCGGCATAGATCCCAACATGAAGCAGCCAAGCTCGCGCTTTGCTAGGCATACCAAGGATGACGATGCCCCTGGGTATTTTGAAGACTTTTGGATTTGGGACTGCCATCAAGGCTTTGAGAACTTTGTCTTTCAATCGCCTGCTGCAAAAATTGCAGCTGAGTTACTGAGTGCAAAAAAAATCAATTTAGTCATGGATAATTGGTTTTTTAGGGAAGCTGGTTCTAAGTCTGGAGCACCCTTTCATCATGATATTTCATACTTTGATTTTGAAGGATCTATGTGTGTCCTTTGGTTGCCGCTTGACTCGGTAAAAAAGCATGAGGGCATTGCTTGGATTAAAGGATCACACCTTTGGAATAAGTTATTTTTAAGAACCCGTTTTAAAGACGGCCATCAAGAAGATGGGGAAGCTGGAGAAGTGAATGGCAAAACCTATCACCTCACGCCAGACATACTGAACAATAAACAAGACTATGAGTTTCTTGCATGGGATTTTGAATTAGGCGATTGTGTTTTTTTTGATATGCGCACCCTCCATGGGAGTCTCAATCAAGTGATGCCAGGTAAGAACGTGCATCGATATACCTTAAGAATGGCAAAAGAAGGATCCAAGGTTGGGTATCGAGGAGCTTGGGCCCAAGCAGAAAGGACCATCATGGAGGCTAACGGCTATCAAAATGGAGATGAGTTGAGTGGTAAGATGTTTCCAACTTTGTATGAGAATTGATCAATATGAGTCATTTTGGGGCTAGTGTTTGGTTAAAATCTCATTAGCATACGCTCAAATCGATACCAACATATATTGAGGTTTTAGGATAATTTATGGTCACTTACCCGTCACTTGAAGAGGTTCAGCGGCTTCAATATTTGAAGGCACTCGGTGTTACGAGTTGGCTGCCAACAAGCTCACTGGTGGCTAGCCAAGCTAATGCTGTGTCGTGGCAACAAGACAACAGCCACTCTTTGGTCAGTGCCAAACTGGGGTCTACAGAGATAGCAACTGCAAAGATAGCCACTGCAAAGATAGCCACTGCAAAGATAGCACCTAAAGCCTCAGCGTTGCCAGCTGCTGCCAAAGCCCCAATCGTATTACCAGCAACATTGCCAGCGACAGAGCCACAAAAATTTGACCTAAGCCAAGAGCAAGCTCTGATCCCGGGTCAGATACAAGCTGCTGCAGTCGCTGGTGCCTTGCACTCCCTTAGTTCATCACCAGAAACCATGGAGTATACAAGTGCATCACAGAAACTGGAGGCGCAACTGCAACCAGATAGAACTCAATTAATCTCAGAGAGTTTGCCCTCATCGCCTTCATTGGCATCAGACTGGATTGCAGCGCTGCACCTAGGGTTATCTTGGTATGCCAATGGCGTTTTAGTCGTTAACGACATCCCTGCCCACGAGGGCGCAACCATGAGTAGCCCAATTCAGCGGCTACAGACATCGATAGTTAATGCCTTAAGGCCAATGTTAAAAGATTCTACCAGGCAAACCATGCCTGCAGCCTCTATGGAATTTAACTGGCCCTTGGTGCCTGGCCCCCATGGGGACCACTCTTTAACAGGCGCTCAAAGTGGGCTTCAATATAGTCTGCTAAAGTTACTCAAGGAACAGCCATGTAGTGCGCTCCTAGTCATGGGGCCCGCGGCCATGCAATTGCTTAAGGCTGATATGAGCTTAGGTGACAGTGGCTACATTGAACTGTCTGATATGACCATACCATCTATTTTCAGTCATAGCCTGCATCAACTATTAGCTGTTCCTAGTCTGAAAGCGGAGACCTGGAAACATCTACAACCATTACTTTTGACGGAAAAAATAGGTTAATTAGTGATGTTGATTCGGTCTTTAGTCGAAAGTGATATTGATCAGATCCTCGCCTTCAAATTAGGCTATCACGAAACACCTTGGTCAAAAAAACAGCTCACAGGTGTTTTGCAAGCTAGTTTAAGGGGCACTTGTCTGGTTAACGTAGGTATTGATGACAAGACGCGTGTTGCTATTGCTTACGTCGTAGCGAGTTACGTGCTCGACCAAGCTGATGTGCAAAATATTGTGGTGGATGAGCCTTTTAGAGGCTTGGGTTGGGGTCGAAAAATACTGCAAGCAACGACTAATGAGTTAGGTTCTCGAGGGGTAACAGAGTTATTTTTGGAAGTGCGCCCTTCCAATCAAGCTGCGGTTAATTTATATCAGTCGATGGGTTTTGAGTGCAAACAAAAACGCCAAGATTATTACCTTGGCGTTGATGGTATGCGCGAAGATGCATGGGTGTTTAGCCTAAAACATCGGTAGCAATTTTATAGTCTGGGTCTTCGATGACGTTGAGTTCTACCATGTTGCCAGCCTTAGAAAGGAGTATCTTACACTCTGCACTGAGGTGGCGCAGATGGAGGGTTTTACCTGCGCGCGAATAGCGTTCGGCTAGGGTATCGATGGCTTCCAAACCAGAGTGGTCAGCCACACGAGACCGCTCAAAATCGATAATTACATCATCTGGGTCTTGTTTTGGGTCAAATAATTCTAAGAAATTCTGCACTGAGCCAAAGAAAATCGGTCCTCGCAAATAATAGATGCGACTACCATCTATATCTTTATGGGTCACTTGTGTATGTTTAGCATGCTTCCACGCAAATACTAAGGCTGAATAAATAACCCCCACGACCACCGCGATAGCAAGATCGGTGATGACAGTCACGCCAGACACTAGGATTAATACAAAGGCATCTGATTTGGGTATTTTCCTCAAAATTCGGAAGCTGGACCATTCGAAAGTACCGACCACCACAATAAACATAACTCCAATTAAAGCGGCCACTGGAATCATCTCAATAAGAGGCGATGCAACTAAAATAAAGGCCAATAAAAAGAGGGCGGCACTAATCCCAGACAGGCGCCCACGACCACCTGAGTTAACGTTGATCATGCTCTGGCCAATCATGGCACAACCACCCATACCACCGAACAAACCCGTTACCGTATTAGCCACACCTTGGCCCACGCATTCTTTATTGCCACGACCCCGAGTGCCAGTAATCTCATCCACTAGAGTCAGGGTTAGCAATGATTCAATTAAACCAATCGCTGCTAAAATAATGGCATAGGGTAAAATAATAATAAGGGTTTCTAGGGTATAAGGTACCTGAGGTAAATGAAAGCTTGGTAAGCCGCCGGCAATAGAAGCAATATCACCTACCGAACGAGTATCCAAGTTCAAGCTCACGGCTAAAATGGTCACCACTAAAATAGCAGCTAGGGACGACGGCACGGCTCTGGTGAATTTAGGTAAAAAGTGAATGATGGCCATGGTCAGGGCAATAAGGCCGAGTAATAAATAAAGTTGGGTGCCTTCTAACCACTGTAAGCTACCATTATCATCCATAAATTTAAATTGGCTTAGTTGAGCCAAAAATATGACAATCGCCAGGCCATTCACAAATCCTAACATGACTGGATGGGGCACCATGCGGATAAACTTACCCAGTCTCAAAACTCCCGCTAAGACCTGTAAGATGCCCATTAAGACGACCGTAATAAATAGGTACTCTACACCGTGATCTGCAACCAAAGCGACCATGACCACTGCCAATGCGCCGGTAGCTCCAGAAATCATTCCCGGACGACCGCCGATGACGGCAGTGATTAAACCCACCATAAATGCAGCATATAGGCCAACCAAAGGATCTACGCCAGCGACAAAAGCAAAAGCAACGGCCTCAGGTACTAATGCAAGAGCGACTGTAAGGCCGGAGAGTATGTCATTTTTTGCATTAGCCGGGGCGCGGCTTGCGAGATCGAACATGGTATTTCCTAATATTAGGGAGGGCGTAAAAGCGGGCATAGTATATGTAAATTTACACTATTTCTCAATGAGTTGATGGGTTTTTGGTTATTTATTGATCAATCTTAGAGCGTTTTATATTGAGGATGGGGCGCTAATCAGCGACAATAGAGGCTATTCTAGGCTCGCCTCCGTGTGCCACCTCATACTCCCACAGATTTTAACAACTATGTCCAACTTGATTGCAGAAAAAGTGGCAACACGAAGAACCTTTGCCATAATTTCCCACCCAGATGCGGGTAAAACCACCATTACCGAAAAACTTCTCCTTTTTGGCCAAGCCATTCAAACCGCTGGATCAGTGAAGGGTAAGAAAGGTGATAAAAAAGCGACATCTGATTGGATGTCAATGGAACAGCAACGTGGGATTTCTGTGACTTCATCCGTGATGCAGTTTCCCTATCAAGAACGCACCGTTAACCTTTTGGACACTCCAGGGCATGAAGACTTTTCTGAGGATACCTATCGGACTTTAACGGCAGTTGATTCTGTGCTGATGGTCATTGATGGCGCCAAAGGTGTGGAGGATCGAACCGTTAAACTGATGGAGGTGTGCCGCTTAAGAGACACCCCTATTTTCACCTTCGTTAATAAAATGGACCGTGAAGTTCGTGAACAAATTGAGGTTTTAGATGAAGTAGAGGATGTACTCAACATCGCTTGTGCGCCGATCACTTGGCCTATAAGCATGGGTAAACGCTTTAAAGGTGTTTATAACCTTTACACAGATACTCTGCATGTATTCACGCCAGGGCAGGGACATACCATTGCAGAGGATATCCAAATTGAAGGCTTGGAATCTGATGAAGCCGCAGAGTTTTTGGGAGAATTATTAGATGAACTTAAAGACGAAATTGAATTGGTGCGGGGTGCGAGCCATAAATTCGACATGCAGTTGTTCCTAGAGGGCAAGCTGACCCCAGTTTTCTTTGGCACGGCTTTATCTAACTTTGGCATACGTGAAATGCTGGATTATTTTGTGCAATGGGCCCCAGCGCCAAAGTTTCGAAATGCAGGGGCACGGGTGGTTGAGGCTATAGAGCCTAAATTCACTGGTTTTGTGTTTAAAATACAAGCCAACATGGACCCTAAACACCGAGACCGTATTGCGTTTATGCGTATTTGTTCAGGTAGTTATGAGCGCGGCATGAAAATGCGCCATGTGCGCATAGGTAAAGATGTTAAAGTTGCCGATGCAGTCACCTTTATGGCGGGCGAACGCTCCAATGTTGAGCAGGCATGGCCTGGTGACATCATTGGCTTGCACAATCACGGCACTATTCAGATTGGTGACACCTTCACCGCTGGAGAGAATCTAAAGTTTGCAGGTATTCCTCATTTTGCTCCTGAACTGTTTCAGCGAGTGCGATTGAAGGATCCGCTAAAAATGAAGCAGTTACAAAAAGGCTTGCAGCAATTATCTGAAGAAGGCTCTACCCAGCTGTTTATGCCAGGGAAAAATAATGATCTGATCGTTGGAGCTGTGGGTGTTCTGCAGTTTGAAGTCGTTGCTTACCGCCTGCAGGATGAGTATAAAGTAGAATGTATCTATGAGCCGATCAGCGTAAATACAGCCCGCTGGGTTGAATGTGATGACCATAAAATGCTGGATGAATTTAAGCGTAAAGCAGTAGAGCATTTGGCTATTGACGGCGGTGGACACCTCACCTACTTGGCGCCTTCTCGGGTCAACCTGAGTCTAACGGAAGAACGTTGGCCAGACATTCGTTTCCGTGCGACGCGGGAACATTAATCGCAGTTATTAAACAATGAGGGGGTTTAATGCATCAGTTGATTGACAGTCACTGTCATTGGGATCACCCTCGCTTACAAAGTCTGCAACCCCATTTATGGCAATCCTGCCTTGACCAAGGTGTCACACAACTAGTGGTGCCTGCCACTAAGGAATCTTCATTTGCTCGTCAAATCTCTCTTTGTGAACAATACCCAAGTTGGCACTTAGCCCTGGGTCTTCATCCTTACTTTAGTAATCAACATACCCAAGCGCACCTTACAGTGTTGACTGCAGCCATTGAACGTCATAAGCCTTTAGCCATAGGGGAGATTGGACTAGACTTTGCTTTGGACACGTCACTTGAGGGCTTTTCTATAGAGCATCAAGAAGCCTGGTTCGTTGCTCAGGTTAAGCTTGCTCAACACACCCAGCTCCCTCTTATTATTCATAGCCGTAAGGCTAATGATCGCTTAGGTCAGTTGTTACGGCAGTTAAAATTTAACCAAGGCGGTATTGTGCACGGCTTTAGTGGCAGCCTGCAACAAGCTGAAAAGTTTACTCATTTGGGGTTTAAAATAGGCATAGGTGGCAACCTAACCTATGAGCGGGCTCAAGCTATGAGGCGCTTGGCCCAAGCATTGCCATTGACAGATATGGTGTTAGAAACAGACGCGCCAGATATGCCTATGGCTGGGCAAGAGCGAGGTCAGCCCAATCGACCTGATATGCTGCCTCGAGTATTGCTGGTGTTGGCCGAGTTGCGAAGTGAATCCTTATCTGAGATTGCTATGCAGACGGTAAAGAACACATTAGATGCGTTAAGAATTAATTAACAGCATGGAAATCTGCAGAAGTAGTTTATTGAACAGGGCAGGCTAGCACATGTCCTCAAATGGGTTGCTAACTGATAAATCGATGGCTTTGGCATACCCAGGAATAACAATTTGATGGCGATTGATAAGCAAATCTTCACCAGTTAAAACGTTATGACCAAATTTATAAGTGGGATTTGATAATCCACGCATACTTTGGAGGTCATAATCGTTGGCAGCCTGAGTATGTTTCTCTTGGGCTGAGCGCATATTTTCCATGGCTTTAAGCCCATGCTTTTTAATCATGAGTCGATTAGCCACATGTGGGCCCATTAATACTGCACTGGCATTGTTACCACCAAAACCTTTCGAATTCAGCAGTACTGTGTCGATACCCTCTGCGCCCACTTCATGGTGCGCTGCTTGAATTGCTAGATGGCTATCATGCACATCGCTTGCAACATGATCTATGGTAGCGATACCTGGCAAAATGCCGTAGCGCCATAAGCCTAATGACACAGCAAGTTGGTCACCACCGGCTGTGCCTTGAGAATGACCTAGGTAAGCTTTAACCGCAGCAACTTTCCAATCTTTTATCCCAAAGGCTTTGGCCGTTTCATTGATAACGTGAGATTCAGTAATGCGGTTTTGGGGCGTACTGGTGCCGTGGGCCTGCACACAAGAACGATGGCGCAATGATTCAGCACCGAGTATGCTTTCTGTTAGGGCTGCGGCCTTAGCTAAGGTCACATAATTACCGATGCCTGGGGCTGATATTGACTTTTTATGGCCATCTGCGTTGACGAATACACCTGCCACAGCGCCATGAATTTGGGCGCCAAGCGCGAGTGCTAATGTATCACTGGTGAGCACAATCCACTGGGAGGCTTCGCCCATAGTAAAACCACAGTTAGTAGAGAATGGCCGAGAAGTCCGACGTAAATCCGCCTCATTACTACCATCTAAAGCACATAACTCATGGTCTTCAGCGAGGGCACCCATGGTGCGAAAACCTTCCATAACCTCTGGTGTAATGGGTGCGTCACTGCCCCCAACGATGACCAAATCACGGCGCCCACTTTTAATATCTTCAACAGCATTTCGCAGGTTATATAAAAACGTTGCACATGCGCCTAGGGCAGAGCCGACCGCGCCAACACTACCTAATAAATAAGCGTTAACAAAATCAGCGGGCATTTGACCATAACCCAACGGCATTTGCTTTGAAGTGATGCGCTTGCCAGTACTCGGGTTTTTTAATAAACCACCAAAACCAGCTTCATCTAACTGACCAATGGAGTTACTTGCGTAGACAGCAATACGATCTGGTGCCACATGATCTTGCATAATTTGCCAAGCAATACCAGTGGAACTAAGAGCATCAGACGCACCAAATACGGTCATTTGTAAATTACGAGGGTGGTTACGTGACTGATAAAGAGAACTGGGATCAAAGCCATCGGGCAGCTGGCCTGCGGCACTTACTGGCGCGCGCTTGGTATCTGGCAAAATAGCTGTGAATGCGCCACTTATGGTGACTTCGACCGTGTCACCATCGATCTGGCTTACTTGCCAATTATCTGGTAGCTGATTGGGCAAGTGGCGCTTGCGCATGCGAATACAAGTGCAATCACCAGACGCAGGCACTATTTGTGCCACTTTGTTCAGTACTAGTTTTTCCACATCGTAGGCTTCAGTTCGGATTGGCCGGATCAGAGTTGCGTCCTTGACCTGGTCACCTAGTTGCTCTGTTAACTGTGCCTGAGTCAATCCTTGTGCTTCACCAGCTAAGTAATAAAGACCATTATAAAAAGTGGCTTTATTGGTTAATGTCGCTAAATCAGTGAGAGTGTCGAGCCGGCTTTGGGTATCTAAGTGATCGAGAACGAGGCGGCGATAACCATGATGGGAAGAGGTTCGACCAGAGGCATTTATTCCGCCAAAACCAATGATGACTGGTAGATTCGACAACTAGATATTCCTCAAAATGGATAATGATACGACCTTGTGGAACGCCATTCTAGCAGAGTGGTGGTTAAACTCTAGGGTTGTGGCGTAATCTAGTGTATTCGATGCACTTCCAGATGCAGGTGAGTCATTTTTTTCCCCAGTAAATGCAACTCCCCCTGAGTTCTTTGTTCACCGTCACTGCTGAATTCAAAAGTAAACTGTCGCAAAAATGAGATGTGTCCGCGACGGTCACGTTTAAGACGAGTTTTTTTAAGGGCAACAGTGTCATCAAGCAATTGCAGGTCTTGTAGCTCGCACTGTTGCTTTGCAGCCAATCGCGCCCGATCCTTGGCCGCACTGGTATCCCACCAGTAAATCATCCCCAGTAACAAAAGTACTAAAAGCCATTCTAAACTCATTTATTAGCTGCCTGTTTTGATGGAAGGCTAAACACTTTTAGCCTTTCATACCTAAAGTATATCGGGTTGTTTACTGGTTAGTTCAAGACCCCCGACAAGTAGTATGCCCAACCATACTCATTTTTTGCGTAGGTTATTTAAGTCATTGTAAGGTCCAGCGACAACCCAGCGCCTTTCTGTCTTCATCCATGAGTAGTGATGGGCATCATGAGCATGTTTTTTTCACTCCCAATAAATCTTGAGTTAATCTTCAATTCATTTCACTAGGCCCTAAAAAGCTAGCTTATTAATTTAGTTTATTAATCTGGCTTACGAACTTAGTTTATTAATTGTTACTAGGCTGAGTGATACCATGAACAGGGTCTTCTGTAGCCACTTTTGGACGCTCAAACTGCACCAACTTGCTGCACGGATGTTGATTGTTATTACCCCACCAAGTTTTTTGCCAAGCTTCTAGTTTATTAACACGAATCATTGATCTTATTTCATCTATGTAGTCTGCACGACGCGTTGAATACTTGATTAATCCAGCCGATAAGGCTCGACCCGTGACTGTTTCAGAGTGCTTAGTTAAGCATGCTCGAATATCACGCAAATTTG
>Ga0209192_10002858_pt1 | contig 12079 bp, 15 predicted proteins | sample ArcticOcean_MG_C_11_FD_187433 | JGI IMG/M metagenome (GOLD analysis project Ga0209192, IMG submission 187433) | Marine microbial communities from western Arctic Ocean - ArcticOcean_MG_CB2_154 (SPAdes) (version 2) | ecosystem: Environmental > Aquatic > Marine > Oceanic | place: Arctic Ocean... | reverse complement strand
TTGGAGCTTCTGATCCTACGGCTCCTGGTTGGCCTTCTGTAGGCGCCACTTTGGCTAAAAATGCCGACAGTTTGTTGTACAGTGTACCAACGCCTGCCATCTCACCAGCCCTGAAAGAACCTCTTGCGGATGCCACGTCAATTATTGACATCAGTCCTTTTAGGTCTCCGATTGATAATGCTGTTGGGTCTGCTTGTGGTTGTTCACCGGCTGGAGCAGTGGGTTGGGCCGTCGCCGTCGCCGTTGCTTCAACAGTTTCTTGTGTTTTCTTTACTTCTTCTTTTGCCATTGTTATTTTCTCCTAATTGCAATTGGTATTAATATACGTATATTATACTAAAATTAATTATGGATTGCAACAGTTAAATTTGATTGATCTGGGCAGTTCCGCTTAAAGCGAATAGGGTTAGGTCTCCTGGATTTTCAAAACCAAATACAGTTATTGATCTTGACTGGTCTCCTTCGAACACCACATCTTTGGTAATCGAATATCTACCATGGCAGTTCTCGTAGATCCATTTACGCATTATTTCTATGTCGGCCTCGTGTGCCTTTACCACTGTGTTCACGAAGTGAGGTGGTAATATATCTAGTTCTCTATTGAAGAAGTTGTTAGGATTAATCTTCATACTGCACAGTCATCCCCCACGGTGCTTCTATGTTTTTCTCGTATGGGTTATTGATTAAAAATATTGTATCGCAGTAGTGTTCGTCACCCCAACTATTGAAAGGCCATCCATCTGTGAACATAACAAACTTCTTGGGCTCTATGCCTTGCTCTTTCATGTAGTCCCAATTACATTCAAACTCTGTACCACCACCTGAACCTAGTTGGTAGTCTAGCAATTCATCTGAGTTGTCTGGTGTAAACACAACAGGATTAAACACCTCTGTGTCAAAACTCCATAAATGTATTCTAAAGTCTTTGTATTGATCCATGATGTTTTTAACTTCTGTAAGGAATTCAGTACATTGTTCATTGCTTATAGATCCTGAAGCATCGAGAGCCAAGCATATATCGATCATCTCATCGTTGGCCTGCCCTGGCAGTATCGCAGATGTGTGCCATGATTTTCTACTAGGTCTCATCCAAGTGTAGTCTGACTTGATGGTACTCATTATCTGTTGTTGTAGTATCTCTCTCCAGTCCATCTTGGGTTCTGTAAGATCACTAACTAGTCTTTTTAACGCACCTGGCAAATTACTAGCACCTGTTGACTGTGCGGCACTCACCATTGCTTCTTTGACTTCGTCTCTAATTTTTTTAAGTTCTTCTTTGGTGTATATGGGTTTTCCTTTACCTGGTGTGTTAGCCTTGTCTCCGCCCTTGCCTTGGCCTTCACCTTCGCCCCACTCTTGGTGGTCATCCATTAGCTCACCTAGTTTCTCTAGGAACTTCTTACCGTTCTTCTTGGCAGTCTTTAGTAGGTCATCGTATATTCTTTCTGAAGCCCAATCCTTGTACTTGTCGTCCTGGAAGCCTTTGTTCTCACCTTTCTTACCTTTGGGCATGTCACCGATATTAGAATCTTTCAATATCTGGTTCACGGCATAGTCCGCCGCTATGTTCCAAAGTTGTGGATCTCTGTCTCCAATTCTAACTAGCATGTGTTCGAATACATTGTGCAACACTTCATGGCCAAACAAGAACTCTGCTTCTTTGGGTGTAAGTGAATCTATGAACTTGGTGTTGTAATAGAAGTGTCTACCATCTGTACCTGCTGTTGGACACCAGTCGTTTGCATTCACGAGTTTAAGTCTTGTAGCAAGGTTACCAAAGAACGGATGCTTCAGTAGTAAGGCAATCCTTGCCGTAACCAATTTGTCTATGATTAATTGTTCTTTGTAGTCAGCCACTATTTAGACTCCATAGCAGTAATGACATACTTGCCAAACTTCTTATGGAACCTATCAAATGATTTTAACTTGCTAGGATCAAACGGAAGTTTGTAGTTCGTCAGTGCAATCTTGGCACCCATAACAACCAACTCTGTCTCGAAGTTGTCCATCATGTAGTTGAAGAACCTGTCTGCTTGTTCGTTCCATGTCTTGTCTTTCTTCTCGTGTGCCTGTTGTAATTCATAACACAAAGAAACTGTTAGAGAGTACATCGCTGATATCTCTTTTGTCTTAAGGTCTTTTACCTTACCGCTCAATATATCAGATGGGTTTGGTAACTGACCGCTAATTTTACGATGATTCATAAACTTAACGGCCAGTCCTTCTCCTACACAACCTGCAACGAGGTCAGTGAGCGTACTTTCTGGCAGGTCATCTGATAGAAGTTGGGAAACGAAACTCCATGATCTTGGAGTTGCGAATGATCTAGAGCTACCCCTAGGATCAAAATCATATAAATCTTGTTTTGCGAATGTGCAGTAACCTACAACGTCTGCGTGGACATGTTGGTTGGTAGCCCATTCCATCCAGTCGTCAAAGTCCACTCTCAATTCAATGTGAACGAATCTGTTTGCCAACGGAGCCGGCATTCTGTAAGTGACACCTTTGTCTGAATCTCTGTTACCTGCCGCTACAATTGAAACGCCTTTGGGTAAATGATACTGTCCTACTCTTCTGTTTAGGATAAGTTGATAAGCCGCCGCCTGTACAGCCGGTGCCGCCGAGTTTAACTCGTCTAAAAATACAATAGCAGTAGACTCGGGATCAGTTGGCAGTTCTGCCGGACTCGCCCAGACCATGTTGTTCTCTTTTGCATTGTAATAGGGAATACCTTTGATGTCTGTTGGTTCCCATAGTGGAAGTCTGATGTCAACGACTTCTCTTTTCTGTGCATCTGCGATCTGCTTAACGATGTCTGATTTACCAATACCTGGTGCTCCCCACATCATTATGGGTCTCTGTAATTTGATACAATGTGTTAGTGCTGACTTGGCCTCGTTTGGACCAACTGTTCTGTTTTGACTGCCTATTGCCGCCTCTTTGTTTTTGTTTGCTCTTACCATTTTTGTACACTCCTGTTTAAAATGTTTATAGTATCATTATAGCAGGAATGTGTTGTGCGTCAACCTGGTAAAAGTCGCGATTTTATTGGCTTTCTTGGTCCTCGGCCTTGCTCATTGCCCGTGCTAGACCGTATTTTGTCACATCTCCAGCGAAAAGCATCAGTTGTAACGCCATCTTCTCCATGGTCACTATGATCTTTGCCTTGTCAACGAAGTATGGACAGTCAACGAACTCGTCCAACCACAGGTATGTCTGGGGTGTGAATATGATCTTCTGGGGGAATTTAATGATATAGGTCTTTATATCCAGTTCTTCTATTATTTGGAAGCCCGGTTTGGTCAATCTCAGGGACCTGGATTCGTAGTTCTCTCTCACATTCTGCCACCATGTGAAGTAGGCGGTCTTAACGCTCTCGTCATGTATGGTCTCATCCTTGAGCATGAGGAAGGTACGGGTGTATGCTGTCTTTCGATCCATACAATTAATTATCTAGTGAATTTATCGCCGGTTTTTAAAATGTAAACACCAAACTTGTCTGTGTTGTGTTGTGCGTTCAGTTTCTTTGCCAGATTCTCTGCGTGGCCTGGGTTTGAGAAAGATACTTTTTTGTACTTTGGTCCAGGGTAGTTGGCCACTAAACTTGAGCTCTTTAGGTTGATGGGTTTACCATCATAGAAAACTGCCCATATGCCCTCTGCCGCAAGGACTTCATCCAACTTGAACGTGGTCTTGTTGGAACTTTGGAGTATGACTGTAGGTTTTGGTCTGCTCATAGTTTATAACTATATTTACCAAAAAATGTATTGTGAAGATGCTACTTACCTTTAGTGAAGTCGCCACCGTCCATCTCGATGCTTACCGTTGAAGCCTGTTGAGCAACTTTTAGAGCTTCAATGATTTCCTCCTGGATAGTGACCATTCTTGTCATGACTTGCATCAGGGAATCCGCTAACTGGTCGGCTTCCTTGGCCTGGATCACCAGCTGTTTCTGACCCTGCTGTCGCAGTGTTCTGATCCTGCCTATAAGGTCCTCGATAGGTCTAGTTTGTATCTTGGAATTGTTTGACTGCGTCATTTAACACCTGTTGCATTTCTAGTTTGGACTTAATCGGTCCTTTGTACTTGTATCTTGAGAGTGTGATCATCTTTGGACAGTATGCTTTCCTCCAACCTTTTTCAAAACAGATTATGTAGTATCCTGCACAGAACTGGCTCTTGCTCTTGGGAGTCTTGGTATACACCGGCAGTTGATTTTTCACATCGAACATTGGGTTGTATGGATGTTGGCTACATGGAAATCCATGCACATCGAAGTTGTCTGTCTGTACTTCGTCCTCTAATTTTTTTATGTTTGCTTCATCGAACATGCCAAATCCAAACTTCTGGAACAGGCTCTCCTGTGTGTGGAACACTTGTCTGTGGTCAGCCTTGCTTAGGAATATCCATCCGTTGTCTTGTTGTTTCTGTAGGGTGCCTAGTTTTTGTCCGTTCTGCTCGACTATCCAAAATTTATCTTTTATAAGTGTTTTTGCTCTTACTGTCATTGTTTAATATTATATATATATTATGTTTTTTTGTCAATATTTATGTTTGGACAATTACAAAATTTCATCTAGGTTTTTTATAGTCAAAACATTCATTTGTCGAAGTTTATCTAGTGCATTTTGACTTATATCATCTAGTAGAGGTGAGGCATATTCAATATATTTCTTCATTTTGTTGTACTGAGTGAAAAACTCTTTTTTTGGTCTTCCATAATTTATTCTTTTGTGTATTCCTAGTTTACCATAATAAGATACTATGTCTTCGGATGTAATAATGGCTTTGAATTTTGTTTTATGTAACTTCGTGTAGTTACAAATTGTGTTGAAGTATGTAAAAATACCTTTTACATAGGAGTCAACTTCTTGTTGTACGTTTATTTTAATGGGTGCATGAAGCTTATAATTGTAAGAATCTTCATGGTTAAATCCAAATTTTTCTCCTAATAAAGCACTTGTGAAATGTTCAAACCAATCTTTACGATACATGAAATAGATATCATCTCCACGTATTGCTTCTGTAAAGATTTTTTCTTCGTTTATAGTATTGGATAATTTTGATAGATCAACGTTTTCTAAAATGTGTGCGTATGGGATAACAACTTTGTAATTCCTTTCCAGCACCTTGTTAAACAAGAGCGTTGCGGTGCGTCCGCAAGAAATAATTTGTGCTGTTTTTTTCGTAGGATAGCAATGGGTTTTATTTTCATTTGACATTACTATCGTTGCGGGTAGAGTCCAAGTAAGGTCTGTGTATTGATTTCTCTGCGTTGATTCTGACAAAATTTTATATGAGTAATCATATTTTTTCGTAATTTTTCTTTGGATATGACTATCGGTTATTACTTCCTTATAAATTGGCTGGTTAATATTGTATTTCTTTTTTAGACATTCTATAAAATCATTTATTACTTCATCTTTTACTTCTGGCGATGAGTAAAAAAGAATTCGCATTAAGATTTTTTACCTATTTAATCTGGAATTGAATGGTTCTACGTAAAGTTGCGCCTGCTCACTGATCCTATTTAAATCATACTTGCCACAGAACCTCATGAATCTGACTCCAACTTGGTCTATCGCCTTGTTCTCCGCTATGGCCTGTGCAATTGTTTGATCCATCTCTTCCACTATTGCTTCGGGCTGTGCATGTAGATCCACTAGGAATCTATTTCTTTCGTAGTCGTCCATTACTCTGTGTTCGTTCCCTTCGTGGTCCATCCATTTAGATAACATTAAGTTGTTCCATGTGTATCCTTTTTCTTTCCTGTCTGCGTATGCTTCTCGTAATCCTATCTTGTTCTTTGTGCCTTTCGTACGCACACCTGGGTATGCTGAAAATATGTTGTCACTGGGATCACCTCTCATGCTCTTCTCAAATATTAACCATTCTACATCTGGTGCAGGTTTAGGCGCTTTCAATTTCTTGTCTATGACTGGATCACCATTTCTCTCAAACCATCCCTCATGGGTCATTGTAACTTCGCTAACACCGTTGTACTGCTTGACCTTGGGTGTTATCAACTGATTCAAATCTTTATCTGTGCTTATTATAACATGTTCAGTGTCAGGGTGCTTGTCTATCCAACGTGCGATGAGATCGTCTGCTTCTGTCCTTGGATTCTGTAGCACTGTGACGTTAGTTTTAGTTCTAATGAAGTCTGTGAAGTCGTCGTAGCACTCCCAGAACACATCATTCTCTTCTTTCTCTTTCTCACTCATTGCTTCAACAAGTTCTTTCCTGTTCCTCTTGTAGGGTGCGTAATGATCCTTACGCCATGATCTACCTTCCAGGCAGAACACCACATGGGAACCGTCAAAGTCCTGCCATGCTTTCTTGACTGAAGCGAACATGATGTGTATGGCCATGCCTATCTTCTCAGATGCATCTCCTCTTACAACATGTCTTGCTCTAAAGAATGTGTTTGCTGTGTCAACAAGTATGTGGGTCATTAAGAGACCTCGGTCTTGCCGTCATCTCTCCTAGTCATTTTCACATGACCCGAAGCATTGACATTAAGCCCTTGTTCATTGCCGATGGTCTGACACAGAGTCTGGAACCATTTGTCAACGATCTCTTCTTCGCTCTCACCTTGATATCCAGATTGTTTCAACATGTTCACGAACTCAGGATTCCAGTCTAGCTCAAAGAAACCATTCCTAGGATTCTCAGGGTTCACATTAAGATTGAGAACTTTAACTTCTGGCTCTTCGCTCTTCTTAGAACCTTTCTTGTTCTTTTTCTTTATTGTTGTCTTTGCTGTTTTTTTTACCTTCATAACTTTATTATACCTTATTTTTGTTTTTAAGTCTACTATTTTCTACGAAATACTTACGCTTGATCTTGTTGTTTACAGTTCTAGGCAATTCAAACACCTCAATTATATGTTTTGGTATTCTTTCCGTGGTAATTTTAGTTTTTAAAAACTTCCTTAATTGTGCTACGTTGTCGTTGTGTTTTTCCGTAAACTTAATATAAGCGATTAAATTTTCCACTGAAGAATTTTCTTCTAATGCTACTACACAATTTTCTACATACCTGTGTTCTAATATTGTTTTTTCTATATCTAACGGTGATACGAATATTCCTTTTATTTTAAAAACATCATCTTTACGTCCTTTAAAGATTAGTTTTCCTTCCTTCTCTATCACGATGTCCCCGGTCTTGACCCAACGTCCTATGTAAGTTTCATTGCTGGCCTCCTGGTCCTTCCAGTACATCAATGCCTGTGCAGGATGACTCACGTGAAGTTCTCCAGGTTCCCCGTCTAAACATTCTTTTCCTCTCTCGTTTATTATCTTGTATTCTATGCCACTTATCACACTACCCATGTTATCAAAGCTCACATCATCTTGCTGTATTGATATAGCAGACCAAATTTCCGATGTGCCGTATCCGTCAAAGACTTTCAGGCCAAATATTTCTTTTATTTTTTTTCTTAGTTGTTCTGTGAGATATTCCCCGGAACTTATGATTTTAAGATTACTGGGTAATTTCCTATCTTTCCTTTTACACATAGAATCAAGTACGTATGGCCCAATGCACAATGTTGTTACCTTGTTCTCGTGTATCATATTAAAAATTATTGCAGGTGCCGGTGCAGATTTTATAAGACAAATTGTTGACTTGTTTGACAATGTCCACATAAGTTGTGCTAGACCCCATGCAAAGGACATCTTTGCCACACATAGCACAACATCATTTTCCTTGATGTCTACTCTTTTGTTGGCCACGTTATAGAGCCTTTCAAACGATCCGTGACTGTTTACAATTATCTTATGTTTTCCTGTACTACCGCTAGACAGCGTCCACCAACACATTTCGTCGTTGTTCCATATATATGGCTCAACAGTGTTGTCAGCGTCTGTGTTTATTTCTGATTCGGGTATTGCAGTACGTCCAGCAAATGATTCGTTGTCTTTACAGATAATAAATCTACAGTCTGCTAGGTCACACAGATAATTCAGATCCGTCTCTAGCAAATTTCTATAAAGTAATAGAGGATTCGCACCTATCATTATGCAGGAGAGGAAAGCTACAGGCCAATCCACAGTGTCGTTGAGGAATATACCTACCCTTTGTTGAGGTAGTATTTTGTATTTTTCCTTCAAGCAATGAGCAAAATTTTTAGTTTTATTTTCTAATTGTTGGTAGGTTAGTTCTCCACCACAGGAATCAACACAAGCAAGTTTTTGCTTGTTTGAATTTGAAAATACCCAATGTGCAAAATTACTTCTTGTAATGGACATAACCAATAACCATTGTTGGAATCATGAATAAAATTAATCCTAGGCCCGCTCTATCTATTGGTAGGGTAGTGAAGGTCGAACCAATACCTAAAATTGTAATTACTAGTAGTGTGTAAAATATAAGATCTGTTGGAATCTTTTTCCTAGACAATAGTGCGTAAAGAGTGGGAGCCAGCATTATAATTCTCAGGAGACCGAATGTGGATACCAGTACCCATATGTCAATTCTAAATATAGCAATCATACATGACAACAACATTACTATACCCATTGCCCATCTACTCACTGTGATTGGATTTGATCTCTTTATTATGTCATTTGATATCACTGTGCCTGCACCGTTTAGGGTCGAATCAATAACACTAGATGCTTTGAACAGTATCGTCAGCATAAAGAATATTACACCTGATAATCCAAATGTTTCTTTTATAACGTGCATTTGTATTACATCAGGGTTGACATTTGTAGCAGGATCGAGAGTAAAGACACTGCCTGTGATAAATGCCATACCTGTCACAACAAACACAAGAATAGCACTTGCTAACCAATATGTTCTGATTGTTTTGGTCTTGTCTCCTAGTGCAAACACATTTTGATACTGCATGTTGTCCGCGAAGAACGATCCAACAAAAATTAATGCCAGGAACATACCTTTACTCCATATTAGCCCTGGATCGAATAAACTTGTTGGCCTCGCAGTCGTCCAGTTGCTAATGACTGTTGAGAATCCGCCATTATCCATTACAATGTACAAACTGGCAAAAATGGATACAATCAGTAGAAATATCATGTTGAGTACATCTGTTCTATGACAGGCTTTTTGTCCTCCTAACACACTGTAAGCTAACACAGTGAGAGCTACTATCGACACAATCACATTGTAATTGAAATCTTGTGATATGAATTCTGCAACTATCCCAAATGATGTTAGTGTACTGCTGACAGCATATACACAAGCCGCAACTTGCAAGAACTGATACAGGATGGTCAATTTTTTGTTTTCGTATCTGTGTTGTATAAAAGAGTTCAGGGTGAATCCTTTTGGAAATTTTTCCAACAGTATCTTCCCAAAGTATCCAAACATTACAGAAGCGGCCAGGAACGGTAATCCGTACGACCAAAACACACCCGCAGGTCCACTTTCAAAACCAAACCTTCCAATGAATAATAATCCTAACACCCATAACCAAGAACTGGCGGCACTTGTTGCTACCAACCAAGTTGGTGCTGATCTTCCAGATACCCAAAACCCTTGCGTGGTTGTTTTGTATTTGCTATCTATACTTGCTGTTGCTGTAATGGTAAATGCCAGGTATAAAATTAAGCAGATCCATAGAGGATCAATATTTTGTAAAATACCCATTGCAATTATTTAATATCTTTTCTAAGTTCCCCATTTATTTCCAAATAGATCCACGTGCAGTCTTGGACTGTACTTGAATCCATTTTTCATGGCCATGTCTGCCACCTGCGATGATGTTTTCGCCTGTCCCTCTTGTGTGGCTCCCACTGCCATCAGGTATATGTCGCCTGTGACCCCTGCTCGGGCATATGCTTCTCTGGCCGCATCCACTTCTTTGAGATCCTGTTCGTCCTGTACAACAAACTTGAAATACAGATGTGTGTTTGGTATCAACGAATACTGTCTTGCCACGTCTGCCTTTATGGCCTTCTCCCATGCCTCTCCCGATATGCTCAGTTTAGGACTTGTCGACCAAGTCACGTGTACTGGATTCTTTGTGTAGTCACCTGCAGTCAGTCCATGCATGAACTTGTCAAAGTTGTCTTTCCATTGTTGTGTGCAGTTGGTCTCTATTGTTATGTTTTTTATGTCGTTGAATGCTGGCTGTCTAATCAGTGCTTCTATCTGTCTCTGCCACATCATGGGCTCTCCACCTGTTATCACCAAGTGTACATCTTGTCCATTGTCACAAGTCCATTTGTTCTCGGGTGTGAATGCTGTCACTTTCTTTGCTATGTTTTCAACAGGATCCCAATCAACCAGATGCTTGTACCTCTGTGACCAACTAGCAGATGCATCGCACCCTATGTCCACGACCGGTAAGTCTGATATGTGTTTCAGTTTGGATATGTCCTGTGTATTGTAAGGCATTTCCTCTAGAGGTATCCACTTGCTCTTGTCTCTGCCCTGACCAAAGCCGTGACAGTGGAAGTTGCAACCAAATGTTCTGAAGAACACACTGGGTACACCAACGAATCGCCCCTCACCTTGTACTGAATAGAATATTTCCGAATATCTTATTTTTTCCATATGTCTGGTTCTATATCTTTTGTTGCTTTGACTACTTCGTCTATTGTATATGATTTTTGCTTGTCAGTCAACTTGTTGGTATTTAGGTCGGTAGGTGGAACATCGGGAAAATCTCTATATAGAAAGTGCTGTATGGTGTCTACATCTACAAACTGATTAAATCCCACGTGTACTTTGTCTACTGATTTATCATGAATGGTCACGGTCATTGCATCGTCTAGTTGTTGCATGTTGTCAAATTCCATGTCAATCCTAAATTCAGGAAGATCCATTGATCTAAAACCTAACTTCATTCTAGTGACCCGGTAGCAGTTCATTTTCTTTTGCTCTACCAACTTGTCCAAGAACATGTTCATCTTGTTTACAAACTCTAGTGCAGTTATAGTGTCTTTGTGATCTGCGTATATTGTGTATATGTTCACCTTATTTCTTCTTGTTCTTGTCTAGTCTGACAACCTTGTTGTCATCATCCTTTAGATGTCCAACTGATTCCCTCACTATGTCGTTGTGTGAGAAGTTGGCCCAATACAGCTCAAAAGCGACTCCGGCTGTCATGCCCTCGAATGAATGGTATAGTCCTGGCTTGACTGCTGTGAAGTCTCCCGGACTCAAAATAGTCTCATCCACTAGGTCGTAGTCCTTCTGCCAGACCTTGATCTTCAGTTCGCCTGACATACAGTAGAAACCATTCCACTTCCATTCGTGTAGGTGTTTTGAACACACTCCGCCTTTCTTGAAATCTATCCTGTGGAATTCGCAGGCATTGTTTGCTAGAATAAGTTCTGTTTCTCCCCAAATTTTTCCTGCTTTGTACATAAATTTTTTACCTTCCTATATTACTATTATATAGGATATTTAGACGTGTTGTCAAATTCAATTATTTTTTTTATAATATATTTAGACACCCTGATACTGGTCCTGATGTCAAAATGATGATGATCCCTGGCATAATCTAGCTGTTTTAAAATTCTTAACTCTGGATGATTTTGTTTTAGCATTTCTCCGTTTTCGAATGCACGTGGTATTATTAAATTTATGATATTGGCCGGTAACTCACTCACTATTTTAAAATTTTTTGAAAAATTTGCCATGTCCTCGTCCACACCAAAATGATTCCTGTCATGATGCACATTCTCACCATTTACTCTCCTTCTTGCGAAATAACTCCACATTACCACTACTAACTTTGGACTGTGTAATTTACAAATTTCCTGTGTTCTCAGAGCCATGGTATCGTTGCTACATCCATCTTCGCCGATGTTTAGACATTTCTTGCCTATTTTCTTTTCAAGCACTTGTGGCCATGTTTCCTCGAATGGTTGTCCTATGCCAACAGTGAAGCTGTCTCCCACACACCAGACCACATCAGAGAGGTCCTCCGGCCACTCATGATCCCTAAATCCCCTGGAGTTGTATCTGTACGATATATCCTTTGTGTAAGACAGGTAATGATCTTTATCGTAACACCTTTCTAATGTGTCCATGCCTGAGTTTTTGCTCTCTGGTATGCCTACACCGTCCGGGGTTAGTACAAGATAATTCATATGTGTATTTA
>Ga0209192_10002855_pt1 | contig 12083 bp, 9 predicted proteins | sample ArcticOcean_MG_C_11_FD_187433 | JGI IMG/M metagenome (GOLD analysis project Ga0209192, IMG submission 187433) | Marine microbial communities from western Arctic Ocean - ArcticOcean_MG_CB2_154 (SPAdes) (version 2) | ecosystem: Environmental > Aquatic > Marine > Oceanic | place: Arctic Ocean... | reverse complement strand
ACATGAAAATTCGTCCTTTACATGATCGTGTAATTGTAAAGCGTCTTGAAGAAGATAGAACAACTGCATCAGGCATCGTTATCCCTGAAAGTGTTGAAGGTGAAAAACCTGATCAAGGAACAATACAGGCTATCGGGAATGGCAAAATTCTTGAAGATGGTTCAAGTCGTAAACTAGACGTAAAAGTTGGTGACAAGGTTCTTTTTGGTAAATATGCCGGCCAAGCAGTAAAGGTTGATGGTGACGAGCTTCTTGTAATGAGAGAAGAAGACATCATGGGTATTGTTGAGTAAATACTATTAAATTATTAAATATACAATTGGAGAAAAATTAAATGGCAGCTAAAGACGTAAGATTTGGCGATGATGTTCGTCAAAAGATGGTTAAGGGAGTCAACACATTAGCTAATGCAGTTAAAGTCACACTTGGACCTAAAGGTAAAAATGTTGTTTTAGAAAGGTCCTTTGGAGCGCCAACAATAACAAAAGATGGTGTGTCTGTTGCAAAAGAAATTGAATTAGAAGATAAGTTTGAAAATATGGGTGCGCAAATGGTAAAAGAAGTTGCTTCTAAAACTTCAGATAATGCTGGTGATGGCACAACAACTGCAACTGTTTTAGCTCAAGCAATTATTCGCGAAGGAATGAAGTCAGTTGCTGCAGGGATGAATCCAATGGATCTAAAAAGAGGTGTTGATAAAGCAGTAGAGTCTGCAGTGAATGAATTACATAAACTAAGTAAGCCATGTAGTACATCAAAAGAAATCGCCCAGGTTGGTTCAATTTCAGCTAATTCTGATGTTGCGGTAGGTCAAATTATCGCCGATGCGATGGATAAAGTAGGCAAAGAAGGCGTTATTACTGTCGAAGATGGTTCTGGACTTACAAATGAATTAGATGTTGTTGAAGGCATGCAATTTGATCGAGGATATTTATCGCCTTATTTTATTAATAATAATGACAAACAAATTGCATTGTTAGAAGAGCCTTTTGTCTTGCTTCATGATAAAAAAATATCAAGCATTAAAGACTTACTTCCTACTTTAGAGCAAGTAGCTAAAGCAAGTAAACCACTCCTAATTATTGCCGAAGAAATTGAAGGTGAGGCTTTAGCAACTCTTGTTGTTAATAACATACGCGGCATTATAAAAGCAGTTGCTGTAAAAGCTCCTGGTTTTGGTGACCGAAGAAAAGCGATGCTAGAAGATATTGCTATCCTAACTGGGGCAACTGTAATATCCGATGAAGTTGGTCTTTCGCTTGAAAATATAAAACTTGAAGACCTTGGTCAAGCAAAAAAAATCGAGGTAGGTAAAGAAAATACTATCATTATTGATGGTGCTGGAAAAGCAGATGCAATTAAATCTAGACTTGGGCAAATTAAAGCTCAAATTGAAGACTCATCAAGTGACTACGACAAAGAAAAACTTCAAGAACGTATAGCGAAACTTGCTGGTGGTGTAGCAGTAATTAAAGTAGGTGCTACAACAGAAATTGAAATGAAAGAGAAAAAAGCACGTGTAGAAGATGCACTTCATTCAACTCGAGCAGCAGTTGAAGAAGGAATTGTTCCCGGAGGAGGGGTTGCACTTATTAGAGCTCTTGATGCAATTTCTAAAACTAAAGGTGACAATGCTGATCAAGATGCAGGTATTCAGATTGTACTGCGTGCAGTTGAAGATCCGATGCGCCAAATTGTATCTAACGCAGGAATCGAACCATCTGTAGTAGTAAATAAAGTCATTGATGGTAAAGGTAATTATGGCTTTAATGCTGCGAATGAAACTTACGGCGACATGGTAGAAATGGGCGTATTAGACCCTACCAAAGTAACTCGTTCAGCACTTCAAAATGCTGCTTCAGTTGCTGGATTAATGCTTACTACTGAATGTATGATTGCCGATCTTCCAAAAGATGATGCTGGTGGTGGTGGTGCTCCTGATATGGGTGGTATGGGTGGTATGGGTGGTATGGGTGGTATGCCCGGCATGATGTAATAATTATAATTTAATTAGTAAAAAAGGTCTCTTTTGAGGCCTTTTTTGTACCTGATAAAAATTATTTGGTGTAGCATTACAACTCATGAATCAACCTCAAGAAAATACAAAATTTTTAGAAAATCTCAATGAAGAACAAATTAAAGCTATAACTTTAAAGAATCAATCGGCTTTGATACTGGCTGGGGCTGGGAGTGGAAAAACCAAAGTACTTACTTCAAGAATCGCTTGGCTAATTCAAAATCAAATAACAAATCCAACGGGGCTGCTTGCTGTTACATTTACAAATAAAGCAGCTAAAGAAATGTTAATGAGAGTGACTGAGCAACTTCCGATACACACTAGAGGTATGTGGGTTGGCACATTCCATGGTTTATGTAATCGCATGTTACGAATTCATCATAGAGAAGCGAAGCTTCCAGAAACATTCCAAATTTTAGATAGCTCAGATCAATTATCAGCAATCAAAAGACTTATGAAAGCAATGAATGTTGATACAGATACCTTCCCCCCAAAGGAAATTCAATATTTTATTAATGGAAAAAAAGATGAGGGAATCAGATCTGTTAACGTCAAACCATATGACCCACACACAAAAAGAGTTAATGGAATTTATGCTGAGTATGAAAAGCAATGTCAAAGAGAAGGGGTTGCTGACTTTCCAGAATTACTTTTAGGGTGTTACGAGTTATTAAAAAATAATATCTCCATTAAAGAGCATTACCAACAAAGATTTAAGCATATTTTAGTTGATGAATTTCAAGATACTAGCGAGCTTCAATACAAATGGCTTAAATTGCTAGCAGGTAAAGATAATTTTGTATTCGCTGTAGGTGATGATGATCAATCCATATATGCGTTTAGAGGGGCAAGAGTTGGAAACATGCAAGACCTTGAAAGAGATTTCAAAATTAAAAATATTATTAAACTTGAACAAAATTACCGCTCTAAAAATAACATCCTAAATGCTGCGAACGCGATAATAGATAACAATACAAAAAGACTTGGAAAAAACCTTTGGGCGGCCTCTGGAGATGGTGATCCAATTCGTCAATATATTGGCATAAGTGACTATGATGAAGCTAATTTTATTTTAGACGAAATAAAGATGCTACACCGAGGTGGGCTAAACTATAGCCAGATTGCAATTTTATATAGAAGTAATGCTCAATCTCGAGTTCTAGAACATGCCATTGTTTCTAATAATATCCCTTATCGCGTTTATGGGGGCTTAAGATTTTTTGAGCGCGCTGAGATTAAAAATGCATTGGCTTATCTCCGATTAATTTCAAATAAAACAGATGACAATGCATTTTTAAGGATCATTAATTTCCCAACTAGAGGGATTGGTGCAAGATCTATAGAACAGTTACAAGATCAAGCGAAGGTAAACAATTGCTCATTATGGGAAGCTGCGAAAAAAATTGAATCTCAAAATGAAAATATTCAAAAAGGGGTGCCATTTTTTGTAAGATTAATTAAAAATTTAGAGGATGAAATACAAGGTACGTCTATTGCAGAATCTATAGAATCTATTGTTACTCATTCAGGGCTGAAAGATCACTATCTAAAAGATAAAGATGGAATTGATCGCGTATCAAACTTAAACGAATTAGTATCTGCTGCTGTAACTTTCATAAATACTACAGAGATTGAAAATGAGGCACTCACCTTAGTAGAATTTCTAAACTTTACCTCTTTAGAGAGTGGTGAACTTCAAGCATCAGCTGGCGATGATGCTCTTCAATTAATGACTATTCACTCATCAAAAGGATTAGAATTTGATGCTGTATTTATCACTGGACTTGAAGATGGTTTATGTCCGCATGAACAAAGTTTATCTGAATCTGATGGCTTAGAAGAAGAAAGGCGATTGATGTATGTAGCAGTAACTAGAGCCAAAAATAAACTTTATCTTACTTTGGCCCAATCTAGAATGCTTCATGGTCAAACTAGATACAATATTCCATCACGCTTTTTAGATGAAATTCCTGATGAGCTTGTAAAAAGACTCAACTCAATGAAAAAGCAAGATATTATTTCAAGTGCAATAAAAAAAGCTCCTCGTTCCGAATCCAAGCATGAAATAAAAATTGGCTCTACAGTAACCCATCCAAAATTTGGGCAAGGAGTAGTAACCGGATATGAGGGTAATGAAGATGACCTACGTATACAAATTAAATTTTCTACCCACGGAGTAAAATGGTTAGCAATGGAATTTGCTAAACTTAATGTAATTTAAATTTAGTTTTTAATGGCTCAAAAATATCTTTATATGTGACGTATTGAAATATAAACAATATTGAAATATAAGCAGTAAAAGATACTAGTAAAAAAAGACTTGTTAAAAATGAAATAGAATTTTGTCCCAAAAATGATAACAATGAAAAGAAAAAAGTTATTGATAAAATAATAACAATAAAACTTCCTGTCAATATAGCCCACCCAAGCAAAAGTGGTATAGAAAACATTAAAGTACCTGCTAAGCTAGATTTAATTGCTTTCATTGCTCCGTATTGGTTATAAAAAATCAGCATGGGAGAAAACCATGTAGCCATAATGAATGGTATTGAAATTAAAATAAGCTTAATAAAGGTAGGTTGGTATTTTTCACTAAACTCAGTTACTGATTTAATTTCCTCAGTTTTTGGACCAATATCAGCATAAAAAAACATTGATAATAATATTGAAAAAATATAAGTAAGTCCTCCTATCAAAAGAAGTGGTCTAAATTTAATTTTTAATAAATTAAAAATATGCTTAATATCAAAATTTCTTTTTGCATCTAATTCTCTATAGAAATAAATATAAATCAGAACTATAAATGGATAAAGGAAGATTGTAATTGGTGAAATAAATTCTAGCCCTGGAAGTATTGGAATAAATAAAATTATAGTTAGGTATAGCATACCCAAAAATAAAGACTGTCTGACTGATTGCTTAAATAAAAACAAACAACTCTGTATCCAATTTTTTACTTTAATTAGCATAATTTATCATCCTCTGGCGATCAACCAATATGTCTTTAAAATGATTTGGGTCCTTGATGGAGGTAATTTCTCCATCTTTCATATTATGAAAATCTTCTAATCTAGACAGCCAAAATCTAAGGGCCGCTAACCTCAAAGCTATATTTAAATATTGTTGCTCATTATCTGTCAACTTTCTTTCTGACTCGTACCCTTTAATAAATTCTAAGTACATCATTTTATTAATTTTTCTATCTTCATCTATACACCAATCGTTCATAGCTATTGCAATGTCGTAAATAAATTTTTCATTACAAGCATAATAAAAATCAATAAACCCAGAAACCTTATCATTTAAAAAAAGTACGTTATCCCTAAAAAGGTCTCCATGAATGATTCCTTCAGGGAGCTCTACTTTATTTAATTCTTTATGATAATTGATTTCTAATTCTATTATTTCTTGATCTTCAATAGATAAATATTCTTTTAGTTTTAAATGCATAGCAGACATCCAGCCCAAATCTCTAGTATTTTTATTTGATTGGTGAAAATTATTTGTTGTTAAATGTAACTTAGCTAAATACTGACCAACTGAATAACAGCTCATGAAACTCCTATCAGCTATTTCTTTTCCTTCTAGAAAAGAGACCATTAATGCAGGCTTATCTTTTAATAAATCCAATGCTTGTCCAATATTATTTTCAATAGGTCTGGGACATAAAAAATTTTTTTTACCTAAATAAGTCATTAAATCAACGTAAAATGGTAGTTCTTCAATATTATTATGTTCAAAAATAGTCAAAATATAATTTGAATCAAGCATTATGATCAGGTAGTTAGAATTAGTAACCCCAGATGAGATGCCTTTAAAATCAACAAAGCCTTTAAGGTTAAATTTCTTAAACCATTCACTAAGGTCATTTGAGTTAATAGATGTATATACAGCCATAAATAAAAAGGGGTTACACCCTGCTTGTTCTTAGAAAATTATTAAAATTCGAATACAACCCATTGAGGAACAACCAAAGGCTCTGAAATGCTATCTATTCTAAACCATCCGCCATTTGCAGTTTCTTTATAAAGATAATATGGTGCTACACCATCTAATGTTACCTTAATCATATAAAGTTGCCCATTGATACGATATTCTTCCGTAGTGCTTTGACCATCTGTTGTAATTTTAACTTCAGGTTCATTTTCAAAATCAGACTCAAAACTAGATGCGGCTGGAGTAGCGTCTTCTAGTATTTGTGTCTCTTCTGCAAAAGAAATATCACAAATTATCAAATAAAAACTAAGTAATACTAATCTTAAAAACTTATACATTTAATATATCCCTCAATATTAGCCTTGATTCTATCAAAATCTGACATAATCATCCAAGTAACTAGATGTTAAAATATAAAATTAACCCAATACTGTTAGTTTATTCATGAAAATAAATTAATCAATCAATATTATGAAAACATTATTATTAGTAGATGGTTCCTCATATTTATACAGGGCTTTTTATGCATTGCCTGATTTAAGAAATAAAGAAAATCACCCCACAGCGGTGATTAAGGGTGTCTTAAATATGTTGCGCTTAACTCATAGTCAATTTCCATCTGATTATAGTGTCTGCATATTTGATGCCAAAGGAAAAACTTTTCGTGATGACATATACAGTGATTACAAAGCTAATCGACCTAAGATGCCAGAAGAGTTGGCAGTGCAAATAGAGCCACTTAAAAAAGCAATATCAGCAATGGGGTGGGCAATGATGGTAAAAGACTCTGTTGAGGCTGATGACGTTATTGGCACTCTCTCAAAGAAAGCAAATGCTAATAAAATTAAAGTAATTATTTCTACTGGTGATAAAGACCTTGCTCAGCTTGTGAATAAAGAAACTACATTAATTAACACAATGACCAACGAAAAGCTTGATATTGAAGGTGTTAAGAAAAAATTTGGAGTGCCGCCCTCTCTAATAATAGACTATCTAACAATAATTGGAGATACGGCTGACAATGTGCCAGGTATAGATAAGGTAGGACCAAAAACTGCGGTTAAATGGCTAAATGAACATAATTCACTTGATATAATTGTTAAAAATTCTGATACGTTTAAAGGTGTCGTTGGGGAGAATCTCAGAAAAGCAATTGACTGGCTTCCAACTGCAAAAGATTTAATTACTATTCGGTGTGACTTAGATATTCAGTTTAATTGGGACGAGTTTATAAGAAAGGATCCTGATAATAAAGTTTTAGAAGGCATCTATAAGGAATTTAACTTCTCAAAATGGCTACAAGACCTCCAGAAAAAAGACTTTAATGATGATGGAATTGTCAAAAATAAAATAGGCAATATGGAATCAGCAACTGAAATTTCTAATTTTAATAATAAAAAATTATACATAACAATTAGTGATGAACAAACGCTTAACCAATGGATTCAAAAAATTAAATTAAAGAGAATTGTTGCGATTGATACAGAAACAGACTCCTTGAATGTGATGCTCGCTAATTTAGTCGGCATTTCAATTTCAATTGAACCTGGTTCGGCAGCATATATTCCTCTAAAACACCAAAGTACAGATAATTTTATTCAATTAAATTTAGATTTAGTAATTGAAAAACTAAAACCTATTTTAGAAGACCCAAAGATTATTAAAATTGGTCAGAATATAAAATATGATGCCCATATTTTTCTTAACAATGGCATTAGCCTTGAAGGGATTGATGAAGATACGATGTTAATGAGCTATATATTGAAGAGTAATCAAAGTCATGGCATGGATAAATTAAGTAAGCGGTACTTAGGGCATCATTGTATAAGTTATGAATCTCTTGTAGGAAAAGGAGTTAAGCAAATTACTTTTGATCAGGTATACATTAAAGATGCTGCTCCTTATGCAGCAGAAGATGCTGACGTCACATTACAACTCTTCCAGCACTTACACAAACTTTTAAAAGAAAATAAAGAACTTCAAAAAGTATATAAAGAAATTGAGATTCCTTCAATGCAAGCACTGATTAAAGTTGAAAGAAATGGAGTGCTTATTGACTCAAAAATATTGCAAAAACAAAGCCATGAAATTGGGGAAAAATTACTAAACTTAGAGAAAGAGGCTTATGTTTTTGCCGATCAGCCTTTTAATTTATCATCACCCAAACAACTCCGAGAAATACTTTTTGAAAAATTAAAAATTAAACCACTCAAGAAAACGCCAACTGGAACTCCCTCTACAGGAGAAGAGGTTCTTCAAGTGCTTGCCCAAGACCATCCATTACCTAAATTAATTTTAGAACATCGAAGTCTATCGAAACTTAAAAATACATATACAGACAAATTACCAAAAATGATTAATCAATCTACTGGCAGAGTTCATACAAGCTATAACCAAGCAGTTGCAATTACTGGAAGATTAGCTAGCTCTGATCCAAATTTACAAAATATTCCTATCAGAACTCCTGAGGGTAGAAAAGTAAGGGAAGCCTTTATTGCGCCAAAAGGATCGATGATAATGTCTGCAGATTATTCTCAAATTGAACTAAGAATCATGGCACATTTATCAAAAGACAAGCGCTTAATTCAAGCATTTAACAATAATGAAGATATTCATAGAATTACAGCCGCCGAGATATTTGAGACGTCCTTAGAAAGTATTTCAAATGAACAAAGAAGGTATGCCAAAGTAATTAACTTTGGACTAATTTATGGCATGGGCCCATTTACCCTTGCTAAAAATCTTAATATTGAAAGAAGTGCTGCTCAAAGCTATATTGATCGTTACTTTACGCAATATCCCTCAGTAAAAAAATATATGGAAGATGCAAAACAATTTGCTAGAGAAAAAGGATATGTTGAAACTTTTTTTGGGAGAAGACTATGGCTTCCTGAAATTAATGGCTCCAATGGGATTATGCGAGCTGCTGCAGAGAGAGCTGCAATTAATGGGCCAATGCAAGGCACTGCAGCGGACCTAATTAAATTAGCTATGATTGAGGTTCATAACTGGATCCAAACAGAACGTAATATTAAGGGAAAAATGATTATGCAAGTTCATGATGAACTTGTTTTCGAGGTTCCAAAGAATGAAGTGCAAATATTTAAAAAAATAATTCCTACGCTAATGGCGGGAGTTGCTTCATTATCTATTCCACTAATTGCCGATATTGGGGAGGGTAGTAATTGGGAGCAAGCTCATTAACCCAGAAACTAAAATAAATTCATTAGATATATCTCAAAAAGAAATCCATGCTGTCATTATAGGAGATGAAATTTTATCCGGAAAAAGAGAGGATAAACACCTTAAGCACCTGTCTAGAGCGCTTAAAAATTATGGCTTATCACTTTCAAAAGCTGATTATATTCCAGATGATCTAGAGGTGATCAGAAAAACTATTCGAGAGAAAATTGGATCTATTGTTTTTTGTTTTGGTGGAATAGGTGCCACACCAGATGATTGCACTAGACATGCTGCTGCACTTGCTCATGAAAATCCTATAACTCAAAACTCTGAAGCAAAGCTACTTATTGAAAATCAATTTGGTAAAGATGCATATCCAAAAAGAATTTTAATGGCAGATCTGCCAGATAAAGCCGGACTTATTCCTAACGTTATCAATAATATTCCAGGGTTCTTTGTTAACCACCATCATTTTATGCCAGGTTTTCCTGAAATGGCATGGCCCATGATTGACTGGGTAATAAATACTCACTACAAAACTCTTATAAATTTAAGAGATTTTGAAGACCAATCAATTTGGCTTGATGATGTAAGCGAAAGTATGTTAATTGACATAATGAATGACATAAAAAATAAAAATAATGAAATAAAAATATATAGCCTTCCTAAATTAAAGCCAAATAAAACATTAGAGCTTGGAATAAAAGGTGCCCCTAAAAATGTTAATAAAGCAATGAAAGACCTCAAGAGCCAGCTGAAAAAATCAAAATTTAATTGGCGTGAAAATTAAACTTTGATAATCTTCTAATTGATTATAAAATAGGCAACTAGCTTACGTTTAAATAATCTTAAAATATGCAGATAGGGCCTCATAAACTTAAAAATAATTTGATTTTAGCTCCTATGGCTGGAGTAACTGATCGACCATTCCGCATGCTATGCAAGCATTATGGCGCTGGTATGGCTGTAAGTGAAATGGTTACCTCGAACTCCCTTCTTTATGGAAGCGAAAAAACTCTGTTAAGAGCAAATCATCAAGGAGAAGTCGCACCTATCTCTGTTCAAATTGCTGGTGCTGACCCAGATATGATGGCAGAAGCTGCAAAATTCAACATGGCAAAGGGGGCCCAAATTATCGACATCAATATGGGATGTCCTGCAAAAAAAATCTGTAACGTTATGGCTGGATCAGCACTTCTTCAAAAAGAAAAATTAGTTGAAAAAATTCTTAATGCAGTTGTTAAATCTGTCGATATACCTGTAACTCTAAAAATAAGAACAGGATGGGACAAAGAAAATAGAAATGCCACAAGAATAGCAAAAATAGCTGAAGATTCAGGTATACAAGCTTTATCAATGCATGGAAGAACAAGAGCCTGCTTATATAAAGGGGATGCTGAATATGACACTATTGCTAATGTTAAACAATTGATAAGTATTCCAGTTATAGCCAATGGAGATATTACAACTCCAGAAAAAGCAAAATTTGTACTTGAATACACAAAAGCGGATGGCGTAATGATTGGTCGAGCAGCTCAAGGACGGCCATGGATATTTAGAGAAATTGAACATTTTTTAAAAACTGGTGACCATATGGCTCGACCGGCTATAGCCGAAATAGAAAAAACTACAATTAAGCATGTTATTGATTTATATGAGTTTTACGGGGCAGAGAGAGGCCATAGAATTGCAAGAAAACATATCTCTTGGTATACAAAAGGACTTAAAAATTCAGCTCAATTTAGATTTAATATGAATCAAATTGATGAAACCACTAGGCAAGTTGAATTTATTAAACAGTATTTTAGAGAGTTAAGAAAGCTAGATGAATATATTGTATATGAAGATTCAGAAAATGAACTTGGCCTTGTTGCTTAATGGGCAAAGCTAATCTATCTAATGATATTGATACGCTCTTAGATCAATACTTTAAAGATTTGTCCGGAGAAAATCCAAAAGGTGTTTACGATATGGTAATCCAATCTGTTGAAAAGCCTCTTTTACTATACATAATGAATCTTGCAGAAGGTAACCAAAGTAACGCTGCAGATATTCTAGGGCTAAATAGAAATACACTTAGAAAAAAACTTAAACTTCATAAAATTAATACATAAGATGATTAAAATAAGCAGAGCTCTAATTAGCGTTTCTGATAAATCAAATATTTTAGAGTTAGCTAGGACATTACAAGACTTAAATATTGAAATTATTTCTACCGGAGGAACTGCAGCTCTCTTAAAAGAAAATAATATTCAAGTAACTGAAGTGAGTGATTATACTCAATTTCCTGAAATGCTAAATGGCAGAGTAAAAACGTTACATCCAAAAATTTATGGTGGTATCTTAGCTCAAAAAGATAACCCTAAACATATAGCAACACTTAAAGAAAATGGAATTCCAAAAATTGATCTTGTTATTGTTAACCTATACCCCTTTGAAGCAACAATTAATAATCCTAAATGTAATTTAGAGCAAGCAATTGAAAATATTGATATTGGTGGGCCTACAATGGTTCGAGCTGCTGCAAAAAACTACAAAAGTGTTGCTGTATTAACTAACCCGAGTGAATACGATATTTTTTCTAAGGAATTGATTAAGAATAAGGGAACCCTCGAGGAATCATATCGATTCAGCCTCGCTCAAAATGCTTTTTTGCATACAGCTCATTACGATAAAGCTATTAGTGACTATCTTTCCAAGAATAATAAACAGGAGAAATTTCCTAATACTTTGACTCAAAACATGAACAAGAAAATGGATATGCGCTATGGAGAAAATCCTCATCAAGCAGCGGCTTTTTATGTAGAACCAAAAATTCAAAATGGCAGCCTTGCAAATTTTAAACAAATTCAAGGAAAAGAACTATCATTCAACAATTTAAATGACTCAGATACGGCATGGGAATGTGTTAAGTTATTTTCTGCTCCTACCTGCGTAATTATCAAAC
>Ga0209192_10002852_pt1 | contig 12092 bp, 14 predicted proteins | sample ArcticOcean_MG_C_11_FD_187433 | JGI IMG/M metagenome (GOLD analysis project Ga0209192, IMG submission 187433) | Marine microbial communities from western Arctic Ocean - ArcticOcean_MG_CB2_154 (SPAdes) (version 2) | ecosystem: Environmental > Aquatic > Marine > Oceanic | place: Arctic Ocean... | reverse complement strand
TTATTTGATGTCTATATAAGTGTAGGGAAAAAAGGCGCTTAAATTAAGCGCCTTTTAATAATTAAAGATGACTTTAACTAATTCTTTTTTGGTGGAGTTTCTTCTGTCTTGATTTCCACCTTAGGATCTTCTATTTGATCTTTTGCTGTTTTTTCTGGATCAAGTGGATTTCCTTCAATTTTTTTTGCTATTACTCCAGCTTTTTCCCTTATTGCCATTTCTATCTCTGCAGCAACCTTAGGGTTTTGCTCTAAATAAATTTTAGCATTCTCTCTACCTTGACCAATCTTTTCACCTTTGTAAGCATACCAGGCTCCAGATTTTTCAACAATGTCAGCTTTAGCACCAAGGTCAACTAATTCACCTACTTTACTAATACCTTTGCCGTACATTAGGTCAAATTCAACAACTTTAAATGGTGGTGCTACTTTATTTTTAACCACTTTAACTCTTGTTGAATTACCAATGATCTCATCTCCATTTTTAATTGCACCAATTCTTCTGATATCCATTCTAACAGATGAGTAGAATTTAAGTGCATTTCCACCTGAAGTAGTCTCTGGACTTCCAAACATAACTCCGATTTTCATTCTAATTTGATTAATGAAAATCATCATAGTGTTTGTGCTTGAAATTGAGCCTGTTAATTTTCTTAAAGCCTGACTCATTAATCTTGATTGAAGTCCTACGTGGTGGTCTCCCATTTCTCCTTCAATTTCTGCTCTAGGAGTTAATGCTGCAACTGAATCAACAACTATTACTGAAATAGATCCTGATTTAATTAATGTATCAGCTATTTCCAAAGCTTGCTCACCAGTATCTGGTTGTGAAATTAATAATTCTTCAGTGTCTACACCAAGTTTTTTTGCATAAATTGGATCTAAGGCATGTTCCGCATCTATAAATGCACATATACCACCTGTTTTTTGAGCTTCAGCTAATACTTGTAGGGCTAGCGTTGTTTTTCCAGATGATTCTGGACCATAGATTTCAACAACTCTTCCTTTCGGTAATCCACCTATTCCAAGTGCCACATCTAAACTTAAAGAGCCCGTTGATACCGATTCAATATCCATTGCTCTTCTTTGGCCAAGCTTCATAACTGAGCCTTTTCCAAAATTATCTGTTATCTGGCTCATCGCCGCTTCTAAAGCTTTATTTTTTTCACTGCCTTCTGCTTGTTGTGCTTTTGTAGATTTAACTACTTTTAGGTTGTTTTTAGTCATTTTATGCCTTTTTTATTAAATAATTAGTATTCGAATCTTGTTTTAAATGTACACATTTTGTTCTCTTTATCAATAGTTAATTTTTTATGTGTAAAATTGGCTTTATTACTTAAGTTTTAGATGACTGCTATTTAATAGGCCAATAGACTTTAGAACATTAAATTGAGCAAGTAGATAATTTCGTTCCGAATTTGCTAAAGAAATTCTAGAATTCAATAAAATAGAATTAGATTGAATAACATCTAGAGTAGATCTTCCAAGTCCAGATTCATACTCAACAGTTATTCCTTCATTTGCAATCTCTGCTGCTTTAACTTGAGACTTAACTGAATTCAATAAACTTTTTGAAGATTGAAATGTAGACCATGAGATTGCTACATTGCTGTTATTATTTTTAGTAGCGCTGTTTAATAATAATTTTTTTCTATTTTGCAAGTTCCGACTTTTACTCAATGAAGCTATATTTTTTCCACCCGAATATATTGGCCATGTAACAGTTGCTTTTAAAATATCCTTATTACGCTCATCATATGACGAGCTCAAATCTTGGGATCTAGAACTTTCATAAGAAAGATTTGCAGAAGGTGCTAGATCAGATCGTGAAATAAGCACATCTTTTCCTGATTGTTCATATTCTAACTTTGCTATAATCAATTCAGGATTATATTTTTTTGAAGCTTCAATTGCCTCACTCAAGTTACTTGGAATCATAAGATTAATATCAAAATTATTATTTAAACTTTTTATATCTGCAATGGGTCCAATCACATTTTCATAATTTAATTTGTTTGAAACAATTTCATTTTGAGATTGAATGAAATTTGCTTGGGCTTCAGCTAATGAAGACTCAGATTGAGCCAAATCAGATAATGTAATTTGTCCTCTTTCCAGTCTAGCTCTATTAGTTTCAACTTGTCGTTCTAATAAATTGAGATTACTTTGATTAATCTTTAATTTTTCATTAGCTAATATTAAACCTGAATAAGCCTCGATTGCTTTTAATAAAACTTCCTGTTCTTTTTTTAATAATTTTATGGCAGCAAGGTCAATTCCAATTTCATTTTTTTTAACATCTGCATTTCTGCCAAAATCTATTAGTGTTTGTTCAATTTTTATAGATTGTGTGGAAGGATCAACATCATTAACTGACTGCTCTACTCCTGCTCTATTAGTTAGTTTGTTTGTATCTTCTTGACTTTTGCTTCCAGAAATTGTGACAGTAGGTAAGTAGTTACTTTTTGAAATTTTTAAATCTTCTTCTGAAATATCAATGTTTTCTCTCTCAGCATTTAAGTCTGTATTATTTTTATAAGCTTCTGTAAGTGCTTCAAATAAGGTTACCGCCAAGACTTGTTGGTTTAAGAATAAAACTGAGAATAGTATTAAGATTATTTTTTTCATTACTTTTTAAATTTTATCTTTTCAATCTGATGATTGCTATTTAAATTCATTATTATAGATGAACTTTTTAGCGCATCTTTAAACATTTGTTGAGTAATTCTTTGATATGTTTGCATAAAATTTATCACATCCCCACTGCTCATAATCTTTAGGTTTTTCTTATTTTTTGTTTGAACCCAAAGTTTTCTCTCTTGTTTTAATCTCCATTCTCTTAATAAATTAAAATTTTTAGCTTTTAGATACAATAGTCCGTCTAATTGATCAAATAATGTTTTATATTTAGCTTTCAACTGATTATTAACATGGGCTCTCCACTTGGCCCCTTGGTCATATACTTTTTCGAGCGAGTTAATTGGTTTTTTGAGTTGGCTACTTGATTGGGCTCTAGCTCCCACACACCAACCTTCAAAAATCACCACATCAGGCTTTGTTTTAATTTTATGCCATGAGCTTTTTGAACACCTGTCATCTAACGCTTTATCAAATGTTGGAATCAGTAAACTTTTAAAGTTTTTATTTTTAATTTTTTTGAAAAAACTCAACATTAAATCTATATCATGAGTTCCAGGAACCCCTCTTGTCATTAGTAGAGGGTGCTTATTTTTAGATAATAATTTCCTATCTTTTCTTGTTTTATAAAAGTCATCGATGGAGACTTTAAAAACATTTAACTTGAAATATTTTTGTAAGATTAAAGTTAAAATTGATGAGATAGTTGTTTTACCTGAACCCTGTCCTCCTGCTAAACCAATTATTAATGGTTTTTTTTTATTAACTCTTTTTGATATCCAGAGACTGACAGGAATTAAAAAAGATTTAATCATCCTATCTTTATTTTTAAATTTGTCTTTCTTGGTTTCTTGAGAGGAGATAAACTTAAAACAATCTTTTTTTACCTTACTAAAACAATTGTTAACTTCTTGCATAAAAAATTATTTTTTATCAAGAGGATGATTTTGACCATCATTGACTACAATGTTTTCTAATTCAAAAGTATTTATTTCATCTACACATCCAAGATTAAATCCTGTCATAGCTGGATTGGCTCTTGGGTTATGATGTGTGTAAATTCCACAATTAGAACAGAAATAGTGTTTCGCAATTTTTGAATGAAACTGATAAAGTCTTAATTTATCTTCACCTTTAACTATTTTAAAATCTTCATTTTTAACCATAGACATAATTGCTCCTTTTCTCTTGCAAATAGAACAATTACATTTTAAGATTTTTTCTAAATTATCAGGTATATTTATTTCTGCTTCTACTTCTCCACAATGACATTTAAGTTTTTTCATTTATCTTTCTCCTTTATCTTTTTATGTTAATCTCAAACATTGCCTCATTTCTTCTGAGTAAAGGTAATGTAAAAGGGCTATTGTAAGTTGCTTTAATAGGTGGACTCAAAATTGATATATTCTTTTTTATTAATTCATTTTCTAAAATATTTTTATGTCTAGTAAAATTTTTATCAGAAGCTCTTCCTGAATATGTAATAGCTGCATAATAGCCACCTTTAATATTTAATATTTTAACATCTGGATTGGATGGGCTTGGTATGTTTTTTTTATTAAATTTTGAAGGTAAATAAAATTGCATAGTCATATTTCCTTTTTTTTCCACCTGAGTAACTGGTGTTGTCATCTTAATCTCTTCCTTATCTTCATTATTGCCAGAGATATAATTAAATAATTTTCTAAAACTACTGCCTTGATTTGATATTTCTGTTTCAATAGCTAAACGATCAGAATATTTTCTGATTTCATAAATTTCATTTTTTTTCACCACTTCATAATTTGCCTCTTCATAAGCCATACCTTTAGAGGTTATAATTAAACCAAGAATTATAATTGATAGAGTTTTTTTCATTTTAATATGAAGCTTAAACTATCCCTGGTTGAAGTTATCCACAAGGCTACAAAATGTAGTTTGGATGTTCACCTTTTGATTCACCTTTGATTCAGTTACAGACTCAAAATACAACTTCTTGCGTGTATTGTATAACTGCTCTATAAAAAAGAACAAAAATAGAACATGAAATTAACCATTCCCTTTTATCTACATAAAGCAGGCGCAGGTTTTCCCTCTCCAGCAACAGATTACATAGAAGAAGATGTAGATCTTAATGTTCATCTAATTAAAAATGTTCCAGCAACATTTATCATTAGGGTTCAGGGAAAATCGATGACCGATGTTGGTATTTATGATGGTGACTTATTGGTTATTGATAGAAGCTTAAAACCTAAAAATTTTTCAACAGTGGTTGCAAATGTTCATGATGAGTTAGTTGTTAAAAGCTTTGTTAAATCAAAAGATGGACAATTCTTAACATCGGGCTCAAAAAATATTGAAGATAAAATAATTATTGGTGATGAAACAGAAGTATTTATTTGGGGGGTTGTGACTTATGTCATTCATTCAACGTACTAAAAAAATAGCATTAGTAGACTGTAATTCATTTTATGTTTCCTGTGAAAGATTATTCAATCCTAAGATTAGAAATAAACCTGTCGTTGTTTTATCTAATAACGATGGCTGTATCATTGCAAGATCAAATGAAGCTAAGGCTCTTGGTATTAAAATGGGAGAACCTTATTTTAAAGCTAAAAATATAATACTTAGAAATAATGTTTATGTTTTTTCTTCGAATTATTCTTTGTATGGAGATTTATCTAGAAGAGTGATGAGAACTTTAAAAAGGTTTAATCCTGAGTTAGAAGTATATTCTATTGATGAGGCTTTTTTAGACTTAAGTAATTATCCAGATAATGAAGTGGAAGATGTCGGCAAAGAAATTAGAAGCATTGTTTTACAGTGGACAGGGATTCCAACCAGCATTGGTATTGCTAAAACAAAAACACTAAGCAAAATTGCAAATCATATAGCAAAGAAAAAACAATCTGGAGTTACAAACTTAATAGGAATTGAAAATATTGATCCATTGTTAGAAAAAATAGATATCAATGATGTTTGGGGAGTTGGTAAACAACTTACTAAGTTTTATCATCAAAATGGAATTTATAATGCTAAGCAATTAAAGAATATGTCAAATACTTGGATTAAAAAAAGTTCTAATGTTTTAAGTTCTAGAACAGCACTGGAACTTAGAGGTATTCCTTGTATTCCATTAGAAACTAAAACTTCAAAAAGAAAGAGCTGTGTTGTATCAAGATCATTTGGCACAAGAGTTGAAAAATTTCAAGAACTACAAGAAGCTGTTGCAAGTTATTGTTTAAATGCTTCAGAAAAAATTAGATCAGAATCTTTAATTGCAAAGTCAATAACTGTTTCTGTTAGAACAAGTCCATTTCAGAATAAAGGAGTTTACTATTCAAATGCTAAAACTATAGATTTTCCAATTGCTACTAATAATAGTATTGAAATAGTTAAAACAGCTTTAGTTGCATTAAATGAAATTTTTATAAATGGATACAGATATCAAAAAGCAGGCATAACATTGACTGGCTTGGTTAGTTCAGATGGTAGCAAAAATCTATTCTCCTCAGAAAAAGATGAGAAAATTAAAGGCTTAATGAGATCTATTGATAGTACAAATTACAGATATGGTAGATCAACACTGAGTTTGGCTAGTGCTGGAGTTAACAAGAAGTGGAATATGAGGAGAGATCACTCTTCGAAAATAGATACAGCTGACTTTCATTCATTGCCAATAATAAAAGCTATTTAATTTGATCTATGCTGCTAATATTTTCTAAAGAATTTTCAAATTCTAAAAAGTTTTCTCTTTTTGATAAAGTGATTACAGAAATCATCATAATGATAACTGCCACAACAGGTATTAATGTAATAGCTGATATTTTTCCAGTCACTAAAAATAAGTAAGTAATTAAAAATATTATGGATCTAATTAATAATGTTATTTTAAAGACTGCAATAATTGAAAGGGAGTGCTTTAGTAAATTAACAAAACTCATTTTAGAAGGACCAAAATACCTTGTGCCTCTTTCAGATGGAATAGACTTTCTGTCTTTTACTATTTTTGCCAAAGATCCTGAAAAACTACTCCATGTTGCAGGTTCATTAACCATTTTATTAACTGCAGACTTAGGGAGGCAAGAATAATTGCCATATTTAATAATTTTTCCTGTAAAAATGAGAGTTAAATACTTATGGGCTAGATAACAAAACTTAAATATAAATCCTTCAGATCTTTTTACTCTATTCGCTGTAATAACCACATCTGGATAATCATTGATTTTTTCAATCAATAAACTTAATTCTTCAGGTCTATCCTCTCCATCACCATCCATTGGAATTACATAATCAAAGTCTTTTTTTTCATTTATATATTTTAAACCAGCTGCATTACACCTTGCGTGACCCTTATTTTCTTTCATGTTGATAATTTGAATAGACTTTAAGTTATTTAAATCAACTGAAAGCTCTGGTCTATTTTCGGTAGAAGCATCGTTGACTATTATTACTGAAAACTCATTATTTAATGTTGAGACTTGTGAGTTAATATTTTCTATAAGCTTAAAAACTGATTGCCAATCATTATAAACTGGAATTAAAATTTTTATTTTGTTCATCTATTTCCAATGCAAATATTATCAATACAAGTAAACTTAGTAAGTGAGTTTAGCTTATCTTTTGTGATAAATCCCTCCCAAACTGGTCTTGATTTTAAATGATATGATAAATTTCCTGCGTGCCATTCATCTCCAAGCACAACATTAATGGGATCTTTATGATCTTGATCCCAGAAATATTGAGTTTTTTCTGCTATTTCTTTTCCAGAATAATCTGTTCTTTTGTCTGTTTCTGTAATTGAAATATAGGCATAAGCAAAAAGTGAAAAGGCAGATGAAATTAGAAACGCTGACATGAAGCCATTTAACTTTTTTAAATTTATTTGCGCTTGAAAAATATAAACAATTAAAACACCAAAGAATAAATAAAATGGTGTCATCCACATTGTTCTTATTTTAGATCCTGTTAACATTGAAGTTAAGAACATCAACCCTATTGGGACTAAATTAACAAATATCAAGAACAATAATTTTTTATCTTTTAAAGATATTTTAAATTTAAATTTTTTTACTAAAAAAAAAGACATAATGAACAATGGAATTAGTATTCCTATTTGTTTGCCTAAAAATATTAATGGATAAATTATATGATCCAGTAAACTTGAGTTATCTAATTCAGTTCTAGCTAATCCATAAGTGATAGTTACATAATCATTATTTGTTAACCAAATTAGATGTGGAATTAATAGAACAATAAAAATTTCTAGAGATATTAAGTATTTAAAATCAAATTTTTGATAATTCTTTATAAAAATTACATAAAAAAATAGTAGATCAATTGCTATTAAAAGATAAATAAAAAGATATTTTGATAAAAAACCTATGGCTGCAAACACTCCTAGCCAAAAATAATTTTTTAAAGCTACATGTTGTTTATCAAATAATTTCCAGGAATAATAAACACACAATGCCCAGAAAGGTAATTGACAAATATTTACATTAAATTCTGGAGTTGTAAAATTATAAAAATAAACACCTTCCAGTAAAAGTACTGATATTAAGCTTAAAGTTTTATTTTTAAATAATTCTTCTGCAAATTTAAAAACAACTATAAAAGCTATCCCTACAAATATTTGACTTAATAAATAATAAGCCCAATCTTGTGCACCAAATATTTGATAAAAAATTTCAGGGAAAAAAGCACTTGCTGGTGGATGTTTATTAAAGCCCCAATCTAAATTATTTCCCCAGGCTAAAGCCTCAATTGTATCAAGAGGTAAATTATTGTTAGTTAATGATGGAATCAGCGTCCATAAAATTAAATGTATTGCAATAAAACTGTAAAATAATTTATTTATATCTATTTTATTAAAACTCATAATGAACTTATATTATTATCATTTACTACTATTTAAATTTATATGAATTAAGCCTGCTTGACACGTATTAATTGCTGAATATACTCCGGCCACTAAAATTTATATATATGCCTAAAATCTCAAAATCATCTACTAAAAAACCAAAAGTTAAAACAAAGAAGATTGTTACTGCGATCCAAAAGCCAGTTAAAGCAATAAAAAAAATTGCTACTACTGAAAAAAAGATAAAAGCACCAATTAAAATTTCAAAAAATTATATACCTAAAGATACTGAGAAATACATGTGCGATAAGCACTTATCATTTTTTAAAATAAAGCTTACTGAGTGGAAAAAAGAATTAGTAAAAGCTAATAATGAAGCTCTTTATCATGGATCAATGGATGACAATAGCGTTTCAGCAGATATTGTTGATCAAGCAAGCTCATACACAGATAAGGCTGTGGAAATGAAAGCGATCAATAGACAAATAAAATTAATTTCTAAAATTGATCAAGCCTTATTAAGAATAAAAGATGTGACTTTTGGGTTTTGTGCGGAGACGGCAGAGCCAATAGGCTTAAAAAGATTAATGGCAAGACCTGTTGCTCATCTTTGTATTGCAGCTCAAGAAAAGCATGAAAAAGAAGAAAAAGTATACGCTGATGATTAAAGTTTAGGTATTTTTCTTAACTAGCATCAGAGATAGCATTCAAATTTACTTAATCCTCTTTTTTTATTATACTCCCAACTTCTATTTTACCATCATTTAATGCTCTTAAATAAATACCCATATCAAAATGTCTATAATTTTTTTTTAAAGACTGAAGTAAATTGAGCTCACTATTATTTGTTTTTGGTCTTAGGTTGATTGCAACACAACGTGGAATATTTCTCTCTACTTTAAATAAAACGTTATTAATTTTTATAGTTTTCCCAACCCATTTACGTTCTTCCCAAGCTTCAATTCCATCAATATAAAAATTTCCTCTAAACCTTTGGAATTCAACTTTTTCATTAATTTTTTTTTCTAAATCCTGAATACTTTTAAGATTTATAAGAGATATAGAATTAAAAATTTTGTTTGAATGTGAGGTGTCATAAAAAGGAAATTCATTATTTTGCAGTAAAGAAATTGGTTTCATTAATGAACTTTCTAGTTCTACGAGTTTATTTATAAGAATAGACCTTTGATCTAGATTATCAGCTGTTATTGATATTAATTCCTTAACACCAAGCATTAAAGCTAATTTATTATCTTTGTATGTAAAGTTATACTTATTTAAAACTGGGGAGTTTTTTAAAGATAAAAAATTTTCTAGTTTTCGTTCTCTTGGATTTTTTTCTATTAAGTGAGCCCCTTCAGAATTGATGATTCTTGAAAAGGCAAATTTTCTATCATTCAAAATTCCTAAATCTTTTTTAACCTCACATGATTTAATATTTATAAAAGATAAAGATTTTACAGGACTGAAGTATATTGATGAAATCAAAACACTCATATAATTATTATGGTTTTGGTATCTCAGATCCATTTTTCAGGAGATCATATCCTTTTATAACAGCTTTTCTTTCTGCGATATCTAAATACCATCTAGTTAAATTTTTATATTTTTTAAGTCCAATATCATGCCACTCATGCCTTGCAATCCAGGGCCAAGTTGCAATATCTGCAATTGTATACTCATTTCCAGCCAAGTATTTTGATAAAGATAGCCTTTCATCTAGTTCACCATAAATTCTTTTGGTAATTTTAAAATATCTTTCTTCTCCAAACTCACTTTTTCCAGTGTTATAATGATGAAACTGATGATGTTGTCCAATCATCGGTCCAATAATTCCCATCTGTGCCATCAACCATTGATTTATAATATTACGTTCTTTTAGTTCATAAAATTTATTATACTTTTCACCTAAATACATGAGGATCGCTCCAGATTCGAATAAAAACTGTCCATTATCATGGTCTATAATTACTGGGATTTTTCCAAAAGGGCTTATTTTTTTAAAATCTGTTTTAAATTGTTCATCTTTTGATAGATCAATTTTAGTAACCTTAAAATCACAACCTATCTCCTCTAACATTATTGTAATTTTTTTACCGTTTGGTGTATCAGCTGTAAATAACTCTATCACTCTTTAATACCTAGTCTGCCTTTTACTGTCTTAGAGGAGGTGGTAAACTCAAATCTATATTTTTCATCTGGTTTAGCATATTTAAAACAACCTCTAGCAGCTAATGCCCCTTCATGAAAACCAGAAAGTATCAGTTTAAGTTTGCCAGGATAAGAGCAGATATCACCAATTGCAAAAATGCCTTCTTTATTGGTTTCAAAATTTTCTGTATTAACAGGTATTGTTTTCTTATCTAAATTTAATCCCCATTCAGCAATTGGTCCAAGTTTCATGATTAGCCCAAAAAAACCCAAAACATAATCAGTTTTAATTACTTTTACACTTTCATCATCATGTTTGATTTTAATACTTTCAGCTTTTTCGTTACCACTAACTGAATCTAATTGGTATTTCGTATAAATTTCTATTTTACCTTCCTTTTTTAATTCGTTAACTTTATCAATACTTGCTTGCATTCCTCTAAACTCATCTCTTCTGTGCACTAATATAACTTTAGATGTATTTGCAAGTTCAATTGCCCAATCTAATGCTGAGTCTCCTCCACCAAAAATAGTAACCGTTTTATCTTTAAAGGTTGTTTTATCTTTAATTGAATAAAGTATTTGCTTACCTTCATATTTCTCAATCTCTTTTGTTGGAAATTTTCTAGGCTCAAAAGATCCTACACCAGCTGCAATAATTATACTTGGTGCTTCAAATTCAGTTCCTTTATTGGTTTTTATTAACCATTTTTTTTTAACTTTTTTAATTTCTTCTACTCGCTCATTTAAATGAAAATTTGTTTTAAATGCTTTTATTTGTTCAATGAGATTATTTGTTAGCTCTTCACCTGTACATTCGGGCACTGCTGGAATATCATAAATAGGTTTGTCTGGATAAAGTTCAATGCACTGACCTCCAATTTTATCTAGGTTGTCTACTACTTCACATTTTAATCCAATTATTCCTAATTGATGAACACAAAATAATCCAACTGGTCCTGCACCTATTATTAAAGTATCTGTTTTAATCATTTAACCTTGTTTTGATGGAATGCTAACTGTTAGTCCATCTAGTTCATCAGAAACTAATAGCTGGCAACTTAATCTACTAAATTTATTAGGTTCAAAAGCCATATCTAACATGTCTTCTTCACCATCTTCTTTTTTTAGTAGCTTATCAAACCATTCTTCTTTGACATAAACATGGCAAGTAGCACACGCCATCCCACCTCCACAATCAGCATCAATTCCGGGAATATCGTTTTGAACAGCACCTTCCATTACACTCAATCCATTAGCAACTTCTATGATTTGAGAGTTTCCATTATTTTCTATGTAGGTAATTTTAGGCATTTATCTAAATATAAGAGTATACAAAAAAAAGGGCAAGTACACAAAATGTACTCGCCCTTTTTAAATTATTTAACGAGTAGAACTACTTAGCTTTTCTACCACCTGATTGCATTGCCGCAGCCCAAATGATTAGACCAAATGCAGTTTTG
>Ga0209192_10002829_pt1 | contig 12160 bp, 8 predicted proteins | sample ArcticOcean_MG_C_11_FD_187433 | JGI IMG/M metagenome (GOLD analysis project Ga0209192, IMG submission 187433) | Marine microbial communities from western Arctic Ocean - ArcticOcean_MG_CB2_154 (SPAdes) (version 2) | ecosystem: Environmental > Aquatic > Marine > Oceanic | place: Arctic Ocean... | reverse complement strand
TAACTTATATTGGAATGCTTTTAATTGGATTTGCGGTAGTTGATTTTGCAATGTCTTGGACAGGCACTAATTTAACTTCATTCTTGGGTCCCGTATCACAATTTTCACCCATGATTACAGGTTTTGTAGGTTTTGGATTATTGAACGCTGGAAGGGTTAGTTAATAAAACTAAAATCCCCTGGTTCTACTACAGGGGATTAAATTAGATTATGAAAAAAAATAAAAATCCTGAATTTTACTTATTAAGACAAAAGCATTTATCTGAGGCAGATCTTTTTATTACCGATTATATAAAAACTAAGCAAAGAGTTGTAAGCCTGGAAAATGAAGTTGAGATGATAAAATTAAGATTAAATAATAAGGATTTAAAAATTATAGATGAATAAGAAATTTAGCAAAATTACAGAAATTAGAGTTGAAGAGGTTCATGAACACAGCAATAAAGCTCATTTTTATAGGATATATTTTTATTATGCTGATGGTAACATTAAAATTATGGATGAAAGTTCTACGAAGCCTATTTTAGCAAGATATGTATCGGAAGTTTATTAGATGAAGAAACTAGATAATAAAATTAAGGGCGTTAACATAGAGCTTGATAAGGATACAAAACTCTATGAACTTAATGGAGTTATAGTTAAGTTTAAAAAAGCTACAGATAAAAAATTTGAAGTTAAGATTTCATTATCTTTTGATACTTCACATACAACATTACATCTTAAAAGAATAAGAAAACCTTACCTAAAGTTAGTCAAAAATTAAAATGAACGAACTTTATTCTACACTCAGAAAAGAAGATAATTTCCTTAATCACTTGTTTGGTGAAAATAAAGATGATTACTTAAATATATTCTATTTAATTAATAGAATTATTAACAACATTAAAGAAGATACAGTAATTGTTACTCCAAATAAAAGAGAGCTTGCTTACATTACAAGTATTTATTCATCACTTAATTTTTTTTATGAAAATTATGAAGAACAACATAATAATTTTGAGCAATGGTTAAAGCCCGGTCAGTATGTGTCTTTGGTGTCTAGCGGAGAACACACAGGAACTGTTTATAAATACTTGGGCAGAGAAAAAAATGGAATTAATTTAGAAACTATTCCAAAAACAAATAAAACAGCACCTGGAAAAATTTGGCAAAAGATTGATACGATACTTCAGTTTTCACCAACATCTAAATCAAGAAATAAAGGAAACAGAAAAACAATTTCAGCAGTACCAGTACCTGAGATACCTGAAATCGATAAATTTTTAGGAATTAAAAGTTTCAAAAATCCAATCTTATATGACAACAAAATTATATTATTAAATAATTCAGTTGAAAGATTTGAAAAATTTTATTCAAGTGAAATACTTAATAAAGATGGTAAAGACTATACTTTAAAAGAATTAATATCTTTTGGAAGTATAGATCCTGAAGGAAATATTGAGGGAACTGAAGATATAAGTGAAAACAAAAAAATTGAAAAAAATATTATAGTCACTTCTAATACATCAAATATTTACAATTACCTTAGTAAAAATAATAATACAAAAATTATTATTGGATCTGAAATTAAAAAAATTTCAAGTATGAGTAACTTTATTCAATATAAACAAATTAAAAATTTAGAAAATAAATCAAACTTTTTAATATTTGCAGATGACAATGATTTTGATGAAATAAAAGAATTAAAAAAAAGAACCAAAATTAATGTATTTAAGTTGTTTAATAGGGATTTAAATTCTTTTAACTCAAATAGGACTGAGATTAAAAAAATCTTTAATGGAGTTAATGAAATTTTTGAAGATATAGATACCAAGGTCAATAAAAAGGTTATTGATATAAATGTTGGTAATGAAACTTTTGAAAAAATAGATCAGTGTTTTGATAATATTTATTCTAATTTATACGGCCAAGAAGAGGAAACCAAAGATGACATTAAGGAGATACTTATACCCATTACTAACTTAAGATTTCGTTTGAGAGATCATATATTTGGCTTTCCAAAAGAATTAGCTGATGATTTTACAGCAATACTATCAGACTATTCTGCTGAACTTAAATCAAGACAAAGTCAGTTTAATGAAAAAATATATAACAATTTAGCAAAAATTATTTCTTTATTTAATACCCTACCTAAAGATGGACTTGATATTTTTTATGAAAGAACAAGAAATTTTCATGAAATTTTAAAAATAAATAATCCCTTGGATACAATTATTTACTCCTATAATCCAGAAAGAAGAAAGTATTATGAAGATAACATTAAAGAAAAATTCAATTTAAACTTTAAGGGTATAACGTCTAAAAATTCTAGGAGACGATATAAAAACTTAATTATACCCTCAGAAATTATTAGCAAAGATATTATTAAGTTAATAAATAATTCAAATTATAAAAACTTATATTTTTTAGGTTCTAATAATTTAATTAAAAAAATTAATATAATTCAAGACGATCAAACAAATAAATGGAAAAGTTTTATTATTGATGAAAATAAAAAAATTGAAATTTTAAATCTTGATATTAAATTTAAAGAATTTTTATTAAATGAAAGTATAATAACAAAAAATTATCTAAACAATATAAAGAATAACCCTCATGACATAGAAGAATTTTTGTTTGATGATGGTGATGAAATAGACTTTAAAGATGATAGTAATATTGAAAAAAATGTACCCACAATCCCAATAAAACTTTATGGTGACAGACACGTCTTTTTAACAGAAAATTTTGATACTGAAATTTTAAATCCAATACTAGATCCTTATTCATTCAAAAGAGAAAAAATTAAAAAAGATGCTATAGAAATAATTGAAGATGATATACTTTTATTAAGAGATAGTTCAGATCAAGATATTTTAGATAAAGAGACATTGCTCTTATATAATCTTAACTTAAATTTTCATGAATTTAAAAATATCGCACTGGGCCTAAAAAAAGAAATTATGAAATCCTTTAAGCTTGAAGACCCATATAATGATAATAAATTAATTGATCTAATAAATTTTAAAAAATGTTTAAATATGACTGGTTACAAAGGTTCCAGCCAGACTATTAGATTGTTGGCAAATGGCATCACAGGATGTCCAGATGATAAAGAAGATTTAAAGAAAATTCTCAAAGCTTGTGAAATCAACAGTCCTAATACTTATAAATATGATGCAGATTTAGTTAACAAAATATTTTCTTATAATAGAAAATACAAAAATTTAAGAATTCAAGCTGGTAGAAATATTACACCTAAAATCTATGACGCATTGAGACTTAATCCTGATATTTCTTTTGATGGTGATCCTTTGCGAGTTGATTATAATAAAGATGGTTCTATTTCTCTAGACATTGATACCAGTGAAAAACCTGAGGCATGGATAGTTCAAGTTCAAAAAACTTATGGAGAAAAACGTGTAAATAAAAATTATAATTCTACAAATACTCTGATATGATACTAATTCCACCATATTGTCATAAAGACACTCCAAGCAGTGAAAAGAAAGTCTTTAATGCCTTAAAACATGACAGTAATTTAATTACAAAGAATTGGATTGTATATCATTCATTAAATTATCCTGTTTCCATTTCAAAAACTAAGAGGAGTTCTTTTTTGTATTTTGGTGAGTCCGATTTTCTCATTCTTGCTGAAAACATAGGGATAATTAATATTGAAGTAAAAGGTGGATCAATTACTTGTTTGGATGGTATTTGGCAATTAAAGAGCAGATATGAAACAAAAAATCTCTCTAAAAGTCCAATTAAGCAAGCGCACGATACAAAGTATAATATCCAAGAATATATTAGGAAAAAATTTAATAGGGTCTATCCACAAGAATATTTGGTAATTTTTCCAGATTGTAGCCTAACTAATATTGTTGATAATATTGAATATTCAGAAAATAATATTATTGATGCTGATCAGTTTTATAATAATTTTTCTCAAAGAATTTTCAATTTAGTAAAAGATCTCAAGCCTGGTGGTAATATTGTTAATTTAGAAAATAATGAAATTAATAAATTAAAAAAAATTATCAGGCCTGATTTTGAAACATATATAAAAACATCAACAATACTAAAAGATAGTGAGGATGAAATTTCTCAATACACAAAAGATCAATTAAAGGTTCTTGAGAGAATAGAGCATGAACCAAGATTGTTAGTTACAGGTAGTCAAGGAACTGGAAAAACTGTTATGGCAGAAGAAATCATAAAAAGATTTGCAAATACTGGTAAAAAAATTTTATTTATAAATAGTGGAAGATTAGCAAATTTACTAACAAAATTTAAATATAGAGATGATTATAAAAATATAAATTTTTCTACTTTCAACAATTTTGTTAGAGATATTAATAAACATTTTAATAACAATATATCAAATTTATCCAAAAATTTCATCGAAGCAAATAATTTTTTAACAAAAGAAGCTTTACAGTTATTAAATAAAACAACAGATGATAAATACTTATATGATTTTATTATAATTGACGAAATTCAACATTGTTATTTTTATGATAGTTTTTATCTCCTGTTAGATAAAATTTTAAAGAAAGGGTTGCTAGAGGGTAACTATTATTTTTTTGGAGACTTTGATTATCAAAATATAATTGGAGAAAAATTAGATAAAAATATTTTAAAAAATAGAATGCCAAAAGAACATTTACAAAGTTATGAACAAATCATGCTTTGGCACAATGTTAGAAACTCTGAAGATATAGCTTTTGAGGCTCCTGTTATTTCTGGTCTTATTGAAGAACTACCCTTGCCATATACTGTAACTAAAACACCTGGTAAAACAAAGCATTTATTTTGCAAAGATGATGATGACAAAAAAGATAATTTATTAAATATTCTTAAAAAACTTTCTTTAGATAATGTTTCGGGAAATGATATTGTTATACTTTCTAACTACACTCTAGCAAATAACAAAAATATCCTTAATTCTATTGATGTTTCACAATATTATAATATTTACGATTTATCTAAGATGAGTAATGATGGTGTCTTGAATAACGATAAAAATAAAATAAAAAATAAAGATACAATATATTTTTCCACAACATTAGCTTTTCAAGGTTTAGAAAGTAAAATAGTAATTTACTTAGATCCACTAGATACATTCTATCAATCATCGTCTAATGCTGATGAACGCACAACTAATGAGGCTCACATGTTGCTATTCAATGCAATGGGTAGAGCTAATACGTTCTTATATCTTCTTTGGGATAAAACATTTGAAACTTGGTATGAAAAAAGGTTAAGATTACTAGGTAACTTAATGGCAAAAAATGAAAATTAAAACTGCAAGTGAAGCAAGAGACTATATTATTCAAGAAGTTAAAAGAGAGATTGTTGGACCCGGTAATGGACATTTTAGAAAAGATATTTTATCTTTTCAATTTAATCCTGAAAATTTAAACAAACATAAGCAGGAAATATTAGACGAAAGTCCGAGCAGTCTATACATGGCAGGTATACTGTACCCTCAAAAAACATTAATTGAAAATATAGATGATAATACTGAGCTAGATGAGCTTGAGACCCCAGATGTCGAGACTTTAAAAAGAGATAATGAAGAAAAAGAGAATAAACCAATACATTTTAATAATATTAAAGAAAATGAACTCGATGAAACCAAAATTGATATAGATAATAATAGAGATATTGATTTAACCAATGATTACAAGCAAAGTGCTATTGGTTTATCCGCATTAGTTAAAATTCCTGAAAAATTAAAAATTAGCATAAATGATATGGGCGTATATCATAATCTCAAAAATGATATTAAAAATGAACTTTTAGTAATTTGTCTTTTTGTTTCAAAATTTGCTAGTGATTCAAAATCTTATATATGGTTTAAAGAAAATTATTCTTTAATTAAAGTGCAGAGATCTAGCACTTTACAATTTTTAGAAAAATTATTTAACATTAAAGAGTCAAGAATTAAAAATATAGAAGATTATTTTGATAAATTCTTTTCTTTCAGAAAAGGGTGGCACCAAAAAAAAAGAATTAATTCAATATATGACCAGGTTCATTTAGAATATGGATCAAAAGATTTTAATGAATTTTCTTTAATAATTAAAAACCTCATTACAATTGCACAAAGAAATATCAATAATAATAAAAAATTAGAAAAAATAATATCAGAAGATCAAAATGGTTATGCTCGTGAGTCAATTAATTCATCTTTAATTTTTGATAAAAAACAATTAATGGAGGGGAAACTTATTGAAGGTTTTTTTCTCAAAGATAATGGAGAAAAGCTTCCCTTAAAAGCTTCTATTACAGTTAGAAAGTCAAAAAAATCAAATAATACGAAATATTTAACAATAGCAATAGTTAATCAAAATGAATTTGAAAAAAAATATTCATTAAATAAAGTTTATTTTCAATCTAATTTTTCAATAGAAGCCTTAAATGGTGATCCAATTTTTGAGAATTTTGAAGATGTTGGTTTAGAAGATCTAGATGATGAAGAAAGGTCTCTATATTTACTGCACCACTTAAGAGAAAATTTTTCAATTGGACATGGTTGTTCTGTTAACTGGTCTTTCGATCAGAATAATAAATGTAATAAAGTTTATACTGAAATTTTACCTGTTACAGAAGTAAGACCAATTAAATCAAAAACACTTCCTAATATAAGTCTAAATATGAAAAAGTTTGCTGAAGATTTTAAATATACGTATCAACAGCTTGATAATTTAATAAATCAATATGAGGTGTGGCTTTCTGATGAAAAAAAATATGGACAAAATTTAAAAGAAAGTATTTTTAGAGAAGCTTCTTCAAAGAACATAATTCATTGTTACAACATATTAGAAAGAATCAAAGAAGGGCTAACGATTTTAAAAACTAATAAAAATATTCAGGAATCTTTTCAATTAATGAATAAGGCCATGTACATGCAGCAAGTTCATTATTTAATTAATCCTAAAGAATATACCGAGATTATTGATTATGAAAAACTTCTTAAACAAACTAAGAGAGGTGATTGGAGACCATTCCAAATTTGTTTTATTTTGCTTAATATAAAAGGAATTTTTGACCCTTCTAGTAAAGATAGGGAAATAGTTGACTTGATATGGTTTCCAACTGGGGGCGGTAAAACTGAGGCTTACCTGGGATTATCATCGTTGGTGATTTTTTATAGAAAAATTAATGCCAAAGATTCAAATGGTACTGCCGTTTTAATGAGGTACACACTTAGATTGCTAACTACACAGCAATTTCAAAGAGCCGCATCCCTTATTTGTGCATGTGAAAAAATCAGAAGAGATAATAGTGATAGATTAGGTAATATCACAATCTCAATTGGGTTATGGGTGGGTGGCGACGTTACACCAAATAACCTTAAAAATGCCGAATATAGTCTTAATATATTACACGAGTCATTTGAATATGAAGAAGATTCGGGTGCTAATAAATTTATCATTTTAAAATGTCCATGGTGCAATACCAAAATGTCTCCCAATCAATATAAAATAAATTCTAAAAAAAATTTTTTATTTGTTTGTTCAAATAGTTATTGTGATTTTTCTTCAGATCAAAAATCTTTGCCTATCAAAGTGATTGATTCTGAAATTTATAAGGATCCCCCCACTCTTTTAATTGGAACTATAGATAAATTTGCAACCTTGCCTTGGAGGGTAGAAGCTATTAATGCTTATGATCCTGATAAAATCAAAAATTTTCTACCACCCGATCTAATTATACAAGATGAGTTACACCTTATTTCAGGACCCTTAGGATCCATTGCTGGCATGTATGAAATAATTATTAATGCCATTACGGAAAGAACCATTAATGGTAAGATAATTAAATCAAAAATAATCGGTTCAACAGCCACAATTAGCAGAGCCAATATGCAAATCAAAAACTTGTATGGTAGAATCTGCAACATATTTCCTCCTCAGGCAAACAAGCTAGAAGATTCTTTTTTTTCAGAAGAGGTTACAGATAAAAATGTTTTTGGTAGAAAATATGTTGGAATTTTTACTCCTTCATCTAGTTCATTGGAAGTTACCTTATCTCAATTAATGGCTACACTAAATTTAGCTGGAGGATATTTAAAAGAATATTCTGAAGAAAATATTGAAGTTTATGATCCTTATTGGACTAATTTGATTTACTTTAACAGTATAAGAGAATTGATGAAAGGGTCTTCATTGATAGATGGTGATGCCAATGAAAATATAAGAAGTAAATGGTTTAGAAAAGGTATTATGAAATCTTTTATAGAAGATGATAAAAAATATAATAACCTTAGAAGAAAATTTGATAACGATGTTGAGGAGCTCACATCTCGTGTTGATAGTTCACAAATACCTGCAAAATTAGAAACATTGGAAAAAAAAGCTAATGAACGTGGAAGTCTCTCTGCGTGCTTGGCAACTAATATGATTCAAGTTGGTATAGATATTGGAAGGTTATCTCTTATGACAATAATTGGACAACCAAAAACAACTTCTGAATACATACAGGCTTCAAGCCGTGTTGGACGTGAACTTGAAAAACCAGGTCTAGTCTTTACTCAGTTAAGTCATACCAAGCTAAGAGATAGATCTCACTACGAAAAATTTTCAAGTTATCACCAGAACCTGTATAAATATGTAGAACCAACAAGCGTTACCTCACACTCAGATCCTGTCAGAAAAAGATGTTTGCATGCAATTGTTATCTTTTTGGTAAGATTCTGGTCAAAAGATAGTAGAATATCTCCTTCTGTTCCTGATAATAAACTTATTGAAAAAATTAAAGAATATATTTGCGACCATGTTCGTAAAGCAGATAGTGAACATCCCGAAGAAATTGAAAAAACTAAAAAAGAAATTGATTATATTATAAACAGATGGTCAAGTGATACTCCAGAAATCTACGGTTCTATGGGTAGTAATATTTCTAAATCATCTAAATCTGTTCTAATGAAACCGTCAGGTAGTGAACAAACATTAGAAGGAAATCCTTTTGAAACACCCACATCTATGAGAAATGTTGATAGAGAGTGCGCAGCTGGTCTTAGAAAGTCTGAGGCATAATGATAAAAGATAAGCCATTTAGAAGAAAACGTAAAAATCAAAATTCTTTTAAAAGAACCATTAGAAGAGGAGATGTTGTTTCAGTTAATGGTGTAGGCTCTATTTATTCTTTTAAAGATCATTTTAGTAAGTCTGGAAATCAAGACTCATTAATGCTAGCAGGCTTAAGCCACTGGCAACAAAACATGATAGATGAAGAAATACCTAACGAATGGCGCATTGATGAACCAAGACTAAAAACTGTTTTGGATAAAGATTATTTTGTATTGCCTGCAGACTTTAGAGACTCCTCAGATGATCCAAAATTAAATAGAAGATATCTTCCGTATTACAGGTTTCCAAATTGGCATTACTGTCCAATTTTAACATGTGGGAAAATGAAGTACCTGGGCCTAACTAGCGAAGGGAATCAAAAGTGTAGTTCTGGACATAAAAGTGAAAAAAGTTTGATTCCAGTAAGATTCATTGTTATTTGTAAAGATGGTCACATTGATGATTTCCCTTTTTTTAAATGGGCACACAAAAAAAATGATCCTAAAAAAGAAAATTGTGAAAAAAAACATTTAGTTTATCAGGCTGGTAAGGGAGGCAATAATTCAATTCTAAGTGTTAGAATCAACTGTTCAAATTGTGACTCTTCTGAGACTATAGCTCAAGCATTTACTAAAGATGGGAAAAACCCATTTAGTGATTTGACGGAAGGTGGCCATTTTTGTTCTGGCAGAAGACCGTGGCTTGGCAGTGAAAATAATCAAGATAAATGTAAAAATAATCCAGAGGTAGTATTAAAAAATGCTATCAAAGTTTATTACCCAGTTATCAAAAGTTCAATTTATATACCAGTCGATACTAAAGCAGAAAGAAACATTTATGAATTTTTAACTAATGTTAATCATTGGAATAAGATTAAGCAAAGAATAGATAATAAAGATAAATTAGAAGCCTGGTTAGAAGGCTATTTAGATGTCCCTTCATTTAATCACTTACATCTTAAGGATGTAATCAAAGCAATTTTTGAAAAAGAAAAAAATGAAAATAAACTTAACTTAGAAACAATAAAAGAAAATGATGAGGCATACAAATTTCAAGAATACAAATATATAAAGAACCCTGAAACTACAGAAAATTCTCATTTAGAATTAAGTATTAAAAAAAGATCAATTGAGGAATATGGTATTTTATCAAAATATTTTTCAAATATTTTCTTAGTAGACAGACTTACAGAAACAAGAGTTCAAAGGGGTTTTACTAGATCAAAACCATTTGAGGAAGGATCAGATAATAAAATGATTCAACAGTTAACCACTGATAACTCAATTAGATGGTTGCCAGCCACGGTAGTTAAAGGTGAGGGAATTTTTTTTGAATTTAATTTAAAAACAATAGAAGAGTGGGAAAAAAAATTTAATTTTAAACATCTTAATGAAATTAAAAAAAAATATGATGAATTAAGAAAACAAAGAAGCCTAAATGAAGAAAAAATAATTAGAAATAAGTTTTTTCTAATTCATACATTTGCACACTTGGTAGTAAATCAATTAAGTTATTCATGTGGTTATGGCAGCTCTTCTTTAAGAGAGAGGGTTTATTGCAATGAAAAATCTGATGAAAATGAAATGCATGGGGTGTTAATTTATACTGCATCTGGAGATTCTGAGGGGAGTCTAGGTGGACTTGTCAGAGAGGGAGAACCTCAAAATTTAGTAAAGATAATAAAAAAAATGTTACATAAAGCAAATGTTTGCTCATACGACCCTGTATGTTTAGACCATAAGTCACAAGGATTAAATGGTACAAACGCATCAGCATGTCATGCTTGTTCATTTCTTTCAGAAACGTCATGCGAACAATCTAACCAGCTCTTAGACAGAACAACTATTATTGGTGATACAAAGTATAATTCGATAGGGTATTTTCAAGATTTAATTGAAGACTAGTTAAGCTACTTTCTTTGATTTAACTTTTTTATTACCAATAAGTGTATCAATTATTTTAGCACATATTTTTTCAACAACTTTAACTGGAACCGCATTACCTGCTTGTTTATAAGCTTGATTGTTTGAAACAGGTATTTTGAAGCTTTCAGGAAATCCTTGTAATCTAAACACTTCTCTTGGTGTTAATAACCTTGGGTTTTTACCTTCACCTCTATAAATTAAGCACTCACCTCCATCTTTAAAGTATCTTGATGAAATAGTTCTTGTGTGAGTATCTGCTGGGTAGGAAAGTTTAAAACCAAAACCTTTCCCTGCTTTTATGTTTTTAATTTTTCTACTTTGATGACTTTTCCATAAAAGATTTGAAATAGTATATTTTTTCTTTGGATATTTATCTAAAAAATCTGAAATTAAAGTTTTTTTAAAAGTTGGTTTTGGATACTTAAATTCTTTAATATCTTTATTTAAAAAGCCAACAATATAAATTCTTCTTCTTTGTTGAGCTAAACCAAAATCTTTAGCATCTAGTATTTCAGGCTCTGGTACATAATAATTTTTTCTAAGAGATTTTAATATTCTTTTTAAAGCTTTGCCATTGTCATAGTTTTTTAAATTTTGAACATTTTCTAATAGAAAAGCCTTAGGTTTTTTTTCATTCAATACTTCTAAAATATTAAAAAATAAATTACCCTGTTTTTTGTCATCAAATCCATGATTTCTTTTTAAAAAAATTCTTTTTGAAATCCCAGCTTTTGAGAAGGGTTGACAAGGAAAACCTGCTAACAATATGTCATGATCTGGTATTTCACTGTCAATATCACTTATTTTTATAGATTTAATATCTTTAATTAAAGGTGTGCCAGAGAAATTAACATCATAAGTGTGTTGGCAATATAAATTTAATTCTGAGTAAAGCTTACATTCATGATCTAAACCCATTTTTTTAAGCGCTTTATTTAGAGCTATACGCATTCCTCCCACACCAGCAAATAAATCTATAGAAGTAATTTTTTTCATAAGTGATTCATTCTATTATACATTTTTAAAATTCTTTTTTTAAACAAAATTCAGGCTTAGTAGGGACAAAGATTGATGATCTAAGTAGAATCATGCATTGGATTTCATTCCTTTTCACCCGTTTACGTTTCTTTTCATTGTTCTCCTCTTTACGTAGACCCCTTGATAAGAGAAGGGGTG
>Ga0209192_10002815_pt1 | contig 12193 bp, 10 predicted proteins | sample ArcticOcean_MG_C_11_FD_187433 | JGI IMG/M metagenome (GOLD analysis project Ga0209192, IMG submission 187433) | Marine microbial communities from western Arctic Ocean - ArcticOcean_MG_CB2_154 (SPAdes) (version 2) | ecosystem: Environmental > Aquatic > Marine > Oceanic | place: Arctic Ocean... | reverse complement strand
TCGCGTGAGCTTGAAGGCAAAGTTGCACTGGTAACAGGCGGTGCGTCGGGTATTGGCCATGCAACGGTTCTGCGCCTAGTTGCAGCAGGCGCTGTGGTTTGCGCACTCGACTTAGATGAGTCGACAGAGACTCTTTTCACCGGGTTGCCGAGTGTCATGGGTATCCGCTGTGATGTAACCGATAGCGAGCAAGTAGACTCAGCAATCGATGCCTGTGTTTCCCGGTTTGGCGGCATAGATATATTGGTTAGCAATGCTGGGTTTTTCCCATCTAGCCAATCGTTCGCGGAGCTTGGGGATGAGGAGTGGGCGCGCTCGATTGCGCTGAATCTCACTGCTCACACCCGCCTCTTAAAGCTGTGTATTCCGCTTCTAAAGCTGGGATTCGACCCGGCGGTGGTGTTTATCGGTTCCAAGAATGTGCTGGCACCTGGCCCCGGCGCTGCAGCGTATTCAGCGGCGAAAGCAGGACTTGCGCAAGTCGCCAGGATTGCCGCGCTCGAGTTGGGTGGGCAGGGGATTCGCGTGAATACACTGCATCCCGATGCGGTGTATGACACGGCGCTGTGGACAGATGAGCTGCTTGACGCGCGCGCTAGCGCCTATGGAATGAGTGTCGAAGACTATAAACGTAAAAATGTGCTGCGCACCGAAGTAACGTCGGCAGACGTTGCCGAAGCAGTTTTCTTATTCGCAGGCACGCGGCTCGGCAAAACAACTGGCTCTCAGATACCAGTCGATGGAGGCAATGATCGAGTCATTTAGCGGTATTCCTGCGGGCGCCAACCAATCGCCGCACACGTTGACTATTCGCTTCGACGCAGAGGTCGACCGCGTCGTGATCATTGATCAGACACGCCTGCCGCATGAATGTGTTGAGGTTGAGCTGAAGACGTCAGCCGATGCCTGTCACGCGATCTCCTCAATGCAGGTGCGCGGTGCGCCGTTAATAGGCGTAACCGCTGCCTTCGGCGTGTATCTTGGCCTTCGCGGCAAAGACGATGAAACCGCACGCAGTCTCAGAGCGTCGGTAATCGAGGCCCTCGCCGTTACGCGCCCGACTGCCATCAATCTGCGCTGGGCATTGGACAAGATCGAGACTCGCCTCGCGCGCTGTGAAAAAAACGTAGCCGCCGAAGCGTTGCAAGCAGCGCTTGAATTGCACGCCGAAGATACCAATGCCTGTGCGATGCTCGGTGAATACGGCGCGCAGCGCCTGCAGGAAATATGGGAAGCGAAAGGTGAGCGCGCCGCACAGGCGGGATTGCCTGCCCCCGAGTGCCTGAATGTTCTAACTCACTGCAACGCAGGCGCTCTCGCGACAGTCGACTGGGGTACAGCGCTCGCTGTGATTTATAAAGCGCAGGCGCGGGCTATTCCGCTGCATGTCTGGGTAGATGAGACGCGGCCACGCAATCAGGGCGCGTCGTTAACCTGTTGGGAGCTGGGCCAGCGCGGTGTTCCACATACCCTTATTGTCGATAATGCCGGGGGTCACTTGATGCAGCATGGTTTGGTTGATTGCTGCGTGGTGGGCAGCGACAGGACAACACTGCTCGGTGATGTCTGCAACAAAATTGGCACCTACCTCAAAGCGCTCGCTGCTGCTGACAATGGCATCCCTTTTTACGTAGCGTTACCTGTGTCGAGCATTGATTTTTCGCTGCGAGAGGGGCTAACCGAAATCCCTATTGAGGAGAGGGCGGCCGAGGAGGTCAGTCACATCAGTGGTCTCGACGATGAGGGGCGTGTCTCGCGCGTTCAGCTGGCACCAACTGGGACGGAGGTCAGTAATTACGGATTCGATGTGACGCCTGCACGGCTAGTAAGCGGCCTGATTACAGAGCGCGGCATCATCGATGCCAACGAGGCTGCGTTAACCAAACTGCGTGATTCTATAGCCTAACCCGGAGGCCAGCCGAGCTGGCGACCGCCTAAGATGTGCAGATGCAGATGAAACACTGTCTGGCCGCCGTTGCTTCCCGTGTTGATAACATAGCGAAAACCGTCGTCTGTCAGTCCCTGTTCCGCGGCAATGTCATTTGCGCGGAGCAGCAGCTTGCCCATTAGCGCCTCGTCTTCGGCGTCTGCCGATTTCACATCGGTTAAGTGCTTTTTGGGAATCACTAAAAGATGAGTTGGTGCGGCGGGGTTGATGTCTCGAAATGCATAAATATCGTCGTCGGAATAGACTTCGGTTGAGGGAATCTCACCGGCGATTATTTTGCAGAATAGGCAATCAGTAGCCATACTAGGTCCTCGAGTAGATGTGGTGGCGGTTTCGCCGTAAGCCGCATTATTTCAGGTTTATGCGCAATCGACTATCTAGTCTCAGGCCTAGTTTCAGGCATAGCCTAGGTCTAGTTTCAGCGTGTCGATGACGCCGAGCAAAGTGAAGGAGAGGGCATGGGTTCGCAGCCACAGGGGAAGTCATATAACCGCACTTTAGGCACGTGCAGTATTTCTTTCCTGGCCGCCGGCCTCGCCCTGATCGCTGCGATGAGCGTTGCGCAAGAAGCACCGATGAAACGCTTCGGTTATCGCATTACCAACACATATCCTTCGGACATAAATGCCTTCACGCAGGGCTTGAGTTTTTACGAAGGGCATCTCTATTTGGGTACGGGTAAGCGTGGTCAATCGCGGCTCACCAAACAAGCCTTAGAGACCGGAGAGGTGCTGCAAAGCATCGCATTGAGTAATCGTTATTTTGGCGAAGGTATCGAGATAGTTGGCGATCGAATTTTCCAGCTCACCTGGCAATCGAATCTCGTCTATGAATACGATCTCGCCACGTTCGAGCAGCGCGCAACGCATTACAATCCAACTGAGGGTTGGGGACTCGCTTACGATGGCGAGACACTGTATCTAAGCGACGGTTCTTCGACCCTGCACAAAGTAGACCCTCAAACATTCGCGTTTACACAGACGCTTGAGGTGACTTACAACGACCAGCCGGTTGCCAATCTTAACGAGCTAGAATTCATTAACGGTGAAATTTGGGCGAACGTCTGGCAGACCGAGTTTATCGTCCGCATCGATCCTTCTACAGGGATAGTGCGAAGCATTGTCGACCTCAGCGGCCTCGCCGAACGGACAGCGCGCAACGGTGCCGAGGCTGTCCTGAATGGCATCGCGTATGACAAAGAGACTGACCGCTTGCTGGTTACCGGAAAATACTGGTCGAACGTCTTTGAGATAGAATTAGTTGAGCGTTAGTGTTGCGGCACAGTCTCTTTAGTAAAAAGCCTCTGCGTTTATTTCAATACCACCGATGAATCCGCAGCGCCTGAATTGGTGACACGACCGATAATCGCGGCACCGCTGTGACCGGCTCTAACGAGGTCTGCTAGGCAGGCTTGAGCATTCGCTTCGGGAACGGCCGCGAGTAATCCACCTGATGTCTGTGGATCGAAAAGCAGTTCGAATCGTGGGTCACTTAAAAAAGCGTCGCGGTTGAAAATCCCCTTTGCAACACGGCGATTACTCAAGTGCAGCGAGCTCTGTATGCCGGCGGACAGCAGCTCGAGGCTACCATCGAGGGTAGGGAGTGCGGCCAGAGAGAGTTCGGCTTCGACACCGAGTGGGTCGAGCATTTCGAAAAGGTGTCCGGCGAGGCCGAAGCCGGTGACATCGGTGCAGGCCCCTGCTCCGTGTTGTCTGATAATCTGCGAAGCGACTTTGTTTGATAGAAGCATTTGATCGATCGCAGATTCTATCCAGCGATGGCGGCTCATGCTGCGCATGTCGGCCGCAAAAAGCGTGCCTGTCCCGAGTGACTTGGTGATTATCAAGACATCGCCAGCGCGAAGATTATGTTTAGCGAGGCTCGAACTCGAATCGGCAAAAGCATTGATCGTGAGTCCTAATTGCAACTGAGGATTTTCTGCTGTGTGCCCGCCGAGTAGCTCGCAGTCGTTAGCATCGAGTTCGAGTTTGCAGCCGCGCATAAGATCGGCAAGGTTGTGCTTCATGATTCGTTCGCCTGCGAGAGGCAGACCGACAACGGCGAGTGCGGAGTGAGGTGTCTCTCCCATGGCATAAATATCGCTGAGGCAATGGTTTGTAGCAATACGAGCAAACAGCCAGGGATCATCTATAAACGCGCTAATTTGATCGATGCTTTGAAGTAAAGAGCGGCCATTTTCCAGCGGGATAATGGACGCATCCTCGATAGGTTTTCTAGCCGACTCGGCACCCTCATGCAGATCGTCGAGCACCTCGCCTAGCATGCCGCCACCGACTTTTGCACCACAGCCAGCGCAGCGCATTGCGTGGCGTCGCAGAGCCGCTTCGGCTTCAGCATCGATCAACCCTTTCTCGAGGTCGAGTTCGGCTTCCATCGAAGGCAATTTGCTAAAGCGCGCGACGAAAGTTTTGTCGATTCTCTGCTTCATGGCCCAGGCCAGACGGCCCTTAAAGGAAAAGCTTTTATGCGAAGCAATCGCGGTTTTGTCGCCCAAGGAGATGAGCGCAAGAGCATGCTTTTGGGGTTTAAAGGGTTTCAGAGCCTTGCCGGTCGCGAATCGAATCAAATTGTCGGCAAGCGGTTTGCCTGCGCGCACTGCATAGACGCCCGATTTGGGGCGGCTAGCCCCGCGAATGGTTGCGGCGTCGCCTGCTGCAAACACGAAGTCATGGCTGGCTGTTTGCAGCGTTGGCAGCGTGTCGATGAAACCGTCATCGCTTATACCTATACCGCAGCGCGCCGGCCAATCCGGGAGACTCGCACCTGTAGCATAAAAAGTGGCGTCGCTGACATAGTCTCCGTCCGCCTCGGTTAGCACTGAACCGGAGAGAAAGCGCTTTACTCGATGGCCAAGTTCTACACGAATGCTCCGCCGCTGCAGTGTGTCAAGCGCCGCCTGCCTCGCCTGTGCGCCGTGGTGCGCAAGTATTTCTTTCGATGAGCTGATGATCGATATGTTCAAAGACGACTTAGATTCAAGCGCAAGTTTGCACTCGGTGTGAATGCGGTACTGCATCGCAAGCGCGAGTTCAACGCTCGCTGGGCCGCCACCTACGATAATAATTGAGTAGTTCTCTTGATTGCTAACGTGTTGAACAGCTTGCGGAAGCACGCTTTCCCAGCGCGCCAAAAACTGATCGATAGGTTTTACCGGGCAGGCAAACTCGTCGGCCCCGGCGATTTTTGACGCATCGGGGCGCGATCCAACGTTGAGTGAGAGAATGTCGAAGTGGATGGGTGGCCTGCCGGCTAGATGAACTATTTTTGCCTCGAGATCGATGTCATCAGCCGCCGCTCGAATGACGCGAGCCTTGGCAAATAGGGTAAGAGGGCGCAGATCGATATTCATCTCATCATGAGAATGAAAACCGCTGATAGTGGCAGGTAGGGAGCCAGAGTAAGGCGTTTCTATGTCGCGGCTTATCAGCGTTACTGCGAGCCCCGGCACGGGATTCATACCGAGCTGCTTGAGCACGAACAGGTGGCTGTGCCCGCCACCAATAAGCACCAGATGTTTAACCTGAGGAGTAAGGCTGTTTGTTTGCATAGGACGTCAAACGCTCCGCAAGCTGTGATTTACGCAAAGTATTGTGTGAAAGCTAGCGGCTGGCTACCGTGGTTGTTTGGATTTCACGCGAGGGGTTATTCTAGCCTACTCTGCGCTAAAAGGTGTGCACCTCTGCTGTTCTAAGTCGGGGCTTGGCGCCTAGGGATCGAGCGTGTGTGCCTGTGCTAAACTCCTCACCCTAATTTAGTCGTATGTAGAGACAGTGATATCAATAACCAAGCCTCCGAGAAATAGAGGCGTATAAGGAGTACGGGGTGTTAAATAATAATCTTAGATTAGTTCAACTTGCAGTATTTTCAATTGCAGCGCTCGCGTTCAGTGCCAGTGCCTCAGCGCAGTGGTCGTTAGACCTTGATAATTCGCAGCTTTCGTTTGTGACGGTCAAAGCTGAGCATATTGCCGAGGTGCACTCGTTCTCGCGTCTCGAAGGCCAGATCGACGCAGCCGGCAACGCGCGTATTAGTATCGACCTCTCAAGCGTTGAGACAGGCATTGCGATTCGCAATGAGCGCATGCAGTCGATGCTGTTCGAGACAGGGCTTTATCCACAAGCGGCCGTTAGCGCTGCAATAAATACTGACGCGCTGAGTGCTATCGCTGTTGGTGAAGAAATGGCCCTTGATGCACAGTTGACGCTTTCGCTGCATGGCGCAGAGACAGTGATCTCAGCGCCTTTGCGAGTGACACGCCAAGCAGATGGCGTGCGTGTCTCGACTCTCTCGCCGTTAATTATCACAGCTGAATCCGTGGGGCTTGTCGCCGGTGTCGAGAGTCTGCGGGAGATAGCAGGACTGCCGAGCATTAGCCGCGCGGTGCCGGTTACCTTCTCGGTAAAGTTCGTCGCCGACTAATCCCTAAAGCCCCTCAGGTCTGACCGCTAGAACGAATAGCGCAGCATCGCGCGAATGATGCGAGGATTAGACGGATGGAAGTGAATGTCTTCCACCGCCTCGAGTTCGCCTGGCAGGCGAGACTCGAAGAAATACGCGATGTCGTCGTCTTCTGCATCGAACAGATTGAGTGCATCGATCCCCATCTCCCACGCGCCAAACGCGTAGGAGACTCCGGCGTTGACGAGAGTAGAGTCTTCTTTCATTACGCTTTCGTCTTCGGTAAGTGCTGCATCGCCGAAGTAACGTACACGCAAGCTTGCCGTAATCCCCTGGGTGCCCACATAGGACAAGCCTGCGGCGGCGACGTTTTCATGGGCGTCGGTGATACTGTTTTCGCCGTCGGGCAAGCCCCTGAAATGGCCGCTCGCGCGCGCGGCGCTAAAATCGATGACTAACCTGTCGTTAATCGAATAGAACGCGTTGAGCTCGACACCGCTGCGCCGAGTTGGGTCGCTCGGCTCCGTAGTGCCTGCGTCGCCCACAAAAACCAGTTCCGAGTCTGTGGCCAGCTCAAACGCGGTCAGCGTGACGTTAAAGCCTCTTAGGTTGTCGTAGCGGAATCCTATTTCTCCACCGCGTCCCTCGACCAATATATCTTGCGCCTCGGTGTCTTCGCCGGTTGCCGGGTCTATGCGATTAACCGCGGCACGCACGTCATTCGAGTGAAAGCCGTGGCCGTAATTCGCATAGAACTCTAAGGAGTCCGCGAGGCGATAGGCGAGTCCAAATTTAGGCTGCAGCAGCGCATCGTTATCGGAACCGGAATTCTGTGGCCTTAACGCCTCAACATCGAAACGAATGTAGTCGACTCGAAGTCCAGTGGTGAGCCGAAGTGTTTCACTTACCATAAACTCACTCTCTGCATAGGCAGAGAGGCTTAATTCCTGTGCATCGTCTTCGCGGACACTGTCATAACGCAGCCGGCTTCGGGTGTTGAACAGGTTGAGCTCTTGGACATCGTCATACCTGGCCTCGGCGCCAAATAAACTCGCGGCTTGGAGTCCTAGGAAATCGAATGCCCCCCTTCGGAGAAGCGAACCGCCGAAAAGCAGTCTCTCGTCCTCTTGTTCAAATTCATCGCCGTTGATGGGGTCATTAAGAGCATAGGTAGGGTTGTTTATAAGGCTCATGTAATAGGCGCTGGCATAGGCGGTTAGGTCCCATTCGCCGAGTTCGAAACGCCCACTCAGTGAATAGCGATGAGATTGGCCGCCGAGGTCTGGGTCGATGAAGCCGAAGCGATCGATCTGCCTCGAGGCGACTGCGCGCTGCGGTACTTGATTAGTCGATACCCACTCGGAGTCGTAGGCCGTTAAGGTAAGCTGGCTTGGAATGCCACCAATCTCGCCTGTGTATTTGAGGAGGCCATTGTATTTGCGCACGTCTTGGTCGAGTACGAACATGCCATTGGTTTGCTGATGCTCTAAAGCGTAAAGAAGGCTGCCCTGCTCGGTGCTGAATGAGTCGGCGACGACGACGCGGATTTCATCGCCTGATCCCGCAGTTACTTCAACGAAGCCTCTTTCGAGGGTGTCGTAGGTTTTCATCGAGCTGGTGCCGGCGAGCGAGAAATCACCTGTGTTTGCGGAATAGGGGCCTTTTTTAAAATCGACGCGTTCGATTATTTCGGGAATGATGAAGTTGAGATCCATGTATCCCTGCGCATGCGCATGAGTGCGAAAGTTAACCGGCATGCCATCAAAAAAGGTCGAAAAATCTGAACCGTGATCTAGATTAAATCCCCTCAAAAAATATTGGTTAGCCTTGCCAGGACCGCTGTGCTGAGTCGCGATCATGCCGGGCACGACCTCGACCAACTCGCCAACGCGGGCTAGCGGTCTGGTTGAGAAGTCGGCATAGCCCACGACACCCTGCGAGGCAGAATCGGCACTGCCAAGCAGTTGTAGTGAGCGCCCCCAGACAACCAATTCTTCGATAACAGCGGTCTCGTCCTGTGCGGCGACTTGCAATGGATGTATGCCGGCTGCGCAGGCTACGCCGAGCGCGATTGCTTTAAGTTGTAGTGAGCAAGGAGGGTGAGTGATATTCGATTTAGCAGGTGCCACGGTTATTTATACCTATAATTCAGTTGGTTAATGCAAGTCACGGCGAGCGCCTTCAGGCGCTACTGGGCAGGGGCACACGGTACGCAGCTTGCGCACCGAGGGTAAGTTGCAATAGGTTTAATAACGTTACAGAGGGGGCGAGAGCGTTACTGCGAGGCCGAGAGCTTCGTTTCGAAATCGGGTTGGGGCGAGTCAGGGATTAGCTGCGAGAGGCCGAGTGAGAGAGCGGCAATGCCTGCCCCGATCAGGAATACAGCGCTGGAATTGAAGACCCAGACGATACCGAGCAGGGCAGGGAGCACTACGGCTGCGATGTGGTTAATCGTAAAGCTGATGCTCGACGTTGCGGCTATGTCGGCTGGGTCGGCAATTTTCTGAAAATAGGTTTTGATCGCAATAGCCATGGCAAAGAACAAATGGTCGAGCAAGTAGAGCAGAACGGCAACGGTGAGTGTGTCGACGAAAGCGTAGCTGACGAATACGAGAATCAGACCGATATATTCGAGCGTCAGCGCGCGGCGTTCCCCAATACGTGAGATAAGCTTGCCGATTTTTGGCGCTAAATAGAATGTCAGAGCGGCGTTGACGAGTGTCAGCATGACGACATCTTCGATCGGGAAATCAAATTTTTCGACGAGCAGGAAGCCCGCGAACACAACAAATATCTGGCGCCGCGCCCCTGCCAAAAATGTTAGGGAGTAATACAGCCAGTAGCGTTTGCGAAGAAACAACGATTTCCGTTGCACCACCGCATCGGGAAAATGAGGTATTCGCAAACGGCAGTAGACTGCGATCGCCACTGCGCTGCCTCCGGCGAGGCAATAAATCAGGGTGTAGTTGGCACTAAACAGAGCGAGATAGAGATAAAGTGCGCTCAGAATCGCAAAATTACACAGCGATTTCGCACTGAGCAATTGCCCCATGACGACCGGCGCCTCTTCTTTCGAAAGCCACTGCAGGCTCAGTGAATTTTGCAGTGTTTCGAGATAGTGGAAACCAATCGACATAAGCACCGTCGCGAAATAGAGCCACAGCGCCTGTGGGAAAAAAGCTGTAATCGCGGTCCCGATGCCGAGTGTGGCAAGCGAGAGTAAAGCAAAGGTTTGCTGCCTCAAGTAAATCATCACCAGTATTGCAGTGAAGGCGAGGAAACCAGGCACTTCGCGCAGACTTTGTAGCAAGCCTATTTCTCTGCCTGTGAATGCGACCTCCTCTACCACGAAGTTATTAAGTAACACCTGCCATGTAGCAAAAGCGATGGTATTACCTATCGCGAGCAGGAAGAGGAGTGTCTTCTGATCGCCTCGGCCGAGCGCATCGCGCAGTGTACCTATCATGTTGGGCATTGTCGGAGCCTCGGAGCTGGCCTGTTTGAATAGCGCCGGTAGTGGCCGGTAGTGGCCGGCAGTGAGAGTCGAAAAATCGGGTTTGGCAGTGTTTCTAGCGAGAAAAGCACTCGGTCGCCGGTTTATAGTCTAGCGCGGCTAGCGTGCAGGCTGTGCAAATTATATCATCGTCCGATGAAGTCTTCCCTTTCGATTTACGCCGGTCCAACGGCGCGCGCCCAACTCCTTGAGCAGGGCGTTACAGCGGCTCAGTTTAAAGTCATGGTGGGCGCCTCGGGCGGCCCCAAATGGTTTGTACTTTATGGCCTCGACCGCTATCTGTTTGGCGATTTTTTGCAGCGGCGAACTGAGCCGCTTTTAACGTTAGGCTCATCGGCGGGCGCATGGCGAATGTGTTGCCTCGCCACAGCAGACCCAGTCGCTGCGATCGAACGCCTCGCTAAGCTTTACAGCGAGGAGCAATATTCTGATACCCCGACCCAGCTCGAGATAACTCTTAAGGCCGAGGCGATGCTCGCCGGAATGTTGGGTCCGACGGGCGCTGCAGAAATTGCGGCGAATACTGCAATTCACACCACTATCGTTGCCGATCGGAGCCGTGGCTTCGGCTCATCTAAGCGAAAAAGCTTGCAGACTGCTGCGCTTGGGTTTGCAGCGCTCGCGAATGTTTTTTCGCGTCGCAGCCTGTCGCTATTCTTCGAGCGAACATTGTTTTCGACACAGGGCGAAGAGTCGCCTTGGCGCGCCGCGAACGACCTACGGACAACACTGGTGCCGCTGCGGCAGAATAATGTGATGCAGGCGATGATGGCAACCGGTGCCATCCCCTATGTGCTCGAAGGCGTGCGCGACATACCCGGCGCGCCCCGAGGGTTGTATTGGGACGGTGGCATGACCGACTATCACTTCGATATGGATTTTCATGCAGGAGATGGTCTAGTTCTTTACCCGCATTTTTCTTCGGAAGTGATCCCGGGATGGTTCGACAAGCCGCTGTCGTGGCGCCGAGTGCACGCGCATCACTTTGATCGGGTTGTCCTTGTCACGCCTTCGAAGGAGTTTGTAGCAAGTTTGCCCAATGGGAAAATCCCAGACCGTAAAGATTTTGAGACGCTCGCCGCAGACGAACGGGTTCGGTGCTGGCGGGAGGTGCTGCAGGCAAGCGAAAGGCTTGCCGAAGACTTCTCTCAGCTCGTCGACTCTGGCATCGGCCTTGATCGTATCCGACCTTTCTCCGAACGAGACCGCTAGTGGGTGTCAGGAATTTATAGCATGAGTAATTCGCGCGAAAACTCGGCAAAAGGCGCACAACAATCCGTAGTGCTTCGCGCAGCTGAGGCGGCTGATGCTGCAGCGCTGGCGGCAATCTACAACCTCTATATTACAGACACAGTGGTAACCTTCGAGATCGAGCCGATTGTTGAGGCGGAGATGCTAAGACGCCTGTCTTCGATTACGGCAACGATGCCATGGCTTGTCGCAGAGGATTCGAGTGGCGCAATCTTAGGCTATTCGTATGCGACGCAGTGGAAGGCGCGCGCGGCATATGACTTTGCGCGCGAGGTTACCGTTTATCTCAAGCCAGACTGCGCTAATCTTGGCCTAGGCACGCGGCTCTATGAGGCGTTAATAAGGGTTTTGCGGGAGACGCCGATACATGTGCTAATCGCGGGCATTGCGCAACCTAATGCGGCAAGCGTCGCCCTGCATGAAAAACTCGGCTTTAAGAAAGTAGGCGAGTTCGAAGAGATCGGATTTAAATTCGGTCGGCGAATCAACATCGGCTACTGGCAACTCGTGTTATGAAATCAAATTTAAAGGCTAACCCTCGCGCTCGCGCACTTATCCGCTTCTCTGCACTGAAATTGATGGCGGCTCTCGCGCTTTGCCTCTCGCTCAATTCGTGTTTAGGCATTGCTGTGGGAGCGGCAAGTGCGACTGTTGGCGTTGGAATAGCCGTCGCGAAAGTGCCTGTTAAGGTCGTTGGAAAAGCGGCCGGCGCGACGCTGGGGCTCATCCTCCCTGATGGAAAGGAATAGAGTTCGATGATTATTAATCCCAACGATTTCGACATTCCAGAAGGTTTTAGACACTACGACGGCGATCCTGCTGAGGACACTCTCGGGCCGTTTTTTGGCAAGGTAGGCGAGCAGGGATTCGAGACAGCCTTTCGCGCACAAGCGAAACATTGCAATGGTCATAATACAGTTCATGGCGGCATCCTAATGAGTTTCGCTGACTATTCGCTTTGCATGGCAGGAATAGACGGCGAGGAGGGCGTCAGCGTCGTCACAATCAGTTGCAACAATGAGTTTATTTTACCCGCGGTCGAGGGCGATTTGATTCTAGGC